>Ga0335395_10000116_pt1 | contig 50676 bp, 30 predicted proteins | sample MAT02_FD_205744 | JGI IMG/M metagenome (GOLD analysis project Ga0335395, IMG submission 205744) | Freshwater microbial communities from Lake Fryxell liftoff mats and glacier meltwater in Antarctica - MAT-02 (spades assembly) (version 2) ... | reverse complement strand
GCGAGCGCACATGCGCCCGCCACCGCCACGTCTCCGAACACCTCATCGACCGAACCTCCCCGCGAGAAAGACGCGAAGCTCGGGGAAATCAGCTCACATAGGAAGGTGCGGTGGGCGGACGCTTACCTCCCAATGCCATTTTCAGACCTTCTACGCGGGGCCTTCGGGCTCGCTATAAACGCAGTGCTGCTTGTCTCGACCGCGGCTGTTGCGGGTGTCGAGTGGAGTCCGCCGCGCGATGTCACCCGATCGGCGCCAAGCGCTTTCCCGGTTGCGGCCCTTGCGAGCGACAGCGGCGATAGCTTGCTGGTTTGGTGGCGCAACGGCGACCTTGTGGCCTCGCGCCGTGGCCCCGGGGGTGAGCCTGTCGGCGCGCCGAACAGGATGCCGTTCACTGCAAAGGAAGGGGCGCTGGCGCTGCGTGTAGTGGCCGGTTCGGACTTGACTCATGTGCACGCAGCCGTTCTCGCGGGCCGTGACGACCATCGCTGGCTGGACGTCAGCAGCAGTGCGGATGGCGGTGTCAGCTGGAGTCCACGACGCCGTTTGGTAAATATCAACGCATGGTTTTTCGACTCGGACGACTTGATCGATCTGGTGGTGTCCACCAGCGGGCAACGTGCGATCGTGAGCTGGTTCGAAAGCACGGGCGAACCGCTGCCTCAAGGAGGATTCGCGGGCGTACTGCGCACAGCAGCCACTGAGGACGCCGGCGCGACCTGGTCGGCGCCGCAGCAAGTCTCACGCAGCGGCATCTCGGCCTACAGCGCCAAACTGGCAGCTTCGGCTGATCTCTCGCAGGTGACCGCGGTTGCCGGCGGCTTTTTTGACGCGCAGGGCTATCGTTCGGAAACAGCTACTAGCCTAGACGGCGGCCTGAGCTGGCCGCGCAGAGCGACTTTGCGGTACGCAAAGAAAATCGCATCGACCGCAAACGGTTCGGTGCTGGTTGCTGCTTGGGTCGGCGGAGATCAGAACGCGATGCAGGTTTTTGTTTCGCGAAGTACGGACCGCGGGCTGACGTGGTCGGCCGAGCAGGCCGTATCGGTCGTGTCCTTGGTCATCGCTCAGCTCCAGCTGGCGCTGTCTGCTGACGGCTCGACGGTGGCCCTGCTTTGGACGCAAGCCTTGAGCTTCACCGACGTCTCGCTGCAGGTTGCGCGCAGCCGCGACCGGGGCGCGACGTGGAGCGGGATCATTCAGATTGCCGACGATGGCTGTCAGGAATGTGCGCTGGGCGTGTCATCCGACGGCAATCGGCTGAGCGCTGTCTGGCTTGACTATTCGGGCGAGACTCAGCGCGTGCGTTCGTCTTCTAGTCTTGGCGCCGGTTTGGCTTGGACCGGCCCGATTGCGCTGTCCGCCAGCGGCGGAAGCATCAGGGACCTGCAGCTGGGAATCAGTCCGGATGGCCAACGTGTGCACGCACTGTGGGGGCGTGACAACGGTTCGCACCGATCGGCGCAGCTCGCCAGCAGCGGGTCTGCCGGCACAGCCTGGCTGCAGGCCTCCGACCTCAGCGCTGTCGAGGCTTTGGCGTTCTCTCCTCGGGTAGCGATGTCAGGCGACGCAAGCCGCGCGCTCGTGCTTTGGGAAGGCTTTCTCGAGGAAGAGAACCAGCTCAGAGTTTCCGGTACCGCAAACGGCGGCGAAACGTGGACGCTTTCGCAGCAGCTTGTTTTTGGGCCCAGCTACGCAGGGGTGGACATGAGCGCCGACGGAAGCGTGGGCTTAGTCATCCGATCAAACCGCGTCGATGACGCCATCGAGGTGGCCATCGAGCGCAGCATCGATGGCGGTGCCAGCTGGGAGGCGCCGGTGCGCCTGTCCAACGAAAGTCTTTATTCGACTCGGCCGCTGGTTCGGCTTTCCGCCGATGGCATGCGGGCTTTAGCGGTGTGGGTCAGCTCTGACGACGATGGGCGCCGACTTCTGGCAAGCCGGTCCGAAGATGCCGGCGTTTCGTGGACAGTTCCGGTGCAAACATTGGCGCGGTCCGGACTTGCTGATTCCGCTCAGCTTGAACTCTCCGATAACGGTAGTCGGGCGCTGCTGGTCACTCGTTTTTCGGGTCAAGGGCGCAGCCGGTTAATCGCCGCTCGGAGCATGGACGGTGGAGCCACCTGGGGAGCTGAGACGGTCCTTTCGACAGCGGATGGCTCCGCCCAGCAACCCGAACTCCGCGCCAGCGGCGACGGCACCAATGCGGTCATCGCTTGGATCCAATCCAGGGCTACAAATCCCTATCCTGTCCACGTAACTCGATCTGCAGACGCCGGCCTTTCGTGGTCGGCGCCGACCCAACTCGGTGAGGCGGGAAGCATGAACGATGAGGTGCAGCTCGCGGGCGGCGCCAGCGGCATCTGGAACGTGCTTTGGAACACCTTCGATGGCCTGCGAAGCGCTCGCAGTGAAGACGGCGGCGCGAATTGGGGCGTGCCTTTCAGCCCAGTCAGGCGAAGCTCTACATTCTCGACTAGGGCTCGTCTTGAGTCGTCTGAAGACGGCAGCAACCTGACTCTTGTTTGGATCGATAGCGCCGCGAGCTGGAGCCGAGTCACAACGGCCTCCAGCACCACTGCTGGGGCAGTCTGGTCGGTGCCCCGGGCGGTGTCTTCAGGGGATGGGTTCGTGAGCTCATCGAGGCTCGCGCTGTCAGCCACCGGCGCGCGCGCACTGGTGGTCTGGAGGGCGTCTGCTGGCGGCAGCGACCACATTCAGGCCGCCAGCGGAGCGGGTCTTGACGTGCCGGTGTTCGAGGACGGTTTCGAATCGCGTTGATCTGACCGGCGGATCGCTGGCAGGTTGAGCGGACTTCTTTGACCCCGTAGTGAGCTCACTGCCAATAACGCGAGCGCAATCTAGTTGACTTCGCTTGACGTCGCTTGGCGCACTCGCTGAATGCCGCGGACTTGTCCAAGGGCTGATCGGTTCGGTCACTTCGAACAAGCCGCGCGGCTCAGGGATACAGGCTGTGCGGGATAGAGGCAGGGTAGCGGCACGCTGGCCAACGCTGACCACCCGTCATGCCGGTAGCCTGCAGCTGTGCCATTGTTCTTGTCCGACGCCACGCTTTTTACGTTGCTCCGCTCACTTGTCTCGGAATCCAGCCCATGTCCCGTCCCATCCTTGAAGAACACGCGCTGCATCCCGCTATCCGCGCCAAGGTCGCAGAGCTCAATGTCGACGTGCTTGGGGAGGTGCGAGCGGCGGTCGCGAAGCACCAGGTGGTGGTCGTCGGCATGGCCCAGAACCCATTTGTGCGCAAGGCGCGCAAGGCGCTGGAGGCTGCGGGTGTGGCGTTCGAGTATCTCGAGTACGGCAGCTATCTTTCGCAGTGGCATCGGCGCGCCAGCCTGAAAATGTGGAGCGGCTGGCCGACCTTCCCGATGGTGTTTGTGCGCGGCGTGCTGGTTGGCGGCGCCAACGATCTGGCGCGGTTGATCGAATCGGGCGAGCTGGCGCAGCGCCTCGCCGACGAGTGAGCGCGCGCGTCTAGTCTCGAAGCCAGCGCTGCATCCGCGGGTAGGCCGGCTCGCCGCGCGCGTCCGCCTGCGCGCGCGTAAGCGCCATCCCACAGGCGCTCAGGCCCTGCAGCCCCGGGTACACCCCCATCGAATAGGTGAGCTGCAGAGGCTCGCCCGCACCCCGATAGCCGCCCGCGTGAAACAGAAGCGGCGGCGGCATCTCGATCGCAACGCACGCCGCATAAGCCCAGGCCATGGCTTCGATTTCTCCGGCATGCGCAACTTCATGCGAGTCATGTAGATCGCCATTCAGGCCGGCGCGCAGGGCGGCGGGCATGACCGCAAGATGGCCGGCCTCGTGCAGCAGATCGCCCGGCCACCGCAGCCGGCCCCGGTCCACGTCGATGCCGCCCTCCGCGACAGCCAGCCCAGGCAGAAAGGTTTCGTCGGTGAGCGGCCTCTCGCGGACCGTTAAACCGATCGACTGCAGGAACGCCAGAATGCGATCAGTCCAGTCGATGTCATCTTCGTCGCTCATCCGGGTTGAGGTCCTGCTGGGTGGCCAGTTGAAAAGTGTGCCGGAGGCTTGCGCTGACCGCGAAAGCGCCGTTTCGCAGCGTCTGCGAGGCGGGCCGGCGTAGCTTCCCGCGAAGCACGCGCAGGCGGCTGCAGCGGCGAACGGAGCTTGATCTCTCCGTGAGCTCCGCGCTGGCATTCTTGGTGCTTCGACCTCTCGACCTCTCGACCTCTCGACCGAAGCGCTGAGCGACAACGCTGCTGGCCACACTCCCGCGACCCCGCGAGCCCAGTCAACTCTGATGCCCGGCGCCGCCGTCGACGTCCGCTCTTGAACATCCTTGGAGACCTGCCCATGAGTGAATTACCAAGCTGGATTGCGCGCGCGCGCGATCACTGGCGCTGGCGCGGCGCAGAGCGGCCGCCGTTTGCGGTGGTGCCGAAGCCCGGCCAGAGTTCGGTCTGGGATTTCCCGCGGCCGCCGAGGATTGAGCGCGAAACACGCGAAGTTCTGGTGCGCTGGGGCGAGCGTCTGGTCGCTCGCACCCAATCCGCTGTGAAAGTGCTTGAAACCGGGCATCCACCCAGTTTTTACCTGCCCTGGCTTGACGTGGACAAGAGCCTCCTGCAGCCCGCGGAGGGGAGTTCGTTCTGCGAGTGGAAGGGCCCGGCCCGCTATTTCAGTCTGGTGGACGGAGACCAAAGCCTTGCGGGCGTGGCCTGGAGCTATCCCAAGCCGCTGGCCGGTGCGGAGGCCGTGGCCGAATGTGTGGCCTTCTATACCAACGGGTTGACGTGTTTCGTTGGCGGCGCCGCGGTGACGCCGCAGCCCGGCGGGTTCTACGGTGGCTGGATCACGCCCGAGCTGGTCGGCCCCTTCAAAGGCGAGCCCGGCAGCTCAGGCTGGTAATCGTGTCGGAAAGCACGGGCCTGAAGGCGGCAGTTCGAGGTGATCCAAGGACGCGCTGAAGTCGCGCTTGCCGAGTTCTAACTAGGAAAATCGCATCGCGGCGAAGCCTGTGATGCGTCCGCGTGACGCGAAGTTTCGCGGCATTGCCGCAGAGCTGCGGCAGCGTGGAAGCCGCCGTTCGCGCCTGACGCTCTGTCTGTTTGAAGCGCTCCGTTTTCGACTGCTGCCCTGCGGCCGCTTCGCCCTGCGGCGGCATTCGCTTCGGCTACCAGTCGGTCGGCCGGTAGTCCTTCAGGAACTGCCCCCAGACCTGTTCGCCGGTCAACTGGCCGGCGATGATCGGATCAACGATGCGGGCGGCGCCGTCGACGATGTCCAGCGGCGGATGGAAGCGCTGCTGCTCGGTCTTGCGCGCGGCGACTTCGACCGGGTCCTCGTCGGTCACCCAGCCGGTGTCGACACTGTTCATGTGGATACCATCGTTGTGGTAGTCCAGCGCGGAGGTCCGCGTCATCATGTTGAGCGCGGCCTTGGCCATGTTGGTGTGCGGGTGCCGGGTGGTCTTGAAGTTGCGGTAGAACTGGCCCTCCACCGCCGACACGTTGACGATGTGCTTGTCGCGCTCGGGCGTGCGCAGCATCAGCGGTTTCAGCCGCGCGTTGATCAGAAACGGCGCGATGGCGTTGACCAGCTGCACTTCCAGCAGCTCTACCGAGGGCACTTCATCCAGCTGCAGACGCCAGGAGTTGCGCCCGCGCAGGTCGATCTGCTGCAGATCCTGGTCGAGCTGGCCGTCCGGGAACAGGTGCTGCTGCGCCAGCATCTCCTCCGGCAGCAGGCGCACCTGCGACAGCGCCGCGGAGTTCGGCAGCGGCTGCTTGGTTGCGGCAACAGCTCCGTCCGCGGTCGCGCTGTCAGGCAGGCCCCGGTAGTCACGGCTGCCGTCCTCGCCGCGCAGCAGGCTGCGCACGTGCTCAGGCAGCTGCTGCAGAGCGGTCGATTCGCCGGCCATCATATGGGCGTAAAACTCCGGCGGACGGCGAACCGTCTGGCAGGCGTTGTTGATGATGAAATCCAGCCGCGAGTGCGTCGCCAGCAGCCCGCTGCAGAAGGCCTCGACGCTGGGCGTGTGGCGCAGGTCGAGGCCGTGGATTTCCAGCCGATGGCCCCAGTCGCCGAAATCCACTTCGGCGGCGTAGCGCGTGGCCGAATCGCGCGGAAAGCGAGTGGTCACAATCAGGTGGGCGCCGGCACGCAGCAGTTTGATGCCGGCCTGGTAGCCGATCTTGACCCGGCCGCCGGTCAGCAGCGCGACCCGGCCGCTCAAGTCGGCGGTCTCGCTGCGCTTGGCGAAGTTGAACTCCGCGCATTCCGGGCACAGCTGATCGTAGAAGCGGTGGATGCGCGTGTACTTCTGCTTGCATACGTAGCAGTGCTGCAGCTCGATCGACTCGCGCTCTGGCGCGTCGATGTCTTCATCGCGCGGCACGAAGCCTTCGGGCGGGAAGTAGTTCGGCGTGGTGAAAACCGGCCGCCGCCGCAGCTCGCGGATGCCGGTCGCGTGCAGCACCGATTCGTCGGTCCGGATCTGTTCCTTGATCTTGGCTTTCGCCGCGACCTTGCGGTGCTGGCGCCGAGCGTTGGGATCGGGGATGTAGATCTCGCCGATGCACTGGTGCAGACGTGCGCGGTCTTCGATCGGCAGGCGTTCCAGCAGCGTCGCATTGGCGGCGATCGGCTCGAGCACGTCCAGCGCCGAGCGCACGCGCTCCAGCAGCTCGTCGTCGGTGAAGCGGCGAAGCGAAGGGGGAGTGGGGTCATTCATCAGCAGCAGGCCGCCCGTTGTGTCGCGCCCGCGGACGCCGGCGAACACCGCCGCGCGCCTGCTGGCTGCGAGAAAGCCGGGCAGGGTACCTCTTTATCGCGACCGTCACCGCCAAAGTCATGGCCGCAGCGGCGCCAGCGCGGTTTTCAAACCGTTGGCGAAGTCGGCTTTGCAGGTTTGGGGGCGGGGCGAGCGCCCTGGCGCATGCAGTCGTTCGCGCGCGCACGCATACGCGCAGGCGAGTCGCCCCACCGCAGGTGCATCGCGTATCCGCCTTGGCCCTCGCTTGACCCACTTGACAGGTCATCGCCGCGCGCGCTCCGCGGGCGCAGGAAGAATTCCCTCGTTGATCTGAGTTCGCGCGGGGTCCCGCGCGGCCTTGGGCGGGCGCCGTGTGGCGTCTTCAGGCACGTCTCGGCTGATACGCTCTGCTGCCGTGCCGTGCCGTGCTGAGGTCCGGAGCCGGCGGGTCGATGGCCATCGACTTGCGGCACACGCGAAATCGAAATCCTGGGTGACAGGCTGCGGTCAGGCTTTCCGCAGACGCGGATGCGGTCGGCGGAGTCGCTGCGCCAGCGCGCGGCTGGCGCCGCGGGTGGACGCTCAGCTGCAACGCTGTTTTCACGGCTCGAAAGCGCAGTGCTGCGCGCTTCGATGCTCAAGTTCTGGAATTCCTGATTGGGGAGTGCGCGACATGCAAGCACGTTTGATGGCGGGACTGGTGTGCACGGGGCTGTTGTTCGGGCCGATGGCGGCGGCACAGCCGCGGGATCTGCAGGGCTTGAGCGCTGCCGTCGATGCCAAGGTGCTTGAGTGGCGGCGCGATATCCATCAGCACCCGGAGCTTGGCAATCGCGAGTTCCGCACCGCGGCGCTGGTGGCTGCGCATCTGCAGGCGTTGGGGATGGAAGTTCGCACCGGCGTCGCGCACACCGGCGTCGTTGGGATCTTGCGGGGCGCCAAGCCAGGGCCGCGGCTTGCCCTGCGCGCCGACATGGACGCGCTGCCGGTCACCGAAGCGGTCGATCTGCCGTTCGCGTCCAAGGTCACCACCGAATTCCGCGGCCAGACCACGGGCGTCATGCATGCCTGCGGCCACGACGCGCACGTGGCGATTCTGATGGGTGTCGCCGAGGTGCTGGCGGGGCAGCGCGAGACGCTCGCCGGCGAAGTCATGTTCATCTTCCAGCCGGCCGAGGAAGGCCCGCCCGAAGGCGAGGAGGGCGGCGCTTTGCTGATGCTGAAGGAGGGCCTGTTCGCGGACTTCAAGCCCGCTGCGGTGCTTGGCCTGCACGTCGGCTCGGCGCTGAATTCGGACACGATTGGCTTACGTGCGGGCCCGCTGATGGCCGCTGCGGACAGTTTCCGGATCGTCGTCCACGGACGTCAGACCCACGGCTCGCGACCCTGGAGTGGGGTTGATCCGATCGTTGCCGCCGCGGACATCATCAGCACGGCGCAGACCGTGGTCAGCCGGCGCACCGATTTGACGCGCGGGCCGATCGTGCTGAGCTTCGGCGCGGTGCAGGGCGGTATCCGCCAGAACATCATTCCCGAATCGGTCGAGCTGATCGGGACGATCCGCAGCTTCGAGCCCGACATGCGCGCGGAGACGTTTGCCAGCCTGCAGCAGATCGCCGAGCAGGTGGCGTCGGCGCACGGGGCAACGGTCACGACCGATATTCCGTGGATGCAGGGCTACCCGGTGACCCGCAACGACCCGGCGCTGACCGCGCGCCTGATGCCGGCGCTTGAGCGCGCGGCGCCCGGCAAGGTCAGGGAGATCCCGGCGGTCACGGGCGCGGAGGATTTCGCCGAATTTGGCGCGCATGCACCCGCCATGTTTTTCTTCGTGGGCGCGACGCCGCCGGGGCAGGATGCAGCGTCGGCGCCGTCGAATCACTCGCCGAAGTTCTTCCTCGATGAGGCGGCACTCAAGCTCGGCACCCGCGCGCTGCTTTCGGTGAGCTTTGAAGTGCTGGAAGGCGACGCCGCTGCGGTCGATCGCCGGTAGTCGCGCGCGAACCTGCGCCTTTCCGGATGCACTCGGAGGCGCAGGCGGCCGCTGCGGCGGCTGCGGCGACGAGCTTTCTGCCGCTGGCGCTGCGCTTGCCGCCCGTCGGAGTGGCCGCGGCTGGGCGGCAGGCGCTTTGCACTTCAGCCGCCTGCCGCGTCATGCAGAGTGCCTGATGCCGTCGCGTGGAGCGTGTCGCCGGCCGCCGAGCCTCGCTGGAAAACCCTGCCTGAACCGTGGGTTGGAGCACTCGCCGGGCGGACAGCGGAGGTTGGCACGCTGTCTGCTGATCTCCGTGGGAATCCCACCGAGGAGTGCCACCGTGACAACTACCCGAAAAATCGTCTGCGCACTGATGCTGGCGCTGCCGTTCAGCGCCTTTGCAGGCAAGGACGAAGCCGACCTCGCACTGACCGCTGCCCGCGCCAACGTGGCCGCCGCCGAGCGCGCCGACGCAGCCAAACACGCCACCTTGGAACTGAAAGCCGCGCGAGATCTGCTGACGCGAGCCGAGGGCTCCTTCGAAGACCGCGACTGGACCGACGCCGAGCGCGAAGCAGAGCGCGCCAAAGCCGACGCTCGCCTGGCCGAAACCCGTGCACGCCAGCACACCTCGGAAACCCGCCTGGCTGAGATGGAGGCCGCGATCCGCACGCTGCGCACTGAAATCAACCGCGAAGGAGCCCGCTCATGATCACCCTTAAGAGTCAGTCCGTGACGAGCCGGCCGATGCTGTCGCGCGCGATCGTGCTTGGCCTTTCCACCTGTCTGCTGGCCGCCTGCGCAGGCAGCCCACAGCGGCCGCCGGAGCTGGTCAGGCTGGAGGCAGAGCTGTCGCGGCTGCAGTCCAGCTCCGCAGTGGCCGGCAACGCAGCCAGCGAGCTCGCCCAGGCCCGCGAGGCCGTCGATCTGATTGCGCGAGACAATCGCCGCATGCCGGCCGACTTGTTCGATCACAACATCTATCTGGCGGACCGCCTGCTGCAGATCGCCGAAGCCGAGGGCTTGGCCAGCGCGGCCGCGCAGAAGCTCGACGGCCTCAACGCCGAGCGTGAGCGCTTGGTGGCGGACGCCCGCGGTGCCGAAGCCGACCGCGCTCGCGCCGCAGCCGACACTGCACGCAGCGCTGCCGAGCGTGCCCGCTTTTCCGCCGAGCAGGCGCAGGCCGACGCGCAGCGCGAGCGGCTGGCGGCAGAGCAGGCGCGCGGACAAGCCATGGACGCGCGCCAAGAGCTGGCGGCCATGCAGCAGATGCTGAGCGACCTGCAGGCCAAGCAAACCGAGCGCGGGCTGGTGGTGACTTTGGGCGACGTGCTGTTTGAAACCGATCGTTCCGAGCTCAGGCCCGGCGCGGAGCGCAATTTGGACAAACTGGTCTCCGCACTCCGCGACTATCCGAAGACCACGGTGGCGATCGAGGGGCACACGGACTCGACCGGCGCCGGGGCCTACAACGAGGACCTCTCGCGCCGTCGTGCCGAGGCGGTGATGGGCTATCTCACGCGCCAAGGCGTCGAGGCCTCGCGCCTGCAGACGCGCGGCTTGGGTGAAGGCTATCCGGTCGCCACCAATGATTCATCCAGCGGCCGCCAGGAGAATCGACGCGTTGAGATCATCATTCAGAACGTGAACTCCTCCGTTGCAGGGTCCGGAGGCTGAGATACGCAGACGCCTGCGGGCTGAGCGCGCTGCCACCGGAGCGGGATCGCTCCGGTGGCGGTTTTGCTTTCCGAGCGCATCGCCCGCAGCGGCTTGGCGGGCGCTCGTGGTGCTCCAGCATGAGTAGTCAGGTGAATGGTCCACCCACAGGGCCTTACATCACGCCGGCGTTTTTGCCGGCAAAGGCCCTGCCGCCTGCTCGGCGAGTCTTGGCGACATGACTTCACTAACGCCGCTGTCGATTCTGATGATTGCCGCGCTGGTCCCTGCCGTGCTCGGCCTTGGCGTGGCGTGGTCCTGCCGAGGCCGACGCTCGGCCCTGTCGTGGATGAGCCGGGCGCTGCTGGCGGGGCTTCTGCTGGCTCTCGCGGCGCTGGGCGCGCTGCTCGGGCTCTCCATGCTGGGCTACGCGCGTCTGTTGAAGGATGCCGAGGTCGCGACGCTTTCGGTTCGTCAGCTGGGCGAGCAGCACTTCGAGCTGCAGCTCAACGCCGCAGGTCGCGACCCCCAGCGGTTTGATCTGCGCGGCGACCAGTGGCAGCTGGATGCGCGGGTGCTGCGCTGGAAGCTGCCGGCCGCGATCGCGGGCGCTCCGCCGCTGTATCGGCTCGAGCGTCTTTCCGGTCGCTACGAGGATATCCGGCGCGAGCGAGAGGCCGTGCGCAGCGTGCATGCGCTGTCAGCGCAGGATTTCCCCGACCTGTGGACGCTGCGAAGGCAGTTTCCGCAGTGGTTGGCCTTCGTTGATGCCGACTATGGCAGTGCCGCCTATCTGCCGCTGCTCGACGGCGCCCGCTTCAACGTCAGCCTGAGCCCGCGCGGCGGGCTGGTGGCGCAGGCAGCCGATGAAGAAACCGAGCAGCTTCTGGATGCCGCGGGCTGGTAGGTGCGGTTCGGCGCAGCTGAGCTCAGCTCGGCTCGGATTGAATCGGAATGGATCGCCCTGACGCCGCGGTCGGCGCAGCGGGACACCGGCTAAACCCTTCGGCAGCAGTTCGCATCGCAAACGGTTCATGCCATCGCTGGGAGTGGAAAAATGACTGCACGAATCGCACTGGGCCTAGGCCTGCTGAGCTGCGCCGGGCTTGCCTTGGCCTGGGGAGACAGCTGCGAGTTCAGCGCCGATCGCGCGCTGGTGATTGATGCCCGCGGCTTGGCGGAGCTGGACCTGTTGGCGCGCGCCGGCGATCTGGAAATCCGCGGTGACTCCAAGGCCTCGACAATCAGCGTCTCAGGTCGGGCCTGCGCGAGCAGCGAAGCCCTGCTTGCAGGCATCCAGCTGAGCGAGACACGGCAGGGCGATACGCTGTCGGTGGGCGTCCTGATGCCTGAGGTCGGCAGCGGCTGGGGCTCCAGCGCTGCCTCGCTGGATTTAGTGGTCAGCCTGCCCTTGAGGATGCGCCTGAGGCTTGAGGATTCTTCCGGCGATCTCAGCGTCGAGGGCGTGGCCGCGGTCACGATCGACGATAGCTCGGGTGACATCACGCTGCGCAACATTGCCGGGCAGGTGCAGATCGAAGACAACTCAGGCGACATCGACGCCCGCGAAATCGATGGCGATGTCACTGTCAGCCGCGATAACTCGGGCGATATCCGCATCGAGAACGTGCAGGGCCAGGCGCGCGTGCTGCGCGACAGCTCCGGCGCAATCCGAATTGCCGACGTGCGCGGCGACGCCTATGTCGGCGAAGACGGCTCAGGTGAGATCGTGTTCCTGCGTATCGGCGGCAGCGCTGAAGTGGGCGAGGACGGATCAGGCGGCATCCGCGCCGAGCAGGTCAGCGGCGATTTCAGCGTGCGTGCCGACGGCTCCGGGGGGATCGAGCACCGAGATATCGGCGGGCGGGTGTCAATTCCCGCTGACTGAAGCTGCCGCCGTGTCGCGCTGAAGCCGGCAAGCGTTTGCCAGGCGTCAGCGCTTGCCCGGCATCAGCGCGAACCTTGCGCAGTCGCGCTAGCCAAAACAATGGCTGGAGGAGGCCTGCGAGAGGCTGCGCCGAAGCCCCAACTTCGCCTGCAGGCAGAAACGACAGCGCACCGCCTGGGTCCCCATTTTTCGTCTGCGGGTGGGCCAAGCGGACTTCAGTGCGCGTGTTCCGAGTGCGTGGCGTCGCCGCTTTCGGTGGGTGCCGTGGCCGGCCAGACCGGATGGCTGAAGTAGCGCGGATAGCGATCAAATGCCTCAAGCAGCTTGGGCAGCCCATCTGCGGACGCGGGATCGACCTTGGTCGCTTGGCTGGCCGATGACAGCTATCCGAGCAGGATATGCAGGTTGGCATCTGCGTCGGGCGGGAGCCTGCAGTTGCGCAGCATGTGCAGAATTCCGGCCTCGACCTCGGTGGCCAGGGCCGCCGCCTGAGCGCTGTCGAAGTGCCCCTGCAGCTCGGCCCGACGCGCAGTGTCCGCCGCCGCTCGGATCTGCTCCATCCCGTCGCGCAGGGGTGCATCAGTCGCCCAGAGCGTGCCGTCGTTGAGATTGAGCTGCATGGCTTGGTGTTGCGCATGGCCGTGCTCATGCGATTGCAGCGCCTGCGCCGGCGCAGCGGCGAACAGGCAGGCGGCCAGCAGCACGCCGCGGGTTTTGAATCGGCCCGGATTGAACATGTCGGTCGGCTCCGTGCGCAGGATGCTCCCGGGATTCTAGGACCTGCGCAGCGGCGTCGCCATCGTCACCAGCTCCTCGGCCATGGTCGGGTGCACGGCCACAGTGCGGTCGAAGTCTTCTTTGGTGGCGCCCATTTTCACCGCGATGCCGGCCAGCTGGATCATTTCGCCGGCGCCCGGCGCGACGATGTGGCAGCCAAGGACGCGGCGGGTTTCCGCGCAGACCACGAGCTTCATCATCACCCGGCTGTTGCGGCCAATGAACGCGCTGCGCATCGGCCGGAACGAAGTGCAGTAGACCTCGATCGGCCCCAGCTCGCGGGCGGCCTCCTCGCTCAGGCCCACGGTGCCGATTTCGGGCTGGGTGAAGATCGCGGTCGGTACCATTTCATAGTCGGGGCGAGTCGGGTTGTTCTTGAACACCGTTTCGACGAAGGCGATGCCCTCGCGGATGGCCATCGGGGTGAGATTGAGACGGCTGGTGACATCGCCCACGGCGTGGATGGAAGGCACCGAGGTCTGCGAGAACGCGTCGACCAGCACCTCGCCGCCGCGGCCCAGCTTGACCCCGGCCTGCTCAAGGCCCATGTCGCGCGTGTTCGGGCTGCGGCCGGTGGCGAACAGCACCTGCGCGAACACCCGCTCGTCGCCGTTGCTGGCCTTGACCCGGATGCCGCCCTCGACTTTTTCCATCGCCAGTACGTTGGTTCCGGTGTGCAGGTCGATGCCGGCGTGGCGCATTTCCTCGGCAACCAGGCCGCGCGCCTCGTCGTCAAAACCGCGCAGCACCTGCGCGCCGCGGTAGTACTGGGTCACCTGCACGCCCATGCCGTTGAGGATGCAGGCGAACTCGCAGGCGATGTAGCCGCCGCCGACGATCAGCAGGCTCTGCGGCAGCTGCTCCAGGTGGAAGATTTCGTTGGAGCTGATCCCAAGCTCCGCGCCCGGCGTGTCGGGCAGGGTGGGCCAGCCGCCCATCGCCAGCAGGATGTGCTTGGCGCGGATCTGCTTGCCGCCGTTCAGCTCAACCGTGTGCGCGTCGAGCACGCGCGCCCGCGAATCAAAGGTCTCGACGCCGTTCTTGGTGAGCAGAGTGCGGTAGATCTGCTCCAGCCGGTCGAGCTCGACCTGCAGGCGAGTCCTGAAGGTGGGCCAGTCGAGCGGCCCGGGCTGCAGCTGCCAGCCATAGTCGATCGCGTCGCGCTGCAGGCCGGCGAACTCGGAGGCGAACACCATCAGTTTTTTGGGAACGCACCCGCGAATCACGCAGGTGCCGCCGTAGCGACTCTCCTCGGCCAGCGCCACGCGCACGCCGGCCTGAGCCGCCACGCGCGCCGAACGCACGCCGCCGGAGCCGCCGCCGATCACAAAGAGGTCGTAGTCAAAATCCATGGGGCGGTTCCTGTGGCAAAGAGTTGGATGAGTTTGAGGCTGCCGAGTCCAGTCCGGAGGCTCGGACTGTACGCAAGGCTTGGGTCGGCTCTGCGCGTTACACAGCCGCGCAGCACAGCTTAGGCATGGGGCCGCGCGACGTGCTGCGCGCAGGTCGTCGACAAGAATATCGACGCCGTTTTGGAGGACGCTTGAAGCCTGCAAGCAGACGATCAGGCTCACATATCGTGCTGCTCCTGCCCTTCACTGTCGCGCCGAATGCCGACGCAATTTCGCAGATTCCAGAGATCATCGCGATCAATGGCGAGTCGATGTCGCTGTTCGATCAGCCGCTGCGGCAGCTCCAGAGTTCAAGTCCAAAGGCGTGGCGCCGGCTGCGCAATTGCGCGGTGTCAGCGGCAAAGGGTCGCTCAGAGCGCTGAGCGCGCCGGCTACTCCGGGTCGTAATCCAGCACCGGCGCCAGCCAGCGCTCGGCCTCGTGCATCGGCAGGCCGCCGCGGCGGGCGTAGTCGCTGACCTGTTCCTTGCTGATGCGGCCGACCACGAAGTACTGGCTCTGCGGGTGGCTGAAGTACGTGCCGCAGACCGAGGCCGCGGGCGTCATCGCGAGGCTTTCCGTCAGCGCCATGCCGCAGCGGGCGGGGGCGTCGAGCAGGCGAAACAGAGCGCGTTTGGTGGTGTGGTCGGGGCAGGCCGGATAGCCGGGGGCCGGGCGAATACCGCGATATTTCTCGCGCACCAGCGCCTCGTTATCGAGCTGCTCGTCGGGCGCGTAGCCCCACAGCTCCTTGCGTACGCGCTCGTGCAGGTACTCGGCCATCGCCTCGGCGAAGCGGTCGGCGAGTGACTTCAGCAGGATCGATCGATAGTCGTCGTGCTCGGCCTCAAACGCCCGCGCGCGCTCCTCGCAGCCGAGGCCGGCGGTCACCGCGAACGCACCGAACCAGTCCTCGCGGCCGGCGTCGTGCGGGGCGATGAAGTCCGACAGGCAGAAATCCGGGCGCTCGGCCGGCTTGTCGACCTGCTGGCGCAGGCCCTGAATGACTGCCAGCTCGCCGCCTTGTTCGTTGAACACTGCGATGTCGTCGCCGATGCTGTGCGCGCGCCACAAGCCGACCACGCCGTTGGCGGTGATCCAGCGCTCGTCGATGATCTGCCGGATCATCTGTTGGCCATCGTTGAACAGCTCGGTCGCCTGCGGGCCCACCACGTCGTCGCTCAGGATGGCCGGGTAGCGGCCGGCCAGCTCCCAGGCATTGAAGAACGGCGTCCAGTCGATGTAGGGCAGCAAGGTTTCAAGCGACACGTCCTTGAACTCGGTGATGCCGGGTTGTCGCGGTGTCGGCGGCGTGTAGTTGGCCCAGTCGCCCTGAAAGCGCTGGCCGCGGGCGTGCTCCAGGCTGACCAGGCGCTTGCCGTTGCCCTTGATCGCGTGGCGCGCGCGGATATCGGCGTAGTCGGCTTCGTTGGCCGCAACAAAGCTTGCGCGCAGGTCGGCGCTGATCAGGCTCTGCGCCACGCCGACGGCGCGCGAAGCGTCCTTCACCCACACGGTGGGGGCCTGGTAGTGCTTGGCGATCTTCAGTGCGGTGTGCGCGCGCGAGGTGGTTGCGCCGCCGATCATCAGCGGCAGCACGAAACCCTGCCGCTGCATCTCTTTGGCGACGTGGCTCATTTCTTCCAGCGAAGGCGTGATCAGGCCGGACAGGCCGATCAGATCGGCGCCGCATTCCTTGGCGCGGTCAAGGATGGTTTGCGCCGGCACCATCACGCCCAGATCTATGACCTCAAAATTGTTGCACGCAAGAACGACGCCAACGATGTTCTTGCCGATGTCGTGGACATCGCCCTTGACCGTCGCCATCACGATGCGCCCGTTGGTGCGGCCGACCTCACCGCTGCGCAGCTTTTCCTCTTCGATGTAGGGCAGCAGATAGGCGACGGCCTTCTTCATGACGCGGGCGGACTTGACCACCTGCGGCAGGAACATGCGGCCGGCGCCGAACAGATCGCCGACCACGTTCATGCCGGCCATCAGCGGGCCTTCGATCACTTCCAGCGGCTTGGCGAAGCCGACTCGCGCGGCCTCGGTGTCGGTCTCGATGAACTCGTCGATGCCGTGCACCAGCGCGTGCTTGAGCCGGCCGGCGACGTCCTGCTCGCGCCAGGCGTACTTCGCGCTGGTGTCCTGGCTGGCGGCCTCGCCCTTGCCACTCTTGTAGCGCGGGGCGATTTCAAGCAGGCGCTCGGTCGCGTCTGATCGGCGGTTCAGCACCACGTCTTCGACGCGCTCGCGCAGCTCGGCGTCGAGGTCGTCGTAAATCGGCATGCCGCCGGCGTTGACGATGCCCATGTCCATGCCGGCGCGGATGGCGTGGAACAGAAACACCGAATGGATCGCCTCGCGCACCACGTTGTTGCCGCGGAAGGAAAAGCTCACGTTGGAAACGCCGCCGCTGACGTGGCAGTGCGGCAGGGTGCTGCGGATGATGCGGGTGGCGTCGATGAAGTCGACCGCGTAGTTGTTGTGCTCTTCGATGCCGGTGGCGATCGCGAAAATGTTGGGGTCGAAGATGATGTCTTCCGGCGGGAAATCGAGCGTGTCGCGCAGCAGGTGATAGGCGCGGCTGCAGATCTCGACCTTGCGCGCGCAGGTGTCGGCCTGGCCCTGTTCGTCAAAGGCCATCACTACCGCGGCAGCGCCGTAGCGCTGCACCAGCCGGGCCTGCTCAAGAAACGCGGCCTCGCCCTCTTTCATCGAGATCGAGTTGACCACGCCCTTGCCCTGCAGGCAGCGCAGGCCGGCCTCGATCACGCTCCACTTGGAGCTGTCGACCATCACCGGGATGCGCGCGATGTCGGGCTCGGCGGCGATCAGGTTCAGGTAGTTCACCATCGCCTGCTCGGAATCGAGCATGCCCTCGTCCATGTTCACGTCGAGGATCTGCGCGCCGCTCTCCACCTGCTGACGCGCCACGTCGACGGCTTCATCGAAGCGCTGATCCATGATCAGCTTGCGGAACTGCGCCGAGCCGGTGACGTTGGTGCGCTCGCCGATGTTGACGAAGTTGGTGGTCGGGGTGATCAGCAGGGGCTCAAGCCCGGACAGCCGGGTGTAGCGGGGCGCGCTCATGCGGCTTCCTCCGCGTCCACGGCGTTGGGATCGGGCACAGCCCGCGGCGGCAGCCCGCGCACCGCTTCGGCGATCGCGCGGATGTGCTCCGGCGTGGTGCCGCAGCAGCCGCCGACCAGGTTCAGCAGGCCGGCTTCGGCGAATTCGCGCAGGGTCGCGGCCATCTCTTCGGGGGTTTCGTCGTAGCCTCCGAACGCGTTCGGCAGGCCGGCGTTGGGGTGTGCGCTGACCCGCGTCGGCGCCACCTGGGCCAGGATGTCGACGTGCGCGCGCAGGTCCTTGGCGCCGAGCGCGCAGTTGAGGCCGATCGCGTGCGGCCGCGCGTGCGAGAGCGAGTACCAGAAGGCCTCCGCAGTCTGACCCGACAGCGTGCGCCCGCTGCGATCGGTGATCGTGCCGGAGATCATCAGCGGCAGGCGGCCGCCTTTTTCGGCGAAGGCATCCTCCACTGCGAACACGGCGGCTTTGGCGTTCAGCGTGTCGAACACGGTTTCGATCATCAGCACATCGGCGCCGCCCTCGATCAGGCCCAGCGCGGCTTGGCGATACGCCACCACCAGCTGTTCGAAGCTGGTGGCGCGGAAGCCCGGATTGTTCACGTCCGGGCTCATGCTGGCGGTGCGGCTGGTCGGGCCGATCACCCCGATCACAAAGCGCGGCTGCTCGGGGGTTCGCTTCTCCATCTCGTCGCAGACCGAACGCGCCAGACGGGCGCCCTCGAGGTTCAGCTCAAAGGCCAGGTGTTCGAGCTTGTAGTCAGCCTGCGACAGCGTGGTGCTGTTGAAGGTGTTGGTCTCAAGCAGATCCGCGCCGGCCTCCAAATAGGCGCGATGGATGTCGGCGATGATCTGCGGCTGGCTCAGGGTCAGCAGATCGTTGTTGCCCTTGAGATCGCAGCCGCAGCCCTCGGCGTGCGCGTGCGCCACGTGCCCGCAGGGCGGCTCCGACTGCAGCGCGTCCAGGCCTTTGGCAAAGCGCTCACCGCGGTAGTCGGCTTCCTGCAGATCGTGCTGCTGGATCATCGTGCCCATGGCGCCATCGATGATCAGGATGCGTTTTTCCAGCGCAGCCTCGAGCTTGGAAACGCGATCGGCGTGCAGCCAGGGCAGGGCGGAGTAGCTGGGCATTGCGTTGATTCCTTGCGGCGCCTGGGGAGGGCGGTGCGCGCTTGCGTCAGTTGGCGCTAGTAGGGCGGCGCCCGTCGGTTGGCGCTTCGTCTAGGGAGGCGCCCGTAGATTCGCGTTTCATGTAGAGAGGCGTCCGTAGGTTCGCGTTCGTAGGTTGGCGCTGAGCGCAGCGAAGCCCAACGCCGCAGCCTCCGATCTGGCCGCGATACCCTCTCGATGCGGCCTTTGGTTTCGCCGTTGGCTCAGCGCCATCCTGCGCGTTCGTATTCAAGGTTTGTGCGCAATCAGCGCGATCACTTCGAAATGGGGTGGCCGCCGTTCGCGGGTCACGGTGCTGGCCGCCTGGACTTTAAGCTCGGCTTTCTCGGCGAAGCGCTTGAGCTCTTTGTCGCTGAAGCCGAGGTTGATATGGCCATAGGGCGCGACTGCCGCCTGGTGCTCGTGCTTGGCGAGGCTGGTGAGCAGCAGACGCCCGCCGGGCCGCAGCACGCGCGCCGCCTCCTGCACCGCCTTGGCGGGTTTCGTCGAGTAGGTCAGCGCGTGCATCAGCACCACCAGGTCGAAGCTCGCTTCCGGGTAGGCAATCGCGTGCATGTCGCCTTCGACAACTTCGACGTTGGCGTGCCTTGAGAGCCGTTCGGTCGCGGCGCTGACCACCCGCGCGCTTGAATCCAGGCACACGTAGCGCTGCGCGTGCGGCGCCACCAGTTCGGCCAGCACGCCGTCGCCGGAGGCGATGTCCAGCACTTCACCCGGGCGCATCAGCGGCAGCGCCGAGCGCGCCAGCGCCTCCCAGGTGCGGCCGGGGGAGTAGTGGCGCTCCATGTCTCCGGCCACGGAGTCGGCCCAGTTTTCCTCCGCCGCGCGCAGTGCGAGCACTTCGGGCAAACGTTCCGCGTCCTGGCGCAGCAGTGGATCGACCGCGCCCTTGCGCAGGGTTTCCCACAGCGCGCGTTCGGCCGGCGGAATGGTCTCGTTGAAGCGGTAGTAGGCCGACACGCCGGCGCGGCGGTCGATCACCAGGTCGGCCTCTTTCAGCTTGGCCAAATGGGTGGAGACGCGCGGCTGCGCGAGCAGGGTGATCGAGGCGAGCTCGGCCACGGTGAGCTCTTCGCGTTCCAGCAGGGTCAGCAGGCGCACGCGGGTGGCATCGGCGAGCACGCGCAAGCAGGCCGACCAGGCGTTGAGGTCCATGGGTATCGCTTCATCCGCATTGGAAGATGAAGCAGGGTAGGTAGGCGCAGCAGGGGCGTCAAGCTGCGCGCGTGAAGCAGCCAGCCCGGGCGGAGCTGTGTTGGCGCGCATGTGCGAATCCCAGAGCGAAGCCCACCTGTCTTTGTCAGCCCCGCGCCTGACCCGAAGTGACGACGCCGCGCGCGTGCTGGAGCGGGCCTTCACATGCGCGATAGGCGGCTGCGTTCCTCCGCGGCTGCGCTCAGGGAGCCGTGCGCGAAGCTCCTACGATTCGGCGCATCCATACGAGTGCGGTATCCGCGCCCAGACTGCGCTATCTGCTATCTGCGCCCTGCGGCAGGCGCAGAGCTCTGCCCTGGGTGACGCCCACGAGGCCGCGACGGCAGCCGCGCTCACCGGGCCGAGCGCGCGACGGCGCCGAGCTGGCCCGTGGGCTTGGGCTGCGCCGTCTACACCCCTGTCAATGCGCTCTTGATCAGCGGTGGCGCCGAACCGGGTTAAGATTCGCGCGATTTCAAGCATGCGTTTGAACCGATCGAGGACTCCATGGATTTCAATTTCACCGAAGAGCAGCTGATGATCCGCGACGTCGCGCGTCGCATCGCAAGCGAGCGCATCGCGCCCACCGCCGCCGAGTTCGACCGCTCCGGCGAGTTTCCGCTGGAGAACATCCGCGTGCTCGGCGAAAACGGCCTGATGGGCATCGAAGTGCCGCCCGAATACGGCGGTGCCGGTTTGGACTCGATTGGCTACACGCTGGCGATGTTTGAGATCGCCTATGCAGACTGCGCGCATTCGACCATCGTGTCGGTCAACAACACCCTCTACTGCAACGGTCTGCTGAAGAATGGCACCGAAGCGCAGAAGAAAAAGTACGTCACCCCGATCGCATCGGGTGAGGCCATCGGCGCCTACGCGCTGACCGAGCCGCATTCGGGTTCGGACGCCTCGGCCATGCGCTGCCGCGCCAAGCTGTCCAGCGACGGCACGCACTACGTGGTCAACGGCAAGAAGAGCTGGATCACCTCTGGCCCGGTGGCGAAGTACATCATGCTGTTCGCCATGACCGACCCGGACAAGGGCGCCAAGGGCATCAGCGCGTTCATGGTCGACACCGCTCGCGAAGGCTTCGCCCGCGGCAAGACCGAGCCCAAGCTCGGCATCCGCGCCTCGGCCACCTGCGAGGTCGAGTTCAGCGACTACAAGATCCCGGTGGAGGATCGCATCGGCGAAGAGGGCAACGGCTTCAAGATCGCCATGGGCGTGCTTGACGCCGGCCGCATCGGCATCGCCGCGCAGGCGGTGGGCCTGGCCCGCGCCGCCTATGACGCTTCGGTGAGCTACGTGCAGGAGCGTAAGAGCTTCGGCCAGCCGATCGGCAGCTTCCAGATGATCCAGGCCAAGATTGCCGACATGAAGTGCCGGCTGGATGCCGCCGAGCTGCTGACCCTGAAGGCGGCTTTCGCCAAGCAGGAATCGCTGAAGACCGGCGCGCGCTTCTCCACCGAGGCCTCGGTTGCAAAGCTGTTCGCGTCCGAAGCAGCCATGTACATCACCCATCAGGCCCTGCAGATCCACGGCGGCATGGGCTATTCGAAGGAGATGCCGCTGGAGCGGTACTTCCGCGACGCCAAGATCACCGAAATCTACGAGGGCACCAGCGAAATCCAGCGCCTGGTCATTGCTCGCAATGAGACCGGCCTGCGCTGAGGCGCGGTTTCGGAAGGGATGCGCACTGAACGCGCCGGGGCGACCCGGCGCGTTTTTTTTGGCGCGCAGTGGGCGGCCGAAACCTGCGTGCGTGCAGCGGCCGGCGCGCGCTCGGATTCTGAGGGCTCAGGCGACGCCGAGCGATCACGTTCGCCGCGCGCTAGCGCTGTGCCGCCGAGCGGCTGCGCGCTTCACCCGAACGCCATGACTTTCGTCGTGCCGCTTCCGCGCCTCCATCCGCTACCCTGCGCGCCCCGTTTGCCGCTGAGTGCATGGATGCCTGCGCGTTCGATCTCTTTCCAAAAGCTGTTGGGCGCGCTGTCGCTGACTGCGTTTTGCGGTGCGTGTGCGGCGGTCGATTTGGGCGCGATCGAGCTCGACGGTCGGCTCGATGAGCCCGCCTGGCAGCTCGCGCAGCGAATCGACAGCTTTCGCGTGGTGCAGCCCCTGACCCGCGCCGAGCCGCCCCTGCGCACCGAAGTGCGAGTGCTGTCGCGCGAGGACGGACTGTATTTCGGCGTGCGTGCGCAGCAGCCGCCCGAGTTTCCCCGCACCCGCCACCCGACCCGTCGCGATGCCCAGGCGCGCGCTGATCGCATCAATCTGCTGGTCGACTTCGAGGGCGAGGGCAGCACCGCCTATGAGTTCACGGTGAGCCTGAGCGGCGGCGTGCAGGACGCCATCATTACCGGCCAGAACGGCTTCAACTACGACTGGGACGGCGTCTGGCAGCAGGCGGTGGCCGAGGACGCCGACGGCTGGAGCGTCGAGGTCCGGCTGCCCTGGGGCATCGCGCCGCTGGGCCGCATCGAGAACGGCGAAACCACGATCGGCGTCTACCTGTCGCGGGTCATCGAGCAGCAGGGCCTGCGGATGTCCCACCCGGCCTATGACTTCGAGAACCCGACCTTCGTCGCCGACATGGCCAAGCTCACCCTCGCCGCGCGCAGCGACCTTCGGCTGGATGTCGTGCCCTACCTGTCGGTCGCCAGCGACCGCATTGCGAACAGCCGCGAGACGCGCGCCGGCGCGGATCTCTACCTTGCGACCGGCGGCCATCGATTGAACGTGGCGATAAAGCCGGATTTCGGCCAGGTGGAGAGCGATGCGCTGGTGGTCGATTTCTCCGCGCTGGAGGTTTTCTTCGGCGAGAAGCGGCCGTTTTTCACCGAGAACCAGAGCCTGTTCGATGTGCCGCTGGGCCCGGGCGCGCTGCTGATCAACACCCGGCGCATCGGCGCTCGCCCGGATCTGGGGCCCGAGGGCGTGAGTGAGGTCGACGCGGCGATCAAATACACCGGCGCATTTGGGCGCGTGGATGCCGGTGTGCTGGCGGCCAGTGAAGCGGACAGCAGCCTGGCGCAGGGGCGCGAGTTCCGCGCGCTGCGCGGCCGCTATCGCGCCGACAGCGGCGAGTTCGGCCTGACGCTCACCGATACCCAGCGGCCAAGCCTGTCGCGCGAGGCGCAGGTGGCAGTGGTCGATGCCCAGCTGCGGCCGCGCGAGGGCCTGCAGCTGCGCGGTGCGGCAGGCAGGGCACGGGTTGACAGGGCACGGGCCGACTCAGCGCAGGGCCCCGAGGCCGATGGCGGCCTGCTGTGGCTGCGCATGGACCACGTGATCAGCGAGCGCTGGCGGCAGGAGTACGAGTTCAGCCGCTATGACGATTCGCTGGAGGTGAATGATCTGGGCTTCTTGCGCCGCAACGACCTTAGCCAGCTGCGCGCCGAGCACACGCTGTACCAGCGCAACTACGCGCAGGCCTCAAGGCTGCGCGATTCGGCCTGGGAGGCTGAGGTCCTGTGGCAGCGCAACGGCGCTGGCGAGCGGCTCTACGGCGGCCTGGAGCTGACCCGCGTCCTGCGCTTCCGCAACGCGGCCACGCTGCGCAGCTATGCCGCGGTGACGACTCCAACGGTGGACGACCGCGTGCTGCGCCGGCAGCGTGGCGCTGCCGGCGCAGCACGCGGCCGGGCTGTCGTTTGAAAGCCCGCGGCTGGGCAATTGGCGCTTCGACAGCGGGCTGTATCTGTACCAGGAGGGTCTGCATGGCTGGACCCGCGAGCTCGAATTCGCGCCCACCTGGTTTATTGGCGCCGAGTTCTCCACCGCGCTGTCGGCTGCGGTGAGCGACAGCAGCGACTGGCTGATCTGGGACGGGGGCTCCCGCATGGGCCAGTACAGCCGGCGGCAGCTTCAATTGGATTGGACGCTGGAATGGTTTCCAGGGGCGGGCCACGAGGTGCGGCTGCGCGCGCAGTACGTCGGCCTGGATGCGCGCGCCGTAACGGGCTACACGGTCGAGGCGCAGCGACTGCTGGCCGCGGCCGCGCCTTCGGATTTCAGCCTCGGCACGCTGGCGGCACAGCTGCGCTACCGCTATGAGCTGGGCGAACAGCGCGACTTCTATCTGGTGTTCAGCCGCGGCGGCGAGTACTTCGGCGAGGACGCGCAGGCGGACGGCCTGGGCCGACTGTTCGACCGCACCCGCGCCAACCCAACCGCCAATCAGATCCTGGCGAAGCTGCGCTGGGGCTTCTGAGCCGCGCTCGTCCGCCTGTTTCCCTTAGCGCTCAGCGCGGCTCGACCGAACTGCCGGCACAGCGGTGCTCATGCGGCCGCCCACGCAGGCGCCGTGTAGCGCACGTCGACTACGCCGAATGACAGCTTGCCTGCGGGCAGCACTGCATCGAATTCGTCGTCGATGCGCTTCTTCAGCGCGGCGCGGGCCAGCGGCGAGTCGATGCTGATGTAGCCGCGCGTGGCGTCGGTCTCGTCGGGCCCGACGATGCGATAGCGCAGCCGTTCGCCGCTGTCGGCCTGTTCCAGCTCGATCCAGGCGCCAAAGAAAATCGCGCCGCGATCGGCGGGCAGGCCTTCGGCGACTTTCAGCGCCTCAAGGCGCTTGCTCAGGTAGCGCACGCGGCGGTCGATCTCGCCCAGCTGTTTCTTGCGATAGGTATATTCCGCGTTCTCGCTGCGGTCGCCCTCCGCCGCGGCTGCGGCCAGCGCCTTGACGACTTCAGGGCGCTTGTCGCGCCACAGATGATTCAACTCGGCGCGCAGGGCCTCAAAGCCCTCGCGGGTGATGATCGGGGTGGAACCGGGAGCGGGCGGACGCCAGCGGGACATGCGGATTGGGCTCAAGGGTTGCGGAAAGGGCAGGTAGACTTCGGCGCGCTTTCAATGCGGGGCTCGACGTCGAATGCTGATTCTGCCACTGCATCACCCGCTGGATCGGCGCCACCTGCCGTGGGCGACCGCCCTGCTGGTGCTGATCAACCTGTTCGTGTTCATGGCGCTGCAGCGCGGTGACCCCGCCCGTGAGGCGCTGGCGCGCGAGGCCTATGTCGACAGCGGGCTGGCGGCGATCGAGGTGCCGCCCTACCTTCAGTGGCTGGATTCGCCCGCGCGCGCGCTGTCGCCGCGGCATCAAAACGTTCTCGAAGCGCTGGACGAGCCGCAGCGCTGGCGGCTGCTGTCCGAGTTGATCGACCTCGACGACGCATTCCAGCAGCAGCTGGCCGAGAGCGATGCGCTCGTCGACCCCGCCCACTGGCGATCGCTGCGCGAAAGCCACGAGGCCCGGCTTGCCTCCAGCTGGACCTGGCGCCTGCAGGCGCAGTCGAAGAGTTTTGATCCGCTGCGATTGATCGGCTCGGCGTTCCTGCACGCCAACTGGGGGCACCTGCTCGGCAACATGGTGTTCCTGGTGATGCTCGGCATGCTGGTGGAGGGCGCCGTGGGCGGGCGGCTGATGCTGGTGCTGTACGTCGTCGGCGCGATCGGCGCGAGCCTCGCCAGCGTGGCCTGGCGCTGGGGTGAGCCGCATGCCGGGCTCGGTGCGTCGGGGTCGGTCGCAGCGGTGATGGGCGCCTACTGCCTGATCTGGGGCATGCAGCGCGTGCGCTTCTTCTACTGGGTGCTGATGTTTTTCGACTACGTGCGGGCCCCCGCGCTGGTGCTGTTTCCGCTGTGGCTCGGCTGGGAAATCGTTCAGCTGCTGGCGTTTCCTGATGCGGGCATCGGCTTCGATGCGCATGCCGGCGGGCTGCTCGCCGGCGCCGCGTTCGGGCTCGCGGTGCGGCGCTTCGGCGCAGTGGATGAGGGCTATCTGGAGGCCAGTGATTCTGAGTCGAAGGAACTCGCGCACGCCCTGCTAGCGGAGGCGGAGCAGCGGCTCGGTGCGCTGCAGATGACCGAGGCGGAAGACGCGCTCGCGCGGCTGCACGACATCGACCCTGAGCTGGCGGCCGGGCCGCAGGCGCAGCTGCTGCGCTACCGCTGCGCGCGCTATGCGAATCGCCATCAGGATGCGGGTGATCGGCTGTCGGCGCTGCTGACGGCCGGCTCGGGCACCTCGATCGAACAGCATCGCAGCCTGCTGGCCGAGGCCTGCAGCGGCCGGCCACGGGTGTCGGATGCGGCGCTGACGGCCGCCGTGGAGCGTCTGCTCGGCGCAGGCCGCGGCGGCGAATTGCGCGTGCTGTTGAAGGACATGCCCGCCGATCTCAGCCCTGCGCTGCAGCCCAGGCTGTGGCTGAAACTTGCGCTGGCCGAAAGTCAGGGCGGCCCGGGCAGTGAGGCGAGCCGCACGCTGGCGGAACTGCAGCGGCGTTTTCCGGGCTCGCCGGAAGCGGCCAAGGCGCGGATGCTGCTGGGCTGAGGCGGCCTGCCGCGCGCCCGCGCACTCGGCTGCCGCGGCCGCGGGCTTCAGTGGCGCTCAGCGCCACGCTGATGACCGGCGCTACGACGCGCGGCGCCCGAGGGCTCGCTCGCTGCGGGCCTAGCGCTCGAACAGACGCTGCACGGCGTGTCGGGCCGACTCAAACCCGAAGTGCTGCTCGACGTTGGCCAGGCCGCGCTCGGACAGCTGCAGCCACAGCGGCTCATCGAAGTAGGCGCGCAGCACTGCAGCGGCGAAGTCGTGCGGAGTTTCGGCGACCAGAACATCGACGCCCGCTTCCGCGTGCATGCCCTCAATGGCGATCGGCGTGGCCACCACCGGCTGCCCGAAGCTCATGCTCATGTTGACCTTGCCCTTGACGCCCGCGCCGTAGCGCAGCGGCGCCACGGCCAACCGGCAGGCGTCCATGAAGGGGTCGACCGCCGGCACGAAGCCCTCGAACACGATGCCGTCGCGCTCGCCCAGCGCCTGCACGGCCTCCGGCGCCCGGCTGCCGACGACGTGGAACTCGATCTCCGGCGCCTGCGCGCGGATCAGCGGGAACACTTCATCGGCGAACCACAGCACCGCATCGACGTTCGGCGTGTGCTGGTAGCCGCCCATGAACACCAGGCCGCTGCGCTCATGGAACTCCCGCCGACGGCCGTAGACCTCGTGAACGTTGGAAAGAATGTCGACTCGCTGGCCCGGAGCCTCGCGCGCCAGCAGCTCCTGCTCGACCGGGCTGACCACCAGGGTGATGTCGCTGCGGCGGATCAGGTCGAGCTCCTTGTCGCGGGTGACCATGGCCTGCTTGCGCAGATCCTCGCGGCCGGCCAGCGCGGCCTCGCGCTGCTCGCGCAGGTAGTGCAGGTCGACGGTATCGAACACCAGCGTGGCCTGCGGCGCGTGCAGGCGCGCCAGCTCGATGTACTGCACGGCGATGTAGTGACGGCTCAGCACGATCAGATCAAAGTGTTTGCCGCGCTCGGCGAACCAGCCGGGCACATCGGCCAGGAAAGGATGCCAAAGCACCTCCACGCCCAGCTGCTGCAGCTCGCGCGTGTAGCGATCGACGAAGGCGCGGTTGTCTGCGAAGAAGCTCACCGCGCAGCCCTCGGAGCGCAGCACGCGCATGAGGTTCACCATGCGCAGCGAGCCGGAATCCTGGTCCGGCGCCGGGGTGGTGGCGTCGATGATCAGCACCCGCCGCGTGTCGCGGTGCTGGCGGGCGAGCTCGATCGGCGTGCCCGGTGCCGGATGCGCTTTCAGCCGCTCGCCCCAGCGCGCCAGAAACTTCTGCTGGTTGACGACCTGGTAGGCCTTGACCCCCGTCGAGGTGTCGGTGCCGGAGCTGATGCCCTCGAAGTGCACCACCGCCGATTTCGGCTGATAGAGCACGCGCAGGCCGCGCTCCCACACCTTCATGGCGAGGTCGGTGTCCTCGTAGTAGGCCGGCGCGTAGTGGCTGTCGAAACCGCCGAATTCGTTGAACAGATCGGCCGGCACGGCGATGGCGGCGCCGGAGCAGTAGTCAACCTCGCGCAGGTAGCTGTACTCCGGCGCGGCGGGGTCGCTGAAGCGGCCGTAGTTCCAGCCGGAGGCGTCGCTGAAGACGATGCCGCCGGCTTCCTGCAGGCGGCCATCGGGGTAGATGAGCTTGGCCCCGACCAGGCCCACGTTGGGCTGCTGCGCGAAGGTGTCGATCAGCGCGTCCAGCCAGCCCGCTTGGACCGCCGTATCATTGTTCAGGAACACCAGATACTCGCCGCGCGCGGAGGCTGCGCCGGCATTGCAGGCGCCGATGAAGCCGAGGTTCTCAGGGTTGCGCTGATAGCGCAGGCCGTCGATCTGCGGCAGCGTCGCCGCCGTCTCATCGGCGGAGCAGTCGTCGACAACGATGATCTCGGCGGCGATCACCGAGGGATGCGCGGCAATCGAGCGCAGGCAGGTCAGGCTGTGGCCCAAGTGGTTGTAGACCGGAATGATCACGCTGACCCGCGGCGCGTCTGGGCACGGCAGCGCAAATGGCTCAAACGGCGCGCTGGCGGGTAGGTCGAGCACGGTGCCGGGCAGTGCGGGGCGGGCTTCCTGGCGGATTCGCACCAAGGTGCCGCGCACGCCGCGGGTCTTCAGGCTGCGCAGGCCGCGGCCAACCATCGAGCCGGTGCGCTGGCGCCGAAAGCTGAGTTTTGCCAGGCCCGCTGCCAGCAGCCTGCGCGCGCCGCGCAAGGGGCGGGTGAGCTTCCAGGAGGCGCTGCCAAGGATTTTGTTGCGCTCGTCCTCGAACTGGTCGCGCTGATCGGCCAGTGCGACGGCATATTCAGCCAAGCGTGCGTATTCCGCTGCCATTGCATCGACGCGAATTTGCAGCAGTGCAACGAGGTTTTGCTGAGATTCCGCGTCCGCCAAACCCAGTACGGGAGGCTCTTCAAGGTGTCCGAGCGCATGCCCGAGCTGCTTTAGCATCTGAAGCACCTGCACTTGCTGCTCACTCAACCGCATCTGCAGCTCAGTCAACCGCATCTGCTCCATCTCGATGTGCTGTTCGAGCGTGTGCACATGCGCGGACTGTTGATTCAGCAGCGCCTGCTGCTGCTGCGCCCATGCGGTGCGGTCCTGCGCCAGTTTTTCCTGGTCGCGCGCCCACTGCGCCCGACGCGCGGCCTCTGCCTGAGCCGCGGTCAGCGCAGCGCGCAGCGCCTGTGCCTGTTGTTCGAGCTCGGCCTGATCCAGCCGAGCGGCTTCGAGCGCAACCTCCGCTCCCAGCGCTGCAGTGGGGCGTGCGAGCGCGCTGCGCGGGGCCAGTTGAAGGGCGTCTGAGTAGGCTTCGGCCATGCGTGCCAGCGAGGTCCGCGGCAGCTGCGCCCTGCGCAGCGCCGCAAGCGGCGCGCGATGGGCGGCGAGGAAGCCCAGCGCGCGCGCCAGAGCCTCGGCGTCGGGCTCCACCAGCAGGCCGCTGCGGCCTTGCTCGATGCGTTCGGCGTAGGCGCCGACCCGCGTGGCCAGCACCGGCAGGCCGAGCGACCACAGCTCACTCAAGGTGTAGCTGAAGGTCTCGGCGACGCTGGCCGGCAGCAGTGCGAGGTCGGGGGCCAGCTCCGCCACGCGCTGCGGGAACTCCGAGTGCGAATAGTCCAGCCGCAGGTGCACGCGATCGGCGCCGAAGAAGCGCATGCCGGCGGCGCCGCAGCCGAGCAGAACCAGTTCGACGTCTTCCGGCAGCTGCGGGATCAGCGCGGCCAGCAGCTGCTCGCCTTTGCCGCCGTTGATGCGCCCGGGCACCAGCACCCGCAGGCGCTTTCGATCAGCGGGCGGTGGCGGCTGCGGCGACTGCGGCTGCGGCCAGTCAGCCAGGCCGTGGCCGATGCTGCGCTGCGGCAGCGTCGCCAGCTCGGGCGCCAAGCGCAGCATGTTCGCCAGCGCCGCGCGAGTGGGCGCGATCAGCTGGGCCGAGGCCGACAGCATGGCCTGCACATAGGCCTGGCGCAGCGCGATCCAGGCCTCCGGGCGGCGCTCGCCGAAGGGGTAGTCGCGGCCGGCGTCAGCAAGCGCCTCGGCCAGCGCGGAGTCGGAGGCATCGAAACTCGCCGCGCCGAAATCGGCGTGCAGGATCGGCCACAGCGGGTGGTAGTCATGGCAGACCACGGCGGTGGGCAGGCCGGTGCGCAGCAGGTCCAGGCTCAGCCCGATCAGCGAGGACACCAGCACGCCGCTGACGCCGAAATCCTCGCAGACCGCCTGCAAAAATTCGCTGCACTCGCGCGAGCGCAGGGCGGTGCTGGCGATCGGCGCGGCCAACGGCTGCCGCCGCAGCGCGCTGCCGCCGGGGCCTGTGCGCAGGCTGAGCGCGCTGCCGGTGAGCTGGCGGTCGGGGTCGCTCTCGGCCTGCACCAGCAGGTGATGGTGGTGGCGATCGCCGGCGATCAAATCAGCCACGAACCGTGCGCTGCCGCCGCCCCAGCCGTGCAGGGCATGCAGCAGCACTGGTCGCGCATCAAGGCCCGGATAGCCTTCGCCCGTGCCTTCGGTCAGTGCTTGTACGAGCTGCAGCGAAAGCGCAGCGCACACGGGCGGCGGCGGGCTCAGCGCCGCGGCCGCGTGTGCAGGCGTGCACAGGCGCAGATAGACCGTGCTCTCCAGGCTGGCCGGCAGCGCCGCGCTGGCGGGACGCCCGGCCCAGGCCGCCGCAAGCGCCGGCACCGCATGCGCAGGGATCCGGCACGCCGCCGGATTGAAGGCCAGCGCCGGCAGCGGTTGGGCCTGGCCGATGCGCCAGCACAGTCGATCGAGCCCGGCTGCGTCGGCCTGCGCAACGGCCGCTCCAAGCCAGCCCGCGTCCAGCGCGCTCAACACCGCCTCGCCGCGCGGCAGTCGCAGCAGGCGCAAGGCGGTGAACGCGGGCAGCGCGCTGCGAAGGTCGAGCACGATCAGCGGTCGGCCCGCAAAACCCAGGGCCGCCGCCTGCAGGGCGGTGTCGAGATCGTGCGCGAGCAGGGCTTCGGTATCGGAAGCCAAGCCGGCCAGCGCCGGCACGCCGGGCAGAGCGTCGATCCGGCAGGCGCCGACGGTGAAGTCCGATGCAATCAGGCAGAGCAGGGCGGGATGGCTCCCGTCCGCAGGGGGGGCAAGGCTCAAGGCAGATCCGGATGCGGAAGCCGCGGCCCGAACGGGGCCGCTTTGGCGAGGCGCGGAGTATCGCAACCGCGCGGCGAGGCTGCCAGCGATGCGGGCGGACAGCACTGCCGGCTGTCCGACCGCGCCGGGGATGGGTGCCGGGGTTTCAGGGCGCGCTGACCCGCTTGCGGTTGTCGCGTGCGACGCGGTCGATCAGCTTGTTGTAGGGGTCAAAGCCGACCTCGTAGGGCAGGGCGTCGACCTCAATGCGGATCTCAGGGCGCTTACTGGTGATCCGGTGACGCTCCAGCACCAGCACGGTTTCGCCCGTCTCGCCGGCCCCGTCAGGTCGTGCAAAAGCGCCCACTTCGATCCAGTCGTCGAGCGGCTGGGCGGTCTCCCTGCCGATGCCGTCGGCTTCGAACTTGGCCGCATGCAGCTTCAACGTCAGCGCGTAGCGGCCGCCGTCAAGCGCTTGCACCACCACGTCTTCGACGCGGTTGTCATAGAAGATGATTCGCTCAAACAGGTCGGTGATCAGCTGCTGATGCTCAGGGCCGGCCTCGTCGCGCAGGTAGCCGAGCAGCTCGCGGCTGGTGGTGAAGGGTGGCTGCTGGAAGGCTTTGTCCGCCAGATAGCGGCTGAGCGCGCGGTTCAGCGCGTGCTCACCGATCTCGTCGCGCAGCCGGTAGAACACCAGCGACCCCTTGCGGTAGTGGACATAGGCCTGGTTCTCCACCCGATACAGCGGTAGCTCCTCGCGCGATTCTCCGCCGCGCGCAGCTAAATACTGGTCGAGTTCGTAGCGCAGGAACTGGCGCATGCGTTCGCGCCCGTACTCGCGCTCCATCACCATCAGCGCCGAGTACTGCGCAAGCGATTCCGACATCACCGTCGCGCCCTGCACGTTGGCGCCGATCACCTGGTGTGCCCACCACTGATGGGCGATCTCGTGCGCGGTCACGTAGTAGACGTAGTCGATCGCCTCCGGGTCACGCAGGTCGGCGATGAAGCCGATCGATTCCGAATACGGGATCGTGTTCGGAAACGCCTGCGCAAAATCGCCGTAGTTCGGAAACTCGATGATCCGCACCTGACGGTGCTGATAGGGACTGAAGTGGGTGCCGAAGTAGTCCAGCGAATCCTGTACCGACTTGATCATCCGCTGCACGTTCCATGCGTGTGAGGGATGGTGGTAGACCTCGATCGGGACTCCCTTGAACTCGCCGCGGGTGACCTCCCAGCGCGCTGACAGAAAAGCATAGAAGGGCAGGATCGGCCGATCCATCGCGTACTCGAAGCAGCGCCGTCCGTCGAGCTCAAACTCGCGCTGCAGGTAGCCGGGAGCGAGGCCGATCTGATCGGGCGCGGTGCAGAAGGTCGTCTTGAAATCGATCCAGTGGCCGTCGTCGCTGATGTAGGTGTGGCGATGCGCTTTGGCGTCATCAAGATCGGCCATGCGCGGCAATTGAGGCAGGCCGCGCTTGCGCCGTTCATTGCGGTCATCAAGCGCGTCGCGGGCGCTGTAGCCGAGTGAGGGCAGCACATTGTTGTTGAAGAAGCTGCCGTTGTAGACAACGTCGGTCTGCCCGCGCGTGTTGCCGAAGCCCTTCTGCTCGAAGCGCGCAGTGAAGCTCAAGCTGCGCTGCTCGCCGGGCTGCATCGGCTGCTTCAATCGGTAGATGCGATAGCCGAGATCGCTGTCGTCCAGACTCAGCTCGGCCTCGCCCAGGTCCAGGCTTGGATGCTCCATCAAGGGGTTGAGCTTGACGTGGATTTGGTCCAGCGCCGCCGCGTGCGGATTGACCAGCGTGTAGACGCCGCGCACTTCGAGCTTCAAGTCGTACGGGTCGAGATCGACCTCGACGGTCTGGGCGGTGATCAGCGGCTGCGGCTGGTCTTGGTACTGCTTGTAGGTCTGCTCGTAGCGGATCTGGCGAGCGATCTGGTCCTCCTTGTCGAGGAAGGCATTGAGCACGTGAGTGTTGTAGTAGATGAACCCGCCGACGGCGGCAAAGGCCAGCAATGAGGCCGCCAGGCTTGCGCCCAGCGCGCCGCGCAGCCGCAGGCGCGCAAGGCCCAGGCGTTCACGCGCCGAGCTGGACGTGCCGCGCACCCAGAACGCGGTCGCCAGCACCAGCAGGGCGACCATGAACAGCGCCCAGTAGGCCTTGAACCATGCCCAGCCGATCCAGAAGTGGCCATAGCCGTTCAGATCAGAGTGCGGCAGGCTCGGGCTGGCCGAGTAGGTATAGAGCTTGTCCTCGAAGCCCATGTAGGAGAGAAGGCCGAACAGGGCGATGCCGCCGATCAGCAGGCCGTAGCCGATGAACTTGTTGTTGGCCAGCACCTGCAGGGCCATCGCTGCGCCACCGACCAGGATGGCCGGAGCGGCCATCACGATCAGCGCCTTGAAGTACAGCAGCGGCTCGATGGAAGTGAAGCCCTGCACCAGCTGCACGGCGATGGCCGCAAGGATGCCCGCGGTCAGGAATGCGAAAACCACCAGCACCAGGGTCGAGAACTTGGCCAGCAGCGGCACCGCATCGGGCACCGGCAGGGCGTCGCTGACATCGCTGAGTTTGGCGGAGCGCTCACGCCAGATCAGTTCGCCGGCATAGAACATCACGATCAGGTAGAGCAGCCAGGCGTAGGCACTCTCGATCGCATCCAGCAGCTGCGAGGTGACCGGGTACGAAGAGGTGCCATACGTGGAACCCAGTTCGTCGGCCGAGCCCATCAGGTTGAAGATGCCGAACAGCAGCATGATCAGGAACGGGACGCTGCGGAACACGCCGCGCACTTCGAAACGGAGCAGCTCAAGGTATTGAGCGAAAGCCATGCGAAAGCCGCTTGCCGGCGTCGCGGTCGGGATCGAGATCTGGGTCCTGGCGGGCTCGGGCGGCACGGGTTTGGCGATCTGCTTACGGCCAAACCAGCCGCGCCCGGTGCCGCTGCGTTCGGTCTTGAACAGCGCGAAGCTGGCCGCGATCAGCCCCAGCGCCACGGCCATCCACAGCGCCCGGTTGGCGTACAGGTAATTGGCGACGGCGGGCAGTTCAGTGTTGCGCTGCTCGGCCGACCAGTAGCGGGTGACCTGGCTCAAGGCGCGGATGCCGAAGGGGTCCATCAGAGCGCCGAGCCAGACGTTGTCGAGATCGCGCATCAGCACCTGGCTCATGATCCACAGCACGAAGAAGGCCATGACCCCGGCGTAGACAACCAGCAGGCTGCGCGTTGTCACCGCCAGCAGCGCCAGGAAGGCCCCGGTCAGCAGCAGGTTGGGCAGCACGATGATCCCAAAGGCCCACAGGTAGGGCAGCGGGCTGATCGGCCCGAGCCGAGCGGGATCGACCCAGGGCATATACGCAGCCAGAAACAGGCCGCCGGCAAACATCAAATAGACCAGCAGGCTGGCGGCTAAGCCCGCGCCAAAGCGGCCGATCAAATAGTCGCGTTTCTTGATCGGGTTGGAGAACAGCAGGTCGGCGGTGCCGACCTCAAAGTCGCGAAGCAGAGCGCCAGCGATGAAGATGCAGATCACAAACAGACCGAGCACCGAGGCCAGGGCCATGAACTGGATGCTCACCAGCGGCGCATTGCGATGGACATTGCCCACCGCATTTCCGAGCACCACGGCATCGGAGCTGGCGGCGCCCAGGGCCATCAGCCCGAACAGGCTGGCGATCAGCCACAGCAGGGGGGACCGCAACTGCTCGCGCAATTCGAAACGAAAGAATTCTCTGATCACGGCGATGCCCTCAGGCTGCACGCGCGTGCTGGCGCAGGCGCTGAAAGTAGACGTCTTCGAGATCCGGTTCGACCGCGACAAAGCCTTCGCCCGGTGCGAGCGCGCTGAACACGTGGATCAACGGCCGGCCGCCGACCAAACGCGTAGAAAGAATCTCGAAGCGGGCCTGGTGGTCGGCCAACTCGGCCTTGTCGAGCTGCTTGCGCCAGATCTGTCCGGCCAGCGCCTGGATAGTCGCGTGCGGTTCGCCTGAAAGCAGCACCTGACCGCGGTTGATGATGGCCATGCGCGGGCACAGATCGGTCACGTCCTCGACGATGTGGGTCGACAGGATCACCACCACGCTTTCGCCGATTTCGCTCAGCAGGTTGAGGAATCGGTTGCGTTCTTCCGGGTCGAGCCCGGCAGTGGGCTCGTCGACGATCACCAGTTTTGGGCTGCCGATCAGCGCCTGGGCGATACCAAAGCGCTGGCGCATGCCGCCGGAGTAGGTGCCGAGCTTGCGGTTGCGCGCGTCCCACAGGTTCACCTTGTGCAGCAGTGCCTCCACCACCTCGCGACGCTCTGCGCGCTGGGTCAGGCCTTTCAGCACCGCGAAGTGGTTGAGCAGTTCATCTGCGCTGACTTTCGGATACACCCCGAAATCCTGCGGCAGATAGCCGAGCTGACGACGCAGCGCGTCCTTTTCCACCAGCACGTTCAAGCCGTTGAAATCGATGCGGCCGGTGTCGGGCTCCTGCAGTGTGGCGAGGGTGCGCATCAGCGAGCTCTTGCCGGCGCCATTCGGGCCGAGCAGGCCGAACAGGCCGGTGGGGATATCCAAACTGACCCCGGCGAGGGCGCGCACGCCGTTGGAATAGGTTTTGCTGAGGTCGCGGATCGTCAGCATCGAAGCATCTCCGTCTTGGTGGTGTAGTAAACCATAACACCAATACTGAGCGCGGTCGCAAGCTCGCAGCCGGGGCCTGAACGCGCTTCGGGCGCTGTTTGTGCCCGATCGCGCTGCATGGGCTGCCCGAATCCCGCGGCGTTTGCCCCGCTGCCCGCCATAACCGGCTCGGGCTGCGCTGCGCCGGGCCGCTACACTGGCCGCCCCGAGCGTCTGCGACTCGATCCAGCGGCCTTTTGTGAGCACACAGAAAACCACGCGCCAGTCCACTCGCGTATCCGAAACCGAGGGCCAGGACCGTCCGGTCCGGCGCCTGCTGTGGTCGGCTTTCAAAGCGGCGGTTCTGCTCGGGCTGGGCCTGTCGGTCGGTTTCCTCGGGCCGTATTTCTATGTGATTGACCAGCGCGTGGCGGCGGATTTCGCCAGCCTGAGCTGGCAGGTGCCGACCCGAGTGATGGCGCAGCCGCTGCGGATTGCGCCCGGCCTGCCGCTGGACATCGCCAGCCTGCGTATCGAGCTGGACGCCGCCGGCTACCGTGAGGACAGCGACGGCCGTGCGCCCGGCAGCTACAGCCTCAACGGCCAGAAAGTGCAGCTGTCGACCCGCGCTTATTTAGACGTGGACGGCCCGCAGCCGGCGCGCAGCGTGCGGCTCAGCCTGGCCGGCGGCAGGGTCGCAGCGCTGACCGATCTCTCCGGCGAGCCGGTGCGCGAACTGCGGGTGGACCCGGCGCGGATCGCCACCGTGTACGGCGAAAAGCGCGAGGAGCGCCAGCTGGTGCGCCTGGACGAAGTGCCGCCACTGCTGCTGATGAGCCTGCAGGCCGTGGAAGACCGCGACTTCAAAACCCACATCGGCGTCGACTTCGGCGGCATCGTGCGCGCTGCGTGGATCAACCTGAAGTCGGGCGAGGTCAGGCAGGGCGCCAGCACGCTGACCCAGCAGCTGGCGCGCAACCTGTACTTGACCCGCGAGCAGAAGCTGTGGCGCAAGGTGAAAGAGGCCCTGCACGCGCTGGCGATGGAGCGTCGTTTCGACAAGTCGAGAATTCTCGAGGCCTACCTCAACGAGATCTTCCTCGGCCAGCAGGGCGGCCAAGCGATCCACGGCATCGCGGCGGCGGCGGATTTCTGGTTCGGCAGCGATCTGCAGCAGCTGAAACCCCACGAGATGGCGCTGCTGATCGGGATGATCCGCGGGCCGTCCTACTACGACCCGCGGCGTCATCCCGAGCGCGCCCTGGCCCGCCGCAATCGGGTGCTGGCGCAGATGGCCGAAACCGGGCTGATCGACGCGCCCGAGTTCGAGCGCGAAAGCGGCAAGCCGCTCGGCATCAAGCGCCAGGTCGGCCTGGCCGGCAACCGTGCGCCGGCGTTCATGGCCCTGGTGCGCACCCAGCTTGAACGCGACTACCCGGCCGAAGCCCTGCGCGGCGCCGGCCTGACCGTGCACACCACGCTGTCGCCGAGCGCGCAGACGCAGGCTGAGCGCGCGGCGCGCGAGCAGCTGGCTGAGCTGCAGACGACCGAGCGACCGGAGCTGCAGGTCGCCGTGGTGGTGACCGATTCCGCGCGCGGGGAGGTGCGGGCCTTGGTCGGCGACCGCGACGGCAGCGGCACCGGCTTCAACCGCGCGCTCGACGCGCAGCGGCCGGTCGGCTCGCTGCTCAAACCCTTCGTGTATCTGCTGGCGCTGGCGCAGCCGGGCCGGTATTCGCTGGCCAGCCCGATCGACGACACCCCGATCGAGCTGCGCCTGCCCAACGGCCAGCGCTGGGCGCCGTCGAACTACGACGAGGTCAGCCACGGCACCGTCACCCTGATGCACGCGCTGGCGCATTCCTACAACCAGGCCACCGTGCGCCTGGGAATGCAGCTGGGCGTTGATCGCTTGAGCGGGCTGATCGAGGCGCTCTCCGGCACCGCGCCGACGCCGCACCCTTCACTGCTGCTCGGCGCGGTCGACATGAGCCCGTTTCAGATGGCCCAGCTCTATCAGTTCGTCGCCTCCGGCGGCCGCCTGCAGCCGCTGCGCGCGGTGCGCGGCGTGCTCGATGCGCAGGGCCAGCCGCTGAGCCGCTACGACCGCCCCACCGAACCCGCCCAGCCCGGCGATGCGCTGGCCGCACGTTTGATCGGCATTGCCCTGCAGGAGGCCGCGCGCAGCGGCACTGGTCGACGCCTGTACGCCGAAGGCCTGGGCAGCCTGAAGCCGGCCGGCAAAACCGGCACCAGCAACGATAGTCGCGACAGCTGGTTCGCCGGCTACACCGGCAGCCACCTCGCCGTGGTGTGGGTGGGCAACGACGGCAATGCGCCGACCGGCCTGCAGGGTTCGACCGGCGCGATGCGGGTCTGGAGCGCCCTGTTCAAGCGGCTACCCAGCTCGCCGCTGAACGTCGGCGAGGAAGGTCTGGAGTTTGCGTGGCTGGCCGCGGACACTTACGCCCGCACCGATGAGGGCTGCCCGGGCGCCCGGCGCTTCCCCTTCATCCGCGGCTACACCCCTGAAACCCACGACGGCTGCCCGATGTCGCGACTGCGCGGCTGGTTTGGCCGCGGCGAAGCCAACGAGAATCCGAACCCATGATGCGTCGCCTTGTCCCGTTCAGCGTTCTGCTTAGCGCCACTCTGCTGCTGATTTCCGGCTGTGCCACCGCCCCAACGCTGGCTGTGCTGGCGCCCGAGCTTGAGCCACCCCGGCGCGATCTGATCGCCGAACTGCACGCGCTGGTCGTGGCCGATGACGCCATCGTGGTCGAGCCGCTGCCCGACGGCGAAGTGGAAGATCTGCGCGTCGACGCAGAGCGCGCGCTGGCGCTGCGCGATCTCGAGCGCGCCGGCCGCAGCCTGACGCAGGCGCTTCAGCTTCGCCCCGGCCGCCCTGATCTGCTGCAAATGCGCGCCGAAGTGGCGCTCGGCCTGCAGGCGCTGGACGAAGCCGAGCAGTTCGCCATTGCCTCGTTCGAAAGCGGCCCGCGCCTCGGCCCGCTGTGCCGCCGCAACTGGGCCGCCATCCAGCTGGCCCGCGAAGTGCGCGGCAATGTCGACGCCGCCGAGGTCGCCCGCGCCGAAGGCCAGCGCTGCACGATGGAGCCGCCGCTCCGCATGTAGTTCGGCTGGCGGCGGGTTGCCTCGGCCGAAGCAGGCCTGTTCCGGCGTCGACATAAATTCGGCTGCTGGCTGCCCGTCCGGCCAGCGCACACCTGCCCACTGCGTCGACACGAACCCACCCGCTTCGCCGGCGCACCCCTCAACCCAAGTATCCTTCCGCGCCATGGAGCTTCATGACGCCACGGCCGCCGCATTGGCCGCCGACGGAACGCTGGCGAAGGCCTGGCCCGATTTCCGCGCACGCCCGGCCCAACAGCGGCTGGCGGACGCCGTGGTCAGCGCCATGCTGGAGCGCGGCGAACTCATCGCCGAAGCCGGCACCGGCACCGGCAAGACCTACGCCTATCTGGTGCCGGCGCTGCTGTCCGGGCTGCGAGTGATCGTCTCCACCGGCACCCGCGCGCTGCAGGACCAGCTCTACCACCGCGATCTGCCCCGGCTCAAAGCCGCGCTGGGCGTCGGCCTGAAAACCGCACTGCTAAAAGGTCGCAGCAACTACCTGTGCTGGTATCGGATGGACCGTGCCCGCAGCGATCGCGCTTTCGGCCGGCGCGAGACCGCCGCCCAGCTGGCCCGTATCAATGCATTTGCCGGCGCCAGCAGCGACGGCGACATCGCCGGCATCGATTTCCTGCCCGAAGACTCAGCCCTGTGGCCGCAGATCACCTCCACCCCGGACAACTGCCTGGGCAGCGAATGTCCGTTCTACGGCGACTGTTTCGTGGTCAAGGCGCGCGCCCAGGCGCAGGCGGCCGATCTGGTCGTGGTCAACCACCACCTGCTGTTCGCCGACATCGCCCTGAAACGCGAAGGCTTCGGCGAGATCCTGCCCGGCGCGCACGCCTTCGTGATCGATGAGGCCCACCAGCTGCCCGAACTTGCCACTCGCTTCTTCGGCCAGACCGTCACCGGCCGGCAGGTGCAGGAGCTCGGCCGCGATGCCCTGGCCGAAGCCGTGCAGGCCTCCGGCGCGCTGTCCAGCGTGCAGCCCGCGGTGGAAACGCTGGAGCGCGCGCTCAAGGAATTCCGCCTCGCCTGGGAGCCGCTGCCCGCGCGCGGCCCGCTGGCCCAGGCGCTGCGGCACGACCCCTGCGCCGACAGCCTGGAAACGCTTGAAGACGCCCTGCGTGAACTCATCAGCGCACTCGAAGGCCAGGCCGAACGCAGCCCCGGTCTTGAGGCCTGCCTCGTCCGCGGCCAGGCCCTGCGCCAGCGCTTCGATGGCATGCACGCAAGCGCCGAAGAAGCCGCCTGCGTGCGCTGGTTCGAGCTGAGCCGCACTGGCTTCACCCTGCACCAGACCCCGCTCGACATCGCCGAACCGCTGAGCGAATTCCGCGCCCGCGCCCGCGCCGCGTGGGTGTTCACCTCGGCCACCCTCGCCGTGGCCGGGCAGTTCGATCACTTCGCCCGCCAGCTGGGCTTGGCCGAGCCCAAAACCCTGCTCGAACCCAGCCCGTTCGACTACCCGACCCAATCGCTGGCCTACCTGCCGCCCGGCCTGCCGGACCCCGCCGACCGCGGCTACGTGGCGGCGGTGCTGCGCGCCGCGCTGCCGGTGCTTGAGGCCTCGAACGGCCGCGCCTTCCTGCTGTTCACCAGCCACCGGGCCCTGCGCGAGGCCGCCGACTGGCTGGCGCAGAACGCGCACTTCCCGCTGTTTGTGCAGGGCAGCCAGCCGCGCCACACCCTTCTGCAGGCCTTTCGCGACTCCGGCAACGGCGTGCTGCTGGGCGCCGCCAGCTTCTGGGAGGGCGTCGACGTCGCCGGCGAGGCGCTCTCGGTCGTGCTGATCGACAAACTGCCCTTCGCCGCCCCCGATGACCCGGTGCTGGAAGCCCGGCTGGAACACGTCAAACACGGCGGCGGCAACCCCTTCCGCGACTGGCAGCTGCCGACCGCCGTCATCGCTTTCAAGCAGGGCGTGGGTCGGCTGATCCGCTCAGAAACCGACCGCGGCGTGCTGGTGCTGTGCGACCCGCGCCTGACCAGCAAAGGCTACGGCCGCAGCTTTATGAACAGCCTGCCGCCGCTGCCGCGCACTGTCGACATCAAAGACGTGCAGGCGTTCTTCCCCGCGCAGCCCGCGGGCGAGGGCAGGGCAGACCACCGCCCGAGCGGCTTGATCGGCAGCTTCGACATCGACGAGGCCGATGCGGTCTAACCGGGCCACCGATCCACCAAACGGCGCAGCGCGGGCGTGCCGCCAGCCAGGCCCTCAACCCTCCGCGAGCCGCGCGTAAACTGCATGCCCCCCGGCACGGCAGGCACCGCCATGAATTTGCTCGCGATCGAAACCGCCACCGAGGCCTGCAGCGTCGCCCTGATCCACGGCGAGAACCTGCTGCAGCGCCATCAGATCGCCCCGCGCAAACACGCAGAGCTGGCCCTGCCCTGGGCCGAATCCTTACTCGCCGAAGCCGCCATCCCGCGCCGCGCGCTCGACGCCATCGCGGTCGGCATCGGCCCCGGCGCCTTCACCGGCGTGCGCCTGGCCGTCGCGCTCGGCCAAGGCCTGGCGCTCGGCCTGGGTCGCCCACTGATCGGCATCTCCACCCTGCAGGTGCTGGCCGCAGGCGCCACCGAGGCCGACCCCGGCAGCCGCGTTTTCGTCGCGATCGATGCCCGCATGGGCGAGGTCTACGCCGCTGAATTCGAAATCGACGCCGACGGCCTGCCCACACCCATTGGCGCCGCCCAGCTGGCCGCGCCCGACGCCGTCGTTCTGCCGCACTCCAGCCGCGGCTACGCCCGCGGCACCGGCCTTTCCGCAGGCGAGGGCGTTCTAGGCGCCCGCCTGCAGGCCCAAGGCTGGCAGCTCACGCCCGAAGCCCTCCCCGCCGCCGCCGACCTGGCCCGCCTCGCACTGCGAGAGTTCAACGCCGGCCACTACAGCGCCAACCCTGTCGACGTGCAGCCGATCTACCTTCGCGACAAAGTGGCGCAGACAATTGCAGAGCGCGCAGCCAGATGAGTGGCGTAGGGTCATCGACGCAGCCGATTGCGCCCGCCGCGATCCCGCGCATGCCCCGATTGCCAAACCCGCGTGCTCCAAGTAGCTTCAGCCCTAGGGAAGGTCTGAACAAGTCCGCAGCCCAATAGTCTGGCGGCTTTCACGACGGTCGGCGACAATGACCGCATGACACAGCTCACGTTTGGCGATCTAGAGTATGCGGGCAAGCGCAAGCGCACCCGCCGCGAAATTTTCCTGGCGGAAATGGAACGGGTGGTTCCCTGGCAGGAGCTGTTGGCCCTGATCCAGCCGCACTACCCGAAGGCGGGGCGCGGTCGGCGTCCGTATCCGATCACTGCGATGTTGCGCATCCACCTGATGCAGAACTGGTTCGGATTGAGCGACCCGGGCATGGAAGAAGCTCTTTACGAGATCGTGCCGATGCGCCAGTTCGCTCAGTTGCCGCTGACGGGTGCGTTGCCCGACGAGACCACGGTGTTGAACTTCCGCCGTCTGCTGGAGACCCACCAGCTGGCCCCGAAACTGCTGGAGGCGGTGAACGCTCATCTGACGCAGAAGGGCCTGATGCTGAAGCGCGGCACGATCGTGGACGCCACCATCATCGCGGCGGCGCCATCGACGAAGAACAAGGACAAGGCGCGCGATCCTGAGATGCACCAGACCAAAAAGGGCAATCAGTGGTACTTCGGGATGAAGGCGCACATCGGTGTTGATGGGGATTCCGGGCTGGTGCACACGGTGGTGACCACAGCCGCGAATGCATCGGACGTGAGCCAAGTGGAACATCTGCTGCATGGAGAAGAGACATCCGTGCATGGCGATGCCGGCTACATTGGCGCGGAAAAGCGCGTTGCGGCCAAGCGCAAGCGCGAGTGGCACATCGCGGAGAAACGCGGCCGCGTCAAGGGGCTGGAGGAAGGTCCGCTCAAGGAAGCCACTCAGGAACTGGAGACACTGAAGGCGCGGTATCGTGCACGCGTGGAGCATCCGTTTCGCGTGGTGAAGCGGCAGTTCGGCTTCCAGAAAGTACGGTTCAAGGGTCTGCTGAAGAACACCGCGCAGGTGATGACCTTGTTCTCGTTGTCGAACCTTTGGATGGCCCGGCGAGATTTATTGGCGATGACAGGATAGTTGCGCCCGCAGCACGCGCAACGGGCGCCTGAAGCGCCTGAAGCGCCAGAAACGCCAGACACGCGAGTTTCAGGCCAGGAAACGCTCCAAATCCAAGCTGTTTTCGAAAACGATCAAAAATATGCGCTGCGACTCGCGTATTGCGGCAGCATCGGTGGCTTGTTCAGACCTTTCCTAGTTCATCGTTTTGCAGGCGCTGCGAATCGGCCTTCGATGTGGCCGACGGGTAGCGAATGAGTGGTAGCCAACGCGACGAACCTTTTGGGCAATGAGTCACAATGTCCGCCCCTTGCGCCGGAACTCGTGCGTTGGGGTGGCCGCTACGGGGGTGATCTTCGATGTCGGACAAGATGCCCCTAATCCAATGGGCTGTCCGGGGCGATGACTTGCAGAGTCGCCGCCGCCGCGGCGGTCGCGTGGCGTCCGATGGCTCTCGGTTTCAGAAGCTGTACGCACTGATGCGCGTGGCCGACATGCTCGACGCGGGAAACGGTGTCGAAGCTGTCCGCTGGGAGGGCTCGCAGGATGTCGATGTGCTTTTTCTCGACGGTCGCGAGGTCTACACGCAAGTCAAGAACGAGGCGGCCGCCAAGTTAACGCTGAAGTCGCTGGGTGCCGTTCTAACGAGCTTCGCTCTTGATCTGAGCGTGTCAAACAAGTCAGAACTGAAGTTCCTGTTCGTCGGCAACGCCGGCACCTTGGAAGATGCCGTCAAGCGCTTGCAGAACGGCGTGGCGAGCGACGGCGATCGGCAAAGCATCGCTGGGTTGCTGCGACAGCACGACAGCTCGCTCGCCGACTTGACACCGCCTGATCTCAACGCACTCGTTGCTAGGCTTGTCGGTAGTCTAGCGTTCGAGGTGCCCTCGGGACACGTGCAGGACGGAGTCTCGTCGTATGAAGCCTTGGCGTTTCGCGCGCTGTGCAACAGCGGAGTGCCGCAGGCGAAGGTGCAGGCGTTGATCGATCGGTTGCTCCGAGATTTGGACACGCCCGGCGAGATGACGCGCGACCAACTGCTTGCCCTCATCCATCCGTCCCTGCCTGCGCGCGGATACGCAGCCATGCAACCGGACCGCGTGCGGGGCTTCGTCGAGCGTTCGCACATCGCAGACAGCATCGCGCGATCGATGTTCGGTACGGATCCCGTAAACGTGGTTCTGTACGGAATGGGCGGGTGTGGCAAAACCCAGTTGGCAGCAGCGGTCGCTGCCGACGAACTGTGCAAAGTCTCCTACCCCGATGGCGTTTTGTGGTGCGTGTTGGGGCAGACCCCTAACCTGTTGGCCGTGATCAACAGTCTGCTTGTCGCTCTCGACATCGCTCCGGTGATGGGTGATGTCGATGCGGGTGCGGCAATTCTCCGTCATGCCTTGGACAAGAAGCGCTGCGCACTGATCATCGATGACGTCTGGGAACCAAGGCATTTGCTTCATGTCGTTCCCGGTGGGGGCATGTCGCGGGTCATCGCGACCGCACGGGATAGACGCGTCACTAACGCATTGAAGGGAACGGTCATCGAGGTGGGGGCGATGACGGACGATGAGGCCCTTGAGATGCTGAAGGCGCTGCATCCACCCGAGACAGCGTTCGATGAAGTCAGCGCTGCTGCATTTGCCTCACGTGTAGGCCATTTGCCGTTGGCGTTAAGCCTGGGCGCAGGGCGCTCGCGATCCGGGGATTCCTACCGCGACATTCTGAAGGACCTCGATACAGCGGAAGATTCGATCCGCTCGCTGGACGAAGACTACGGCCGCACCCTCCCGGACGACGCCGACGCGCGTCGGCTGCTGAGCCTTGAAGCCTGCTTTGATATTTCGGTGCGACATCTCAGCACCGAGCTTCGCCGAGTGTTGCGATCGCTGTCGCTACTTCCAGAAGATGAAAGAGTTGATACAGAAGAAGCGGCATTGCTGTCGGGCACCAGCGATCTCGGCGTCGCGCGGCGACAGTTGCAGACGCTGCTTTCGGCCTCTCTCATCCTTGCGGATGGATCGGAAGGCCCGCAACGTCAGAAATGGTACTTGCATGACCTGATGCGTGATTACCTGGCGTCCGCGCATGGCCCATCGCGAATCGGAAAGCCCCCGCTATACACGGATGGGTCGCTCCGCGAACAACATGGCCACCTGATTGACCGTTGGAAAACACTGGCTCACGGGTGTTGGGCAGACGCGCCAACCCTCAGCTACGTTGATCGCCGCCTGACATGGCATGCCGAGATGGCCGGCGACAGTCGTGTCCTCGATGAGGTGATCTCGCAGCAGCGAGACAGGCGACCCCTATGGCTGGCACGTCTGCAAACGAAAGGAGAATCCGCACTTTTTCTTGCCGACCTAGAACGGTCGATATCAGCGGGTGGAGCTGCTGTCCAAGATGGCAGTGCTCCGCTCGCAGGAATGAAACAGCTGCTGAGGGCGGCGGCGGCGCGCGCCTGTGTGATCAGCAAGGCGAAGAAGATCCCTCCGCCATTGGCCGCACGACTCGTAGCGGAGGGACATTGGCCGTTTCGTGAAGCCTATTCGAAAGCTCAGCTCCTAAGCTCGCTCACGAAGGCTTGGATGCTTGGTAGGCTTCAACCCTTGGTGCCTCGGGGGGATCGTCAGAAGCTTGAAGACGAGATCTTCCAAGAGATGCTTCAGACGACGTTTCTTATTCCGGAAGAAACCGTTCTGGATGCAGTGATTCCGAACGCATCCGCCGACTTTCGGCGAAGGATCCTCCACTACGCCGAGGGAACCACGTCGCGAACTCACGCCGTCGTACTCTCTCATGTAGGTGCTTGGGACCCCGTTCGACGCGGTGAATGGCTGACTACCTTTGCCAGCCGGACGTTCGATTCGCCAAGGCAGCAGAAGGAGGCTTACACCACACTGTTGAAAGCCGGGCTCGTACCGCCCAAAACCGACGCCGTGCGCCTGATGAGTTTGCTTGAGAGTCCACCCAGCCCGGTCGACCTGTCGTTCTTCGCAACTCTGATCCCGCTGCTCCCGGATGAACTGGCAGTCAGAGGCATCAAAGCGCTGTCACGCAACGCCGCATCCCTCCTACTGCCGCTTGCACTCCATCGCGTCATTCCTCTAACCGACGCGTCATTGCACTGCTTGCGCGAGCACGCCATCCATGCCGGCCCTCCGCTGATTAGCGCATGGATGCTGTCAGCGACTGCCGACGCGTTGGCATACGACGAGCGGACCAACGCTACCCACGAAGCGCTGGCACTCATTCGTGCCACGCCCGATTCCGATTGGCGGAAGCCGCATGCGCTGCTTTCAGCGAGTCAAGCCCTGCCAATGGCCATCCGGACCGATGTGGAGATTGAGGCATGGAATCTCGCCGCTGATATTGGCTTGGACGAGTTCGGCGTGTCCGATTTCGCACGACTTACGCTCAATCTAACGCCGGGGGGATTGATGCACGTGACTGCCATCCTCGATCGACAGGCGCCGTCCACGAAAATTCGCTGCCTCCCGAGCCTCATCCGAAATTCGATACCAGAACTCATACCCGATCAGGTCCTTGACTTGGCGGATGCGACGCGTTCGAACGGGGAATACGGCGACTTGGCACCATGCATCGATCGCATTCCCTCGGAGCAACTGATGCTTCTCTATGACACCTGTACCGAATTGAGAATACCGACGGTGTGCATTCAACCGGGTGCCCGGCCTCCTTCGATGGGTGTGCCACTAGGGTCTCGCGACGTCGTTTCACAAGCACGGTTCAAACTCTGTCAGCCACCCTCCAAAGCGGAAGAATTCCTGTCCGCCATTGGGGCGAAAATTCGTAGAGACCTATCAGTAACCGAGTGCGCGAAAATCGTCGCGTCAGCAGGCAACTTCGACGGCGCACGCTTCGCTCAGCTTGTTGAGGCCTTGGGCGCTTCCCTGTGCCAACATTTCTGTTCCGAAGAAACTTCGGAGTTGGAAAACCTCGTCGCGCTGACCCTTGAGAACTATCGATGAGGCTTGCAGGAGGCCGGCAAACGGAGGCGCTGCAGGCTCGGTGTATCAATGCTGCTCGCGACTACCTGCGCATTCGGCCGTTCGAGCATGGGTCGGAAGTCCCGAGAGCGGACAGTCTTGGCTTGGATGAGGGGGTCGAACCAGTTTCGTCGGCGCATTCATCCCCTGCACTCATTCTTGAATCTCTCGATCTAGGGATCCTCTGATCAAGTCACCTTTGGTAAATTTCGGGTGATTGGAATCAATGCGTTACAGACCGAATTCAACTGAGATTCGTACTTATTCAGAGGTTCCCTAGGGAAGGTCTGAACAAGCCACCGATGCTGCCGCAACACGCGAGTCGCAGCGCATATTTTTGATCGTTTTCGAAAACAGCTTGGATTTCGAGCGTTTCCTGGCCTGCAACTCGCGTTTCTAGCGCCTCTGGCGCTTCAGGCGCCCGTTGCGCGTGCTGCGGGCGCAACTATCCTGTCATCGCCAATAAATCTCGCCGGGCCATCCAAAGGTTCGACAACGCGAACAAGGTCATCACCTGCGCGGTGTTCTTCAGCAGACCCTTGAACCGTACTTTCTGGAAGCCGAACTGCCGCTTCACCACGCGAAACGGATGTTCCACGCGTGCACGACACCGCGCCTTCAGTGTCTCCAGTTCCTGAGTGGCTTCCTTGAGCGGACCTTCCTCCAGCTCCTTGACGCGGCCGCGTTTCTCCGCGATGTGCCACTCGCGCTTGCGCTTGGCCGCAACGCGCTTTTCCGCGCCAATGTAGGCGGCATCGCCATGCACGGATGTCTCTTCTCCATGCAGCAGATGTTCCACCTGGCTCACGTCCGATGCATTCGCGGCCGTGGTCACCACCGTGTGCACCAGCCCGGAATCCCCATCAACACCGATGTGCGCCTTCATCCCGAAGTGCCACTGATTGCCCTTTTTGGTCTGGTGCATCTCAGGATCGCGCGCCTTGTCCTTGTTCTTCGTCGATGGCGCCGCCGCGATGATGGTGGCGTCCACGATCGTGCCGCGCTTCAGCATCAGGCCCTTCTGCGTCAGATGAGCGTTCACCGCCTCCAGCAGTTTCGGGGCCAGCTGGTGGGTCTCCAGCAGACGGCGGAAGTTCAACACCGTGGTCTCGTCGGGCAACGCACCCGTCAGCGGCAACTGAGCGAACTGGCGCATCGGCACGATCTCGTAAAGAGCTTCTTCCATGCCCGGGTCGCTCAATCCGAACCAGTTCTGCATCAGGTGGATGCGCAACATCGCAGTGATCGGATACGGACGCCGACCGCGCCCCGCCTTCGGGTAGTGCGGCTGGATCAGGGCCAACAGCTCCTGCCAGGGAGCCACCCGTTCCATTTCCGCCAGGAAAATTTCGCGGCGGGTGCGCTTGCACTTGCCCGCATACTCCAGATCGCCGAACGTGAGCTGTGTCATGCGGTCATTGTCGCCGACCGTCGTGAAAGCCGCCAGGCTATTGGGCTGCGGACTTGTTCAGAGGTTCCCTAGCTGCCCGACGGACGGACGCCTGCCGGGCGCTGATTGAAGGTGCCAAGAGGTTCTAGAAATGCCGCGACGGCGAGATGCCGCCGGGTTTACTTGCCCGCCTGATGCCTTGGCCGAAGAGATGGAAGCTTTTGCTCAGACTGTTGTACTTGCAAGTTGAGGCTGCCCTGCCCCCGCAGCGGCGGTCAAAGCTCCGAGCGCACTTTTTTGTGGATTCGCCGCGTAATGCTCCAGACAGTGGCCAGCACTAACGGAGTCAAAAGGCCTACTGCAATCTCCGGATTGATCGCAACCCCCGCGGCCTTGAGCGCCTTGGCGCCATACAGCAACAGGCTCACGACGTAGTACGAAATCGCGGCAATTGACAGGCCCTCAACCGTCGCCTGCAGGCGCAGCTGCAGTGCTTGCCCGCGGGTCAATTTTTCCAGCAGCTGCTGATTTTGCGCTTCAGTGGCGATGTCCACTCGCGCGCGCAGCAGCGAGTTGGCGCGCGATACTCGAGCGGAAAGCGAAGTGAGGCGTTCTTCAGTCGAGATCACAGTCGCGATCGCAGGGGCAAGTCGGCGCTGTATGAAGTTGCCCAGTGTTTGCGTGCCGGGGATTGCCTGCTCGCGCAGCTCAAGGCTGCGCTGCAGTACAAGTGCGTGGTAGGCCCGGGTGGCGGCAAACTGATACACGTGCTCTGTCGTCGCGTGCTCCACTCGTGCCGCAAGCGAAACAATCGTGTCCAGCAGGTCTTGATCAGACGCCGATTTACTTTCCAGCTGCGCCGTAATGTCGGCCAATGTGCCGTCTGCACGGCTCAGCATTGGCCAGAGCTGCTTCGCTGCAGGGAGCCCGCGGAGAGAAAGAATGCGGTAGGTTTCGAGCTCAAGTAAACGCCGGGTGACGCGCCCGGCGCGTGTCGAAGTGGTTCCCAACGGAGCGACGACCAACATGTGCTCAAACCCGCTCGGGCGCAAAATCAAATCAGAAACCGCGAGGGAGTGCCCGGAGGTGCCCAAGACAGAGGCCATCAACGGTTGCTCGCCAAACCAAGCTCTCGATTTTTCGAGACATTCTGCCGGCTTGGTCAAATCACCATGCAGACAGGCGAGCTTGATGGCCGAGATAGTGTGCCCAGGCAAACCCTGCAGCCATTCCGGGGTGATCCGCAGAGCCGACATCAGGTTCGGATCACTTGACTCTAAGGAGACACTCTCTGCCAACGGCTGAACAATTGAATAGCGAGTGAACTCGGTGTGGCGCTCCCATATAACGGAGAATCCCTCGAAATGCAGGCGCAAAAAATTGTCAGCCAACAGACTGTCGTCGAGATCGTCCAGCCCCGGCAGCAATCGCAGATGCGCGCATTCTTGTTCGCGCGTTACGTTTTCATTGAGCATTGCGATGTACACAACCAGCGCGGGCAGATGAATCGCCAGCGTAGGCCGGGCATGGATTTCATTGTGCACGATTTCCCGTTGCGGGGCGTCTGCCGGCAGCATCCGCATAGGGTTTTCTGGCGCCGCACTCGCAGCGCGCTCGCCTGTGTCGGGCGCGCGGGCTTTTTCTTCCTGTAGGGCAAGAGAGTTCATCGTGCGGCCTCCGGGCTCGCTTAAATGCTCGGGCGACACTATCGGTCGCACGCCGGGGCTAGCGTGAACGAATCAGCATCTGCCTTGGCAACGTTGAGTTCCGCAGTGTGAACCGTCGGGATCGCGCAGCGGCGATTGGGTTTCGGCCACGCTTCGGCGACGCCGAGACGCGCGACTTGCCGATAGCAGTTCCGTTAGTTTCTGCTGGAGGGGCGCGGTCGGCTCAACTGTGAAGCCCAACGCGGCAGCCCGATCAGCCCAAGACGCGGGCGTGCCGCCAACGCCAGAGTTCCCAAGGCGTTGGCAATGCTCAGTGAGGCGCGCGGCCCACGGGGCCCAATGCGATCGCGCGGGGCGTAAGTAGCTCGAGCTCGCGGCCGTAGCTGGCGTGCTTCCTGCCGCGCTGCAGGAGGGCCTGCAGCCCGATGCCCTGCTGGACCGCATGGAGCAGGCACTAAGCGCTCCTGTTTCGAGGCTGCCGATGCCCGATGGCGAACAGCTGCTGGCGGGCTTCCAGGTCGAAGGCTCCCGCTCGCAGTGGTGGTCGGTGCCCGGGCCGGCAGCGCCGTTCCGCTTCATCAGCCATCGCGGCGATGTTGACGCAGAGCTGTTTGTCAGCCTCTACGCGCACGCGTGACTGCACGAGTCATTGCACGAGTCATCGCACGCGTGATCGCACCCGCGTCGCCCAACACCGCCGAGCCTTGACGCACGGCGGCGGGTTCTGTTTTCCCGCCGATCTGATTTCGTCGGGCCTAGGCTTAGGCCAGACCAAGCCTGGTCAGGGCGCAGGCGTCGCCAAGCGGGTGTCAGTGCTGGGCAGCCTCAACTTGCAAGTGCAACAGTCTGAGCAAAGGCTTCCATCTCTTCGGCCAAGGCCTCAGCCGGCGTTTTCCAGCCGAGAGTTTTTCTTGGTCGATTATTCATCAGCCGTGCAATGTC
>Ga0335395_10000115_pt1 | contig 51042 bp, 51 predicted proteins | sample MAT02_FD_205744 | JGI IMG/M metagenome (GOLD analysis project Ga0335395, IMG submission 205744) | Freshwater microbial communities from Lake Fryxell liftoff mats and glacier meltwater in Antarctica - MAT-02 (spades assembly) (version 2) ... | reverse complement strand
GAGTTCTTTGATATGCTGGGAAACACTGTAGCAGTTGTCACCGTGCCTGGAAGTTTTTTGCGATCGCCCACTGGTGCAGACAGACCTACAGTGAGACTTGTTAATAGTTTAGCTGCGTAAGTACAGGAAGCAGTTCGTGCGATATAATGTTATCACTAGATTGTGGAATAGTAATCCAAAAAGAAAGGGATAATTATGACCGTCGAACAAGCCATTTTAGAAAATGTGAAGGTCTTATCGCCAGACCAGCAACAAGAAGTATTAGCCTTGATCAAATTCTTGCAGTCCGATAAATTGGAACATATCTATAAAGGACGCTTCAAAGAACTCCAGCAAGAAATTAGTCTGGGAATGGATGCTGCCGGACGAGGTGAAGTAATCGATGCGGAAGATATGTTTCGGAGTTTGCGCTTAAAGCTACAACGCTGATAAGATATAAAATATTAGGAGTTAATGCAGCAAACTATGAGTACAGCAGCCCTAACTACAAAACAGTACATTGAAGAACGGGAAAATTGCTACCGAATTGTCGGGAAGCGCGTTTCTCTCGATTCAATTATTTATGCTTTCCTGGCGGGACAATCACCTGAAAGCATCGTTCAGTCATTCCCAGCACTGACACTAGAAGAAGTTTATGGAGCCATTACATTTTACTTAGCTAATCGCAAAGCTATTAATGCTTATTTAGCCGAGGGAGAACAACTATTTGAAAGATTGAGGCAGCAAGCAAAGGAAAATAACTCGTTGCTCTATCAAAAATTTTACACTCAGACTAGCCCGCAATGAAAATTAGTTTACAAGCAGATGCCGACCTCAATCAAGCGATCGTAACAGGAGTTATGAGACGCGAGGCAACTGTTGATTTTCAAACATCAAACGCATCGCTTTTAAGTGGCTTGACCGATTTAGAAGTTCTGGCTTTGGCAGCACAGGAAAAGAGAATTCTTGTCTCCCACGACCAAAGAACCATGCCAAGATATTTTGCAGAATTTATTTCTACTCAAACAAGTTCGGGTGTAATTATAGTGTTGCAGAGTTTTCCTGTTAGCGAAGCGATAGACAATTTAATCAAAATATGGCAGACATCCGAATCAGAAGACTGGGTGAACCGCATTGCCTACTTACCTCTGTGATTCCAGCTACGGGAGATACAATTGTGCGAAAATCAACAGGAGCGATTAATAGTTTTTTGAATGGCTAGGAAAATCAACAACCAAAATGATTCCATCTCTACCAAAAATATCCATCAAACCTGGATACCGCGCCCAGTCAGATGATAAAACTCCTGAAGCCGATGCAATTGATTTCTACCAACTGCGACAACTCACCAATTCCCAACGGTGGCAAATGGCGGCAAAATTAAATCGTTGGGCAAAAACTGTTAGCTTGCGCGGGATGAAAAAAGCTTGTCCCTCAACCTACCAAGAGCGATTTGCCCGATCGATCTTACGCAGCAAATGGCTACCAAATTTAACTCCCACCAATGACCCCTCTATGTGGACGCAAGACCCCAGCGAAATTGCTAGACTGCTGCACCCAATTTTTGAAACATTAGGTATCTCGTATTATATTACAGGAGGAGTTGCCGCTTCTGCCTATGGCGACCCTAGAACAACACGCGATTTAGATTTAGTAATTGAATTAATCCGGGACAATATTGATCAATTAGTTGCAGCACTAGAAACCGCTGGTTTTTACTGCCCTCCGGGTTCAGTAGAAGATATTCAACAGGGCAGAGGGATGGTGTTGAGCGTCACTCACATGACTTCAGTATTGAACGCCGATATTGTGCTGAATTCTCAGACTGAATTCGATCGCTCAAAAATGGCAAGACGACGATTAGAAGCCCTAGACGAAGCTGGTCTAGAACAGTTTTGGATAGCTTCTCCTGAAGATATTGTATTGGCAAAACTGCTCTGGCGGCAACAGTCTCAGTCTCAAAAACAATGGAATGATATTTTGGGAATCCTGAAAGTTCAAGCTGAGCATTTGGATCGGGGTTACTTAACAGAGTGGGCGCAACAATTGGGATTAATTGATGATTTGAATCTAGCTTTTACTGAATCTGGGATTTAAGGCGATTCCAAATTTTTCAGTTCGTGGCGATCGCACGCACTCCATCTGTATCATTATAGGTATGGACTTTTAAAGCTTAATTAATTTTATGCAAGTTATTTTAGGCAACATCACACGACTGAAAGTAGATGCCATCGTCAATGCTGCAAATACCAGTTTGCTTGGAGGTGGTGGAGTAGATGGCGCAATCCACAAAGCAGCAGGCCCGGAACTTCTTGACGAATGTCGATCGCTCCGAGGATGCAAAACCGGGGATGCTAAACTCACAAAAGGATATCGCTTAAGAGCACGCTTCGTCATCCACACCGTAGGCCCCGTATGGCAGGGAGGATCTTGCGGAGAACCCGAACTCTTAGCCCAATGTTACCGCAAGTGCATGGAAATCGCGATCGAGCAAAAGTTCGACAGTATCGCATTTCCTTGCATTAGCACCGGCATTTACAAATATCCCAAGGATCTAGCAGGTGAGATTGCAGTCAAAATATGCTACGAACAAATGCAAAAAAATGGCGCTCCTCAAAACATAACTTTTTGCTGCTTCGATTCGGAGAATCATCAGGTTTATGAGAGGATTGTAGCAGTTCTCAGGCAGAAAGGGTATCAGAAAAATGATTCCAGAAATGAAAACCTATTTAGCAGCGACTGACATTATCGATCGCGATCATCCCGCAATTTTAGCACTTGCTCAGAAGATAGCATCAAAACATCATACATCAAAGGCGATCGCCCAATCTTGTTTTGAGTGGGTTCGAGATGAAATTCGCCACAGCTACGACTATCAGATGAATCCCGTCACCTGTCGCGCATCCGATGTACTGGAATACAAAACAGGTTATTGCTTTGCGAAAAGTCACTTATTAGCAGCATTGCTCAGGGCTAACAACATTCCCGCAGGTTTTTGCTACCAAAGATTGAGCATTGATGACAAAGGTGCGCCCTACACATTGCACGGTTTTAATGCAGTTTACTTGCCCGAAGTTGGCTGGTATCGCGTCGATGCAAGAGGCAACCGCAAGGATGTTAACGCTCAATTTACACCTCCTACAGAGCAATTAGCATTTAAAATTCAATTTCCAGAAGAAGCAGATTTTCAAACCATTTTATCTGAACCGCTTCCAGTAGTTGTAGAGGCTTTACAAAATCACAGTACATGGGATGAACTGCTGCTCAACCTTCCCGACGTTTCTCTAGAGTCAGCCCATAAATACGGGCTTGTTACTGTGGGTGATGCGACGCAAACATCGTAACAGGAATTATCGGATGGGAGGCAAATGTTACTTTTAAAATATCAATCGATCGCCTATAATCTAAAATCAGACCAGCCATAAAAAACCACCGCCATGAGCGTAATTGCAGTTAAATGGTCGATCGACGAATACCACCAAATGATCTCCTCGCGCATCTTGGAAAATCGGCGCGTCGAACTGCTCTATCCTGATTTTAAAATATTCAATTAAAACTAACAGGTAAACCATCCTGAAATACCAGCAATTCTCCCGGTTGAATTTGCGTCCAAACTTCATCATCCGTCAGCGGAAAAGTAGCAATAACCGCCACGCGATCGCCTTCCTGTGTCAGTTCCCGGAAATCCACAGTTACATCTTCATCGATCGAGTGCGCCCTAGCAAAAGGTGCTTGTCGCACAATATAATGCAGATTAGTAGAACAGTGTGTAAATAAATGTTCTCCATCAGAAAGTAAATAGTTAAAAATTCCGTGCGCTGCCAAAGTTTTAGTGATTTCGTTCAGAACTTCGTAAATTTCCGTCAAAGCAGGCTTGTTTTGAGGGAAACTTTCTCGCAACGTTTCTAATATCAAACAAAATGCTTTTTCGCTGTCAGTTTTGCCTACAGCTTTGTAAAAACCCGCACTTTCAGGATGAAAATTTTCCAGATTACCGTTATGAGCAAACACCCAATAGCGTCCCCAAAGTTCCCGAATAAAAGGATGGCAATTTTCCAGAGCAATTTCGCCTTGGGTAGCTTTGCGGATGTGAGCAATGACGTTAGTTGAGTGAATGGGATAGCGACGCACAACTTCCGCAACCGGAGAAGCAACCGCAGGTTTCGAGTCTATAAACAGGCGGCATCCTAAACCTTCAAAAAAAGCAATTCCCCAACCATCTTGATGAACGTCTGTTTTGCCGCCCCTCGCAGAGAAACCCTCAAAGGAAAAACAAATATCTGTTGGCACATTGCAGTTCATTCCCAGTAATTGACACATAAATGTTAACTTTATGAAGTTTTGACTACTGATGCCGCAGCTATTGGCAGCTACAGACTGGCGATGATACTATTATAGTAGTTAGGGATTTAGCATTTAATATAAGTTAATAAAATTTAGGGATTGTCAACCGTAATGCTACTGAAATTCAAAAAATCTGCGATCGGCAAAAGCTTCAATCATGTTCCCCTACGCACAATCCTCATCGTTCCCTTTGTGTTGCAACTCTTCGCCGTTGTGGGGCTGACGGGCTATCTGTCCCTGCGAAACGGACAAAAAGCTGTAAATGATTTAGCTGGTAGGCTGCAAAATGAAGTGAGTTTACGTGTCGATCAACACCTGAAGAGTTACCTGGATACTGCACGGCATCTCGCTCAAATTAACGCAGATGCCATTGACTTAGGGTTGGTAGATCCGGAATTGCAAGAACAACTCGCACTGTTTTTTTGGAAGCAAATGCAGTTGTATAATGTTGGTTACATCAGCTTGGCAACTAAAACTGGTGAATTTACAGGCTCTGGATATTTCACGGATAACACCCTGGTTGTCAGTGAGGTTTCTGTTAAAAAATACGGCAACCGCAACCACTACGCTTACGCCACAAATAGTAGCGGTCAACGGACTAAAATTGTTGACATTTATGAAAATTTAGATTTTCAGAAAGAAGCTTGGTATGTACAGACGATGCAAGCTAAAAAACCGATATGGAGCGATATTTATCAATGGGAGTCGAGGCCATTTCCACTAGCTGTCTCTGCAAATTATCCGGTTTTTGACAAAAATAAAAACTTGATCGGTGTTATCGGTATTGACCAGCGACTTTCACAAATCAGCGATTTTTTGAAACAGCTAAAAGTTGGTCGTTCGGGAAAAATTTTTATCTTGGAACGCACAGGTTTAATAGTTGCCAGTTCCAGTGCCGAGTTACCCTACACGCTAGTCAATGACAAACCGCAGCGGTTGAAAGCAGTAGAAATTCGCGATCCGTTAATTCAATCTTCTGCTCAATATTTACAGCAAAAATTTGGCGATTTTCGAGGAATAAAAGAAGGTCAACAGTTAGAATTTAGCATTAAGGGCGATAAACAATTTGTGCAAGTAACTCCTTGGAAAGACGCATGGGGTTTGGATTGGCTGGTAGTTGTGGTTGTCCCGGAATCCGATTTTATGGAGCAAATTAACGCCAACACTCGTACTACAATTTTACTGTGTTTGGCGGCTTTGGTAGTTGCGTTCGCCCTGGGAATCTACACCTCTCGCTGGATTTCCCAACCCATATTGCGATTGGGCCAAGCATCAGAGGCGATCGCATCTGGGGAATTAGACCAACAAGTAGAAGCCTCACCAGTTAACGAATTAGGCGTTTTAAGCAATTCATTTAACCGGATGGCCCAGCAATTGCGCGAATCCTTTGCTACCCTAGAAAAAACCAATCAAGAACTAGAAAATCGAGTCGAAGAACGTACTGCTGAACTTACAGAATCGAAACTCGTCGCCGAGGTCGCCAATCACGCTAAAAGCGACTTTCCCGCCAATATGAGCCACGAATTGAGAACGCCATTAAACGGAATTTTAGGCTACGCTCAAATCCTCGAACGCTCTCAAGATATGACAAAAGCTGACCAACATGGCATCAGTATTATCCACCAGTGCGGCAGTCATTTATTAACCTTAATTAACGACATTCTCGACTTATCTAAAATTGAAGCTGGAAAAATGGAACTGCATCCAACCGCATTTCATCTACCTTCATTTTTGCAAGCAGTAGTCGAAATTAGTCGCATCAAAGCCGAACAAAAAAATATTAATTTCAATTACGAACTTACCGCAAATTTCCCCGATGGTATTATTGCAGACGATAAAAGACTGCGACAAGTATTGCTAAACTTACTCGGAAATGCCATAAAATTTACTGATAATGGTAGTGTCAACTTAGAAATATCGGCCCATAACAATAAATCAAACTCCTCCCTGATTCAACTTAATTTTCGAGTTCGAGATACAGGAGTAGGAATGAGTTCTGCACAATTAGAAAAAATATTTTTACCCTTCGAGCAAGTCGGAGATGATTGCCGCAAATCAGAAGGAACTGGACTCGGACTCACCATAACTCAGAAAATCATTGAGATGATGGATAGCAGCATCCATGTACAAAGCGAATTAGGTACGGGTAGCCTGTTTGAATTTGAAATATCTTGTCCCGTTGCTACGGATTGGATGCACAAAAGCCTCACTAAAATCGGCAAAATTTTGGGCTATTCTGGCAGCACAAAACAAATTTTAATCGTGGACGATCGGTGGGAAAATCGATCGGTAATTGTCAATCTTCTCGAACCTCTTGGCTTCGTGATGATGGAAGCAGAAAACGGGCGAGAAGCATTAGAAAAACTTGGTAAACTGCCACCGGATTTAATTATTAGCGATTTGTCAATGCCAGTCATTGACGGGTGGGAATTACTGTCACAAATACGGCAATCGGAAAGTTTAAAAAATATCCCAATCATTGTCTCGTCAGCTAGCGTCTACGAGATGGACAAACAGCAGAGTTTAGCTGCGGGCGGAGATGATTTCTTGTCAAAACCCGTGCAAGCTGAAGAGCTTTATGTTTTGTTAGCAAAACATTTAAAATTGTCCTGGGTGTACGCAGAAACACTGACAGTACAGACAGCAAGTGTAGCAATACAAGAGGAATTAGAAATTGTCAGACCGCCAGCTTCTGAGTTGACGAACTTGATAGAGTATGCTAGAAAGGGACAAATGAAAGGAATCGAGCAGGAGTTGGAAAAGCTCAGTAAAATTGATTCAAAGTATCAGCCGTTTGTCAACCAATTAAATCAATTAGTGCAAGAGTTTAACATTCAGAAGATTAGACAATTTCTGCAACCAGGTTAGGAATTATGCAACAAAATCATAGTTTGGACAGGACAATGCCATTTCCCTACCCCGATTAATTGTAGAAAAACGGCACTATCATGTCCTAAGTTTGGTGGTGATATTAATTTTGATTCTACCGAATTTGATATCAAGAAGTGTTCTATACAGGGAAAAAACAATGTTAAATCTTGAAGAAAAAGGAACAATCTTAGTAATTGACGACAATCCGACTAATTTACAAGTTTTGTATAAAGCTTTGTCCGATCGCGGATATGATGTTTTAGTCGAAATGGACGGCAAAAGTGGGATAGAGCTAGTTAAAAATTCTCCTCCAGATTTGATTTTGTTAGATGTCATGATGCCGGGAATTGATGGATTTGAAACTTGTCGCAGGTTCCAAGCAGATCCGTTGACACAAGAGATTCCGATTATATTTATGACTGCTCTTGCGGATACAGTGGATAAAGTTAAAGGGCTGAGTTTAGGTGCAGTAGATTACATCAGTAAACCGTTTCAGCAAGAAGAAGTTTTAGCCAGAATCAAAGTACATTTAAAACTGCGACGATTGACTTTACAATTGGCAGAACAAAACCAGCAGCTAGAGGAGCGAGTGGAGAAACGAACGGCAAAACTTTACGAGACAATTGAAGAATTAAAGCAAACGCAATTGCAGCTAGTTCAAAGTTAGAAAATGTCTGCAATTGGTCAACTAATTGCTGGTATTGCCCACGAAATCAATAACCCAGTCGGCTGTATAGTTGGTAATATTCAGGAAGCGACTAATGTGATTCAAGATTTGATAGAATACTTACATATTTGCCAGAAAGAATGTCAGATTCCAGGTTTTGAAATTGAGAAAAAAGCAGTAGAGATTGATCTAGAATTTCTGATAGAAGATTTACCCAAAATGTTGTTTTCGATGAAAACTGGAATCGATCGCATTCGCAACATTAGTAACTCGCTCCGCAGGTTTTCCCGTGCAGACAGCGAGTATAAAGTGTTGGCGGATATCCGGGAAGGAATTGATAGCACTTTGATGATTTTGCAGCACCGTTTGAAGGCAAATCATCACCGTCCCGCCATTCAAATTATCACAAATTATGGAGATATTCCTTTACTTAAATGCTATCTGGGACAACTAAATCAGGTGTTTATGAATGTACTAGCAAATGCGATCGATGCTTTAGAAGAAGCTAATCAAGGGGAGACTTTTGCATATATTGAATCTGCACCAAACATCATTACTATTACTACTCAGTTATCCAATTGCCAGGAAGATGTTTTGATTAAAATAAAAGATAATGGTAAAGGGATGTCTGAAAAAATTATATCGCAGATTTTTGACTATTCATTTACAACAAAAGCGGTTGGTAAAGGAACTGGAATCGGGTTGTCAATCAGCCGTCAAATAGTTGAAGAGACTCAAGGTGGCTGTTTGACTTGTTCGTCTATTTTGGGAGAAGGGACGGAATTTACGATCGCCCTTCATCTCGAATAGTACCTATTCCGCAGGGAATCATCTTTCTTTCTCACTTTTTTAGTATAGCTAACAAAGTATAATAAACAATGAAAAATTACCAGTGCGATCGGCAAATTGGAAAAATTATCACCAGCTTGATCCTAGGATGCGGATTGCAGGGATTATTCAGCATTCCAGGATTAGCAGAAACGACTCAGCCAGAATCTGAAACCACAGCAAATATTGCAAATATCGACAATCCAGTCAATGAATCATATCAACCATCTTCCTTGACAAATATACCTGATAATTTTGAGAATAAATCAGTCGAAATTGCTCGCGATATAGACGTAAATTCATCAATTAATCCCACATCCGAGCCAACTGTACCTATCGTCAGTGAAATAGAAACTCACATATCCGACGCCAGCGAGACGCAGCCAGCAGAAATACCCCCATTAATTGAAGAAAATAGATTAGAAAATTCCCCATTAAATTACCCTACTGACAACTCAATTGAACAAGTCACATCAGTTTCTCAACTAAGGGACATACAGCCTACAGATTGGGCATTTCAAGCACTGCAATCCCTAGTAGAAAGATACGGCTGCATAGCTGGATACCCCGACGGAACCTATCGCGGAAACCGTACTATCACCCGCTATGAATTTGCAGCAGGAGTCAATGCTTGCTTAGATAAAATCCAGGAGTCAATTAGCAAGCAAACGGATAACCTAGTCAAGCAAAATGACTTGATAAAAGTCCAAAAATTGCAAGAAAAATTTGCAGTATAAATTGCCACATTACGAGGTCGAACTGATCTACTATAAGCGCGAAACACCGAACTCAAAGCAAATCAATTTTCACCAACAACTAAGCTATCAGGATTCGCTGTCTTTGGTATCCAAGGCCGCACTCCCAACCGTGCCGATCGCGCTCCCAGAGACGGCAAAAGAGACACAAAAGACCCCGGTACAAACGTCAATACAATCGCCTTAAGTCAATTTTTCTTGACCACTCAATTCAGTCCTCGCAGTAATTTATTAATCGGTTTTTACAACCAAAACGGAGGCACTGCACCACAATTAACCGAAGACGTAAACCTTGCTTACGATTTCGGTAAAACTTCTGGAACAACCCTCAGCGACCTCTATTATCGCTTTCTAGTTGATGATAAAGTAGCGGTAATTGCAGGGACAAGAGGAGTCAACATGATTAGCGGTTTCCGAGGCCCGAATCGATCGGAAAGTGCAACTACTGGCCCTGTTTCTACCTTCGCCCAAAGAAACCCAGTTTTGAACATTGGTTTTGGTCAAGGAGGCATCGGCATTGACTGGCAATTTGCCAAAAGAGCTAGTTTTCAAGCAGTTTATTCTACTGATATTCCCGGATTTTTTGTGGGTTCTAACGGAGCCAGAGGACACAATACATTGGGGGTAGAGCTAACTTTGACACCAGTAGATCCAGTGGATTTTACTTTATATTATGTTAACGATTATTCGCCGGATGGTAATCTGCTTAGTTACGCTGGTGATAGCCAATTAACTGCGATCGCTTCTAGTACAAATAAGTCAGCATCTCTGCAAACAAATGCAGTGGGAGCAAGTGTAAATTGGCGAATTTCACCCCGAGTTTCGGTGGGAGGTTGGGCTGGTTATACTAATTCTCGGATTCCTGGTAAATCGGGGACGGTAGCAACTACAAATTATATGGTTTTTGTGAATTTTCCTGATTTGTTTAAAACCGGAAATTTAGGAGGAATTTATATCGGACAACCGCCTAAAATTGTCAGTAGCGATTTAGCTATGGGCAATAACATTCCTGACTTTTTGGATACGGGTTTAGGGCGAAGGGGCGGACAACCTGGAACGACTACTCATGTAGAGGTATTCTACCGCTGGCAGGTGAATAATAATATCAGCGTTACCCCTGGATTAATCGTGATTTTTCAACCAGATCATACTCCGAATAGTGACCCGATCGCAGTTGGTGTATTGAGAACTTCATTCTCTTTTTAAGACTGTTGTGACTGAGGCATGAACTAATTCTATCCGGGTGCTTAGGTTGCACCTTACCGCTAGCGGAATGTCCGAATGCTTTGTTTCAGTAAAAACCAGGTGTCTTTACTGAAACTTTATATTAGATTGGTCATTTTCTAGTCTGGCTCTTTTTTCCTACATACAAATACGTAATTATTAAGTTTAAAAAACTCCGAATAAACACGCTTGAAAGCTAACTCATGCCAAGTTAATCTATTACTAGGTGCATTATTAATAGTTCTTTAGATTTGGGCCTAGATAAATATGGTTAAATCAACTGGCTATTTGGGATTTCTGGGCTTTTCTATAATTTCTGCGATCGCGATCGCTGCTTACCCGTGTCAGGCACAAACGACTGCTGAATCCCGAATTGATGCAACAGAAATGAATGAAGTCACAATCATCGAGTTGCTAGATGTTGGTAACACTTCTGCTAGCGATGGCCAAAAAAATCGTAACATTTCTAAAGCTTTTACCGTCTCAGAATTTAATAGCACACCTCCTAACTCTACTCCTCCTACAACCAATCCTCAAAGTCAATCTAAACGTACAAATCCTTTAGGATGTCGGTTTTTTGATATTCCCTCAATGCGGCAATAAATTTTATTGCATTCTTTGATAAATCGAATATGATGGCTAATTAGGGGACGATCGTAATTTGCGATCGTTCTCTATTTTTGCGCTCGCAAAATTTGCGAGGTATAGCTAATGCTAAAGCCAGTCAAAATAGTCGGACAAATTCATTTATCAAAAAAAGAAACCCTAAAACTATCACTGAAAAATCTCCTGATTGTTCCATTTGTGCTACAAATCTTCGCCGCCGTAGGTTTAACTGGATATTTGTCATTTCGCAATGGACAAAAAGCGATTAACGACTTGGAAAATCAGCTCAGCAACGAAGTCGCTGATATTAAAGAAGGTTTGGAAAGCACTATACTAATTTTAGGGCACCGCTTGAAATCAAGTGACAAAATACCAGCAATTGAAGTGATCAAAAATTATGGTGATTTACCAAAAATTGAGTGCTATCCCGGTTTGTTAAACCAAGTTTTTATGAATATTTTAAGTAATGCGATCGATGCTATTAAAGAATCATATATTGATCGCATTAACAGCAAGCCAACTATTGTAATCTCTACCGAAATAAGCGCCGAAAATTATGCGATCGTCCGCATTCAAGATAATGGGCCGGGTGTACAGGAAAATGTACTATCTAAGATATTCGATCCTTTTTTCACTACAAAACCTGTAGGGAAAGGAACAGGGCTAGGATTGTCTATAGCTTATCAGATCGTGCGAGACAAACATCAAGGGGAGCTAGTTTGCACGTCTAAATTAGGGGAAGGGACGGAATTTGCGATCGTACTTCCTCAGAACATTAGATGCTGTAAAAAGGATTGATTAAATTAAATTTAGTTTAAGCATTATCTGGAAAATCTGAAAGCTGTTTGATATTCCTCAGAACTATTTGAGGTTTCCCTTTGTACCGTTCTACCTTCCCACTAACATAAACGTAGCCACGTCCTAGACCGGCATAGCGTTTGTCAATTAAGCGTCTTAAAGGTGCCATTTTTTCACTTTCAGCATCAGGTATCCACAAATCTAATTTGTGATATACTGAACCCGCATGAATCAGAGCATTGTCGCCGATCCATTTATTAATTCCCGCCTGCAAATCACAAAAAATAATAATAGATTTAGCAGTCTCAGAAGCTGCTAAAATTTTTGGATAATCCAACCTCAAAGAAAACACTCCTCCCGTTGCTTCCAACAACCGAAATTCTTCGACTATAGAGCCTCGCATCGACCACCAAGGTAACAAATGAGTATAATTGCGAGACGGAATTTTGGCATTTGTGTTCGGATTCCAAATCATCAAGTTGTAAGCTTTTGCTATAGCTTCAGCCTCTGTCATTTGGCGGTGATACAATCGCGATCGACCGTATTTCACAAAGTAGGGACTCCAGCCTTCTTGAATCAGTTTTAGATTATAATTTTCTTCATCTTTATGTACATAACAGAGAAGACGGCCGTAGTTATCGCGGTGTTTTTCTAAAGCAATTTCTAAGGGATCGTCGGTATCAAATTCAATATCAACTTGAGCCAGTGCGCCGCCTTCAATCGAAAAGTATTGTTTAGCCATTTCTGAAGCTTCTTTTCCCGCAACAGTTACAGGTTTTGAGCCTCCTGAATGACTTTCTTCTGTATCGACGCAAATCAGCCGCAGAGACTCAGTTTTGCCGTTGAGAGCAACTTTAATAGTGTCGCCGTCAACCACTTGAGTTATTTGCAGGTTGCGAATTATGGTTGCCATATTTTGAACCCTATTAAACTTGAGATGTGATGCGTGTATCGGTTGAATTATACACGAGCTTGCTGTTGAATGCAATTACTGTTATTTTTGATATTTTTGATATTGATGCTTGTCAGTGGTTACATAACTTATCAAATCGGAAAATAAAAGCCTGAAAATCTGATTCAAACTGCTGATAATTAGCTATCAAATCTTCAACTCCACCTGCTAAGTTATTTGTTATCTCGATTCTTGTTGACATTAGTGAATCTTTAATTACAAGCTTCACACTGTACCTAGATCCATAGCCAAGGCATGAGTAAATTAACCACTTTTCTGAACAACCACTTCACTTTCATACTCTGATAATTTTGATTATCCACCCCTCGAATACCTTCAAGCTCAGGTATAGTAATAAAGCGCTTGACAACTTTAATATTGGAACTGCGATCGTCTACGATATTGCGGAAAATTTTCTCAGCAGAAACCGCAACATTATCCTCTCGAATTAACTGGTAGATGTTTTTCAAGATAAGATCGTATCCTCTTTTATTCCAACAAAGTACATACAAATCGATCCAATACATGGGTATATTACGGCAGTGACAGTAAAAATCTGAGTTAGAGGGATGAGTTCTAATCACATTTTCCAAATTGCGAATAATGTATCAGTAACTTTCCAGATGTTTGCTTGAGCTGGTAATCTTTCAATAAGCTGTGAATGTTCCATCACATAGTCAAGCATCTTAAATTCGCCATAGCCACGCCCGTAAGCTGAGGGATAATTTAAGCCTGCAAATGAAATAAATTCTGTTTGCTCAATTACGTTATATTTTCGACAAAGATTTTGCAATTCACTAATATCTGATTCAGAGTTCTCTGCAAAAACTAAGCCAGAAATCGTCCCATTTGCGAGACACGATAAGTAGAATTCAAGAGCTTTGCGGTAGTCATTCAATCGAATAGTTGGGTCTGTTCTTGTAAGTTGTGCAGCATCGGGGGGAGGAGTTATTGTTGCTGTAAGAATCAGCAAGTTTGTTTTTGTATTCGCCATATTTATTATCTGGTTAACCTCATAATAAAAAATGCCTACTTAACGAATTGTTTTGCAATTGAAACAATCAATAAGCTGTCGTGAATTTAAATTGCATATTCAGGGCGGATTTTCCTGCCCACCCACAAAGCTTTGATTGTTTTTTGATATACAATTTAAATGCAGAACAGCTTACATCGAATTTCTTTAGGATAACATATCGTCTTTGAATGAACCAAGGTTATCAATCTGGGTGAAGCGACTTATCTTCAACCTTTAAACTCCTAATCTGTTCGCGAATCACATCGGTTTTTGTTCTACCGCTGTTGGCGCAATAAGCTTCCAGCCGAAGCATTTCGATTTCAGGCAGTCGGATGGTTAGAACTTTAACATTTTGACTCATACTGCAATTATACTAAAAAATGCAGTACAACTATAGCAGAGAAATGCGCCTTGGCAGAATGTTGCTGCACCATGCCAAGACGACTTCTCCGAAGTTGAGCGTCCAACAAAGGAGTAATTTAATTATGATTCAAGATCCAGAAAAAGAGGGTGAAGGGTGGGACGAGCCGATCCTTGCTGATAACCCCAGAGAAGCGAAACAGGAGTGCCAAAAGCGAGCCCCTACCGGGTTGAATTAGAATCTGTGACTCTACCCCGAAAAGTCGAAAATCGCCCTCAAATTTACCGTTGCAACTACAAGGAGAAAGAGTAATGGCTGTTATCGAATGCGTAAAACCGGGTGCTAAACTCGGTCAAATTATTCTGGCCGTCGATCTGACTGTTGCCGGTTCAGTCGATAATGTTTTGGCGAAAATTCAGGACTTGGGATATAACCCAGAAATTCGTCATGTCAACTATCCCTCTGGAGTTCATGTGTTGGCAATTCTCAAAGACGAACAGCATTCTAAAGCAGTTGATGATGACTACTTGTTAGATGAGTGGCTGCAAGTAAGATCGGAAATTAACCCCGATGCGGTTCATCTGTGGCGCGGTAAATAAGCGACTTTAGCTATTAACAGATAATTAGTAAGGTGCGCAATGCGCACCCTAACGCTATTACGAACCGCCGCGTAATTTATCCAAAACCGTCCGATCTTCCAAAGTCGAAGTATCCCCAGAAACCTCTTCTCCGGCGGCTAAAGAACGCAGCAAACGGCGCATAATCTTCCCGCTGCGAGTCTTCGGTAAAGCATCGGTAAAGCGAATTTCGCCGGGACGGGCGATCGCCCCAATTTCCTTCACAACGTGCTGCTTCAATTCCTTAGCCAATTCATCACTAGGTTGCTGAGTATTTTGCAACGTCACAAACGCTACAATTTCCTCACCCTTAATCTCATCCGGTTTCCCCACAACCGCAGCTTCCGCCACCGCTGGATGAGACACCAAAGCCGATTCAACTTCCATCGTGCCGAGTCGGTGTCCGGCGACATTAATTACATCATCAACGCGGCCCATTACCCAGAAATAACCGTCTTTATCCTTGTGCGCGCCGTCTCCTGCAAAGTACACAAATTCCCCATCTTTCGGATGCAAATATTCCCAATAAGTGCGGCGGAAACGGTCGGGATCGTTGTAAAGTGTACGCATCATTCCCGGCCAAGGATGTTTGACAACTAAATAACCGCCGCTTTCATTAGTTACTGGTTCGCCATCTTGGTCAACAATATCGACAACAATTCCGGGGAATGGAAGGGTTGCAGAACCTGGTTTTGTGGGAATTGCACCGGGCAAAGCGGTAATCATAATTCCGCCAGTTTCTGTTTGCCACCAAGTATCAACGATCGGACAATTCGACTTGCCAATTACTCGCTGATACCACATCCAAGCTTCGGGATTAATCGGTTCCCCGACAGTTCCTAACAATCGTAAGGATGACAAATTGCGCGCATTGGGCAAGTGTTCGCCCATTTTCATGAAAGTTCTGATCGCAGTGGGTGCAGTGTAGAAAACGGTGACGCCATATTTTTCGATCACATCCCAAAAACAGCCGGGGTTGGAGGCGCGGGGTGCACCTTCGTACATGACGGTAGTCGCGCCGTTAGAAAGTGGGCCATAGACTATGTAACTGTGGCCTGTAATCCAGCCTACGTCAGCGGTGCACCAGTAGATATCGGTCTCTTGGAGGTCGAAGATCCACTTGGTTGTGATGTGGGTGTAAAGGTTGTAGCCGCCTGTGGTGTGGACGACTCCTTTGGGTTTGCCGGTACTTCCTGAAGTGTAAAGAATGAACAGCATATCTTCGCTGTCCATCGGTTCGGCGGGACAATTTGCCGATGCACCTTTTTGCAAGTCGTGCCACCAATGATCGCGCCCTGGTTCCATGTGCACTTGTTGTTTGGTACGCTGGACGACGAGAACGTTGGTAACGCTTGGTGTGCTGTTGTTGGCGAGGGCTTTGTCTACTTGTACTTTGAGGCCGACTGCTGTATCTTTGCGGAAGCCGCCGTCTGCGGTGATCACGAGTTTTGCTTCGCCGTCGTTGAGGCGATCGCGCAATGCTTCAGCGCTAAATCCGCCGAATACTACGCTGTGTACTGCACCGATTCTGGCACAGGCTAACATGGCGATCGCAGCTTCGGGAATCATGGGCATATAAATGCCGACGCGATCGCCCTTTTGGACTCCCAATTCTTTGATCACGTTAGCCATTTGGCAGACTTCGCGGTGGAGTTGCGCGTAAGTCAGGGTACGGGAGTCGCCGGGTTCGCCTTCCCAGATGAGGGCGGCTTTGTTTTTGCGCCAAGTGGTTAAATGGCGATCGAGACAATTGTAAGAAATGTTAATTTTGCCATTGACAAACCATTTAGCAACAGGTGGCTGCCAGTCGAGCACGGTATCCCAGTTTTGAAACCAGTGCAATTCTTGGGTAGCGAGTTCGGCCCAGAATGCTTGGGGGTCAGAAGCGGCTTTGTCGTAGAGGGCGCGGTACTCTTCTAAGCTTTTGACGTGAGCTTTTTCGGAGAATTCAGCCGTGGGCGGGAATAGGCGTTTTTCATGCAGAATTGATTCGATGGTATCTTGTGACATCGCTGTTAGTTTTTAGTTCAGTTACTCTTTTTAGCTATTGTGTGCATAAATTGGGGCAAAAATATGTTTATTTTCCTTAAGACGTTGGGAAATTTTGTAAGTATTGGGGATCTGTTAGAAATTATTACAGTGGTAAATGCTCAATTTTATCTTGGTACTCATCATCAAACGATCCTTGATAAATCAAAATAAGTTCGTCAATATTTTGACCAATACTCATTTTGGAATTCAGGATAAATATTCCTGGAATATGGCGATTTTGCTCTATGTGATCTGTTAAATGAACTGGCATAGAGCGACGGTTGTTAGTAACGAGAATGTAGTTGTGGATTTCGCACCAAATAAGAATTTCGGGATCGAGAGTGCCTTTAGGAGGTGCTGTTAGTTCTCCCACTGCTAGAACAAACAAATCAGGATTGCGCCTGCGAATTTGGTTAAAATATGCAGGATCGACATTTTCATCAAATAGATACTGGATTGCCATCAGCTTTTCTCATTGCATCTCTTGCTGCTCTCAGTTTGCGGATTTTTTTAGCCGCTGGAGAAGGATTGCGACGTTGTTCTTCTCGCATTTTATCACCCCATTCCACCCATTCAGTTATGTACTGACCGACTGCTTCTTTGTTGTGCAGGTAGTACAAAATGGTGGCATAAACCTGTTCGAGGGTGAGCGATGTATAAATGTTGGCAATTTCTTCGGGAGTTCTAGCGCGAAACAAATATTCATAAAGGATGGTTTCGATGCCGATGCGAGAACCTTTGAGCCGAATATCATCAGGTCTCAGGAAGTTGAAGTAGTCTTCTAGTTGCATAGGTAATTCGGGTGAGAGATGCTAATATTATATCAGATCAAATCTGCTGGTAATGCCTCCAAGAGTCGATCACGCAGACTATATGCAAACATTTGTTTATGTTCGCACTTGCCACGTTTTTGGATCTCTCCGACTGTGAAAAATTGCTGTCACAATCACCCGACTCGACACAATCCGATAGTAAACAGCATAGGGAAAGCGTCGCACCACACACCGTCTAACATCACGATAGACAACGGGATACGATTCTGGCATCTGGCAAATTCGATTTAACATCTCGTCCACACAGTCCAAAAAATCGTCGCCAAGTTCTAGTTGCTGACTTTCGTACCAACTGTAAGCCTCATCGAGTTCTTCACGAACTTCTGGCCGACTTACTTAGCACATAATTCATGAGCGTCTTTTTACCGAAGCTTTAATTTCTTCCCAGGTCATTACATCATCTGGGTTAGCTTCGCTATCACTAATCCGACGATCGAGTTCTTGTTTTTGTACTTCTGTAAGATTGGGGTAAGCTTGCTCTGCTGCGATGCTATCCCAAATTGCTTGTACAAGCCTAATTCGGTCTTCAACACTGAGAGATGTAATTTGATTCAATGTGACAGTGATATCCATACTAATTAACCTCGATGAAAGACTGGGCAATTGGTACACCTAAAATATAGCAGATTTAAGGTAGAGTTGACGGTGGAGTTGAGGGAAAATTAATATTATATCATACCAAATCTGCTGGTAATGCCTGTATAATATACTTTACAGGAACAGTCGATCGCACAAAAGCTATGACCCAAAATTTAGAAGCCAGCCAACTCTCGTTAAATGACGTTCGCCACCTTCTCAAACTGGAGGAGGGAGGCGCAGATTCACTGACCTATTTTTTTTCGCTGGAACCGCTGAGCGAATCTGAACTGCAGGAATTATTGAAAATTAGACAGAACTTTCGTAGGTACTTAGCAGCAGGTAAAGTATCTGAAGAATTGGTGAAGTTTTTAGCACTTTCGCCGCTAATGCGATTAACTGGATTTTTCGATGTTCCTGTGGTGCTGACTATGGAGGATAGCATACCCATTGAGGTTGAAGATGGAGATATTTTAATTAAAGGGCGGTTAGATATTCTCGCTGTGAATGGGCCGGATGCGGAGATTGGGGCGGCGCAGTTCTGGATTTTGGTGGTGGAGGCGAAAAATAGTGCGATCGACTCCTGGGCTGGTTTGCCACAATTGCTAACTTATGCTTATAAAAGTTTGCAGCAGCAACCATCTGTTTGGGGATTGACAACAAATGGACGCAACTATCAGTTTGTGCATCTGACGCGGGGGAATCCTTGCACTTATCAGATTTTACCGGAATTGAGTTTGAGTGACAAAGGGCGATCGATCGAGTTGGCGCAAGTTTTGAAAGCTATTTGCAAGTTGCAGAATGTGCAGTTGCAATTGGCGTAATGCTTGGGAAGTTAGGAAGACGAGTGGAGGAAATGTACATAATTTAATTTCTTCCTAAGTTTATCAATAAAAATTGCACAATCGTGCCAATATAAATTTATACCATCATCAACTTAATCATGCTTTTAACTGACATAGTAAATCTTTTAGGTAAACCCTACTTCCAAGCCTCCAACTGCCTCATTTATCAAATGGACTGCTTAGAAGCAATGTCAAAGCTCCCTGATGAATGCGTCAATCTCACTGTCACCAGTCCCCCCTATAACATTGGCAAAGAATACGAAAAAACACTACCACTTGATAAATATTTGAACTGGTGTGAAAGCTGGATCAGTGAAAATTATCGCCTAATCCTTCCTAACGGCGCTTTCTGGCTCAACTTGGGGTATCTATCAATTCCCAATCAAGCTAAAGCTATCCCCATTCCCTATCTACTTTGGGACAAAATTCCTTTTTACCTGATCCAAGAAGTTATCTGGCATTACGGCGCTGGGGTTGCGGGTAGTAAGTTCTTTTCACCGCGCAATGAAAAGTTCCTTTGGTATGTGAAAAACCATAAAGATTATACCTTCAATCTAGATGATGTGCGCGATCCAAATGTAAAATATCCTAATCAAAAAAAGAATGGCAAAATTAAAGTCAACTCCCAAGGCAAAAATCCGACTGATGTTTGGGAATTCCCCAAGGTAACTTCTGGTAAAAATAGAGCCTCAAAAGAGCGAACATCTCACCCCGCTCAATTTCCTAGTGCTGTCATACAGCGAATAATCAAAGCTTCATCCAACCCAAATGAAATCATTTTAGACCCTTTTCTGGGTTCAGGAACTACGGCGGTTGTTGCCTTAGATTTGCAGCGCACTATTATCGGATTTGAGATTTGTCAGGAATACTGCGACTTAGCTGCCAACCGAATTGATGATTTTCTCAGACAAAAGCAGATTAGTGAAGCTCAATTATCTTTATTTTAAAGAGGGTGAATTTTTCTAAATAGGCAATTGCAGTAGCTTATATCGCTCTACATCAGGGCTTAATTTAGCTTGCTGACCAGTGGCCGCTGTTTGCCCTTGCCAATCTTCTCGATCTATCCATCCAAATCTAACTAAATTAATATTTAGAGTTTGTGCACTTTGAATTTTTGGATCGAATTTCTGGAAATTAACTACAAGATAATACCCGGACTTGTCTTTCTTCGGTTTTGCTCCTGTGGCACTTTGTTGGGCATAACTACGATTACCATAAGTGTTACGACTACTTGAAGAAGTTTTAATTTCAATTGAGAAGTGATTGTTCGGGATGTAAACAATATCTTTTTCAATGGCGCTGTTATCGCGCCGCCAAATTCCGGGGTATTTGCAGGCGAGTTCTAATGGGATTAGTTCATGTAAAAAAAAGCCCAAAATTTGGGGAGTTGGGAATAAATTTACTCCTATTCTGTAGCCTCTGCTGGTTATGCTGGATTGAAAAATTTCACTCCAAACTTGAATAACCACGTCATAAATTACTTGTGGATGTAGTGGGTGTATATCTATCAGTTCCCGTGTCTTCTCTTGCCAATCTTGGACAGGAAGCCCCGTATAGGGTGATTGCATTTACTCTATTTCCTGCAATAGTTCGCTGGGCGATACTCCTAGAGCTTTTGCTAACCGCAAAATGTTTAACAGGGCTATGTTCCTCTCACCCCGCTCAATACCACCAATGTAGTTGCGGTGCAGTCCGGCTAGTTCTGCTAACTTTTCTTGCGAAAAGCCTTTTGATGTTCTTAGCCTGCGAACTTGCTCTCCAAATTTTTTGAGCTCTGGATTTTCTGCCACATAAGCAAGATATCGGTGACTGCACTCCAAAATCTACACACTATGAGTGTGATTGAGGATTAAATGAAGCCAGCACGCCCATAGTCAGACCAAGCAGAATCAACTTGATGCCATCACTTTAATTGCTTTCATCGCTACTCCGGGTAATCTAGGGCGTAAGAAATAGATAGATTGATGTCTAATTGCTCACTTGCTAGCAACAGCCATCAAATATTTCGCGTGAATTTCTACCTCAGTCTCCAAAAACTCACTAAAACTTTCATGGCTTTTAATGAAAAAAGTTTGATTAGTTCCTTCGCAGTATGAGTAAGTCGGAGGATCTGCACCTTCTGATACTCGAAAAAAGCTGAATTGATAGCCTTGGTGCATGAAGAAAATAAAGGCATCCTCTGGTAGGGATTCAGCAAAGTTATTTTCCTGTAATAACTCGACAGCCCACTCTTGCAGTTGAGGTAGATGATTCAAGAAACAGTCCGATCCGCGCAAGAATTGACCAGCACTACGTCCCATAGATAACAGAAATTCTTGATAGGCGCGGGGCAGAGAAATTCCTAACTTTTGCTCGATCGCAATTACGTCATCGCGGGTACAGCCTACGAGTTCATCTGGCTTCACGAGTTTTAGTTCTATCAGTTGGTTTTTGACTCTATCTAAGTACATAGCTACTACATCCTTAACGTTTGACTTTTTAGATATCGTCTCTTTAAAAATACGGCTGTGCGTAAGTTACGATCAATTTAAAGTGTATCATTTACAGTCAGTCTGATGTTGGGGAACCGCCTGCGAAATTGCTCTATCACCTCACAACAGGAATGACAGGGTTCTCTTTCCGTCCATAGATTTATTCTACCTTGAACCTCTGGTGTTTGAATATATCTCAATCCCACTTCCTCAAGGAGTTTCCGTTCGCTGTCATAGGCTCGTGAATGTCCGGGTGGGACTTCAAAAGTCTGAAATAATGGCTCGTCTGATAAACGAACTGTGCCGGGACGAGTCGATCGACCACTGACGGCTATCAATTCCCCACTATCATCCCCAATCTGGAAGTCTGCAACAGCAATATTTTTGTAGGCTGACACTCCTAGCTGTTCCCGAATTTGGCTAATACGAGCCATTAATTCTTCCATATTGCCCTCTTTATTTTTTCTAATACTTCCCCAGATTACCAAAGGGATTAGGGGACAAAGTAGGCAATTTAGATGGGGAATAGATTATTACTTTATTTATTCTTGCCTTGTACTATTGCCCGATCGCCCTTCCCGCAATTTTGATGAATCGAGAAAAGGGCATCAAGCGCAACTATCCCCGCAGGAATAGCATTTCAAGCATTTGGATCGATTCCCAATTCCCTAAGTTTAGTCGCAAGTGCTTCACTACGCTGGCGTTCAGTTTCTAATTGGGCGATCGCACTTTCACATCAAACCGCTATTAACTTCACCAACTTATTCAGCGTCTCCTGTGCCGATACTTGCAATTGAACCCCATCAATATCAAATCGAGGGTCTTCAATCAAATCTGAGTCGCTGCAATAAGCATCAACATCAGCAAACAACTTGTCTAAAATCTTAAACTCTGTCCCTGGTTGGAGATTATTGTCACCTTTAAACAGTTGTATAAACCGCCGTTCAAACTCATCAGCAGTAATCTTATTGTCAACAAACTCTTCTAATAACTTGATGTACTTATCCATACTTATCCACCTCCAATATCTCCAGTGTTGGTTAATTCCACAACTTGTGCAGAAGTCAGTTTCCAGCCACTAATAAAATTGTCACCTGCATCTACCATAACATTCAAATTGGTTAATGAGTCAAAATAGTGCTTTACTGGTTCCCTGCGATAACTACCCGCAATCTCCTGTACTCCCTGCTTCTGTAAGTGAGCTTGAATAGCCACTGCAAATGCTGCTGCTGTCTGCAAATTGTAATTTCCTGAGACACCAAAATCGGCAGCGTGTTTGAATTTCTTTTGAATTTGGCGATCGGATATCGGAATATTCATCATCCATCTATTTTTACCAGAAAGAATTGGTTTAAAGCCGGAACCCTTTTAGGGACAAATTAAAATCAAACTATTCATTACTCCAATCCTCTTCCTTCTAGGTCAACTGTCAACTGTCAACTGTCAACTGTCAACTGAATGAAATTACCTCCCCAGACTATCAAAGACATTACGATCGCCCTTCCCGCAATTTTGATGAATCGAGAAAAGGGCGTCAAGCGCAGCTATCCCCGCAGAAATAGCCATTTCAAGCATTCGGATCGATTCCCAATTCCCGAAGTTGACGCGCGAGTGATTCGCTGCGCTGGCGTTCGGATTCTAATTGGGCGATCGCACTTTGGGCCCTTTCCCTTTCTTGTTCAGCCCTTTGCCTTTCTTGTTCGGCCCTTTGTCGTTCCAATTCCGATTGTTCCGAGCTCCAAAGTAGCAAATTTCCCGCTGCATCCCACCACCGCAACCAGTGCATAGTTGCACCCAATCGCGTTCCGTACCAAATGCCCAAAAACAAATTAATTTCAGGTATCCAGTAACGTCCTTCTGCTGTCGGCGACTGCAAAACATATTGATTTTCTTGCAGACAGCGCACTTCCAAATCGGGTTCGTAAGGGTCAAAAATAACGTAGGTAGGAATCTGCAAAATTTGCTCGTAGCAATACAGTTTTCCGTAAGGATATTTGGCGCGAACTGAGTATTCGCCAGCGTCGGTTTCTGAGAGAAATTCCATCGCTATGGCAACTCGATCGCCCTCCACAGACGGCGTATAACTGCGGCGAATCACTCCTTCAGGTAGTGGCAATACTCGCGGCACGTACATCCAGTCTGGCGCTTTCACTACGGTTTTTTGATTGACGGTAGCTGCGATCGCAAAATTCGACGCAATCAACATTTCCGGTTGGATGCGATCGCACGTACCGAGAGCATCCGTCAGTGCGGCAGCCAGCGGTGGCTGTTGAATGTTTTCCACGGGATCGTCCGGTAATATAAAGTCTGATGGCAGTTTTTCCCAGGTAACAACTGGTTCTTGTTTTGTGGGATTAATTTGGAGAACCATAGATTAGTTCCTAGCTGTTGCGATGAATCTATTTTATCAGATTTCTTGGCAATCTACAAGAGAAATTGTTGACTTCTTTGAACGCAATCTATTTAGTACCTGTGTGACTCAATATCAAGATTTATTAAATATCCACAATCCCGCAGTGACATAACTCAAATATTTATCTAAGATTAAAAACAGTTAAAACCTCAAACTAAAGGTAAGAAAATGTCTGAACTTAGACAAAATCTAATTACCAGAGATTGGGTAATCATCGCCACGGAACGGGCGAAAAGACCGGATGAATTCGCCAACAAGAAAAAGTTGATGGTAGCAGTGCCACAACACCGTGCCGACTGCCCGTTTTGCGTGGGAAACGAGGAAGACGGAACCTTAGAAACTTTTCGTTTGGGCGACGATGGCACGGGCTGGAAAGTCAGGGCAATTGGCAACAAATATCCCGCCCTCTCCCCGACAGCAGAATGGATGAGAATATCATCGGGAATTCACCGCATGATGTCGGGAATCGGCGTTCACGAAGTAATTGTCGAACACCCGCGACATGATTTGACGACTGCTTTGTTGACCATTGAAGAAGTGACAGATATACTTTTAGTATACCGCTACCGCTATTTAGAAATTAGAAAATATCCTCACATTGAAACAATTGTGATCTTCAAAAATCACGGGCCAAGTGCCGGAACTTCTATCGAACACCCTCACTCGCAAATAGCAGCTACGCCCGTTGTACCCAGCCAATTTCGCAGCCGCATTGATGCAGCAGTTCGCTATTTTGATGACACGGGAGAATGTCTGTTTTGCCGCACTTTGGAAGATGAGTTAGCGTCGGGTGAAAGAGTGATTTTTGAGAGCGAATATTTTGTGGCTTTTATCCCTTACGCTGCACTTTCACCGTTTCATATCTGGATTTTTCCGCGCCGACATTCCTCTTCGTTTGATGATATTACTGATGCGGAAATTACGGATCTTGCTGATACTTTGAAAACTGTACTCGCTAAGCTTTATTACGGATTGAACAATCCTGATTATAACTATAATATTCGATCGGTACCAACGGCCGAACAAGGGACAAAATACTTTCACTGGTATCTAGCAATTATTCCCAGAGTGACGAAGCAGGCTGGGTTTGAGTTGGGTAGCGGGATGTTTATCAATACTGCTTTACCCGAAGAAAGTGCTGAGTTTTTGCGATCGATCGCAATTCCTAGCGACTGTAATTTCTGAACGATAGTACCATACTACCTCAAAGTCGGTGGTTGATAATTTTTACCTCCGGCAAAATAGACTTGGGCACCATTCCGTGTACTCCTTTTTGGGGATTATTAACAGCCTGCGTAATCCGAAAATTAACCGCAAGGGAAGAGAAAACATAAGCATCTTCTTCTTTGAAACCTGCAAAAGTTTGCAGCCAATAAACCGTCTGTTTTACAGCCAGTTCAAAGGCATCATCTAATGTTCTACCAAATCCCATGATTACAATATGAGTAGGCGTTTCAGCAAACGGAAATATCAAAAACAAATCCTTGCGCAAGATGATTTGAATAGTCCCATTCATCGAAGTTTCAATGGCAGTACCGTCAACTTCGCCGTCTCCTTGTGCCGAATGTCCGTCGCCGATAGACAGCAAACCACCACGCACGCGAACAGGCAAAAATAACCGCGTTCCTGGTTGCAGTTCCTGATTGTCCATATTACCGCCGTAGCGTTCTGGAGGAATAGAAGAACGGTTGATTTCTAAATCGGCAACGCCGATAATTCCGAAGAATGGATGCAGCGGAATCTTAACGCCGCTACCTGTGGGAAATTCCGCAATCTTTTGCTCTAAATCTAGGGGAATAAACCGCAATTTAGGTTCGGGGAAATACTCAGGTAAAACTCCCCATCCGGCGCGAATTGCATTGAATCCTACTGGTAAACTGGGGTAAACTTCCTCGATGTGAATTTCTAAAGCGTTTCCGGGTTCGGCATTGTTAACATAAATCGGGCCTGTTAGCAAGTGCGGGCCTGGGCCAACTTTGCGGTTGGAAGGTAAATTCTGACAAATATCTAAAAATTCGGGGGTAAGAAATTCGGGCGGTGCTTTGTCAGCAACATAATATCCTGAATAGGTTTCGATATCGATGCGATCGCCCGAGTCGATCGTTAAAGCAGGTTCTAGCTTGGGAGAGAAACCGCCTAGGTGTACGGTTTTGCAGTTAGCTTTGAGAAGGTGGCGAGTCATGTAATTTTAGATTTGAGATTTTAGATTGAACTAACGAATCCGGGGGCTTGTGACCAAATTGCTCGATCGTGATATCTATTTTAAATTTAAAATGGGAGATTATGTTAACAACGTTACATTAGCCTGTTGACAATAATGCAACATCTCAGTTACATTCTAGCAAACAGCATGACACGAAATTCACACATACACAAATACCTGTTTTTATAAATTACCAGAAACAATTGGTTTAAAGCCGGAACCCTGATCCGGGAGAAATTAAAAGAAAACTATTCATTACTCCAATCCTCTTCCTTTTAGGTAGAAGTCGCACTCATCTGTCAACTGTCAACTGTCAACTGTCAACTGTCAACTGAAAAATTACCATTGCCGATTACCAACAACTCAATGATTTAGCCTGTAAATTAATGAACGTACAAATTATCGATTTGCTTGCTAGCGACGAGGGAAAAATTGAACAGGTATCCAGCTTGCTAGTTGAAGGTTTTAAACAGCATTGGCCTGATGCTTGGTCGGATATTAATGCTGCGTTGGCAGAAGTACAAGCATCTTTTGGGTGCGATCGCATTAGTCGCATTGCTGTCGGTGATAGCGATCGAGTTTTGGGATGGATTGGCGGGATTAGACAGTATGATGGTAATGTTTGGGAACTGCACCCACTGGTAGTGAAAACAGAATTTCACAGACAAGGAATTGGCAGAATGCTCGTAGCTAACTTGGCAGTCGAAGCTAAAAATAGGGGAGGAATCGTCCTGTGGGTGGGTACGGACGACGAAGACAATCAAACCACTCTTTCAGGCATAGAGCTCTATCCTAATGTTTGGGAACATATTGCGCAAATTAGAAATTTGCGCGATCATCCCTATGAATTTTATCAGAAAATGGGTTTTGCGATCGTGGGAGTGATGCCCGATGCTAACGGTATTGGCAAACCAGATATTTTCATGGCAAAGCGGTTGTAAAGTTGACTAATCACTAATAAATTATGTTTACACCATTACCTGACGAAGTAGAAAATATCACAAGTTCTGATCGTAACCCTTGGTTTTTTGCTATCTTGATTCTGATTGTTCTATTGCTTGGTTTAATCATGAAATCCTATCTCAACAAACCACAACTCCTCACAGATCCATTTTTGCAACTCCCAACAGCAAATTCAGTGCGAGTTGTCTGGTTTACCGAATTTCCCGGTATTCGTAACACAGTCACTTACGGCGAAAACTTGAGTCGAGTTGTGGCGGCAAACACTACCAAGCTAAGCCGTACTCGCGAAGACAAGGACTCGCGCATCTCCGATGAGATGAAACAGGAAATAATTAATAACCCAATTGTCCGAAATATCTGGCGTCATGAAGCAGAATTGCCGAAGTTAATCCCCGGTGTTCGGATTCCCTATTTAGTCACCAGCCAAAGAGAAGATGGCGAATCTGTCAATAGCAAAACTTTCACACTTTCTCCGACACCAGCAGCAGGATCACCGCTGAAAATCCTCCTAACTTCCGATCATCAATTGATGCCGATGACAGCAGCTAATCTCCAGAAAGTAGCAGAAACAATTGATAGAGTTGATGGCGTTTTCATGGCGGGTGACTTAATTAATATACCCGATCGCGCTTCCGAATGGTTCGACGAAAATCGCGGCCGCGCCTTCTTTCCCTGTCTCCAAGGACGTGGCTTCTCGGAACTCGACAAAAACGGCATCAAAACAGTATACACCGGCGGGGAACTGATTCAACACGCGCCACTTTTTCCCGCCATTGGCAACCACGAAATTATGGGCCGCTTTTCCAAAGCTAGCAAGCTAGATGAGCAGTTTAACGACCCTTTCCCCCGCGCTGCTGCTGAAAAAATCTATGCTCAAGATGCCTCTAAATTGAATCCAAACAATGACCAAGAAGTGCAAGAAAAATGGCTAAAAAACCAGACTTTTAATAGCGATACCTACGATGAAATTTTCACTCTTCCCAGTAACAAAAAATACTATGCTGTAACTTTTGGGGACGTGCGCTTAGTCACTTTGTATGTGACAAATATTTGGCGTACACCCAACTTAGATCCCGGCGCTAGAGGCAAATATCGGGAACGCGACGAAGACTTCAATAATTCCGAAAAATGGGGATATGGACAGCACATTTTTGAGTCCATCGTGAAGGGAAGTAACCAATATAATTGGCTGGAACAAGAGTTAGATAGTCCCGAATTCAAACAGGCGAAATATAAAATTGTGATGTTTCACCATCCGCCACATTCTCTAGGTGAGAATATTGTACCTGCTTATACTGATCCAGTACAAATTATCGATCGCAACGAGCAACGCAATATTAAGATGGTGCGTTACGAATATCCAAAAGCAAAGGATTATATCATTCGAGATGTCTTGCCACTACTAGAAAAAGCCAAAGTGCAGTTAGTATTCTACGGACATTCGCACCTGTGGAACCGCTTTAAAAGTCCTAGCGGAATGCACTTTTTAGAGACTTCTAATGTCGGTAATAGTTATGGTGCTTTTGTAGGGGAAAAGCGCAGATTTGTGCCGCCTGCGTATCGAGAAGATTATAGTGCAATTGGAGATCCCAACGGTTTAAATCCTGTGATGCCCACAATTTCGCCGCTGCTGGGAGAAAATGGTCAGCCGCTGCCATATATTGATAGCAATGATATCACGGCTTTCAGCATTTTTGAGACAGATAATGGTGTTGTTAGTAGTTACTATTTTGATACGCGGAAACCTGAGTCAGATGCAGTGAAGTTTGATGAATTTAAATTGAAAAATTCATAAATTACCCATAAAAGCCCCGTAGCCCAGGGATTAACCAAAATTCAACGGATCGACATCAATAGTTAAACTAACAGAACGTGGTGTACGTGAAGCGAAGCTATCCCGAAGGGAATCGCGCAATCCGATCAAATCCGACAAATCCACCGACTCATCCAAAGGCAACTTCAGCAAAATCTGCCACCGATACCGATTTGCTACGCGCATAATCGCCGCAGGTGCTGGGCCCAACAACTCACACCCTGAGATACCAAGTCGCTGAATATACTCATGACAAACAGATGCCAATTGTACCGCCGTTACCGCAACTTCCGCCGCATCCAAACTGCTTAACCGCAACAAAACGAGCCGCCCCGAAGGAGGATAATTTAGTGCTGTTCTTTCGGCTAATTCTGTTTCCACAAAATCAGCATATTCGTGTCTTCTAACTGCTTGAATCACGCGATGTTCGGGAGTGTAAGTTTGTATAATTACCCTTCCCGGATCGTCACCTCTACCCGCACGCCCCGCCACTTGAGTTAAAGTTTGAAATGCTCGTTCGCTTGCCCGATAATCGGATAAGTTTAGCAACCCGTCAGCAGAGACAACTCCCACCAATGTCACTCCAGCTAAATCTAATCCTTTAGTCAGCATTTGCGTACCCAACAAAATGTCAGCTTCCCCATTCGCAAATTGGGTTAACAATCGGCGGTGGTCGCCTTTATTTCGAGTTGTGTCACTATCAAACCGAATTGCCCGCAAATTGGGAAACAATCTGGTTAATTCCTGTTCGACTCGCTGAGTGCCACTGCCAAAATTTTTGAAGTAGGGAGAACTACATTCTGGACAGTTTTGAGGGTGTCTTTCTGTGTGGTTGCAGTAGTGACAGCGCAACATTTCTGCTGTGCCTTCACCGATGTTGTGATAAGAAAGCGAAACATCACAATTAGGACATTCCATCACATACCCACAACTCCGACAAGAGACAAAGGTACTGTGTCCTCTTCTGTGAATGAATAGAATACCTTGCTGTTGTCTGGCTTGCAATTCTTCCAGGGCATTTTGCAAAGAAACACTAAAGATTGAACGGTTTCCTTGTCGCAATTCTTGGCGCATATCGACTATTTCAATCGGCGGCATCGGGCGCGAATAAATGCGTTCGGGCAATGACAAATAGTGGATAGTTGGTAAGGAGTAATTATTGATTTGCGTCTCGACAAAAGTTTCTAAAGCTGGAGTTGCGGAACCTAAAATTAGGGGACAATTTTCTAATTCGGCGCGCCATTTGGCAACTGTGCGGGCATGGTAGCAAGGGGCTGGTTGTTCTTGTTTGAAGCTGCTGTCGTGTTCTTCATCTAAAATAATTAAGCCGAGGTGAGGTAGAGGCGCAAAAATAGCCGATCGCGTGCCGATGACAATTTGCGGGGTTCCAGTCAGCATCTGACGCCACGTATCGTAACGTTCGCCATCGGATAGAGCACTGTGATAGACGCAAATTTGCTCGCCAAAACGGGCGCGGAATCTGTCGGTAAGTTGCGGTGTGAGGCCGATTTCGGGAACTAAGACGAGGGCGGATTTGCCACTGGCTAAGATTGGGGCGATCGCCTGTAAGTACACTTCGGTTTTCCCAGAACCTGTAACGCCGTGCAGCAGCACTTGACGAAATCCCGAAAAACTGTTAATGAATGCCAAAGCTTCGGTCTGAAAATGAGTTAAAGTTTTGGGTGAATCGGGAGTTTGGGCAATTCCCCGATCGCCCCTGAGCACTTCCCTTTGATCGATTACAACGCTACCTTTTTGTTCCAAAGCTTTGACAACCGAAGAACTTGCGCTGCAAATTCTCAGCAAATCATTCATCCACATTTCACCGCCTGCGCGCCGCAAAACTTCCAATACTTCTTGTTGCCGCTCAGTTAAATCTGTCACAAAAGCACTGACAATTAATATCACTGCCGGCTTCAGTTTTGGTTTAGGAGGATTTGGAGGTTCCAAATAACTTTCTACCCAACCGCGTTTTAACAAATCTCGCAATCCTCTGTAAGCAGCACCCTTAACTTGCCGCTGGAGGTATTGCCAAGTGTAATCACCGTTTTTTTGAGCTTGCAATAATTGTAAAATTTGACTGGCTGCGGGATTGAGAAATGTTTCGGCATTTGGAGAAACAGCGTCCTTAACTAACCGAATTCGGCGCACGGAACGGCTTAACAAACCGGGCGGCAGCGAGGCTCTAATTACTTGAATTAAAGGCGTGCAATAATAGGCTGAAACTCGATCGAGCAATTCCCAGTAAGTAGGCGGAAAAAAGCCCGTACTGACAACATCTTCGACATCTTTAACCCGTGTCGGATCTAAGTCTGGCGGCAGTTGAGAAATGTAGCGAATGGCGATCGCCCCTACCTGTTGACTGCCAAAGGGTACACTCAAAATATCCCCAGGCTGCACGTTCATTTCCGCAGGTAAGCGATAAGTAAATAATTTGTTTTCTTCCCCAGGCGAGTTCCCCGCACCCCTGAAAGGAGAGTCTACCAACACCTCGATCCAATCTGCTGACACAGTGGGGCGCTGTGGCGGTTGGCTGCTGTAGAATGCCCCGGGCTCTGCCGCAGAGAGGGTTGATAAACCAAAAGTGACAGTAGACATAGGGTTGCACATCAAACTAGGAGGAGCCGAGGTCAAAGGGAGTTTTTATTATCCCTCAGTTTAGCTCGATCGATCGCGAGCTGCGGGAATTGGCGATCGGAATCTCGATCGCCAATTCAGTCCCTTCTCCCACTGCGGAGATGCACTCCAACCTCCCGCCGTGTTTATCCACAACAATTTGATAGCTAATTGACAGTCCCAAACCAGTCCCGTGCCCGACTGGTTTAGTTGTAAAAAACGGGTCGAAAATTTTCCCTTTTACAGCTTCATTCATTCCCATACCATTATCTTTGATGCTAATTCTTGCCCAATTTTCGGAAATAATAGAAGTAGTAATCGCAATCTGGCTGGGGCTGGCTTCTATCTCGCCTAGAGAACGCTTTTTGTCTCGCTCCCGCAGGGCATCAATAGCATTATTAATCAGGTTCATAAATACCTGGTTTAATTGTCCAGCATAACATTCTACTTTCGGCAAACCCCCATAATTTTTAACAATCTCGATCGCCCGATCGCCTGGTTTTTCTTTAGTCAAGTTCTGCAAAATCAACAAAGTGCTGTCAATTCCTTCGTGAATGTTAACTGGTTTTTTTTCGGCTTCGTCAACCCGCGCAAAATTGCGTAAAGTCAGCACAATTTCGCGGATGCGCTCCGAGCCCACTTTCATTGACGACAGAGTTTTCAACAAATCTTCGCGCAGAAAGTTCAAGTCAATTTTTTCAATAAAATCTTCAATCTCTACATCAGTTTCGGGATACCGATTTTGGTACATTTCGAGCAATCTTAAAATATCAGCAGTATAGTCATTGACATAGGTAATATTGCCGTATATAAAGTTGACGGGATTATTGATTTCGTGCGCAATACCAGCTACCAAAATCCCCAAAGCCGACATTTTTTCAGCTTCGATCAATTTGAGCTGCATTACTTGCTGATTTAAGAGAGCTTTTTCGAGTTGAGACATTTTTAATTTTAAAATATCTTCGGAATCTCTAAATTCCTGAGTGACTGTTTTTAGCAAATATTCTTTATTTTGATTAAGGGTTTCTAGTTGACTGCGTTCGACTTCAGAAGTTTCGAGTTTTTGTTGCAGAATTAGATGAGCTTCTTCCAGCTCTTTGATTCTATTTTTCCAGTCTGTTGGTTCCATCGGCTATTATTTTGAACCTAAAAATAGTTTTACAAAAGTTTTATTATGAATTTTTTTTGCACCCTTTACATATTTAGAAGTTAGTCGCGGCTCGCCTCTGCAATTTTGTCAACAAAGTTGAACAATTCCTTTATTTTGATAGATATAAACATCTTATCTAATATACATTCAAAATGTCAAGATTTTAATCACAAAGCTGATTAAAACCGATCGCCACTGTTCATCTGGACACTCTTCGAGTGTGGGGTTTCATCCAATTTACGATCTGATCGGTAGCCGATCGCCAATCAGTAGGGCCGCCCGGGGAAAAATTGCCCGATTCAGACAATATTTGTACACAACATGGCGGTAGTGCAAAGCGAAAATATTAGAGATGATGGTGAATGTGACGGACATCGACAGGGCGATCGCCCACAAGCAATCTCAAGTACCAAGCCAATTGTGCTGTCCCAGAAGGCAATCATACTATACCATTGCTGAGAAATCTAACTGCCATGTGTCGATCGCACTCACACACCCGCACCATTTTGTGGTAAGAACTACTACTTGTGACAACATCGGCACAGCAGTTTAGATTTGGAGAATAATTGATGTCAGGTAGCGAAGTTAGTGCAGACTTTTGGATGAGCGAGTACATTACCCCTTGGGATATTTACGTTCACGGTATCATCAGCGTGCTCGCTTACAAGAAAACTGCCTACCAAGAAATGTACGTCGTTCAAACCGGCACCTACGGTAAAGGCTTAGTTTTAGACGGCAAATGGCAATCTTGTACAGGCGACGAGTTTTTGTACCACGAACCCCTGGTGCACCCAGCCATGATTGCTCACGGTTCGCCCAAAAAAGTGCTCGTGCTCGGCGGCGGCGAAGGAGCTACAATTAGAGAAGTGCTGCGCTGGAAAACAGTTGAAAAAGTCGTGATGATCGACATTGACGGCGAAGTAGTAGAAGCTTGCCGCGAACACCTGCCAGAAATGCACCAAAATGCCTTTGACGACCCCCGCTGCGAAGTAGTAATCGGCGACGCTTTGGACTATTTAGACAACACTGACAACGATTGGGATATTGTGATTTCTGACTTGTCCGATCCCATTGAAGAAGGCCCATCTTTCCAGTTGTTTACCAAAGAGTATTTTGAGAAAGTTCGCAAGATACTGTCGCCTAACGGATATTTTGTAGTGCAAGCGGGCCCCGTTTCTCCCGCAGAAATGAAAATGCACGCCCGCATTGTCAACACCCTGAAATCGGTATTCCCCAACGTTCAATCCTGCACCAGCTTTATTTCTACCTACGGAGCTCCTTGGGGTTTTGCCATAGCTTCAAACCAGGAAATAAACACGCGGCCAGAACCAGAAGTTACCGACAAAATACTGGCAGAGAAAACAACCGGCGGGTTTCGGATGTTGGACGGGATTACGCTGTTGGGATTGATGCAAGTTCCCGGTCACTTGCGGCGGGTAATCGCCGAGGAAACCGAAGTTTACACGATCGCAGCACCTCCTAAATTTTTCGGGAAAGGTTCTGTCGGTCAGTGAAGCTAAACTGAAAGAGAAAAGTCGTTTGGAGTAACTGAGATGAACAATTTAGTTCGCATACTGGCCGCCGTTTTTATTCCCCCTCTGGGCGTATTTTTGACGGTCGGCATCGGCACTGATTTTTGGATCAACCTGGTGCTCACGTTTTTGGGCTTTATTCCCGGCATTGTCCACGCTGTTTGGGTAATTTCCAAGCACGATCGGGGTTAGGTTGTTTGTTTGTGTTAGATATTGTTAGGTAAATCAACCCGAAGACTTGTAGGGGCGGGTTCACCAACAATATCTGTCACCAGCCCAGGGATATATAAACCCGCCCCAACCTGGCGGGTTGATTTGAATTGTTTGTTGGTGGCAAAGATTGTTAGGTAAATCAACCCGAAGACTTGTAGGGGCGGGTTCACCAACAATATCTGTCACCAGCCCAGGGATATATAAACCCGCCCCAACCCAACCAATATCTAACAGGCTGTATCAATTTTGATTGTCATGGAATAATGCAGATTGATATTGTTTGTGGGGCGGGGGCGGGTTTATTTAAATTGTGAGTTTTTGTTCGATATTGTTGGTGAACCCGCCCCTACGATATTTGGGTATATCGGGAAATTTGGATTGATTTTGAGGTAGATTTGATATTGTTTGTGGGGCGGGGGCGGGTTTATTTAAATTGTGAGTTTTTGTTCGATATTGTTGGTGAACCCGCCCCTACCATATTTGGGTAAATCATGAAAATTGCTAAGATAATGCAGCTTGAGATTTTTTGTTGGGTGGGGGCGGGTTTATTTAAATTGTTGGTTGGTGTTGGATATTGTTGGCGAACCCGCCCCTACGACAATTTATGACTGATAAAATCGATTTCTTCGCAAACCAATTGAGCGATTTTCTGCGCCGCCCCAGATTCGCCGCGCACACTGCGGAGCCGATCGCCCATTTGTGCTAATTTATCAGGATGGCTCAAATAGTCGATCGCCAAATCAGCCACAACATCCGCCTCCAGCTTACCAATCAACTCCGGTACAATCTCCTCGCCCGCCCAGATATTCGGCCAAGCATAAAGCTTTCCCTTCCCCAACTGCAAGATTGCCCAATTAATCGCCGTCGCAAAAACAGAACCAACTAACGGCAAATTTGCCAACAATCCCGGCAAACCATCCCAAGCCTTCATCGCATCCAATTGCTGCGTCGGAATCAACACAATCATCGGTATAGCTAACGAACCCAATTCAGCAGTATTCGCTCCCACAGTAGTCAAACACAGGCTGCATTCCGATAGCAAATCGTAGGCTGGAGTCTCAGTCCAAAGTTCTATTTGTAAGCCAGTTGCTGTCTGCAAAAACGGCGATTCTGTTAAATGTAGTTCCGCGCTGGCGTTGTCAAATAAATGTAAGCAGGGATTTTGTTTTGGGTCAGCAAAACGTGCTATAGTTTGCACGTCTAAGGTGGGAGCAACTGGAATTACAAAGCGAGTTTGAGGTCGGATGCGATGGATCGATTGGGCGATCGCCAAACATAACGGTACACCTAAAGCTAATTTAGCCGCCTTAGAACCCGGTAACAATCCAATTAATTCTATTTCCCGTCGAAGCGGTGCGCCGTCTTTTGCGTCCGATTTTTGATTACCTACCTCTGCGATCAAATCTCCGACAACTGCAAATTTACTAGCATATTTTTGCGGAACTTTAGCAAAAACTTCCGGTTTCATCGCCGCAAACTTATCAATCCAGCGATACCACCGCGCGTCCCATTCCGCATAAGTAACCGTGCGATATTTTAGCCTTTTGCCAATAACAACCGTAAAAAATTGGTCGCCGCCTAAAAATAAAATAACTCCGGTTTCATACCAATCCCAATTTTCCGCAGTTTTGCCCGATAATAGGAATTGAAAAAAATGCTCCGGTGCTTGCACTCTGTCCACTTCTGGGTAGGAAGATGCGATTTCTGCTTCTTTCCCGGTGGCGTGCGGACAGGGGGACAGCACTACCGAGATTCGGGCTTCTGTGCCCCTGTTTGCCAATTGCTGGCGCAATGCTTGCACGGCGGGACGCACCCATGTTGCTAATTCTCCGGGCCCGTTGGAGAGGATTAAAATATCGACTGCCATAGGATTTAATATTTGAGAGGATACAAGGGAGAATTTATGACAGATTTAATTGATGCCGTCAAGATGGGTGATGTGGCGGCTGTGGAAAGTGCGATCGAACAACGTGCAGATATCAATGCCAAAGATGACGAAGGCGCGACGGCTTTGACGGCTGCGGCTGAGGCTGGCAATGCTGATATTGTCAAAAAAATCCTCGCAGCAGGCGCGGATGCTAACAGTCAGGATAATGACGGTTGGACACCGTTAATGAGTGCCGCTGCTGCCGGACATACCGAGATTGTACAGCTTTTGCTGGATGGGGGCGCGGATGTGAATGCTAAAACTACTTTTGGTTTGACGGCTTTGATGAGTGCGGCGGGTAGCGGGCGCACTGATGTTGTGCAGGTTTTGCTCGATCGAGGTTCCGATCTCAAAGCTAAGGATAATAATACTTGGACTGCGTTAATTTGGGCATCCTCGGAAAATCACCAAGATGTTGTTGAGGTTTTGAAGCAGGCGCGCGATCGGCATTAAAGACTTAGCAACCGGGTTTATCAAATAAACCCGGTTTTTGAATGGTAAAATTAACGATCGCACTCCCCAGCAGCAATCAGGCAAATCCTGAATAGCTTCGAGATTTCTACACAAGTGAACTTAGCAAAGGAGTAAATGGTAATAGATTCAAACTGAGATTTCCGCCACCTTCAATAACAGCAATTGTATCAAATGGACTGGTTGAGGGAACGGAAACTCCATTCTCAAACATGGGAAAGCCTTTCCTTTGGATAGCTAAATCTCGATTATTGTTGATGGGAAACACCAATAATTGATCTAAGGAACCCACTACTAGCTCGATGCTATCCTGACCTTGGGTAAAGTTCCGAATTGTAGCAAAACCCGGCCCGATGTAGAACTGTGCTGCACGGAATGGCACATTACGGGCGAATGCTTGCTCCTCGCCCAACACAAATTTATCACGACCGATACCACCAATGAGAGTATCAAATTCATTGCTGCCATCACTTTCATACAATCGGGCGCCGTAAACACGTTCTACACCTACTTCAACTCCAATTAATTCGGCATTCCCCACCCCGGAACCAGTTATAATGTCATTGCCCGAAGTTCCAACAAAAGTCGCAGAGCGGCTTGGATCGGAACTTCCGAACTTGAAGTAGTGTTCGCGACCAGTTTTTAAGGCTCCAGAGTTGACAAACGGCACAATATCGGGGTTTTTCTTTAAGTAATCACTTTCAAAAAAAGGAGTACCAAATCGGCCATCTTTGCTTCCGAATTTGACGAAGTGTTGGTAGCCATTTTTGAAAGTTCCGTTCTGAATAGACGGCAGGATATCTCGGTTATTTGCCACATAAAACGCTTCGTCGTAGTCAGGCGATACGCGGGTGCGGCCTTCTTCGTAGCCAAACTGAATAAATTGGTCTAAACCAGAAGCAAAAGGTGCATTTGAGTTGTTGTTTGGGGCGCGGATAAAGGGAGGAATATCTGGATTGTTACGTAGATAGGTTTGTTCGTCAAAGTAACGCGATACTTTGGTGACGCCACCACCTTGACCAAACTTTTCCAAGTGTTCTCTTGCAGATTTGAAAATTCCTGCATCAATCAGAGGTTGAACCCAAGGATATTGTGCCAGGTAGTATTTTTCGTCGAAAATTGCGTAGTTTGTCATTGTTTTTTGCCGAAAATTCGTTGTTTAAACATGGAATATAATCGCTGCTACTATAGCCTTTCTCAAGGGCGGTGATGTATATCCGGTAATGGGTAATTGATCACTTTTAATTGCTCGCATTTGACCAAACTCAGTGCAGAAGCGCTACAGACAATTTTACACTTTTTATTGCTTGGAAAAGTATCACTTTAGACATACTTATACGAGCGAATGACTAATCTTTATTACTTCGGATCGCTGCGCGCTATTAATCGAATTTGGATAAATCCTTGCTTGCTGTTTTTGCTTGTAAAGTCAAGTTAATTATTATTCAATACGGTTTACTTAAGAAGATGATTGCTCAGCGCGCACCTGACTTAACCGAGAAGTGTCATAGTCTCTGCGATTGCTCTCCCGAAGCGCAATGACAAAAAACGTTAAGTGAACCGTATTGAATTATTATGAGATTACCTCTAATAGTTTTGATGACAGCATAAAAAAGGGCGATCGCCCTTTTTGAATAAGACGATCGCCCACCAAAACTCAAAAGTCATCAATCATCAGTATTAACTAATGACCAATGACCAATGACTAATGACTAATGACCAATGATTAATGACTAACCAATCAAGAAAGTACCGTTACCATTAGATTTTTGGAAAATCAGATTCAAGTTGTTTGCACGTCCTTCAATCACGCCGATCACATCTCCAAAACGCTGGATTGATAAATCGTTGCCAACAGGAGTCAGGCTGTAGCCGTCGCTTAAAGAATTTCCTTGCAGTTGGATAAAATCGTTTGCGTCGAAGTTCCGAATCGTAGCTTGACCGTTACCCAAATACAGGGGTGTTGGGGAGGGATTCTGGGCTGCTGCTGGAACTCCGAGGACGAATGTATCAATTACCGGGCCGCCAGTCAGCACATCGAATTCATTGGTGCCAAAGCTTTCATACTGTCGGTTGCCGTTGCGATCGATACCTACTTCTACTCCGACAAATTCCGCAGTCCCCGCACCCGCACCAGTGATGAAGTCGTTGCTGCGGGTGCCGACAAAAGTTGCGGATCTAGTAGCCTCGTTTTTCCCGAAATTGAAGAAGTGTTCCCGACCGGTTTTCAATGCGCCTGAGTTGACAAACGGTAGGATATCCGGGTTTTTCTTTAAGTATTCTGGTTCAAAAAACGAAGTTCCAAAACGACCTTCTTTTGCCCCAAATTGAATGAAATGCTGGTACCCAGATTTGAAAGTTCCGTTCTGAATAAACGGTAGCAACTCTGAGTTATTTGCTAAATAAAAACCTTCGTTGTACTCAGGCGATACTTGAGTGCGCCGGAATAAGCGGTTTCCTTCATCGTAACCGAACTGGATAAATTCATCGAGGCCGGTGGCAAAGGGTGCGTTTAGGTTGACTGTGCGAACCAAGGATACGATGTCTGGTTTGGTGGCAAGGTAAGTAGCTTCGTCAAAATACCGCGAGACTTTAGTTAAGCCGCCTTCTCGCCCGAATTTTTCAAAGTGTTCTCTACCGGATTTGATGACTCCTGCATCAATGGCCGGCTGAATCCAAGGATATTGTGAGAGGTAGTATTTTTCGTCGAAAATTGCGTAGTTTGTCATGATTTTTTGCCGAAAATTCGTTGTTTAAACATGGAATCTAATCGCTGCTACTATAGCCTTTCTCAAGGGCGTGAGGTATGTCCAGTAATGGGTAATTTATCACTTTTAATTGCTCGCATTTGACCAAACTCACTCGGAGAAGCGCTACATACAATTTTACACTGTCTATTGCTGGTCAAAGTATCTCTTCAGACATATTTATACGAGGGACTGACTAATCTTTATTACTTCGGATCACTGCGCGCCATTAATCGAATTTGGATAAATTCTTGCTTGCTGTTTTTGCTTGTACAGTCAAGTTAATTATTATTAGATTACCTCTAATAGTTTTGATGACAGCATAAAAAAGACCGATCGCCCTTTTTGAATAAGACGATCGCCCACCAAAACTCAAAAGTCATCAATCATCAGTATTAACTAATGACTAATGACCAATGACTAATGACCAATGACTAATGACTAACCGATCGCAAAAGTACCATTACCATTAGATTGTTGGAAACTCAAATTCAAGCTTCCTCCTCCTTCAATCACGCCCAGCACATCTCCAAAACGCTGGATTGACAAATTGTTACCCACAGGAGTCAGGTTGTAGCCGTCGCTCAAAGAATTTCCTTGCAGTTGGATCAAATCGTCTGCTGCGTTGAAGTTGCGAATCGTAGCTTGACCGTTACCCAAATACAGCGGTGTCGCAGTGACATTCCCGGCTGTAGCAGGAACTCCGAGCACGAATGTATCAACTCCCGGGCTGCCAATTAGGACATCGAATTCATTAGTTCCAAAGCTTTCATGCTGCCGGTTGCCGTTGGGGGCGATACCTACTTCTACTCCCACAAGTTCGGTATTCCCCACGCCAACACCAGTCAGAACATCGTTGGTGCGGCTGCCGACAAAAGTCGCAGAACGATTGGGTTCGTTTTTCCCAAAGTTGAAGTAGTGTTCCCGACCGGTTTTCAAGGCTCCAGAGTTGACAAACGGTACGATGTCGGGGTTTTTCTTTAAGTATTCCGGTTCAAAAAATGAAGTTCCAAAACGACCTTCTTTTGCCCCGAATTGAACGAAATGCTGGTATCCTGATTTAAAAGTTCCGTTCTGAATAAATGGTTGCAGTTCTGAGTTGTTTGCTAAATAAAAGTTTTCGTTGTATTCGGGCGATACGTTGGTGCGGCGGGTTCCTTCATCGTAACCGAACTGAATAAAGTGATCGAGGCCGGTTGCAAAGGGTGCGTTTGGATTGACTGTGCGGACGAAGGGTGCGAGGTCTGGGTTGCCAGCAAGGTAAGCATTTTCGTCAAAATAACGCGAGACTTTAGTTAAGCCGCCGGCTCTACCGAATTTTTCAAAGTGTTCTCTACCGGATTTGATGACTCCTGCATCAATGGCCGGCTGAATCCAAGGATATTGTGAGAGGTAGTATTTTTCGTCGAAAATTGCGTAGTTAGCCATGTTTTCCCCCTAGGGTTTTGATGAGCTTGACAATCAATAGCGATTAACTTCACCTGAGCTCGATGCCGATCGCGAACTTCTACATTACAGACTTTGTAAAACCGTTTTAAGTTCCCGGCAAAATATCGGTTCTTCTAATAGCGCACTCATCCGAATGGACAATTTAATATTCGGAATTTATGCCTTTTTGTGGTTGATTAATTGCTCGATCGCCTGTTTGGTTAGTTCTACAAACTTGAAAAATTTGGTCAGGAGTGTTTTTATGAAATATTGGTTTATAGTTTCTTTTTTTTGATATTTTAATCCAGTTCACACTAAATGAAATATGTCAAGTAAAGATTTATAAATAAAATATGGAGCAGTTGCTCAAGGAATTTGTCAAATAATGTAACGAAAAATCGCAATAAATTTGTCGAATTGTGTAATTGGTAGGATCAAATCACCTAATGGCCAGCGTTTTCTGGTAAAAATGCTTATGGGATAAAAAAATTCCCGATTGCCGAAAACAGCATCTTAAAGGAGCCTAACCGGATGTTCACTCACGTCAAGCCCACCATTCGCCACATCGTGCCGGAAAACTTGCAGGGGCGATCGCTCATGAAGGTGGTCTATGTCGTACTAGAACCGCAGTATCAAAGCGCCCTGTCCGCAGCGGTTCGAGCGATAAATAACAAAAATCCCAATCTGGCAATAGAAATTAGCGGTTATCTGATCGAAGAACTCCGCAGCCCGGAAAATTACGAGGCCTTCAAGCGGGATGTCGCTGATGCCAACGTATTTATTGCTTCTCTAATTTTCATTGAAGATTTGGCCGAAAAAGTGGTAGCGGCAGTAGAACCGCTGCGCGACAGCTTGGATGTCGCCGTCGTCTTCCCATCGATGCCTGGGGTGATGCGACTCAATAAAATGGGCACTTTCTCGATGGCGCAGTTGGGACAAAGCAAAAGCGCGATCGGCGATTTCATGAAAAAACGGAAGGAAAAGTCCGGGAGTTCCTTCCAAGACGGAATGCTGAAACTGCTGCAAACTTTGCCGAAAGTGCTGAAATATTTGCCGATCGACAAAGCGCAAGATGCCCGCAACTTCATGCTAAGTTTCCAGTATTGGCTGGGCGGTTCCCAAGAAAACTTGGAAAACTTCTTGCTGATGCTGTCACAGAAATATGTCTTCAAAGGCCAGGAACAGCTAACTTTTCAAGAGCCCGTTGTCTACCAGGACATGGGGATTTGGCATCCTTTGGCACCGTCCATGTTTGATGATGTCAAAGGATATCTGAACTGGTATAATGCCCGCACAGATATTTCCGCAGACCTCAAAGACCCCCTGGCACTTTGCATCGGTTTAGTGTTGCAGCGCACTCACTTAGTCACCGGAGATGACGCGCACTACGTCGCAATTGTGCAGGAATTCGAGGCAATGGGCGCGCGGGTGATACCGATTTTTGCCGGCGGTTTGGACTTCTCGAAACCCGTTGAAACGTTTTTCTTGGAAGTTGGGCCCAAGGGTTTGGCACCACTGCCGATCGTGGATGCGGTAGTTTCTCTAACTGGTTTTGCGTTGGTGGGCGGCCCGGCGAAACAAGATCACCCGAAGGCGATCGAGACTTTGAAAAAGCTAAACTGCCCTTACATGGTGGCTTTGCCGCTGGTTTTCCAAACGACGGAAGAGTGGGAAAATAGCGATTTAGGCTTGCACCCGATTCAAGTTGCTTTGCAAGTTGCGATTCCTGAGTTGGATGGTGCGATCGAACCGATTATCTTGTCGGGACGTGATGGCGCAACTGGTAAGGCGATCGCCCTACAAGACCGAGTTGAGACGATTTCCCAGCGCGCTATGAAGTGGGCAATGCTGCGTCGCAAACCAAAATTAGACAAGAAAGTTGCGATCACAGTCTTCAGTTTCCCACCCGACAAAGGCAACGTCGGAACAGCCGCTTACTTAGATGTTTTTGGCTCAATTTACGAAGTATTGAAAGCCTTAAAAGGCAACGGTTACGACTTGCCAGAACTGCCTGAATCCGCAGAAAAACTGATGCAAGAAGTCATCCACGACGCAACAGCCCAATACCAAAGCCCAGAATTGAATGTTGCTTACCGGATGTCCGTAGCTGAATACGAAGAATTCACTCCTTACTCTGAACGTTTGCAAGAAAACTGGGGCCCGCCTCCCGGACATTTGAACAGCGACGGACAAAATTTGCTGATTTTCGGCAAACATTTCGGTAACGTGTTTATCGGAGTGCAACCTACCTTTGGATATGAAGGCGATCCGATGCGGTTGTTATTCTCTCGTTCTGCAAGTCCCCACCACGGTTTTGCTGCTTACTACACTTATTTGGAGCGCATTTGGGGTGCGGATGCGGTGCTGCACTTCGGCACTCATGGTTCGCTAGAATTCATGCCTGGTAAGCAGATGGGAATGTCTGTGGATTGTTATCCCGACAGTTTGATCGGCAAGATTCCTAACCTCTATTATTACGCCGCCAACAATCCCAGCGAGGCAACAATTGCTAAGCGTCGTAGTTATGCTGAAACCATCAGCTATCTGACTCCTCCGGCTGAAAATGCTGGTTTGTACAAAGGTTTGCAGGAACTCAGCGAGTTAATTGCTTCTTATCAAACTTTGAAGGGTACGGGCCGGGGTGTGCCGATTGTTGATGCGATCGTTGAAAAATGCCGTTTGGTCAATTTAGACAAGGATATCGCCCTACCTCCCGAACAGGAAAGAGGCGTTGCTGCGGGCATGACTGCGGAGGAACGGGACAATTTAGTTGGCTTGGTTTACCGCAAGTTGATGGAGATTGAGTCGCGGTTGTTACCTTGTGGTTTGCATATTATCGGGAAGCCGCCAACTGCGATCGAGGCGATCGCAACTTTAGTAAATATCGCCAATTTAGACCGCGAAGAAGACAACCTGTTAAGCTTACCGCGAATTATCGCCAACAGTCTGGGACGCGATATCGAAGAAGTTTACACCAACAGCGACAAAGGCATTTTAGTCGATGTCGAATTGCTGCAAAGCATCACCTTAGCTTGTCGGGATGCAGTGGGCGCTTTGGTGAAGGAACAAACCGATGCTGAGGGCCGAGTTTCCCTAGTTTCCAAGTTGAATTTCTTCAACATGGGCAAGAAAACACCTTGGATTGAATCGCTGCACGCCGCGGGTTACAAAAATGTCGATCCAGAACCGATTAAACCGCTGTTTGAGTATCTGGAATTCTGCTTGAAACAAGTTTGCGCTGATAACGAATTAGGCGCACTGTTGCGCGCCCTAGAAGGCGAATACGTTCTACCGGGCCCCGGTGGCGATCCGATTCGCAACCCGGATGTTTTGCCCACTGGCAAGAATATGCACGCTTTAGACCCGCAGTCAATCCCCACAACGGGGGCAATCAAGTCTGCTAAGGTTGTAGTCGATCGCTTATTAGAAAGACAGCGCACCGATAACGACGGCAACTATCCCGAAACCATCGCCGTTGTGCTCTGGGGAACCGACAACATCAAGACTTACGGCGAATCCCTCGCCCAAGTAATGTGGATGGTTGGAGTCAAGCCAGTTCCCGACGCATTGGGCCGAGTCAACAAACTCGAATTGCTTTCCTTGGAAGAGTTGGGCCGTCCTCGGATTGACGTAGTAATTAACTGTTCCGGCGTATTCCGCGACTTGTTCATCAATCAAATGAACTTGTTAGACAGGGCCGTGAAAATGGCAGCAGAAGCCGACGAACCGTTAGAAATGAACTTCGTCCGCAAACACGCCTTGAAGCAAGCCGAAGAAATGGGAATCAACCTGCGACAAGCAGCAACCCGCGTATTTTCCAATGCTTCCGGTTCCTATTCATCTAACGTCAACTTGGCGGTAGAAAACAGCACTTGGGAAAGCGAAGCCGAGTTGCAGGAAATGTACTTAACCCGCAAATCCTTCGCCTTTTCTTCCGACAGTCCCGGAACAATGGCACAAGACCGGCAGATTTTTGAATCATCCTTAAAAACTGCTGAAGTCACCTTCCAGAACTTAGATTCTGCGGAGATTTCGCTAACGGACGTGTCGCACTATTTCGACTCCGATCCGACTAAATTAATCGGCAGTTTGCGCGCCGACGGCAAGAAACCAACATCCTTCGTTGCTGATACAACGACAGCGAACGCGCAGGTACGGACGCTATCAGAAACTGTGCGTTTAGATTCGCGCACCAAGCTGCTGAATCCGAAGTGGTACGAGGGGATGTTGTCGCACGGTTATGAAGGCGTGCGGGAGATTTCTAAGCGTCTGGTAAACACTACTGGATGGAGTGCGACTGCTGGCGCTGTGGATAATTGGGTGTATGAGGATGTGAACGGTACGTTTATCGAAGATGAGGAGATGCAGAAGCGTTTGCTGAATCTGAATCCTCATTCGTTCCGCAAGATTGTCAGCACTTTGCTTGAGGTGAATGGCCGGGGTTATTGGGAGACTTCGGAGAGTAATCTCGATCGCTTGCGGGAGTTGTATCAGGAGGTGGAAGACCGGATTGAAGGGGTAGAATAACTACCATATATAAATTAAGAGGCTAAAATTAGCCTCTTAATTTATCACAGCAGTCCCGACTGTTTTTATGTCGTAGTCTGAAACCCTTAATTTTCCGTTGGCATATCCATTGCCCAATCGCCCTAAAAGCCTGATTGTACGGTTGGCAATTAAAAACTGCCCAAAGTGTTGTTATAATTAGTTATCACCTATCTCTACTTTTTTATATTTATTTACATTTTTTAGGAGGTTAAAAATATGACCAGGACTTACAAACACACTCAAGAAAAAGAAATAAATCAATACTTTTCCCCATCTGAAATAAATATGTGGGAGAAGTCAAAGAAGGATAAATTAAACGATCAAAAAATGTCTGATGACGAAATAAATACTAAATATGAATCAGGACAAAGCCGAATTTTAATGGAATTCAATCGAGAAAAATTGCCACTTTTTGTGGATGCACTGAAAAAACCAGACTATATGGATTTACGTCCTTTTTTTCAGCGTCGTCCTCGATGGAAACCTGAACAACAATCTCTTTTGATTGAATCTTTCATTATCAATTTGCCAGTACCATCAGTGATTTTGTATGAAAAAAAATATAATTCCTATGAAGTTATAGATGGTCAACAAAGAATTACTGCTCTTAGGGATTTCTATGAGGATAAGCTTATTTTAACTGGATTACAACTTTGGCCAGAATTAAATGGTCGAAAATATAGTAATTTACCAAAGGAAATCAAAGCTGGAATAGATCGTCGTACTTTGTCCTCCATAGTGGTTATTACAGAATCAGCTAAAACAGTTGAAGACGCAATGTATTTAAAGAGACTTACCTTTGAGCGTCTGAATACAGGTGGAGTTGAGTTAAGCAACCAAGAAATTCGGAATTGTTTATATCATGGTCAATTTAATGATAGTCTGATTGAGTTAGCCGATCATCCCATCTTTAAAAGTGCTTGGGGTATTCCTGACTCCGATCTGCATGAGCGCGAAAAAAATAATCTCTACAAGAAAATGGAAGATGTTGAATTAACTTTACGTTTTTTTGCCCTGCGTCACTACGAAAATTTCAAGGGTAATTTAGAAAATTTCATGGATTTATATATGATTCAGAGTTTAAATTTTTCTAAAAAAGACACTGCATTTTTAAGCGGTATTTTCAAAGAGACTATAAATATTGCTTATGATATTTATGGCGAACATTTGTTTAGACCTTATATACTTGACAAATCCAAAAAATGGAATTGGGCTGAGGAACCATATAAAGCATATTATGATGCTGTTATGGTTGCTTTCAGTAAAAATTTACCTAATGCTCAAATTTTGAAGGATAAGAAACATCAGGTGATTGATGCTACTCAACAATTACTGAAAGCAGATAAATCTGAGTTATTTAGAGGTAAAGGTAAAAACACAAAAACTGATATAAAAAAGCGCTTAAGTTCATTTGAGCAAATGTTATCCCAGGTGATTCTGTCCAAGTAAGTAAGTATGTTGATTGAAACAATTGAAATTTCACTAGCACAGGTTAGAAAAAAAACTCAAGCTATTCGTTTTATTTTAAAGCAAAATCAGTCACTGAGAGATATTATTTTTACAGATGATGAAGAACTTAGACAAAAAGCCGCAGAATTAAAACTAAATTTATCAGAAAATTCAATTTCTATAACAGAATGGGAGATTTATGAACATAGTGCAGTTGTTACTCAACTTTATGCAACTTATGAGAACTTTGTTGAGAAAATAATTAGTAAATGGCTAGAGGCCTTACCACAATTAATTACTAAATACGATCTGCTAGACGAAGTAATCCGTAATAATCATAGGATTGGTGTAGGTAATTTAATTTCCAAATTTGGAGATAATAGATATGAAGATTTGAGTTTAGATCAAATCATTCAAGGCTTATTTGATGGTATTAAGAATAATAGTAAATATGAATTAATACCAGAGTCTTTTTTAATAAGTTGTCAAAATAATTTACGACAGGGTGAACTACAAAAGTTATTTAGATCTGTTGGTCTTAAGGATTTTGAGTCTGGCTGGACATGGGTAAAAAATCACCAAAATATAAATGAGTATATTGATAATATACTGGGTGCTTCAAATACTCTTGAAAAAGAGCTAGACCAATTTATTAAATATCGCAATGTCATTGCTCATAGCTTAGTTAAAGATAATGAATTCTTAGGTTATGATTCCTTACTAAACTTATGTTATTTTGTCGATGCTATGTGCGAGGCATTGGCTGATTTATTGATTTATCATTTTTTGATCAAAGCAGTCAAAACCAACAAGACAAAACAAATTGGAATAATTAAAAATTATCTGTCACAGAAACAAGTTATAATTGCAAATGTTCATAGTGTTACTTTATCAGTAGGAGACAAAATTTTTATTGTTAACCCAAATTCATCTTATTGCAAAGCAGCTATAATCCGAGAATTAGAAAATAAAAGTGGAGAATCAAAACCAACTCTTAGAATAAGAAAGCAGCAAGACATATCTTTACAAGTTGACATGATAAACGCCTTGAAATATCCTAAAAAGAATCAAGTGATTTATATGTTAACTGGAAAATAGATAATTAAATTAGCAATACCAAATCTATATTATCTATGCAAGAAAAGCGACTCGTCAAGAAATAAACACATACTATGACTATCTCGCGCAAACGACTTGAAGAATTAAAAAATATCCCAGAATCCGCCATTGATACCTCTGACATTCCTGAGTTAGATGCAAGTTTATGGAAAAAAGCCAAACTCGTGCAACCCCTCGCTAAACAAGCTATTTCTTTAAGAGTTGATAGCGATGTCTTAGATTGGTTTAAAAGCCAAGGAAAAGGTTATCAATCTCTGATGAATGCTGTGCTGCGCTCTTATGTTGAACATCACATAAAGAACAGTCAATAAATGTGCGATCGCCTTTCAAGACTTACTTGATATGCTACCATCCTTAATAAAGGTCGTTTAGCCACGATAAAATACCGCTATGACTACCCTCACCCTCAACCTCAACCCCATCATTAAGCTGACAGACGAACAGTTTTTTCAACTCTGTCAGGAAAATGAGAATATTAGACTGGAACGGACAGCGAAAGGAGAACTAATTATCATGTCACCAGCAGGAGGAGAGGCTAGCAACCGCAATGCAGGATTAACTGCACAGGTTTGGATTTGGAACGAGCAAAATAAACTGGGTAAAGTGTTTGATTCCTCAACAGGATTCAAACTTCCTAATGGGGCCGATCGCTCTCCTGACGCTTCATGGGTAACATTAGAACGCTGGAATGCTCTTACTTCCGAACAAAAAAAGAAATTTCCCCCCATTTGTCCTGATTTTGTAGTTGAGTTAATGTCTCCGAGCGATAGCTTGAAAGAAACTCAGGATAAGATGAAAGAGTATCGAGATAATGGTGCGCGTTTGGGTTGGTTAATTAATCGCAAGTCTCGACAAGTTGAAATTTATCGTCAGGGCGCAGAAGTTGAAGTGCGGTCGTCACCTGCTACTTTATCAGGTGAGGATGTTCTTCCCGGATTTGTGCTGAGTCTTGAGTCGATTTGGTAAAGTGCGATCGCGCTTACAGAATCAGCTACCGTAAGAAAATGGCACTGTCGTCTCCGTGCCCATAGGTGTTAACTTAACCCGAAAGACCGCCTGGGGTTTAAACCCCTGTCTAATAGCGAAAGTCCTCTAAAGAGGACTGAATAACTCATTAGTCCTCTTTAGAGGACTTCAGCTTTGAGGCAGGGGTTTAAACCCCTGCCGGACTGCGGGAAAGCGCGTTAATTGGAAACGCTTTGGACACTGCCGTTTCCCTACGAATATCCCGTTTATCGACCTAATTTGAAATCAATTAGAAAGATACCGACTTTGCACGTAGTGTCTCAACACGGGATTCAAACTAAACAAAGTTATCTTTTCCTCTTCAATTGCATCCAATAAAAACCGATTTCTGAGCGATCGCACTGCATTGACTATCTCAGACGACGACAATGGTATTTTATTAAAAAAATAGGTCACAGCAACGGGTTCAGCTAGATTAGCAAAGTGAGTCACCACAGCCAATTCCGGCGGAGTCAAGCGCTGAAATTGTTGAGATAACTGAAATTGCAACCCTTCATCTAAAATCGGCATCTCGCACTGCAAAAACTCAGCCACCCTACCCCCAAATAACTCTCGAATCAGGGTTGCAGTTAACTCCAACCACAGGGGATTGCCTTGATAAATATCAATCAATGTTTCCCATGTTTCCTCATCGGATAACTTTTCTGACTTCAAAATATCTTTAGCTGCTATTCCTAAACTTCCCAATTCAAAGGAGCGAACGGGATGATATGCTTTTTCTAATCGGACAATTTCTCTAGGTTTTTCGGAACTATTCAACATCAAACAACTCTGATGACAAACTTCGGCAATGAGTTTAAAAAATAACTGATAATTTTCACAGTCAGATTTGTATTCTCCTGGGGGTTGTCCGCTGCAAAAAAGCATTTGCACGTCATCGAGGACAATCAGACACCGATTGTTGCGTAGGTGGTTGAGGAGTTGGGAAATTTTGGTGTCTGTGTTTTGGGGAGTTTCTGTTTGTTGGGGAAAGATTTGCAGGAGGTTGGTGAGGGTTGCTTCTAGGGTTGGGGAAAAACGGAGGCTGCGATAGATGACGTAATCGAATTGGGTTTTGATTTGGTTGATGAGGCCGAGGGAGAGGGTTGTTTTGCCGATGCCGCTGATTCCGAGGAGTGCGATGAGGCGTGTGCGTTGCTGTGTTATCCAGTTTTCGAGGGTGGAGAGTTGAGGGGTGCGATCGAAAAACCTGAAGATTTCGGGTGCGTCGCCTAAGTCGATGTGGGGTTGAGTTGGGGTTTGTTGGGGGTTTGGGGGAGGATTTGGATTTCTCGCTTTTTCTTGACAAACATTGACATTATTAACTGTTACATGATCTCTCCCGATAGCTGATGGAGAGTTGTAAAATTTCGCTCTCTCTAGTATGGCTCTAACATTTCCTTTACTGACATCTTCGCCTAATACCTCTGAAAGTAGTTTCCAGAGTTCAGCAGCAGCAACCCTAACATAACCTTCACTACAATCGCGGTCTTGGGCTACCTTTGCGGCATATTTTCGACCTTGGAGCACTTCTTTTAATATCGCCTCGGCTCTCCCGAACTTATGGTGATAACTTTATCTAATTAGAGAAGCAAGCTAATACGCGATTTCTAAAATTGTCAAAATTAGAAAAGCCATACCCTTGTCGCATAATCAACTTAATTCGATTGTT
>Ga0335395_10000114_pt1 | contig 51160 bp, 40 predicted proteins | sample MAT02_FD_205744 | JGI IMG/M metagenome (GOLD analysis project Ga0335395, IMG submission 205744) | Freshwater microbial communities from Lake Fryxell liftoff mats and glacier meltwater in Antarctica - MAT-02 (spades assembly) (version 2) ... | reverse complement strand
CTCTCCCGCTCTCCCCCTCTCCCCCTCTCCCCATCTCCCCATCTCCCACTCTCCCACTCTCCCCCTCTCCCCCTCTCCCCCTCGGGCCAAACAAGTGATTGCAATCTATCCAGGCAGCTTTGACCCCATTACCTTCGGTCACGCAGACATTATCGAGCGGGGATCTAAACTATTTGATAGGGTAATTGTTACGGTAGTCAAAAACCCCAGCAAAACCCCTCTGTTCACCGTAGAGCAACGGATCGAGCAGATCCAGCGATCGACAAAACACTTGCCAAACGTAGAAGTAGACAGTTTTGAGGGTTTGACAGTAAACTATGCTAAGATTCGACAAGCCAAAGTGCTGCTGCGGGGGCTCCGGGTATTAACAGATTTTGAAATGGAACTCCAGATGGCCCACACCAATAAAACCCTTCTGGGCGAAATTGAAACAGTTTTTTTGGCAACTTCTAACGAGTACAGCTTTTTAAGTAGTAGTGTAGTTAAAGAAATCGCCAAGTTTGGTGGCTCCGTAGATCATCTTGTTCCGAAACACGTCGCCCTAGATATTTACAAATGTTACGCCAGCAGGAACCAAATCGCATCGAACCCGACATTACCCCCGGCAGCGCTGAGAATGAATCACCTCAGAACACAGCCACTTTCGGAGAACCCACCCGAACCGCAGGATTAGACATCCAGCGGGAATTGAACCGGCTTGAGGAAATTGTTCTCGACAGTCCCCGGATTCCTCTGACCAGACGCACTCTGGTGGATGAAGAGCAGTTGCTCGATCAGTTAGACTTGGTGAGGCTAAATTTGCCGATCGCCTTTGGGGAAGCCGAGACAATCATTCGCCACAAGGACGAATTGCTCGAAGAAGCCCAAATCTACGCTCAGGAAGTGATAGAAGCAGCAGAACAGCGAGCAGCAGAACTTTTAAACGATATGGGCCTGATCCAGCAGGCGAAGATCGAAGCAGATCAGTTGCGACAGCAAGTTTTGCTCGACTGCGAAGCAATTCAGCAGGCGACGCTGGCGGAAGTCGAACAAATTCGCTACCAGGCTCAAGAAGAACTGGAAGAAATGAGAGTCAGGGCGATGGCTGAATGCGAGGAAATTCAAAACGGCGCAGACGATTATGCTGACCAAGTGCTAGATAATATCGAGCACAAGCTCAGCGATATGCTGCGCGTGATCCGCAACGGGCGCGATCGGTTGGATAATGTTTCTGCGTCGCACATCCATCACAACAACAGTTAACTAACTGCTTTTGACCAAACGGCGACTTATCGGTAATTTTCTGAATTTGTAGGCGATCGTCCCAGTGGTAGAAAAACGCCATTGCCGTTTCCGGCAGACTTGCTGCGAAATCGGGCGATCGAGTCCTAGAGAAACGGGACGGTGGAGTGTCCGACTCCCCACTCTGTGACTGTGAAAATTTTAATAATTGGTATCAGATTGAGGATGGTAGTTAGACTTGTTTGAATTGGTATAAGTTTTGTGAAGATTGGAGTAAATATAACATTTTCTGGTAGGGTTAAAAGTCATCACACAGAAAATTTTTGATTTGACCCTAATTTTTGGCATCTACTTTTTACCATGCAAAAAGCTTCTAATCGGTTCGCTGAATTTGATTTGATTCGAGCTTTAGCGATCGTCGGTGTTGTGATTATTCATGCTGGATTCTCGGCATTTCGCGATGACCCAATACTGTTTGTGGCGATCGACACATTGCAACTGTTCTGCGTACCTGCATTTTTACTGCTGAGCGGTTTTTTTCTCACCAACAAAACCGACAATCAAAATAATCCCGCACAGGTATTCAAAAAAAGACTGTCAAGAATTATACCTCCCTATCTGTTTTGGTCAGTAGCTTTGTACATCTTAAATAGTTGGGGATCGCTCCCAAAAATTGATTTACTGTCATTGCTCAGAGATATCTTGACAGGCTCAGTAATGCCTCCCTATTACTTCATCATTGTAATTGTTCAATGCTACGGTTGGTGGTGGCTCCTAGTGAAATTAAGAGTTTTAGAACCCAGAAAAATTTTAATCTTGGGTTTAACAATTCAAACAATTTTTACCATATTCTTTTATTTGGCAGTTTTCAAATACATATCAATACCTCTACCTTTGATGGAACGCTGGATTTTTAGTTGGATCTTGCCATTTTCAACAGGTCTATTTTTGGGAGCAACCCATGACAAAATTCAACCCGTTCTAGAACGCAGAAAGATGCAAATTTTAGGAGCAACTATCCTATTTTATCTAGCAAGCATTTGGGAATATTACCTGCTCGGAGAAGTTAATTCGGAGGGATGGTTTATGCGATCGTTTTTTAAACTATCTTCTCAAGGATACGCAATTTTATTCGTGTTGTCGATCCTGGCATTTTCTAAAAGGATCGCACTTCCCGATAAAGTATCTGGGTTAGTCAAAATATTGGCTGCTTATTCATTCCCTATATATCTGCTAGATTCGACAGTCGTGCAATATGTGTTGTTAGTGTTCTATAAATTTATTGACCCCGCTCATCCGCTGCTGAAGCTCGGCTTTTTGGTGATAGGGACGTTGTTGGCTTGTTTGGCGATTATTTACATTTTGCAGAAAGTTTTGCCCAAAAAATACAGCCAGTACATTCTGGGAATTTAAGCAGATTTTGTAGGTCAGCGGGTGGTTTTGCATATAGCCTTTCTCAAAAAGGTGAGAAGTCAGTCGATTTTAGATACTTCGGCTTGCTTCGGCTCCCTTCGACTTCGCTCAGGGAAAGACGCTCAGCACAAGTCGCGAGCGAACAAGTTTTAAATTTTAGATTGGGGAATTGAGGAATTGAGGGAGCTATCGATCGATACCTCATCGAGAGTGAGAAAAGCTATATAACGGTTATCAAAAAAGTGAGGATAGCCCTATGCCCTATGCCCTATGCCCTATGCCCTATGCCCTATCCCGGATAGTACCTCATATGAGAGCTTGAAAAGCTATATCTCTTTACACCCTCGGTATCCGTTTTGGCAAGGGCGGCAACAACCGGACTGTTTACCTGCAACCGCCAGCCCTGGCGAGCTCGCCAGGGCTGGCGGTTGCTTCCAGGTGAATCAGAAGGATTTGAATACTTTTTCGTCTCTGTTTTTGTTTGAGTCCGCTTAAACCATTGTCTGCAGAATTGAGGTTTCAAAGTCGATCGCTCGCCCTAGTTGAATCTAGTTTAAGATTATTCTCAGGCCTATAAAAATTTCAATGAAACTTTTAATTAGCAACGACGACGGCATCTTTGCCCAAGGCATCCGCAGCCTCGCCAACGCTCTCGCCACCGCAGGCCACGACGTGAGCGTAGTTTGTCCCGACAGAGAGCGCTCCGCTACAGGCCACGGCCTCACCATGCACCAACCCATCCGCGCCGAAATTATCGAATCTGTTTTTGACCCCGCCGTCAAAGCTTGGGCTTGTTCGGGCACTCCCGCCGACTGCGTGAAATTAGCTTTGTGGGCTTTACTTGACAAACCGCCGGATTTTGTGCTTTCCGGGGTCAACCACGGGCCGAATTTAGGTACGGACATCATCTGTTCTGGTACGGTTTCGGCAGCAATGGAAGGAATCATGGAAGGCATTCCCAGCATTGCTTTCAGCCTCGCTAGCTATACCTCGCAGGAATTTGGGCCGGCGGTAGATTTTGCTGTCACCTTGCTGGGACAGTTGGAAAAACAGCCAATGGCTAAACCTACGCTGTTGAATGTCAACATACCAGCGGTCACACAAGCAGAAATTACCGGAGTGGCGATCGCCCGTCAAGGCATTCGCCGCTATTTCGACATATTTCAAAAGCGCACAGATCCGCGCGGCAAAACTTATTATTGGCTGGCTGGCGAATTGTTAGAAGATGTAGAAGAAACCGCCGATCCGTCGGTGGCTCAGGATATTCCTACAGACGTACAAGCTATCCGCGACAACAAAATAACCGTGACTCCGCTGCAATACAATCTCACCTGCCATCCCGACTTGCACTCGTTGCGCGATTGGCAATTTGAAGGTTTTTTCGAGCAGTGAGCTCCGATCGACCAGATCGCGGCTGTAAACTAGGAATTAAGGATTAAGTGCCTGTAAAGGTTTATGCCTTAAGGCGTTACACAAGCTCTCAATTGGTTGTTAGTTTTTTTACTCCAGAAAAACAGTTATGAACGCTCCCACCTATAACACCCATTCTGTCACTTGCCCGATTTGCAACCGTTCCAGCGTCCTCGGCCCCGTTGGAATGGTCAGCGGACTGTTCACTTGTCCCCACTGCCATTCCCACATGGTAATTAGCTGGAGCGGCCATTTTGTGCGCGATCCTTTTAGTATCAAACAACTGACGGTAGGAAAAATGCTGAGGCGTCAGAGCCGGCCCCTAGCTCGCCTCCAGCGAGACTTTGGGTTCGGCAAGCATTTTCCGCTGCTGGCAATTTTGGGAAGCGTGGTATTTTTGGGATGCGCGATCGCAGCTACGGAACAATCGCTGCCCAGACAAAATTCATTTCAAGGATTTTTAGAGTGGGTCAGCGGAACTGGCAATTCCCAAGATGTCTCGCGTTAACATTTCTAAACATAGATTTTGACATATCTTGTGTAAAAATATCTATTCCTTTAGGTAGAAATAACGATAGAAGACTTGCGGATTTCGAGTCGAAACCGGGTTTTTGATGGTTTTGGCGGGCCGTAACCTGTGTATTTTGTGAAAAACCCGGTTTACGATCGCCCGTGCGTAAGTGCTAGTAGTGGGAAATTATACCAATTTTCAAAAGTAGCCATACTTTTAAGAATTGGTATTAAATCGAAAAAAGCCGATCGAGAGGGGAGCATCTCAGTTTTGATTTTATAGTGCTGTCCCCGCTCGCGATCTATCCAACTCGCGAGCGGGGACAGCACTGTAAAGAAATTGCTTTTTCGCATTCATTGAGATGCTCCCATCGAGAGACTGATTGCACAAATTTTCGATGCGATCGAAAAACCGCCGATGCAAGGCAGATGCAGCGCCGATAAACGCAGATTATTTGCTCAAAACAGAGCGATTGAATGCAGTGCAACTCTAATTGAGAAATTCCGCAATTTTGCTCGCTGCAACTGTTAAAATTTCTGGCGGCTCGACTAAGGCAAATCGCACGTAGCCTTCTCCTGATTTCCCGAAACCGGCACCGGGGGAAGCTGCGACTCCTGTACTCTCTACTAGCTGAGTGCAAAATTTGATGGAATCAGATGTCCAAGGTTGGGGCAGTTTCGCCCAGACGTACATGGTGGCGGGGGGTACGGATACTTCCCATCCGATGTTTTGTAGGGCGTTTACAAAGCTATCCCGCCGTTTTTTGAAGGTTTCTACACTGCTTCTGACGGTATCTTGAGGGCCTGTTAATGCGGAGATCGCTCCGTTCAAAATTCCTAAATATTGGTTGAAGTCTACTGCTGCTTTGATCTGTCGCAGGGCTGCAATTAGTTGGGAATTGCCGATCGCGTATCCGACTCGAAAACCTCCCATGCTGTAGGATTTAGATAGTGTAAAAAACTCGATCGCCACACTCTTATCTCGATCGGCTTGAAAAATTGACGGCGCCATCAATTTACGGTTTTTCTCGATATCGAAGGAAGCCGCGCGCGCACCATCCACCGCCCCTGCAGAATCGTCAAACACCAAATCCACATAGGGGAAATCGTGTACTAAAACGAGATCGTGTTGGCGACAAAAAGCCACGGCTTTCTCAAAAAAAGCCAGCGGGGCGATCGCACTTGTAGGATTGTGAGGATAGCTCAAAACCATCATCTTCGACTGAGCCAGCACCGCCATCGGAATATCTTCAAAAACTGGCAAAAACTGATTTTCTGCTAATAGCGGCATCGGATAAATTTGACCGCCGGCCAAATACACACCGCCTGCGTGGGAAGGATAACCCGGATCGAGCAACAAAGCAAAATCTCCGGGGTTGAGTACAGCTAAAGGCATATGCGCCGTGCCTTCTTGGGAGCCAATTAACGGCAGCACTTCTGTTTCTGGATTAACTGAAATCCCAAATTTTTGTTCGTACCAGCAAGCTGCGGCTTCCCGGAAAGTTCGTGTCCCGTTAAACAGTAAATAGCCGTGGGTGCTAGGATCAGATAGGGAATGGGCGATCGCATCTGTAATGTGAGCCGCCGCAGGCAAATCCGAAGAACCCAGAGACAAATCTATTACATTTTTCCCCGCTGCTCTAGCGAGAGATTTTGCCCGATCCATATCGGCAAATACATTAAATTGCAGGGATTCTAAACGTTTGGCAAATTGCATACTTTTTGTGTATTTTTGAGACGTTAATGATTGTTTTAGCACCTACGAATTGAAACCAAATAAACAGGGTGTCTCCGGCTTTGTAAAAAGCATTTTTGCTCGTGGGATCGTTACCAGGCTCTGCCGGGCAATGCAGATCCAGAGGCTCTGCCTCTCTTTACCTCGCCGCTTCGGGAAATAGAAATATGGCAGATGTTGAAATTATAAGAGTTGACTTCCTAATTTTAAATTGCTAATAACTCAGGCTTTAAATTTGTTTGCCAGAGCATCTTTTTAAATTTAACCGCAGAGAACGCAGAGGGCGCAGAGCAAGATAACAAGAGATTTTCACAAATTGTTTGAAATTTACCTAGTTGTGAATTGGGAGTTGAAAACTCCCGAATCACTTCACACTTTTATAAGTGACCTTCGAGCAAACCGATCAGAGTTTGTTTAGTAATAGCTCCCTCATGGGAAAGCACTACTTCGCCATTTTTAAACAATCTAAGTGCTGGGACTCCTTCAACTTTATACTGTTTGACAGTATTAGGATTGGGGTCAATTTCCATCTTAACCACTTTCAGATCGCTGTAGTTTGCCGCTACCCAGTCTATCGAAGGCGCTATCAGTTTGCAAGGCCCGCACCAACTCGCCCAAAAATAGGCAAGCACTGGTTGCTCTCCTTTCAGCACTTCTGCTTCAAACTTTTCGTCGTTAATGACAATTACACTGTTGCTCATGGTTCTGCGATTAATTTTGCTATTTATTTCTCAAGCACCGACGGGCTTGAAACTTGCACCAACTTTGAAGACAGGCCCAAAAACTGTTATTAAGTTTAAAACATTCTGCGAATATTGACTAGAAACTGAGGAGCAGATACTGATGGCTAATTCTGTTTGGCGTTTAATTCCGCTGCTGTCAGCGCCTGGGAAGTTGCAGATGGCGATCGACAAATGGCTGCTGCAACAGCATCTAGCGGGGAAAAATCCGCCAACTCTGCGATTTTATACTTGGCAACCAGCGGCGATTTCCTTGGGCTACCACCAGCAGCGCTGGCCGGAGTTTTGGCAGCAGCTATCTTGGCAGGGAATGCCTGTAGAATTGGTGAGGAGGCCTAGCGGCGGGCGCGCCGTGCTCCACCAAGGAGATTTAACTTATGCAGTGGTAGCGTCAGGATTTGGAAGCAGTCGCCTGAAAGCTTATCAGACTATTTGCGAGTTTTTGATTGAGGGTTGGAGGGCGATGGGTTTAGACTTGCACTACGGGGAAGCTAAACGGGGTTACATTCATAATCCGAATTGTTTTGGTACTGCGACGGGTGCTGATTTAGTTACGCCCGATGGCTGCAAGTTAATTGGTAGCGCGCAACTGCGCCGGGGCGATGCTATTTTGCAGCACGGTTCGATGCGTTTGCAACCGGATGTTAGTTTTTTTTCTCAGGTTTTTGGGGAGGAATTAATTCCTGTGCAATTACCTCTATCTGAAACAGGAGATGATTTGATTGCAACTGTAATTGATGCTTTGAGTGCGGCGGCTTGTCGTTGTTTTGCGATCGATTTGGAAGTGCAGCCGCTTTCGGAGGAAGAATGGCAGGATATTTGGGAAATAAGTAACAAGCTGTTGCAAATTTAACATTTGCGAACAGCCGTATTGGTTTAGGAATTAAAATTTAATAACTTAAGCAATTTCTCGTTACCAGGCTCTGCCTGGTAATGCAGATCCGGAGGCTCTGCCTCCTTTTATCTCGCAACTTACAGGAGAAAGAACGGGATCATCTCAGTTTTGCAAAAAGCATTTTTTTATTATAGTGCGAGCGTCCCCGCTCGCGAGTACAATACGCGAGCGGGGACGCTCGCACTATATAAATGCAAAACTGAGATGCTCCCGAAAGAACTGTAGGAGGTGCTTAAATTATTAATTTTTCTATCCTAACCCTTGACTTTTTAAGACAGTATTTACAACCTAATTTTTCCTTTTTAAGCTAAACAAAATAAATTGAGTTTTCTGCGCTTCATCAAAATGATCGTCGCTGACCAAAACTAAACTTTGGCTGCCGTCTGGCAAGCGCGGCCCGAGAGTCATTCCCTCTAAATCGTATAGCGGAATTCCCAGTTCGCTCAAGTCAAGCAGCAATTTTTTTCTAACAGGTTCTACCGCACCCATTGACCCTTTAAAACTCTTGATTCTCGAAGTATCTGTCGCTGCGCCCACCGCTACTTGATAAATTCTAGCGCTGTATCCCGACAGCCCAAAAGAACGCTCTAAACTCAGAATTTGACCGCCGCCGACAGTTACTAATTCTGTTAATCCGTTCAACAAACTCATGGGAACTTCGTCTAATTTGTAAAGATTTTCTGAGACTAACTGCGGCGTTTTATCGACGATGATATAATGTAAAATACGGAGCTTGCTGGCTTGTTCCGGGTCTAAATCTTGCATTAACGGCGCTGCACTCGCTGCGAACAAGCGAAACGGATCGAGACCGCCCGGACTAAAGGTTTCTGGGTCGATGGTTAAAGATTCAAAACCTAAATTGTCCAGCACTCCTTGCTGCTGTTGTTCGTCGCTGGCATCGGGAATGTAGCGTTTGGGAATAGGTAAATTACCCCGCAATTTCCCGGTTGTGAGGTCAAATTCGCCGACAAAAGGAGGGATGTTAGCATGAGTAAAACCTCCGCTGGCGACAAATACTGAATTGCGGGGAGAAAGGGCGATGCCTTCGGGATTTATGGAGCCCCAAGCAAAGGTTTCACCGTCTGCTTTTTTGAGGGAGGTAACGCTTTCAACGGCAACTTTTTTCAGGCGAATATTTGCGGGATCGCTGGATGCGAGATCGAGTCGGAGACTGTAAAATCTGGCTTCTCCGTTTTCGCTCTTGTCGTCGGAAATAGCGTAAAACCGATAAGCTTTGGAAGTCACGCCACTAATACCTTTTGGATCGTAGGTAATTCCTGACAAGCCGCCGACTGGTGTTCCTTCAAAATTCATTTTGGGCAATTGGTACTCGCCCAAAAATTCCAGAGACATTTCAGGAAAAGAGCGGTCTTTAGCAACTGCTGGAGGCGCGCAAGCCGTGCATATGGTTAACAGAATTAGGGTTAAACTGAATAAGCGCAAAAGGCGTTGGCGAAGCCCGCCCCTACGGGGGCTGCGCCAACGAAGAGGATCGCCCAACGCCTTAAAATCCCAATAATTGCTCAGTGCGCTAAATTTTATTTTGTTGCTCTTGTTGAACTGTTTGCTTATGTGCCATCTTTGTGACATAATTTATACCATTTTGTAGATATGCAAAATTTGATGTTTCCAGCAAGGATGCCGAATCGCGGCAATCATATTTCTTTGATGAGAAATTCTGTGCCCATTGGGTGCTTGCTTTTTTTGTGGCTGTGTGCTGGTTCTATTGCTAGCGCCCAAACTAATCCACCGGGCCTCGATCAATTTTCTCCTAATCCTCTAGAAATTACCACCCCCGATCCGCTAAATCCCGCCGGTGAATCTTTGAGCAGCAGTCAGCGGGACGAACTGACAGCGGCTTTGGAACAGTTAAACTTAGAAGCAGCGGCTAAACTACAAGCTGGAGATGGGGTTGGTGCTTTTGATATTTGGTTCCGAGAATTGCGGCTGCGTAGGTATTTGGGCCCGGCGGCGGAAATTGCTGCTTTGAGTCGGGTGGGAAGTGTTGCTTGGAGTAGCGGTAAAAACATCGAACTACAGCTTATTACTAAACGGCTGGAAGCAATTTACAAACAAGTGAAATCGCAAGTACCGATCGATCTTGATTTGCTCCAACCTTTGGCTGCGGCTTTTGGCCAAGTGCGGGCTAAGGGCCCGACTGTAGAAGTTTACCAACAAATTCTCGAAAATGCGCGCCAAAACCAAGATATATTGGCTGAGGGTCGGATTTTAAAGGCGATCGGGCTAATTCACATTAATTGGCTCAGTTACGAGAAAGCTGCTCCGGTGTATGAGGAATTGGCAACTTTAATTCAGGAAAACCGCGCTTTATTTGCTGCTAATTCGGCTGTGCCAAATTCTGCTGTAGTTGCGGGAAACGGCGCGCCGCCGCAGCCTGTAACTCCTCCAACGGAGGTAGATACTCTGAGACAATTAGCTTACGTTTACCAGCAGTCGAAACAACCCCTAAAGGCGATCGCAGCCAGGGAAAAATTAGCATCCGTGTATCTTAACCTGCAAAACCCCAGTGCTATACCGCCGTTAAAAATTGCGATCGCCACCGATTACCAAAGTATAGGTCAAATCAACTTAGCAGCTCAATACTATCAGGAAGCTTATAATTTAGCTGTCCCCATTCAACAGTACGCTCAGGCTAGCGAAGCTTTGGACAAATTAGCACTGCTTTACCGAGCGCAAAAGCAGTGGGAGCCGACTTTGCGGATTTATCAAATGCAGTTGCTGTTGGAAGAACGGGCTTACAATTGGTACGGATTGATGAATGCTTACGACAATATCGGTCAAGTTTATCAGGAAATGAAGGCTTACGATAAAGCTTTGGAATCCTATCAAAAAGGGTTGGAATTGGCTAAAAGGTTGGGACATAGAAAAGAGTATTTTGACAAGAAAATTATTAAAGTTAACAAGCAATTACAAAGGACTTCGTAGTTGTCTGCTGACAATCATGCTAATTTTTGATGTGAGTAATTTAAACGTGCTGCGAAGATACTTGGCACTGGTAACTTGATCGCGAAATAGCATCATATAATACATCAGTTGGGTAATACTGAGCATTTTTTTTATATTTCCGGCCAACTTTCTGTATCACCCGCTGGGAGGCGATATTGTCTGGGCGGGCGATCGCAATTATGCCCTCCAATTTTAATATGTTAAATCCATAATTTAGACTCGCAAAAAATGCTTCTAATGGTTCGTAGTGCGGACTTTAGTCCGCTCAATTGTTGCGGACTAAAGTCCGCACTACGAACCAATTTTATCGTTTTTCATCGACCGGAGTTGTTTGACTCCCAACGTTTGAGCGTGGTATGAACGGCGCTTGCTGTTGCTTCTCTAGTTCTAACCTCCGTGAGGTATTTCATCACTTCTGAATCGCTGTAGATGCTGTATAGCTCATCTAAATCGTCAGGCGTAAATTGTCTCAGATACAATCTAGGTGTTTCTATATGTCGGGAGAAAGAATTTTCTGTAGGTGTAGAAGATTCCATAATTTAACTGACTGGATTTGCTACAATTATTAATTGGATATATTTTACAGCTTTTCTGCTCAAAGACTGAGTGAACTTCGAGGGCGCGCCAGCTCTACAAGCTGCAGAGCAAAAAAGCTCAGTATCCCCAGCAAAAGCCCCGAAATTTAGCAGAATCGCTTCTGCAATCTAAAATCTAAAATCTAAAATCTAAAATCGAATGACCATTTCCTCACCAGTAGCAGACACCAAAAACCAACCCCGCCGCGAAACAGACTGGCGGTTATTCTTGAGGTTGGCATCTTACGCAACCCGCAGCAAACGCTTGCTGATTATTTCGATCGTACTATTAGTACCGCTAGCAGTCTCAGGAGCAGTTCAACCCATTCTCATCGGGCAGGCCATTTCGGTAATTCGCTCGGAACCTACCTACGAATTCTTGCGGGGATTGCCTCTCTCTGCTGCCTTGAATATTTTGGCTATTTTGCTCATGCTAACTATAACACTTAGATTAGCACTGCAATCTGTTCAAGGCTATTTAGTCACGAAAGTAGGGCAAATAATTACAACTGATATTAGAAATGATTTGTTCGCCCACGTCACATCGCTAGCAGTGAGATTTTTCGATCGCACTCCTGTCGGTAAATTGATGACTCGCATCACCAGCGATGTAGAAGCTTTGGGAGAGGTTTTCTCTTCAGGGGCGATCGGGATTGTCAGCGATTTATTTTCAATTTTAGTAATTGCCATTTTCATGTTTACCATGCAGTGGCAACTAGCTTTAATGTTGGTGACAATGATGATACCAATTACCGCACTAATCGTTTATTTTCAGAACCAATATCGCCGAGCGAATTACACTACCAGAGAAGAACTTTCCGAGCTTAACGCACAACTGCAAGAAAACCTGACTGGTATTGGCGTAGTGCAGCTATTCCGCCGCGAAAGATTCAACTCAGAATTGTTTAGAGTCACCAACAAACGCTACATCAAAGCAGTTGACACCACAATCTTTTACGACTCTGCGGTATCTTCGACATTGGAATGGATTGCTTTAGTGGCAATTGGAGCCGTTTTGTGGCTGGGCGGTGAAAAAGTTCTGCAAGGTAATCTTAACTTTGGTACTCTCTCGGCATTTATTTTATTTGCTCAGCGTCTCTTCGATCCGCTGCGGCAATTTGCTGAGAAATTTACCGCGATTCAAGCAGGATTTACCGCTGTCGAACGGATTAGCGATATTCTTAATGAACCGATCGAAATTCAAGATCGAACTATCGTACAGAAGGAAGAAGGAAGTTCGGCAACGGATTATGTAACGGATGTAACGGATGTAACGGATGTCAGGAAGAGGAAAGAACGAATAAGGAAGAATCAAGAGGGAAGAAGGGAATATTATTCGCCGCTGCTAATTACCGGTCATCCTGAGACTATTTCCTATAACTTATCTTCAACTGATCCCGAATTGGTAGAGAATAATCAAAGTCCTGAGACTTCAGAATATCGTCTATCAATTAACAATCAAAAATCGCCAATCTCCCATCTAAAATCGAATGAATTCGCATCAGGAGAAATCCAATTTGACAATGTGTGGTTTGCCTACAAAGATAACGAATACGTCCTGCAAAACCTCAATTTTACGATCGCATCCGGCGAAAAAGTAGCATTAGTGGGCCCCACCGGTGCGGGCAAAAGTTCGATTATCCGTCTCCTGTGCCGCCTTTACGAGCCGACGCGAGGACGCATTCTGATCGATGGTGTGGATATTCGCGATTTGCCTCAAGCAGAATTGCGCCGACACGTAGGCGTGATTATTCAAGATGGCTTTCTATTTGCTGGCGATGTGAAGAGCAATATTAGCCTGGGAGAAAATTACTCAATAGCTGAAATTCAAGCAGCAGCAGAAAAGACGAATGTTGCTCGTTTCATTGAAGAGTTACCTCAAGGTTACGACACGCAATTGCGGGAACGGGGAACTAATCTTTCGGGGGGACAAAAGCAATTATTAGCGTTTGCTCGCGCCGCCATTCGCAATCCCAGTATTTTAGTTCTAGACGAGGCTACTGCTAGTTTGGATGTGGCGACGGAAGCTTTAATTCAAGAGGCTTTGGAGCGTTTGATGGCGGACAGAACGGCTATAATCATTGCCCACAGGCTCTCGACTATCCGAAATGTCGATCGTATTTTGGTGCTCAAACGCGGGCAGTTAGTAGAGTCGGGCAGTCACGAGGAATTGTTGCAGCAAGAAGGGTTGTATGCCAGTTTGTACAAGTTACAAATGCTGGGAAGTTAAAAGAAGGAAGAAGGAAGAAGGAAGAAGGAAGAAGGAAGATTTTCCCGAGACTATGATGATTGACGATTTTAGATTTTAGAACAAATCTGAAATCTAAAATCCTCTCACTTGCCAAAAATTATTTTCCCAATATTTTCTGGCAGGTGAGTTATATGTTGAAAAAGCTGGTTTGGCCCGATGCCAAACAATAACTGCATCGCCAGCACAATTGCTGCTAGAGCAATCGCTGTGCCCACGCTGGCTTTCAATACTTTAAAAGCCCAATTAAATACCAGCCAAGAAACAAGTAAGGAAGCAATTAAGATGATTAATTCTAGGGGCATATAACATTTTAAACTCTTATTTTTAATTCAAGCAATACTGCCGCGTTTCCGGGTTTCCTTGTAAGAAATCCCGACATTTTTTAAGCCTGCTTTAATCATTTGCTGCTCTAACAAAGCGAAAAAGCGAGTTCGATCGCCCCCAGTGACAACTGCTTGGTTGTGGGCTTCTGCCAGCGTCACGGGATAGCCACCGCCTTTGTGTACTTGAGCCAGCATCATTCCTAGGGTTAAATCTAGCTGTGCTGCATCTTGTGCTACCCATTCCGGCACTTCTATTCTAGCAATTTCTGTGCCGACGTGAACGTAACAAAAATAGACGGTATTCAGGCCGTATAAATCTAAAATTCGTGCTTGGGATTTCCACAAAGGGCTTCTTTGTCCGGGCGAGAGGATTGTTGCCCACAAAATGGCATCGCGCAAGGGTTCAAATACTTGACAAGGTGCTTTTTCGGCGAAAGAAATTGTGGCGGCAAATCCGACATTCGGGCAGTTTGTCATGCAGTCTGGTACTTCGTGGGTGCAAGCTTGAAACCGTAAAAAAGATAAGGTTTCGCTACTGCGAGAAGCGCTTAAGTATCCTAATAGGGGAATTTTTGCTACGCGCAATTTGTCCCAAGCTTCTAAAATTGGCTGCAAAATTAGATCGCGCGCTTCGCTAGGTAACTGTTCCAAAAACCAATAAATCAGGGAACCGTCTACCATTGCCAAAGCTGGCGCGGGCAATTTGTGGTCATTAACTTTTGCCCAATCGCAGCCCATTTCTGCCAAAGCAATCGCTTCGGACACGGCGCGCCGGTATCCCATCCATTCTTCGGTTCTAATTCCCCACTGTCGCGAAGCATACAAGTCTTCGGGTTTGTAGAAAACCTCGGGCACGCTATCTAAAACTGGGTGGCGGCTTTGGCCGTAGTGCAGCATGACTGTGCCGATGTTTAGCAGGTAGCAGTAGGCTATTTCGTGATGGTTGGGTGAAATTTGCGATCCGTCTGTGGCGAAGACTGTGTGAGCGGCGGGGGGTGCGGTGATGTAAGTGCGATCGGACAAAGGCTCGATCGGCGTAGCAGCATTGAATAAAGTGCGATCGCGCCAACTTTCTTGCAATTCCACCAAATTTTCCTGTCCCGCTGCGGCCTTTTTTAGTAAATTCTGAGCCACTTCCAAACGTAGGCGAGCCGCAGCCGCTTCCACATTCAAATGTTGGCTCATTCCGTGCATGGCCTTAGCTGCTTTAGTTAAATCTAGCATTGGTTTTAAGCCTCAGATTGGTTCTCCGCATCGGAATGCAAGTCATCGGGAAAAGAAGGACTGGCATTCCGATGCGGAGAATTTGGAAAAGAAGGACTAAAGTCCTCACTACGAACCTATTTTATTGCGCTCGTAAGAAAAAAAAATCGATTTTTTTTTTCGGTATGCTTGATTTTTGGGGAAGTTTATGTTATGTTTATATTATAATGGGAATCTGTGCAAAAATATTTTTTACGCAACCATCCCATTATATAAAAATACCATGTCAGCGCCGCAAATGTCAAGCAAAAAAGTGAAAAATTTTGGGATTTTTTTTAACTCTGGTCATCGAAAAAAAACCGAATTGCCAACAAGTCTAAGATCAATATTAGTCGGGGAGCCAATCGGCAAAATCTCCGGCAAACTGAGACAGGGAAAGCAATTGAACTGGTGGATTTTGAGCCACCGATTCCCGTTCGGCCAAAGTATTGTAACCCCAATCAGCCAAAAATAACCTCACCTGAGATAAATCCGGCTGCTGCTTCACCGACAGCAAAGTTTTTAACCGGTCTTCCACAAACCAAATAGTCGCATCTTTGCCTGAAGCCGCCAAAAATTCCCGCAAAATTTGGTGTTTCGGCTTGTTGTATTCCTTCCCAAAAATCAACTCCGACGGCATTTGTACGCCCGCTAGCTGCAAAAGTTCCTCCACAAAACGACCTTCTTTGGTAGTGACGATCGCCACTTTCACCGCACTCTCTTGCAACGATTGCAGGCGATCGGCCACTCCTGGATAAAAGCGGTGCAAAGACAGCCACCCTGGTAGATCCTCAGCAATCCAACGATCGCGCATTCCATCTAACATAGCGCTGATAGACTGGGCTTTTAAATTATTTTCGGTCAATAAATGCGGGACAATGTTGGGCCACTCCAGCAAGATTTGCTCTGGGGTGATTCCTGTCAGCAGCGCGCGGAGCAGCAGGGGCATTTCCCAACCGGTTTCGATGGCGGGTCGCACTCGGTAAAAACTCAAAGCTAAATCTGGATCGGGGACTGTTTCGGCGGGTTTCCAAATTTGACAGTAGCTACGCCAAGCTATTTGGAAATATTCGATTAGTCCGTCACAAATTACACCGTCAAAATCAAGAGCTAGAATTGTGGGAAATTTATTAGTCATCAGTCTGTCGATTTTAGATTTTAGATTGGGTGATGGTGCAATCATTTGGCAGTCATTAGTTGCCCAAATGTGGCTTTTGAAAAGGTTACGTAGCACCAGCTTTCGATGAGTCGGTCAACCGCAGATTTAAGGCAGATTAACGGAGATTCACGCAGATGTATTTCCAGATAATTTGTGGGTGAGTGCTAGAGGTTTGGTAAGCTGTTGTGCCTTTAAATTGTATATTTCGACATCTCCCTCTCTCCCCCTCTCCCCCTCTCCCAATCTCTCCCCCTCGCGCCCGGTCTTTTGGACTTGGGGCGCGATCGGGCAAAGAAAGTCATTTTTCACACCGCCACCAGCAGACGGACAAAACTTTAAGAAATGGCGAGTTTTAAAGAGGCCCAACTAGCGGTTGAGTTGCCACTGATTCGAGTCCTTGGGATTGCAACAATTCCGTCCACTTGGCTGTCAGCTTCGCATCCCCTGGTGTCTGGCGCCGCATTTGGGCTAGGGTATCGAGAGTTTCGTACCAAATCCCATTTTTAGCGTAAACGTCGAGCTTAGTCATTGGGTCGGAATTTGCCAAATCGCTTTTAAGAGTTGCCTGGGGTTCTATGCGCTGTACGAATCCTTTAACAACTAAATCTGCCGATCGGTCTTCGGGGTCGCATACCATTGAAAACGACCATACGTATCGCTTGCCAACTTCCAGGGATTTGTTGTTGTCGCTGCTAGCAGGAACGCTAACTCCCACAATCCCGGATTTGTCAGCTTTAAAGGTTTTTTCGTAAACTACTTTCTCTTCGTTGTCGCTCAGTAAAGTAAACTCTATTTGTGCCGAGGTTTGAGGAACGTAGACAAAAATTGTGGGAGACTCTGTTAGAGTTAAACCGATATTAGTTGCAGGTACTAAGGGAGTAATAGATAAACCCGCAGGACAAAGCTTGCTGCCGCGATGAGTGCCTCCTTGTCGGCTGCCGGGGGCTGTCACATCCGGGGGCTTGAAATTCACATTCTGACTCAGGACTATGGGCCGGGATGGTGTCCGCATTCCTGCGAGGGAACTGGGGACGGTAAGTGCGATCGCAGCGAAGCCGATCGCCAGTGTAGCTAGATGTTGAAAACGTTTCATTTTTTTGTACCTTTGACTATAATATTGCAAACACAGGCTTTCGCTGATGGCGACAAATATTTTTGAGCGGTTGCTCTAGGGCGCAGATACACAATTTTAACCTTGACATATCATCCATAACATTAATTAATTCGATCGACAAGTGGATTATCCGTCGCAAAAATCCGGCTGTCGAGGTCGCGAGTATCCTTGCATACACATTATGTCGCCGCAAAATGTAAAATTTTGTTACAAAGCGGTCGGAGTTTCCGGATTTTCTCAGATGGAGGAAGTATGCGCTGTCGGCGGCTGCAAGCGCAACAACTGCTGTTGGGTGAAACGATTCAAACTTTGATACTGAAATAAATGAATAAAATATCTCATAAAATTCGATCGGCAGCGACTCAATTGAGTAAACTGTATAAACCATCACTAGCATTTGCTAAATCTGTATTAATTGCCAGCGCGGCAGTCACAATATCCTTAATGGGTGTCAGACAGCTAGGAATACTCGAACCGCTAGAATTAAGCGCTTACGACCAAATGCTGAGGTGGCGTCCCGACGAAAAGCCGGACTCGCGCTTGCTAGTTGTGGGGATTACTGAAGCAGACATTCAGAAACTGAAACAGTGGCCGATATCCGATCGCAAAATAGCTGAAATCTTACAAAAACTTGACAAAATGCAGCCGGCAGTCATCGGTTTAGATGTACTGCGAGACGTACCTTTAGGAGACGGGCGCGAGGAATTAACCAAAATTTTACAAAAAAGCGATCGAATTATCGGGGTATGTTTAGTCACCGACGGAAGCCCGGACAATCCCGGTTCTCCGCCACCGCCGGGAATACCAGAAAACCGGGTGGGATTTGCAGATTTCGGAATCGATCCCGGTGGCATACTGCGGAGGGCTTTATTATTTATGAAACCGCCGACAATTGAGGGCAACTCGACGGTAGAAAAACATCTTTGCAATGACAATTCTCAAGTTTTAGCTTCCTTCAACCTCCAGCTAGCACTCCGCTACTTGCAAAAACAAAAAATTTATCCTCAACTGGCACCAGATCAATCTTTATGGCTGGGAAAAACTCAATTTAAACAACTAGAAAGCAATGACGGAGGATACAGCAATGCCGATGCCAGGGGATATCAAATATTAATTAACTATCGTTCCCGACGGAATCTCGCCAACCAAGTCAGAATTACGGATGTTTTAGAAGGGAAAGTTGACCCTAATTTAGTTAAAGATAAAATAGTTTTGATCGGCTACACTACAGAAACTGTTAAAGATTACTTTTATACTCCTTACAGTGGGCAACAGCAAAACAAGCAATTCATGCCAGGTATTGTGGCACACGGACAAGTAGTCAGCCAAATTTTGGGTGCTGTTTTAGACAACAGACCGATGTTTTGGTTTTGGCCGGAATGGGCAGAAATTCTGTGGATTGCGGGATGGTCAATTGTGGGAGGAACCGTGGCATCGCGGATGGCTCACCCAGCGAAGTTGGTGGTGACATTTGGATCGCTGCTGTCAGTGTCTGGTGCTTGTGGCTTTGGGATTTTTATGTTGGGAGGGTGGGTGCCGGTGGCAGCGCCAGCCTTAGCATTAATCCTAACTGGTGGTAGCATTGTATCGGCAGACAGATTTAATAAAGCTGGATACGGGAAAGTAATTAGCGATCGAGTAAAACAAGTATTCAAAATCGAAATTGACCAAGCCCAAAAAGAACAGCAGGTGGCAGAAATCACAGAATCTGATTTCTTTAAAGAATTGCAGCAAAAGAGAGAGAAACTGAGAGTTAGCAAAAAAGAAACCTCCGAACAAGCACCTTCCGGGCCCCAAGAAATAACAGCAGGTGTCGCAGAGCTTCCCCAAGCCGAAAGTGAGCCAGACGAATACCTAGCTCAGTTGCAGGAAAAAGCAAAACAGCAGAAGCAGCGCGCCACTGTAGCTAAAACTGTGACTGCATCGGAAATCGGCTCAAAAACGGATGTGAACCATACCGACAACGGTGCTAGTTCAAGCGAAACCAAACCCGATGAGGAGTTCAACGATTTGCAAGCGAAGGCAAAACAGATGCGGCAGCGCCGGGCCGCAGAAAAGAAGATCAAAGAGGAAAAGATTGAGAGTTTAACAGACAAAGAAGATTTTGCCCAAAAGGAAGATTGACAGACTATTCGACGGCATCTGGAATTGCATCAAAATAATTGCTTCTCCCCGTTTCCACCTCTCATTAATTCCTTAGTTTATAGAATCTGATTGATGGCCGACTTAGGAATGATATCATGTCCGGTCGATTAGCATAACAAAAACGGTTCGTAGTGCGGACGACCGTCCCCAGTTTAAGAGCGGACGGTCGTCCGCACTACGAACGATATGACAATTAAATAACTGTCGATCGTTGCTCGTTACTGTCGAAGAGCCCGATCGTGCTGCTGGGGCGAAAAAGAGCCTCTCTTTACATCGCCGCTTTGGGAAACAGAAGAGTATGGCAGATGTTTAAGTTATTAAATTTTCGTTGCTTAGCAGCAACCTCAGTTCATCTCATATCCGGTCGATTACCATAACAAAAACGGTTCGTAGTGCGGACTTCAGTCCGCTCTTAAGTTACGGACTAAAGTCCGTACTACGAACTATACGAACTAATTTTACTATGGTTAGTCGAGCGGACACGATATCACACGATTTGTATAGGAAATAAATCATTAATCTGTTGGGAGCATCTCAGTTTTGTATCTTGTATTGTGCGAGCGTCCCCGCTCGCGAGTACAATAGGCGAGCGTGGACGCTCGCACTATCAGAAAAAAAATGCTTTTTGCAAAACTGAGATGCTCCCAATCTGTTTATATAGAAGTATAAAATAATAAAGAATTTCAATGTCAATAAATGACTAGACTTAAATAGATAATTATTAAATGTTGGTAATAGGCAGATCATGTCCAAAATCATCTCTGTTCACTCTTACCGGGGCGGCACTGGCAAATCGAACACCACTGCAAACCTGGCCTCTATTATCGCTCGCGACGGAAATCGGGTCGGCATTGTAGACACAGATATTCAATCGCCTGGGATTCACGTGCTGTTCGGTTTCAGCGAGAGCAACATGGATCGCTCCCTGAACGATTACCTGTGGGGCCGATGTCCGATCGCCGAAACGGCCTACAATGTAAGTTCGCTGCTGCCAAAATTAGCGAATAACGGCAACCTCTTCCTCGTTCCTTCGAGCATTAAAGCAGGGGAGATAGCGCGAGTTTTGCGCGAAGGCTACGACGTGGGACTGCTTACCGACGGCTTTCAAGAACTGATTGACGTTCTGAACTTAGACTACCTATTTATCGATACGCACCCTGGGCTCAACGAAGAAACCCTCCTCAGCATCACGATTTCCGACATCCTGCTGCTGATTCTGCGTCCGGATCAGCAAGATTTTCAGGGAACGGCTGTCACGGTAGAGGTGGCCCGCAAATTAGAAGTTCCCAGGATTTTGATGACGATCAACAAAGCCCCAGAATCTCTGGATTTTGAGGATTTGAAGCAGCAAGTAGAGAGTATTTACAACATCCCAGTTGGAGGGGTGCTGCCCCACAGCGACAAGATGATGCTGCTAGCGAGTAAGGGGGTGTTTGCGCTCCAGTTCCCTAATGACCCTCTAACTAAGGTGGTGGAAGGGATTGCCAAACAGATTGTAGGATAATTAGTGTGGCGAGGGTCGATCGGGCCGAGTGCCGTAGTTTCGATCTCAATTCCTGAAAAACGATGTCCCCGAGTGCGCCCGCAAGTCCCGGGGAGAAACTTTCAGGGGCGACAATATTTGCTTGAAGACTAAGGAGAATGGCGACAAAATGAGATACAAATAGATTATGAGAATTTGTTAAAAAACTTTAGGAGGAACACTCATGGAATTTGATTGGCGCATACTAATAGTATTGACCCCCGTGTTGTTGGCGGGCGGCTGGGCTGCGTACAACGTCGGCACTATAGCTCTCAAACAAGTGCAGAAATTGTTGAACAAGCAAACTTAAACTCAGTATTTTCACGGATAATTTCGCAGCCGACTGTTTCTTGAGATACAAAAACAGTCGGTCTCTTTGTGCCTTGGCTCAACAAGAGCGATGGCTGATGCGATTGGCTGCGGCCGATTGGCGAATGATATCGTGTCCGGTGGATTGACATATCTCAGATTGGATCGCGCGTGCGTCCTGGAGTCTGCAGTTTAAGAGCGGACTCCAGGACGCACGCGCGAAATGTTTTTGTTCTGCTAATCTACCGGACATGATATGACTTACTGGATTCTGATAATGGCTTGGAGCAGGGACAAAGCAGTTGTCTGATGTTTGGGAATTTGTTTGATTTTTTACCTGAACGGCAATTTACGACTCTAGAGAGAGTCTGTGCAAGCCAAACAACAGTTATAGTCAGGACTTGTGCAGAAACCGGGTGCGATCGGACAAAAATACAGTCCCGGACGCACCCACACACCTAGAAACCGGGTTTTTTACTCGTTCTGTGGGTGAGTGCGATTGAGGCGCATGAAAAAACCCAGTTTCGACGCACCCGTGCGTAAGTGCTCAAATAGTTAGTAGCAAGCGCTACCGGGTAAGAGAACCCAATTGTCTATATTAGACGAATCCCATAATTCTTGTGGATCAGGCGCATAGAGCCTGCTCTTTTGAGGCTGTTTGGAATTGGTCTATTGGGGCGGGGGCGTAAGTGAAGAGCTTGATGTTTTCGGTGCGCTCAGCAGTTGTGATGAGATGGCGATAAAAATATATTTAGGCAGCACGTTCCGGCAGAAAATATGAGACAATCGCCAAAGTATTTGCGCTGAAAATCGCCCTAAAAACTGCGAAGTTTAACCAATAGGGAATATCGGTCAAATTGTCAACGTTTAACTCCTATATCTAAGGATAGATTATGCTTTTTCCCCGATCGAGCGGCATTTTACTCCACCCAACATCCTTTCCCAGCCGATTCGGTGTTGGGGACCTGGGCATAGAAGCATATAAGTTTATTGACTTTTTAGTGGAAAGCGACCAGCAATACTGGCAGATATTGCCGCTGGGCCCTACTGGTTACGGCAATTCTCCTTATTCCTGCTATTCAGCAATGGCAGGAAATCCGATGATGCTGAGCCCGGAAATTCTGCGGGACGAGCAATTGCTCAGCGATCAAGATTTAGATAGTTTGCCGGAATTTGCGCTGGATACTGTAGAATTCGATCGGGCGATCGCGCACAAAGTACCTCTGCTCAAAAAAGCCTGCGAAAACTTCAAAGCGAAAGCATCGCCGATGCAGCAAAAAGAATTCTCGGGTTTTTGCCAGAGCAAAGCGTTTTGGCTGGAAGATTATGCCTTATTTATGGCACTAAAAGACACCTTCAACGGCTCTAGCTGGCACACTTGGGAACCAGAAATTGCCCGACGCAAACCGGAGGCGCTAGACAAGTGGCGGCAGCAGCTAAATACTGAGATTTATTACTACAAATACGTCCAGTTCGAGTTTTTCCGCCAGTGGACAGAGTTGAAATGCTATGCGAACCTGCGCGAAATTAAAATTATTGGCGACATTCCGATTTATGTAGCTCACGACAGCGCGGATGTGTGGTCGAATCCCAACTTATTCTGCTTGGATGAAGCAAGCGGAGAAGCAGCTTTAATGGCGGGTGTTCCCCCGGATTACTTTAGCGCCACAGGTCAATTGTGGGGCAATCCGGTCTACAATTGGGAGGCGCTGCAAGCAAATAATTTTGAGTGGTGGGTGCAGCGTTTTGAAGCGCTTTTCGATTATGTAGATGTGAGCCGGATCGACCACTTCCGAGGATTTGACGCTTACTGGGCGGTAAAGCGCGGGCAGGATACTGCGATGGATGGAGAATGGATTAAGGCTCCTGGAACGGCTTTGTTTGAGGTAATTAATGAAAAGTTTGGGAACTTGCCGATTATTGCTGAGGATTTGGGGGTAATTACTCCTGAAGTGGAAGCTTTGCGCGATCGCTTCGAGTTTCCGGGTATGAAGATTTTGCAGTTTGCTTTCGGCGCGGGCCCGGAAGATCCTTTTTGGCCTTTTAATTACGATCGCAACTGCGTAGTGTACACCGGTACCCACGACAACGACACGACTGTCGGCTGGTTCAATCACCTCCAACAGTACGAAAGAGATGAGGTTTTGCGTTATTTGGGCTGCATCGATCCCCAAGGAATTCACTGGTCTTTAATTCGCATGGGTTGGACTTCTGTTGCTAATTTGGCAGTTGTGCCGTTTCAAGATTTGTTGGGTTTGGCTACGGACGCGCGGATGAATTTTCCGGGGAAAGCAGAGGGAAATTGGGGCTGGCGGTATCGGCGCGAAGCTTTGAATTGGGAGGTGCGCGATCGGCTAAAAACCATGACTTACACCAGCAGGCGCGCTCCCAATAAAAATTGAACAAAAATGGGTAATCGGTAATTTGTAATCAGCTCGTGTCCGGTCAATTACCCCTAACAAAAATGGTTCGTAGTGCGTCCTGGTGTCCGTAGTTTAAGAGCGGACACCAGGACGCACTACGAACCGAACTAAGAGGGCGTGCGGTTAATCGATCGGGCTCTCCTGGGTTTATGGTGTATACGGTATCAAGCACAACTGTTTGTGATTCTATGATGCCCTCGGAGTAAGGATATGCGGTTTGCTTATCACCACAAAATCAGGAGAGCCCGATCGCGGATGATAGAAGTCAATAAAGAGGGTGATTTTTATGGGAGCATCTCATTTTCGCAAAAAGGATGTTTTTTTTACAGTGCGAGCGTCCCCGCTCGCGTGCTTTACACAGCACGCGAGCGGGGACGCTCGCACTACAAATGCAAAACTGAGATGCACCCATTCTTATTAAAACTTATCGACGGCTAGCTATTAACTATTTCCGATTACCTTTTGCCGATTAACCTTGATTTTTGGGTTCGGCTGAAGGCTTGAGTTCGTCGGCTTTAAAAACAAGTTCTTTTGGGACTCCAGGGGCTCCGAGTAGTTCGGGTTGTCCATTATTAACAGCAATCATTACCCCGCCGGCGTTACCAGCTACAACTACCAATTTGCGATCGGCTTCCCAGGTTCGCACAGTCCCGGTCGGCAAAACTCCCTCAAATTCTGTTTTGCCATCGACTTCAATCTGCATCCAGGAATCTGCCTTAAAAGTGAGGCTAACCATCACTGGTTTGTTGCTAGATTTATTTGAATTTTGATCGGTTCTTGCTGCTTCGACAGCCTCGTAACTATTCGGTTTCTGTTTTTTTGAGGCGATCGATGCTGAGGCAGCTAAACGAACTTGTTCTTGCTGCCCGATCGCTAGTTCTTCGGCTGTGGCATCTTTTTTGCCTGTCGCAGAATTGCCCATCAAGTGAGATAAGCCGTTGACTGAACAGATAATTAGAAATGTGTAAAAGATGTAGAGGTGCATCGGGCGCAACTGAGGCCCATCTTGCCAGGATAGCTTGGTTCTCGATCGCGCTGGCGGTTCGATCGGGAAAAAGTCAGCAAACTGATTTGAGTCCAAACCCATTGCTTCGGCGTAGCGCTTGATCAAACCTTGAGTGTAGACCGGTTCGGGGAGTTGGTCGAGTTGACCCTCCTCGATGGCTTGCAGCAGATTCCGGCGAATCATTGTTACCACGGCTACTTTGTCCAAAGAAATTGAATGCTGTTCGCGGCACTCCCGGAGTTTAGCTCCTATTTCCGCTAGCTTATTTTGAGGTGGTTCGGGCTCTTGGGGGTGCAGTTTCTGCTTAGTTGTTTTGAAGAATAAAAACAATAAATTCTTTGTCATATGCTGTGCTCCTCGAGATTTGCTGGCACGCTTATTGATGTTAGGTTGACTAGATTCCATAAAAAAATAATTTCTGCATCTTCTAGGGGGCGGTAGCAGCCCGGTGGCAATATTGGCGAACCGGTCTGCTGCAATTGAATCGGGCCAATGGCTGTGCGGTGCAGGCGTACCACGGGATATCCCAACTGCTCGGCAATACGCCGAATCTGTCGGTTTCTCCCTTCTGATAGAATGATTTCTAACAGAGTTTGGTCTCCGGCGCGATCGAGAATTCTCACTTTTGCGGGCAAAGTCTTTCTGCCGGACAGGATGATGCCCTGACGCCACGCTTGCAGTATGGGTTCCGGGGGATCGCCCCGTACCCAAACCTGATAAGTTTTGGTGATCGAGTGACGCGGATGGGTCAAACAAAATGTCAGCTTACCATTATTGGTGAGCAATAGAGCGCCGGTGGAATCTGCATCTAAGCGTCCTACGGGGTGGATGCCTTGACCATAGCGCAGGTTTGGTGGTAGCAAGTCGAGAACTTTCGATCGAGCTCTGGGATCGCGGCAAGTAGAAACTACGCCTGCTGGTTTGTTGAGCAACAGATAGACACAAGCGGGTCGATCCGTTGGTTTCACCGGGACTCCATCGACTTCGATCAGATCGTGATCGGGATTCGCTTTTTGTCCTAAGCGAACAATATTGCCATTAACTCGGACTCGTCCAGCGACAATCATCTGTTCTGCGAGACGGCGAGAGGCAATGCCCCACTGGGCTAGAATTTTTTGCAGCCTTTCATCAGACATGACGGGAGTGTGGGAACCGCCAACGCAGGAACGTTGGGGGAGGAAATACAATAGGGTTAATGGATTTAACCTTACTACCAATGTTTAATTCCTAGTGGGGAATAAATTTTTATGGTGGGCAATCCTTACAGGGCGTTGCGCCCGGTGTAGATTGTCCTGATGGCATAACCCTGAATGTTTTTGTGCAAAAACTACGAGAAAAAGACTCGTGGCAGGCTATCCCCCGCCGTTAGTTTGCTGTTAATTTGATAGGTGTGGGTCTGACCAGACCATAACCAACACTACCATAAATCCCGTACACCAGGTTAAATTTATACGCTCGATCGCCAAATTTGCCTGGGGATCGCACAAACTGGGTTTGTGAGGCTCGATGCGAGTCCCAGTTAAATTTTTGTGCTTGAATATTAAGGTTTATATTTTTAAATTGTTTATGACTGTCGATCGCAACTCACTTCAATTTGACAATAGAGCTGGCGCTGCTAGCTATGATGGGACTGCTAATCTCGCCGAGGGACAGGGGGAGCCGCCGCCTGGTAGAGGCAGCCGGATCGCGAGCTCGGTGCTGTCTCCGGCGGTGCAGTTGTGGCTGCGATCGCAAGTTCAGCACGTTGACGAGTTGAAGGTGAAAATTGAGGGGAGCGATCGACAAATCTTCAGCGGTGCGATCCCCAAAGTAACGGCGACCGCCAGCGGTGCTGTGTATAAAGGATTACACCTAACTGAAGTTGCCATAGAAGGCTGTGGCATTCGCATCAACCTCGGTCAAGCTCTCAAAGGCAAGCCCCTGCGCCTGCTCGAATCCGTTCCCGTCACGGGCGTTTTGAGGCTCGCTCAAGCGGATTTGAATGCGTCGCTGAAAGCGCCTTTGCTGGCTGATGCTTTGAGCGAATTTTTGCTGCCCTTGCTGCCTCTGACAGATGCGGAAAAGTCGCTGAAGTTGCAAAATTCGCAGATTGCAATTGAGGCGGGGAAGTTGACGCTTTCGGCGACAATTTTGCGCGCTGGCGGTAGCCAAATTCCTTTGGTATTGCGGACTGGTTTGCGGATTGTCAGCGGTCGCGAATTGATGTTTGAATCACCAGAAATAGAAATCGATCGAGAATTAAAGAGCAGTGATTTCAATGGTTTTAAAATTGATTTCGGGCCGGAAGTTGAGATTGAGGAGTTGATTTTGAGTCCGGGGGAAATGGTTTGTCGGGGCTCAATTAGAGTTTTGCCTTAGTTAGTTAACTGTTGACTGTTGACTGTTGACTGTTGACTGTTGACTGTTGACTGTTACCAATGCCCTGTTTGCCCTGTTTGCCCAATTCCCAATTCCCAATTACCGATTAATTAAAAAAGAGTCGATCGCAGGTAACAGCAAAGTCACAAAATAGTAGACTAAGGGCGCGGTAAAAACATAACTGTCAGTGCGATCGAGAATGCCGCCGTGACCGGGGATCAACTGTCCCGAATCCTTAACCCCCGCGTCTCGCTTCATCATCGACTCAGTTAAATCTCCCAACAAACTAGCAACCCCAATCAACAAACCAAAAACAGCCCCAGTATAGGGCCACCCAGGCCATTGTAAATACCAAGACCCGGCGACGGCCACGGCGATGCTGCCGCAAACACCAAATACGGCACCTTCAACGGTTTTTTTGGGGCTGATGTGGGAGAGGCTGGTGCGGCCGAAGAATTTGCCGACAAAATAAGCCCCAATGTCAGCGGCCCAGATGCAGAAGAAAGCCAGCAGCAGCGAAGTCAATCCTAAAGATAGGTTGCTGTGACTTGTCCAAGACAGGGACGGGTGAATGTTAACAGGCGCATTGCTGGCTACTGTTTGCGAAAATTGGGTTGTAGCAAGATTTGCCTGGTCGAAACCGACTCGCAGCCGTACCCAGTAGCTAGGTAAATAACCGCCGTAGAACAATCCTAAAATTGAGGTACCAATATCGGCGATCGTGGATAATTTAGGTTGGAATAACAGGTAGAAACAGATTAAGGTTCCGGCGAGGGGAAACATCGCGTCTACGAGTTGGGGGGCCAGGGCGGCTGTAATTAGCAGGCCTTGACTGACAGCTAAGGTTGTTTTGGCTGCGGGTGCAATGCCTTTAGCTCTGGCTAACTGAAAATATTCCAATTGACCGAGGTAGACGATGACTCCAAAACCGAGGGTGAAGTACCATCCCCCCATAATAATCATTCCCAAAGCAAGGGCGATCGCAACTATTCCACTCAGGATACGAGACCAAGGCATAAAATGAATTTCTCACAGCAGATGGCGGGTCAGTCGATTTTAGATTTTAGATTTTAGATTTACAAGGGCAGATGAATCTGGGAGGTTGAACTCTTAGTCTAAAATTTTGGTTTTGGGCAGGGGTTAGTCGATTTGGGATTTGGGATGCAAGGATTGTTAAGGTACGGGTTTCTCGCTTGTACAGCCAACCGCATCACCAATTCATCCAAAATCTCAACTCAGGCGATCGATCCAACTATGGTCGCCCTTACTTCTAAGTATGAACGTTAAGCGAACGTAAAAAAGGTTAAGAATTACATTTAGTATTTGATTCTCAGTCATACAGCGTCTGGGCCCACATCATCATCTTTGATTTGGTGTGGGAGTATGTCAGTCTCATGACTGATGACTAATGACTAATGACTAATGACCAATGACTAATCCAGCTTTTCGCCACTGAGAATGAAAATGGGATTGACGGCGGCAAAGGTTTGACTCAGGCCGCGAGTTTCCAAACGGTTGACGGCGGATTGGACTACTTCGATGTTGCGGACTTGCAACTCGGCGAAGCTTTCGGAAAGGGCGTAAAGATTTTCTAAATTCGATGCTGTGGCGACAACTCGACCGCGGGGCTGCAAGTACCGCCAGACTTCCTTGAGAATCATTTTAATGGGGCGACCTCCTTCGATGCAGACTCGGTGGGGGGGTTGGGGCAGATTTTTGAGGCATTCCGGGGCACTGCCTTCTATGACTTCTACGTTGTCGAGCTCGAATCGATCGCAATTTCTGCGAATCAAGCTGGCTACTTCTTCGTCCCTTTCGACGGCGATAATCCGACCTTTGGGACACAGCAAACCTGTTTCTACAGCAATTGTACCAGTACCTGCACCAATGTCCCACACTAATGAATCTGCTTGCAGTCGCAGGTGGGAGAGTAACAGCAGTCGGACTTCTCGCTTACTCATGGGAATTCCCGGTAAACGTTCAAATAAGTCATCGGGAATACCAGGAGTGACGTAGGGCCAAAGCATAGTTATATTTTAGATTTTAGATTTTAGATTTTAGATTGAAGCCAGACCGAAGTTGGAAGTCAGAAAAAATAGAAATTCTCCCCTTTCTCCCCAATCCTTCATATTTACTGTCGCACAACCTTGAGAGTTTGGAGGTCTCTATCGCTGCAACCTGTGATTTTTCCGCCTGCTGCAAGGACTTGTTGCAGGTAGTCAAGGGCTTCTGGGGTAATGATTTCACCGGGCATCAAAACTGGTATTCCTGGGGGATAGGGACAGATGAGTTCGGCGCTGAGGCGATCGACCGCTTGGTCTATTCCTACGGTTTCCGCCGGGGAAAAGAAGGCCTCGCGGGGGGAGAGTGGGGGAATGGGAGAGGGGGAGAGTGGGGGATGGGAAAAATCTTGCTTCTTGCTTGTTGCTTCTTGCTTAAATATCGAGCTATTAAATCCGTTAAATTCGCTATAAAATCCGCTGTCGAACTTGCTTCTTTCTGCTAAAACTGTGAAAGCTTTAACTAGATTTTCGATATCTGATTCTGTATTTCCCAAACTGATAATAAATGTGAGATGTTGCGGCATGGGAAGTTCTGCTGTGACTGCGAGTTCCGAGTGCATGATTTCATCTGCCACAAATCCTGTGATGCCTAAATCGGATACTTTTACTGTTAGCCTCGTTCGATCTAATGTGGCAAAACCGGGCGTGTTTGATGGTTCTAAAACTGATAAGCCTGGAATTTGACTGAGACGATCGCGCGCTTTGTCTGCTAATAGTAAAGTTTGAGCCATTAATTCTTTGCCGTGGAGGGCGATTTGTTGGCGGGCGGCGTCTAATGATGCTAACAATAAGTAGCTGGGACTGGTGGATTGTACTAGCTGCAATGCTCGATCGAGTTTTTGGATATTTATCCGATCGCCCTTGAGGTGCAGCATCGATGCTTGTGTCATTGCACCGAGGGTTTTGTGGATTGATTGTACCGTTAAATCTGCCCCGGCTGATAGGGCCGGTTCTGGTAAGTTTGGGTGAAAGTTAAAGTGCGCGCCGTGGGCTTCGTCTGCTAATAACGGTATGTTGTATTGATGGGTAATTTGGGCGATCGCCCGCAAATCCCCGCAAACGCCGTGATAGGTTGGGTAGACCATCATTACTGCTTTCGCGTCGGGATGTTGTTCTAGGGCTGCTGCTGTGGCTTCTGGGGTGATGCTGTTGGCAATATCCCAAGCGCGATCGTACTCTGGACTGACAAAAATCGGGATTGCACCAGATAAGATTAAGCCTGAAATCGCCGATTGATGGATATTTCGAGGCAAGATAATTTTATCGCCGGGCCCGCAAGTCGCTACAATGGCGGCGATGATTCCGCCAGTCGAACCGTTTGCTAAAAAGCGAGTTGAGTCTGCTGCAAATGCTGCTGCTGCTAACTCTTGAGCTCGCGCAATTGCACCTTCTGGGTTGAAGAGATTGTCTAATTCCGGCAATTCCGGCAAATCTGAGCGAAATACGGCGGCACCGAATAAGTCAACTAGCTGCTGGGAGATGCCTTGTCCGCGTTTGTGTCCGGGGGCGTAAAATGGGCTGTGATGGTGATTTGTGCGATCGCGCAGGGCATCTAATAGCGGTGTTTGTTGTTGAGGGTTTGGTGCTGACACACTTATACCATTTTAAATTTTAGATTTTAGATTGGGGATGACTCACTGGATCTGGGTTGGGATATTCCCTAATACTCAAGGCATAATTATAGGCGGACGTAACAGTTAATTATCGCTATTTAGATAGATGTGTAATTTATTGTTAATCTAGCATAATTGTACAACCATCGCCTAAATATTTGATTAACATTGCAACCGCAGATGTTGGCAGACAAACACAGATGAACGCAGATAAATTTAAGACTTTAATTGCAATCCTTGCAATTAAATTTTACGGTAATTAAACAATGTCACACATTAGTTGTTTTTGTTTTAAAAAATGGCTGGAAGTGGCGACAAAATGTTTGACAAACATCTCTATTAGCTGAGCAAAAAACTAACATGATTTTTCCCAATCCTACTCCGTTTCCAGGCCCGCAGATTCCCGGTACTGAACCGGGGCTGCCAGAAATTCCTTCGTCGCCACCGGTGCCTGGCTCGGTACCACAACCGATTCCTGCGCCGTTTCCTGAGCCAATTCCCGCACCTGTGCCGGAACCTGTACCTTCTCCGATTCCTCAAACGGTTCCTGGGCCTATTCCTCAGACAATTCCTGAACCTATTTAAATTAGGTTTTAGTCGATCGCGAAATTTAAGATTGTTTGTGAGGTCGATCGCAAAAACCGGTTTCTCCCAAGTTTCCAATCTTTTTGATGAATATCAGACTTGAAAAAACTCGGTTTTTGTCTAAATTATCAATTAATTGAAGTTGAGCGCAGTCTCTTTACAAAGGTCAACAGCATCCAAATCAGTGGATTTGCCGTCAGAGTATTCGGCCCTGACATCAAAAACACAGCCCGCATCCGAGCCACCGTAGTCAGCTTGATTCCACTCAAAATCTGCCTTTTCCCGATCGGCAATGGGGGTCTCTAGCTCGTTTTCTCCCCAAGTATCCTTATCGGGAGGAGACATATAGACGGCTGTCATCGTCTTACCGCTGTTGTTAACCACCGAAATGTTGACCATCTGAGCGAAAACGCTAGCTGCTGTCAGCGCTAACAGGGGCAGCGACAGCCCCGCAGCGAGCTTTACTTTGCTTAACAACTTGTTAACCATTTAGCCATCTACCTCAAGTTCGATATTTATTCAAGCTTAGCTTTAGAAGTTAGAAGGGACAAGTCAGATATATTGCTATTGCTTATGATATTTTGAGACAGTGAAGTGATATGTTTCTAAATAGCTATGCTTACTGCCGGAATTGTCGGACTGCCTAATGTTGGCAAATCTACTTTGTTTAATGCTTTGGTGGCTAATGCCAAGGCGACTGCTGCTAATTTTCCATTTTGTACGATCGAGCCAAATGTCGGTATCGTGGCAGTGCCAGACGAACGGCTGAAGGTGCTGAGCGATATTTGCAATTCCGCGCAAACTGTGCCGACGCGGATGGAGTTTGTCGATATTGCGGGTTTGGTGAAGGGTGCGAGTCAGGGGGAAGGGCTGGGAAATCAGTTTTTGTCTCACATTCGGGCCGTAGATGCGATCGCCCATGTTGTCCGTTGTTTTGACGATGATGATATCATTCACGTTGCGGGTTCTGTCGATCCCCAGCGAGATATTGACATTATCAATCTCGAATTGATCTTAGCAGATTTAGCTCAAATTGAACGCCGGCTCGATCGCACTCGCAAACAAGCCCGCAACAACAAGGAAGCTCAAGCAGAAGTGGACGTGCTTGAAAAGTTGGTTCTGGTTTTGAATGCCGAAAAACCCGTGCGCCAGTGCAGTTTAACAGACGAAGAAGCTGAATTAGTTAAAGGTTTAGAATTGTTAACAAACAAGCCGATTATCTATGCAGCTAACGTGTCCGAGGACGATTTGGGAACCGGAAATAGCTATGTCGAACAAGTGCGGGAAATAGCAGCTAAAGAAAATGCTAAAGTTGTCATAGTTTCGGCGCAAGTTGAGTCAGAATTGGTGGAGTTGCCAGAGGAAGAACGGGCTGATTTCTTAGAATCTCTCGGGGTAACTGAAGGTGGCTTAAAATCTTTGATTCAAGCTACTTACGAATTATTAGGTTTGCGGACTTATTTCACTAGCGGGCCGCAGGAAACTCGCGCTTGGACGATTATCGCGGGAATGTTAGCACCGCAAGCTGCGGGGGTGATTCACTCCGATTTTGAGCGGGGTTTCATCCGGGCAGAAACTGTAGCTTATGCAGATTTGGTGGCTACGGGCGCGATGAATGCTGCTAAGGAAAAAGGCTTAGTTCGCAGTGAAGGAAAGCAGTATGTTGTACAAGAGGGCGATGTGTTGTTGTTCCGATTTAATGTGTAGTCTTTTAAGGAGATAAGCAAATGGATATCGTTTCACTGGCAATTGCTTGGCTGGTAACATCTGTGAGCTTTTTTATTATTTCCAAGTTGCCCATCGGGGTGGAAATTGACACTTTTGGAAAAGCGATGGTTTCGGCGGCAGTTTTGGGATTGCTGAATGCTTTGGTGCGGCCGCTTTTTGTAGTTTTGGGCTTTCCAGCTTTGTTGGTAACTGTTGGTTTGTTTATGATTGTTATCAACGCTGCTATCTTTGGATTGGCGGCTTGGCTAGTCGAAGGGTTTCGCTTGCGGTGGGGAATTTGGAGTGCTTTGTTGGGCGCTATAGCCCTCAGTTTCATTAACTCTTTGCTCTATCAGGTGTTGGATACCCTGCCAAGTCGGTAGAGAAAGGTAAGGCGGAAGGGGCGGGTTTATCTATGTTGTTAGTTATAGCAAATATTCCCGGCCCAACCCGCCCCTAATGACTCATGACGTTTCCGAGCGTCCCCGCTCGGACGGGAGCATCTGGTGTTTTGCATTATAGTGCGAGCGTCCCCGCTCGCGAGTTATACAATACGCGAGCGGGGACGCTCGCACTATAATAAAAAATATGTACAAATCCTGCAAGGATTGCTATAGAAAAAGTAACGCGGAAGGGGCGGGTTTATCTGTGTTGTTAGCTATAGCAAATATCCCCGGCCAAACCCGCCCCTAATGACTCATGACGTTCCCGAGTAATGACTAATGAGCAATAACTAATAGCGTTCGCGAGCGGGGACGCTCGCGCTAATGACTAATGACTAATAGCGTTCGCGAGCGGGGACGCTCGCGCTAATGACTAATAGCGTTCGCGAGCGGGGACGCTCGCGCTAATGACTAATGACCAATGACTAATGACTAATGACTAATAGCGTTCGCGAGCGGGGACGCTCGCGCTAATGACTAATGACTAATGACCAATGACTAATGACTAATGACTAATAACTAATGACCTATGATGAGTAATTGTCAGGGATAAAAGCATCTCGACTGCGACTATTTTCCACAGGCCAGTCTGGATGTTCCCCGCCGATAATCAATTCTTCAACCGTCACGAATTCTTTGCTTAGTTGCTGGAAAACATTAATTAAAATATCGATACCGATAGCGTCGCTAGTCCCTAAATCAAACCAACAGCGAGCCCAAGGACCTTGATACTCCATTTCTCCCATATTGTGCATCAAAGCCATCATGCTTTGGTCGGCTAGATTAACATCGTAATCCATGTCACTGATATCTAAGCCTTCATCTTGAACTTGCAAATTTTCTGCATTAAATCCCCCTAGTTTTCCCAAGAAAAACCAAGAGTCAAATACTTCTTCAACATACTGTTTTTCACCGTTTGAAGGCACGTTGCTAAACTTCAGCCAAATCCAGAGGTCAAAGGGGTTAAACTCGCGAAACTGTACTTTCATGGTTTTTTGGTATTTTTATAATGGTGGTAAAGCCGTGGGCCCCCAGATGCCATCTGCATCTCTAATTTTATCGCGCATTGGGTCGCAGTTGCGAGATTGGCTGTCGAGACGGTTGCGGGTTTTGCACTGCTGAAAAAAGATTTCGGCTACTAAACTGCGCGGTAGTTGGTCTGGTTTGACTAAGGCTGCGTCGAAGTTTTGGCGGGCTTCTTCCAGTAGGGTTTTGTTGGTGTCCTTTCCCCTGGCTTGGGAAAACAAAATTTGTGCTTTGAGATAAAGAATTTCTGGATTGTTTGGTGTTTCTGTTAGGGATTTGTTGGCAAATTCTAGGGCGCGATCGTATTTTTTCAAGTCTCGATAGCCTACTGCCATGCCGCGATAAGCTAAGTAGCGGGGATAGGCTTTTTGTTCTAGTCTCTGAATGGCGTCGCTGGGGTTGGAAAAGGGCAGGTTTGTGGCTAGCATTAAGTCCATGTAGCCTTTGAGCAGATTGAGTTCTGGGTCGTTGGGAGCTATTTTTTCGGCTGCATCTAGGTATTGAAATACTACTCGCAGTTTGTTGAGTGCTTGGGGCGCGCCTTTGGCTGTTCCTTCTTTGGCTATGGCATTTGCTCCTTCTAGAAAGTGACCGACTGCTGTGTATAGGTTGCCGCGTAATGGGTTAGTTTTTCTCAAGTTTTCGCCTACTTCGCGGGTTTTTTGCGCGTAGGAATTCATCGAGTTGAAGTCCTGCTCGATGTAGGATAGGGAAGCTGCCATTGCATAGGCTAGCGGCTCGTTTGGTTCGGCTGATAGTGCTTGTTGAACTTGGGCTTTTGCTTGTTTGTAGTTTCCTTGTTGAAACATTGTTTTGAAGGCTGCTTCGGTGTTGGGCCCGATCGCCTGTGGGTTGCTGCTGCGAAAGGGATCGCCCGCTACTGCGGAGTTAATGCAGAGGCCGAGGACGATCGCACTTGCTCCAAGGGCGATCGCCCGCACTGTCTGTTTAGAATTTAACATTTGTTTCCCAAGCGATGCTAAAGGGTTTTTTGTCATGGTCAATTCCCACTCGTGTAATATAGTGTAAACTAGAAACCTATGAGTTACGTTCTCAGACCTAGAGAGCCGCGATCAAAAAAAGAATTGAATTTGCTTGATTTTTTCCGGTTTTTGCGGTATATTTTAATAATGGGAGTGTGACTAATTATCTATAAAGAGACGGATTTCCATTATTAGAATATACCATGAAACAAGTTAAAAATCAAACGCCAAAGCTCGAAAAAAATGGAAATTTTTTGTAAAGATTTATGTAAATTTTATGTAAAATCATTGTGGGCGATCGGCACGATTTTAAAACAGCCTTAACTATTAATAGCACAACCAGAAGCTGAGGGATACAAGATTCCCAATGCCCGATTCCCAATTCCCAATGCCCGATTCCCGTTACCAATTGCGTTAATGCTTTATCTAAAAAACTTAGTTTATCATCCTACAGCCTGTCCGAATGCTATTCTGAAAAATATTAACTTAGAACTGCCGTCGCAGCAAATGGGGCTGATTGTAGGCCGCAGCGGTTCCGGCAAAAGTACGCTATTAGAAATATTAGCAGGTTTAGCGGAAAAAACTAGCGGCGACATCCGCTGGCGCGAACAAGAATTAACACCGGAACACTTGCAACAGTTAGGAGGTTTAGTGTTCCAGTTTCCAGAAAGGCATTTTTGCGGAGGCACAATTTTAGAAGAATTGCGGTTGGGGCATCCTGAATTGGGACAAGAACAAATCAACAAAGCAATGGCAGAAGTGGGACTCGGACATTTGCCACTGAAGGCTTCCCCGCACGCTTTGAGCGGCGGACAACAGCGCCGGGTAGCCCTAGCGGTGCAACTAATTCGCCAGCCGCATTTGCTGCTTTTGGACGAACCGACGGCGGGTTTGGATTGGTCGATGCGCCGGCAGTTGGTAAGCTTGTTGGGTAAGTTAAAAAGTCACTGGACTTTGTTGATTGTCACTCACGATGCTAGCGATTTGTTGGGCGTTGCTGATAAATTTTGGACTTTGGATCGTGGGGATTTGCAGGAGGTCGATCGGGCTAAGTTAGAAGCTAAGGAAACGAGTTTTGTGAGTCATTAGTCAGTAGTCAGAAGTGCGAGCGTCCCCGCTCGCGAACATTAGTCAGAAGTCAGAAGTGCGAGCGTCCCCGCTCGCGAACATTAGTCAGAAGTCAGAAGTGCGAGCGTCCCCGCTCGCGAACATTAGTCAGAAGTCAGAAGTGCGAGCGTCCCCGCTCGCGAACCTTAGTCATTAGTTCTTTCGATAGTTATTATAAAATGAACCAGACGGAAATTATGATGTTGCCGGAAATGAATGAATTGTGGCAACAAACGCTGAATTGGCAGCCGGATGAGTCGCAGCAGCAACAATTTCAGCGGCTTTACGAGTTGATTGTTGAGGGCAATCGTTCCTTGAATTTAACTCGAATTACTGAGCCTGTTGAGTTTTGGGAAAAACATTTGTGGGATTCTCTGCGGGGAATTGCGAGACTGTTGCCACCTCATCACAATTCGGCAGAAAATGCCAATTTGCCCGCTGAATCGGTGTTGAAAGCGATTGATATTGGGACTGGTGGCGGTTTTCCGGGTTTGCCGATCGCGATCGCCCTGCCGGATTTATCTGTCACCTTGCTCGATTCTACTCGCAAGAAAATCACTTTCTTGGACACGGTTTTGCCGTCTTTAGGGATAGAAAATGCGGTGACTTTGCTGGGTAGAGCCGATGAAATTGCCCGACAGTTGCCGCATAAACAAGCTTACGATTTAGCCCTTCTGAGAGCTGTTGGAGCAGCTTCTCTGTGTGCTAAATGCGCCCTGCCACTGCTGAAAAATAACGGTTTGGCTGTACTTTACCGGGGAAATTGGACGGTGGAGGAAGAGACGGAGTTGCAAAGTGCGATCGAGCGTTTGGGCGGCACACTTGAGTCAGTTGAATCATTCACAACGCCGACGAGTCAGGGCGCGCGCCACTGCGTTTACTTGCGGAAAACTGTACAGCAGTTCGATCGCCCTACTCGCTAGCTAGAGAACGTTTATATGGGCGGGATTGATATCAAGTGATGTTTTTATTTTAGAGATAATACCAATTTCATAAAGTAGCGCTAGATATTACCCCCCCAACCCCCCCTTACTAAGGGGGGGCTAAGACTTCATCAGCACATCTTTAGAAAAATGGTATAACAAAGTGTGTAATTGCGATCACAGCTACACACTTTGCGAAACTAACCGATCGCCTTTTCGTAGCGCTTGTTAACTTCCGTCCAATTAACCACATTCCACCACGCTTTCAAGTAGTCGGCGCGGAGGTTTTGATACTTGAGATAATAAGCGTGTTCCCAAACATCATTGCCCATGATTGGATAGTTGCCCTCCATGAAAGGAGTGTCTTGATTGGCAGTAGTTGCAATTTCTAGTTTGCCTGCTTTGTTGCGAACCAGCCAAACCCAACCGCTGCCAAAACGCTTAGTTCCAGCCTCATTAAATTTGGCTTGAAAATCGCTAACACTGCCGAAATCTTGCTTAATTGCTGTGGCAATTGCTCCTGTGGGTTCGCCGCCGCCTTTGGGACTCATGATTTCCCAAAACATAGTGTGATTGAGGTGTCCGCCGCCGTTATTGCGAACGGTTGTGCGAATATCTTCCGGCACTTTGCTCAAATCTTTGAGCATATTTTCCGCACTAATGTTTTTAAGTTCCGGGTGTTTGCTGACAGCTTCGTTGAGGTTTTTAACGTAGGCGGCGTGATGTTTGTCGTGGTGAAACTGCATTGTCCGCGCGTCGATGTGCGGTTCTAAAGCGTTGTATTCGTAAGGCAGAGGCGGCAGTGTAAAAGGCCCGGGAGTTTGAGCTATTTTTGTATCTTTGGGCGCTGAACTTGCTTGCACTACATTATTTCCTGATGCTTGGCAAGCACCTGCGGTAAGAGCTCCGACGCTAGCTGTCAGCAAATACAAGAAATCTCGGCGTTTGAGAGTCATAAAAGATACCTAAGTAGATTATTAACTGTTCGCTCTCAGATTAAAGCAAAATGGGAGGGAGTTGGGAAAAAAAAGTTTTATCGCCCGAATGGATGAGACGGATGGGCGATGGTTGTGAGAGTTTTTTAAGTATACGCTAATTGTGTGCGCCTGAGTAAAACTCATGTGTTCCGGTTAACTAACCCGATTTCTTTGTTGAAACCGGGTTTTTTTTTGATTATTCTTGGGAAAGACGCTGCACGGATTCGCCTCCAAAAAGCCGATCGGCTGCTTGGAGAATACCGGGAATTTTGGCAGCGTGGGGGCTGTGGGCGAGACAGCGGCGCAAGTCTAATTCATTGAGGCGATCGGCTTTTTTGCCTGGAAACCAGTGGCTGGCGTTACCTAAAAGGTTGTAGCGCATCTTGCAATAGTCGATCGCATCGTAAGCATTCACCAAATTCCACAGCCACAAAATCACACGAATGTTAACCTCTCCGGGAGTATTTTCGATAGTTGGTAAACCGACATCCCAAGTCTTAAACCAATCTTCTCCTAATTTATCAATCGCTGCCTTTTCCAACTTTGCTAATATCGGCGGCAACAATTCATCGGCTCTATCTAACAATTCTACAGCTTTCAGATGCTCGTTAAAATCTTCAGGTTTTGCAGCACCCAAACTCAAAGTATGTACTTGCGGGTGCGACAAACAAAACAAATCATTAAACACCATCGGACTCAGGGGATAGCACAAATCAACCAATTTTTGCGATGGGTTGTAAAGTTGACCGCCTTTGTCGGAAGGGCTGATAATAAAAACGCCCATGTCGTGACGTTTTGCCGCTTCAATTGCGGGCAAATTAATTTGATTGATGTAGTACCAGTGCAAGTTAATATAATCAAATTGATTGGTCTCAATGGTTTTGACAATCACATCCGTCGGCCCGTGAGTTGCAAAACCAATAAACCGAACTTTGCCTTCTGCTTGCAATTGTTTAGCAACATCCATGCAGCCGCCGGGACGCATGGATTCCTCTAGCAATTCCCACGTATTAATGCCGTGTAGGGAAAATAAATCGACGTATTCTAATTGCAAATAAGCTAAGGATTTATTAAATTCTTCGCGAAACTCCTGGGAGTTGGCTTGGGGATTTACTTTAGTTTGAACTATCAATTTTTCGCGGGGAAACTGCGGCAAAATCCACCCCAACTGCATCTCAGAAGTGCCGTAACCGCGAGCAGTTTCTATGTGATTGATGCCGCATTCGATAGAATAGCGAATTGTCGCTTCTACATTTTGTTGATTGTCTGGTGGAATCTCATTTGCTGGCACGTCTTGCCATTTGTGGTGATATCTCATACCGCCACAGGAAAAGACGGGCATGGATAATTCTGTGCGGCCGAATCTGCGATATTGCATTATCAAAAAGAAGGAAGAAGGAAGAAGGAAGAAGGAAGAAGGAAGAGGGAAGAGGGAAGAAAAGAAATTTAACGTCGGAACTTACGCACCAAGCTTAAGAAACTGGGTTTGATGGACGACAATATTTCGTTGCAGTCCGTAGATTCGGGCAAAAACTCAGTTTCTGACTATCCGTGCGTAAGTCCTATTAACTCTAGGTACGCGCAGCGCCCTGGCTAACTATTTCCTATTTAGAAATTTCGCGCACTACGGGTTTACCGTCTTTGATTTCGCCGACTAAAACCAAATCTGTACAGTTAACAAACAAGCCATTTTCTAACACGCCGGGAATATTATTCAAAGTTTTTTCTAATTCCGCAGGATTGTCAAGGTTATCAAATTGAACGTCTATTACCATATTACCTTGGTCGGTAATTACTGGGCCGGCTTTTTTGATTCCCATGCGGAGTTCTGGTTTGCCTCCCAATTTTTCGATGGCGCGGGTAACGGGGGTGATTGCCATCGGTATAACTTCGATGGGTACGCGAAAAGTCGAACCCAATTTATCTACCATTTTGGAACTGTCAACTACTACAATAAACTGAGTTGCGAGGTAATCAACAACTTTTTCGCGGGTGTGGGCGGCACCGCCACCTTTAATTAAGTTGAGGTGGGGATCGACTTCATCAGCGCCGTCTATAGCTACGTCAATTCTGTCAATTTCGTCGAGGGTTGTCAGCGGTACTCCGTATTGTTTGGCTAATACTTCTGATTGAAAGGATGTCGGGACTCCTTTGATATCTTTGAGTTCTCCTGATTTTATGCGATCGCCCAACGCTTGAATAGTATAAGCTGTAGTTGACCCCGTGCCGAGTCCGACAATCATACCTGATTTTACGCGATCGGCTGCTGCAAAGCCGACTTGCTGTTTCATCAATTTTACGGGGTCTTGTTCTGTTGTCATGTTCGGTACTCCTCAATAGCTTTAAGATTATATCATTTATTATGGATTTATTTAACCGCAGAGAACGCAGAGAACGCAGAGAGGAAGAAGCAGAAGAGACGGGACTCGCAAATTGTTTCTAGTGGGAAATTCTCTCTTTCTTCTCTGCGCCCTCTGCGCCCTCTGTGGTTAAATAAAAAAAATCTAGTTCACAAATCGGCGGATAATTGCCATAATGAAAATCGGTTTTCTCGATACCTACACTTGGGATTATAATATTGAAACTCCTTACCGCGAACCTTTGGGCGGCACTCAGTCGGCTATTTGTTATTTGGCTGAGGCTTTGGCTGCACTGGGAAACGAGGTATTTTTACTTAACAATACTTCCGAATCGGGGATGTCGCGCGGTGTTGATTGCAGGCACCGGGTAGGGGATAAAGCTAATTTAGAATTGCTGCGATCGCTCGATTTTTTAGTTATAGTCAATATAGTCGGCAAAGCGCTGGAAATTAAGCCGCTTTTGGGCAAACATACTAAGTTAATTTTGTGGGTTCATAACGAACCTGGCTTTGTCTTTCTTGAGAATTTTAATAATTATCAAGAAGTTAATGCTTGCGATGCGTTTGTTTTTGTCAGCGACTGGCAGCGCGAGCAATTTCACGCTCGTTTTGGGCTTGACTCGAATCGCAGTTATGTTTTAAGAAATGCGATCGCACCTTGTTTTGCTAACATTTTTTCCGATAATCTTTCAATCCTTTCTCAAAAATCTCGACCGCCAATTATAGCTTACACCAGCACTCCCTTTCGCGGACTCGATATTTTATTAAAAGTCTTTCCCAAAATTCGTCAGGCTGTCCCCGGAACCAGATTAAAAGTATTTTCTAGCATGAAAGTACACCAAATAGATGACAATGAGAACAACCTATTTTTTGGTGATATTTACGAAGAGTGTCAGGCAACAGAAGGCGTTGAGTATGTCGGTTCCGTACCGCAACCCGAACTCGTCCGGCAACTGCGTTCTGTTGCGGTTTTAGCTTACCCTAATACCTATTTAGAAACGTCATCTATTGCGGTGATGGAGGCGATGGCCAGCGGTTGCCGGATTGTGACGAGTGATTTGGCGGCTTTGCCGGAAACAACTGCGGGATTTGCGCGTCTTGTTTCCATGTCAGGGGCAGAAAATTTAGCATCGGTAACTAATTGGAACCGTGCCGGAAAACCGGATTGGGAGGGATATACAAGGCGGTTTGTTGAGGCGACAGTCTCAGTTTTAAAAGAGTTTGCGGGGGCCGGCAGCGCCAATGCTGAAAATCATCTGAGACGGCAGGTAGAATATATAAATCGAGGGTGTACTTGGTCTGTGCGTTCCCGAGAGTGGGTAGAATGGTTGAATAGTATTAGTGTAAAACCTGTAAGAGTGGCAGAGCAAATGATCGCGGATTCTTTGGTAGATTTCAAGGCAGTTAAAAGTTATTTCTTAAAGGGCAATCGGCTGAAAGATGCAGGCAATCTCGATGGCGCAATTGAAAATTATCAGCAAGCTTTAGAGTTGAATCCAGCCGAGGCGGAAGTTCATAAAAAGTTGGCGGAAGTTTATGTTTTGCAAGGAGAATTTGCTAGGGCGATCGCCCAATGCAATCTCGCCCTTAAATTCCAACCGAATTTTGCTGCAGCTTACTTGACGGCGGGCAATGCCCTGCAGGCTGAAGAGAAGCTGGAAATGGCAATTAAAGCTTATTTGCAAGCTTTAGAAATTCAGCCGGAATTTGCCGAAGCTAGCGCGAATCTCGGCAGTATGTATTACAAGTTAGGGCAATTGGAACAGGCGGAAAATTGTTACCAAAAAGCTCTTGCCATTAATCCCAATTTGTGCTCTGTTCATTTGATGCTGGCAGGCGTTTTGCAGCAGCAAGGAAAGTTAGATGCAGCAATTGCTTGCTGTCAAAAAGTGCTGCAACTGCAACCGGGAGATGCTAGCGCCCTGGAGAAACTATCGAGTTTAATTAAACAACAACAGCAAGCAACTGTCGCCAGCCAAGTTATCGAATTAGAAACAGAATCAGACGCAGCGCAACCAATATCTGTCAACAAAGATGAAGGCTACGGCTTGCAGCCTTCTAGCATCAATTTGCCGCCTGCGCCTACCACAGAAAATTTAAATACTCCGTTTACCAATCCCGCCGCAGTTTCCGAACAAGTTACCTCGCTGAAGGTTCCAGACAGCAGACAAATTGCCCATTATCAAGAAGTAGAACCCTACAAAAAACTGGCAGAAAACTGTTTAGTTCAAGGTAAAATTAAAGAGGCGATCGCAGCGTGCCAGCAAGCCCTAAAAATTCGCCCTGATTACATCCACGCTTACGTCACTTTAGGCAATGCTTTGCAAGCGGGAGGCAAAATTGAAGCTGCTATTAGATCGTATTCTCAAGCCTTAGAATTGCAGCCAAACTTTGCAGAAGTGCGGGCAAATATTGGCAGTATGTACTTTAAAATGGGACGTTTGGAAGAGGCGATCGCCAATTACGAGCAAGCCATTGCCCTGAGTCCAGATTTAGCGGGCGCTCACTGGAATTTAGGGAAAGTATATCACAAACACGGCAACATTGAAGCAGCGATCGCCTGTTTTAAAAGAACATCCGAACTCAACCCGCAGCTTGTCGGTGCAGACTTCCACTTTAACTTAGGCAATCGGCTTTTCACTCAAGGAAAGCGCGACGAAGCAGTCGAAAGCTACGAAAAGGCGATCGCCATTAAACCGGATTGGGCAGAAGCCTATGCTAACATCGGCAGCGCGCGATCGCAACAAGGTAATCTCGATGCTGCCATCGCTTACTATCAAAAAGCTGTAAGTTTCAAGCCAGAATTAGAAGTTCTGCACTTCAATTTAGGCAACTCATTCTTACAGCTATGCAAGTACGAAGAAGCAATTATTCATTACCAAAATACTCTCAAAATCAAGCCAGATTGGCCGGAAGTTCACGCTAACCTCGGCAGTTGTTTTTCCATGCTGGGGCGGCTGGAAGAAGCCTTAGCCAGCTATCAGCAAGCTTTGACACTAAAACCGGATTGGGCAGAGGTTTACTGCCGGATGGGACACATTCAAAAACAAGATAAGCCCCTAGAGGCGATCGCACATTTTGAAAAGGCGATCGAATGCAGCCCCAAATTTAGCGAAGCCCACCAACAACTCTGCGACTTGCTAAGCCACTCCACCAACCTCGCCAGAGCCCGCAGCGTAGCCGACAAATACTGCGAATTCTGCGGCGACAATGCCCCAGTCATGTCAGCCACAGCCTACGTCTTTTCCTACCTGCAATCAGGTGTCAGCAAACAGGCAATTGAGAAACTCGAAGAAATCGAAAAACTCTGCTACGAAAAAGTCGAAACATTTAGCGTCATTGAACTAAAACTGCTTTACGAAATCTTCCTATTTGCAGTTTCTCACCTGCGAGACAACCGCCAAAAAAATGCCAGTTTCTACCGATTAGTTGCCAAAGAATACTACAAAAAAGCCGTCATGCAGCGGCAGCCAATTAATCGAATCAAATCAGTAAATTTCCTCACAAAACAACAGCCATTAAAAATCGGCTTCCTTTCCAAACACTTCCGCCGCCACTCAGTAGGCTGGTGCAGCGAAGCTTTAATTCGCGAATTAAGCCGCATCACTCCCCACGTTCATCTTTACGTCACCGGCAAACTCAACCGAGATGAAGTTACCGAACGATTTGAAGAAATGGCTGGCAAGTTTTACTGGCCGAAAAAATATCCCAACGGCTTTGCTGACGGCGGCGAAATCCTCGCGGAAGTAGTGCAAGACGATTTGGATGTTTTAATAGATTTAGACTCGATGACAGTGCCAACAAATGTTGAAGTGCTGTATCAATATCCTGCGGGGATTTGCGTTTCTTGGCTGGGATTCGATGCGCCCTACATTTCGGAGAATCACTATTTTCTCTGTGACGAACACACTCATCCCCCAGGCGTTGAAGAACATTACTTAGAACAGTTAGTTAGGTTGCCTAGTTGTTCGGTAGCAATTGGCGCACTGCAAAGCATTTCCGTGAATCGAGAATCGATTAGAAATGCTCTGGGAATTGGCTTAAATCAAATGGCTTATCTGTGTGTTGCGCCAGGGAGAAAAACGAATCCCGAAATGGTACAAGCTCAAGTTAGAATACTCAAACAAGTACCAGATAGTTTGTTGATTCGCAAGGGCCAAGGCGATCCAGATGTTATTCACAGCACTTACCGCGAAGAATGCGATATTCAGGGAGTAGATTTTGCTCGGATTAAGTTTATCGGGCAAACCAGAACCGAGGAAGAACACCGCGCTATTTATTATGTAGCTGACGTGCTGTTAGATTCCTATCCTTACAACGGCGGGACTCACAATTTAGAGGCTTTGTGGGCTAATTTGCCAATAGTAACTAGATCCGGCGACCAATATCTTTCGCGGATGGGTTATGCTTTTCTCAAAAGTGCAAATCTTGATGTTGGTGCGGCTTGGAGTTGGGAGGAATACACGCAGTGGGGGGTTAAGTTTGGCCTGGATGCTGGTTTGAGAAATGCGGTGAAACAGCATTTAATAAAATCTAAGCAGCCGGAACATCTCGCGCCTTTGTGGAATCCTAAAAAATTGGCTGAGGATATGTATGGGGTGTTTCAGAAACTGTTAGCTAAATAGGTGGGGCATTGGGCATTGGGCATTGGGCATTGGGCATTGGGCATTGCAAATTGCTGCTATAGCAATCCCTCATCAGTTGCCAACTCCTTTCTTTCTTCTCTTCCTCCGTGCCCTCTGCGCCCTATGCGGTTCAAAAAAAAAAGAGATATAGCCTTTCTCAAAAAGGTGAGGTACTATCGGGCATAGGGCATAGGGCATAGGGCATAGGGCATAGGGCATAGGGCATAGGGCATAGGGCATACCTCATCTTTCTGATAACTGCTATATCAGGTAGAGAAAAGCGATTTCTGGATATTTTCACCCAAAAGTAAAGTTTTGTAACAAATTTCGTGAAAATGCGTAAAAATTCCGCGCCAAGCCTGATATATAAATGCTGATTCATAGTACCGCGATCGCGCTGACCTTATGCCGGTTAGGGCGATCGCTTTTTTTACTAAGCTGTCAACAGTCAACAGTCAACAGTCAACCGTCAACCGTCAACAGTCAACAGTCAACAGTCAACCGTCAACAGTCAACCGTCAACTGACAACCGTCAACTGTCAACTGACAACTGACTAATGACAACTCGATCGCGCCCGCCCGACTTAGCCCGATAAAGCGCCTTATCAGCAGCTTCAATCAGCATCTTCGGCGAATTTTGATTTTCACAAATCGTCGCCACCCCCATGCTGAGAGTCACGGAATCGGTGACAACAGACTTGACGTGGGGAATTGCTAAAGCTTTGACGCGCTGGCGGATTCCCTCAGCAACAGCCTGTGCCGCCGCGATGTCGGTATTTGGCAAAATCACCCCAAATTCCTCGCCACCGTACCTAGCAGCTAAATAAAGGCGTTCTGCCGGTGCGTTCGTGCAACCATCCCCGATCGCCCGCGCGACTTGCTGCAAACAAGCATCCCCAGCCTGGTGGCCGTAGTTGTCGTTGTAAAGTTTAAAACAGTCAATGTCGCACATAATCAAAGATAGCGGTTCCGAAGTGCTCGATAGTTCCCATTCCCGGTTAATCACCTCGTCAAACCGGCGGCGGTTAGCTAGCTGAGTCAGACTGTCCAAATTCGCCAAGCCATCCAACCGCTGGTTAGCTGCTGCTAGCTGCTGGTACAGTAAAGATTGTTCGATCGCGATCGCCACTTGAGTAGCCAACTGACTGAGCAAATCTATGTCAAACTGCTGCCACTGGCGGGGTGCCGAACAGTGGTGGGCAATCAGCAAACCCCACAACTTCGGTACTTGACAAGTAGGATTACCGTTGCGATTTTCCATTCCCTGCTGCACGATGGGCACGACTAAATTCGCTTTCACCTGACACCCGGCCAAAAAATTGATGTGGCACTCGGCAAAATTAGAAGTGTGAATGTCCTCGACCGCTCGAATTCTGTTCTTCAAATACTGTCCGATATAACTATTAGCAAAACAGCAATCCTCTACACCCATACCCATCAGCGGCATCCATTCTTCCCCAACCGACTCCACCACCACATCTCCGTTCCAATCGGGTCGGAAGCGGAAAATAATCACGCGATCGGTTGCCAAAAATTCCCGCACTTCCGCTACTGTAGTGTTGAGAATATCTTCGATATCCAGAGAAGAACGGATGCGCGATTGAATCTGCGCGATCAGGCGTTCCCGTTCTATCTGCTGCCGTAGCGCGACTTGCGCTTGCTTGCTTTGAGTAATGTCCCTACCTTCCGGCAGTAGCAATACTATTTTGCCAGTTTCATCCGCGACAGGTTTGAGAGAAAAATCAACAGTTGCCGTTTCATTTGCGCCTTGAACTTCCACTTCATAGCGGACAAATTCACCTTTTGCCGATCGAGAAATTGCCTCTTGTAACTGTTCCCGAACTTCCTCAGAACTCCCCCACCACGGCCACTCCCAAAACGGGCGGTTTGCCACATCCCGCAGCTTAATTCCCGCGAAATCCAGAGAAGTTTGGTTAGCTTCCAGCAGAGTGCCGTCCGGTTTTAACAAGCTGACAAATTGAAACGAAGAATCAAAAATTGCTCGAAAGCGCCGTTGAGAATCTCCCAACATTGCCGTCACCTTTTCGCGAGAAGTAATATCGCGGAAGCGCCACACCCTGCCAATAATATCTTGTCCGACTCGAATCGGCTGCGTGTAGCGCTCAAAAGTCCGACCGTCTTTAAAATCGAGAATATCGCAGCCTTCGGATTCCGCATCGCTATAAATTTCTTTAATTTTCTGCAAAAAAGCCCTCGGATCTCTAACGTGCTTAGTGAGAAATGTCAGCCGCACCGTTCTATCCATCGAGTTTCTAACTTCTTCATGAATTCCCCACATTAAAACTAACTTTTCGTTAAAACTAATCAATTCTCCGGCGGTACTAACGGCAAGAATGCCATCAGTCGTTGCTTCCATAGTAGCGTACAGCAAAGAGCGCGATCGTTCTAATTCCGATGCTATTAATTTGCGTTCCGTGAGGTTTCGCACTGCTTTTACCTGCACTAAACGACCGTCGCAAACTACGAATTTACTCCGCACGTCAGCATTAAAAGCAGTCCCGTCCCGCTTGAGAAAAACTGCTTCGCAGACTGTATTGCTGCTTGCGGAAATCATTTGTGGCCCTACTTTATAAGATTTTGGCGACAGCAGTTCCAGCAAACTCATTCCCACCATTTCCCCTGGATTGTAACCGAACATCTCGGCAAAATCGCTGTTGACGCTCAAAATTGTGTCGCGGTCGGCGATCGCCACTGGTTCAAAATAAGCTTCGCCTTCGAGCAATTGCGCTGCTGTCGTGCTGCCATTTCCCACAGCAGAACTGTTATTAATTAGCTGTTGCAGTTGCGTATTTGCCGAATACAAAGCTGCCATTGCTTGCCGATACATAGCAGTGCGTTTCTCGACTTTTTCGGTGAGGCGATCGCGATATCTTCGCAGTTCTCTTTCGACCTTAATTAAATCTGTAATATCTACTGCAAACACGATAGCGCCAGCGACTTGACCTGTTTCATCCCGGTAAGGTATTCTATCTATTCGCACCCAGCATTTTTGACCGGAGACTGTTGGCAGAAGTTCGATTTTTCCCAGTTTAGGAACCCCCGAATTCATTACTTCCAAATCTTCTAAATAATATTGCTCTGCTTCGTCTGGATAGATTTCATAAAAAGATTTTCCTTCCAATTGACTTGCTGGCAATCCTCTCGATGCAGCGGCAGCTTTGTTAATTCGCAGCAGGCGGCTTTCCCGATCTTTGTACCAAATCATCGCCGGCACAGAATCAAAAATAATTTGTTGTTCTTGGTGCTGCCGGCGCATTTCTGCTTCTGCTTGTTTTCTTCTAATTATTTCTTGTTGTAGTTTTGTGTTAGCTTTTTTGAGTTCTGCTGTGCGTTTTTCTACTCTTTCTTCTAGTCGGTCGTAGTATTTGCTCAGCAAGTTTTGTTGCTGTTCGCGCCGCATTCCTTCTAATTTAGTATTTTCGCTAGCTAACAAACTGGAAGATACAAAATCTGCTAATATTTTGGTTAATTCCTGTTCTTCTTCCGTCCAATGACTGCCGGAACTTTCACGTTCGGCGCTGATTATTCCTGCCATTTGACCTGCTAGCACAATCGGTATGTTTAACAAAGCAGTCGTACCGCGATCTGCAAAATAAAGACTTGCAAGTTCTTGCGTTCTTGGGTCATTTTCTGCGTCCTCCGTTGCGATGGGAATTGCTGAATTTAAGGCTTGAAAATATGCCGGACAGTCGGCTGCAGTGACGATTATTTGTACGGAATGAAGTTTAGTATTTTCTTCGTAAAAGTCGATGCAGTGAAGCTGAGTTTTGTCTTCGCCGTACAGCCAAATGCTGGCTCGATCGCAGTTGATGATACTGATAGCCGCTTCTGTGACTTCGCGGATGAATTGTTCTATATTGTTGCGTTCTTGAATTTGAATTTTTGCTAATTTGGCGATCGCCAAAGTTGGACTGCGCCAATTTTTTCTCAAGTTTGGCGGCGCTGCTACGGGCGAAGTCGTCTTAATTTCTTCGCAAACTAAGAGTACAGTCGGTCGCTGAAAATTGACCATTGAGCGATCGCCATTATTTTCCTCTATTTTCCATTCTACCCCAGACAAAGCGCGCGCCGTTGCTTTGACCCAGATAATCCTGCCATCTTTGCAAGTCAAGCGACCTTCCCAACAGGCAACTCCTGCAGCCAGCTTACCATTTTTGGCCTGTGTCAGTGCAGCAAATTCTGCCTGCATTTTCTCTTGATCTTGACAGTAAAATATGTTAAAAATTGAATGATAAATTAATTCCTGCGACCTGTAGGCGAGGCGAGACTCGCCGAATTGATTGATGGAAAAAACTCTTCCCAAAGCATCTAGAACGAAGTAAATGCCCGGAAAATTGTCGTAGAGAGTTCGATACCAATCCTGTTCGACTTGTTGGCTGCACGAAATTTTCGCTGCCGCGAGCTCGTCGCCCGTGCCGCCCAAGTGAGAATTGTTGTTTTCTGGGTTGCTTGAATGACTTTTTTTAGCAAACACTTTTAGCTTAACTCGACTGTAATTAATTTTACTTTCTGGAATTTAACTTTCTTTTGACAACTCCCCAGCCCTAAAGGGACGGGGATTCATAAGACCATAATTTAAGTCTTACGGGTGCTGACAAATCACCCCTACCAACTCCACTGAGATCAATTCCAAGTATTGTTGCTACTTTACGACCAATATTTGCACACCCATTGCAGTCTGCATTAATTAGCCACCCATTCGCTGTCCGATACAATCCACGTTTAATTCTTGTTCCAGAAGCTTTCCACCCTTCGGGTTTCGCACCGAATTTAGGCAGTTCGTCAGCATCTAGAAAAGAAGTTTTCGAGGTATAGGATTCTTCAGTTTCAACGAATTTGATTCGGTACTGTTCGCACAGTTGAGCGATTCTATCTTTTAACCGACCAGTGGGAATTTGAACAAATTTTTGATTAGTCTTTGTACCCAGATTTATCGAATTTTTCTGATTCTTGTTCCATCCAAATATGACTGTACCAATCTTGGACGATACACAATGATTGATGACCTTACGAGCAGCTTTATTGACCGCATCCCGCATTGTTCTATTTCGGCTTTCGGTCAGCCGTTCCAGTCTTTTCGACCAGAATCCGTTGTCTTTTCCAGACATCAAGATTGCCACTCGTTTGTTGTAGCCTTGGTTGATGGACTTGAGATGCCTTCCGTCTACGATGAATGAAGTTCCAATATTGCTAACACAAGTTATCCAGTTGTCTATCCCATGATCGATCATCAACACAGAATCAACGTTCACATCGGATTGGACAGCTTCTTTTTGGTAAACTAATTCCAGATAGAAACATCCGTTTCTGGGTAAAATCCTGTACTCTCGAATACAAGAATGCTCTAAATTAGATGGCATGGGCAGATAGAACGCATCTATGCCAAACCAAGCTTTAACTTGCTTCCCTA
>Ga0335395_10000113_pt1 | contig 51521 bp, 40 predicted proteins | sample MAT02_FD_205744 | JGI IMG/M metagenome (GOLD analysis project Ga0335395, IMG submission 205744) | Freshwater microbial communities from Lake Fryxell liftoff mats and glacier meltwater in Antarctica - MAT-02 (spades assembly) (version 2) ... | reverse complement strand
CCGGTTTGATCGGCGTAGTAAAGTGAAAAAACTCGTGGTCATTGACCAACAGCAATTCTCCCGGATGCAGAATTTTATTAAAAACAGGCTTCTCTTTTTTAGCCAAATACAAATGCGTTTCCCCGCCGAGAATATTAGTGCGGTCAACCGAGAAAATCGCGATAAAATCAGTACCGTCTTGGTGAATTCCTTCCGGTGCGGGGTTGCCGAAATTGTGCGGCGAACAACTCGTCCTGATTTGATGCACTCCGATTTCGGCTTCTGGGTGAATTTTGCAGGAATCGAAAAAAGCAAAAATCAGTTGTTTGAAGTTATCGAGGGCAATTAGCCGATCGTCCAATTCGGCAAATTCCCGCCTGATATCACCCGCTATGGGATTATATGTTTTGCTTTGAAACAAATAGCCGTGAGGTAACTTAACTAACTCGTTCCCGTTGACGATAAACCGCGACAATCTTCGAGAACGATACTTTCCTTTTACATAAGGATCGATCGGCATATCCTTAAAAAATGGCTGGAAACCTTCGAGCTTAATCGAGTTTACTTTTTTGAAAGTAAACATGAAAGCATAGTCCAATTGAATGGATTCTAATACCGTTTTCATAGATTATTCTCCCTTAAGCCTTGCTCCCCTCCCCAGTTTTGCCTTAAGGAGGTTTATACTTCTAGTCTAGCTCAGGTTTTTTGCACGGGTGGTAAAAGACACTACAAAATTTGCAAAGATATCGTAAAGATAAGCTGGTACGCATCTAATTTTAACAATCCTGTTTCTTGAATCTCTTGTGGGGTGGGCACGAGAGCCCGCCCAAAAAATTAAATTTAAATGCCGCAACAGCTTAGCAACTTAATTCCGCACCGCTTTCACCAGCGACTGACAGGCGCGCAGGAAGACGGCAACATCGGCCCCAAGTGCGACGTACTGAACGCCAGCATCAATCCACTGCTTGGCGATTTCGGGGTTTTCGGCAAAAGTACCCGCTGCTTTCCCTGCACTGCGGATGGTTTGCACGGCGTCTTGCATCATGTCGATGACTCGGGGATCGCGAACTTGGCCAGGAATGCCGATCGACTGTGACAGATCGTAAGGCCCCAAAAAAATTACATCAATATGAGGCACAGTCACAATTTCTGCTAAGTTATCGATGCCGCCTTTACCTTCGATGTGAATCACAACCAAGGATTCTTCATTGAGTTTGTCCGTGATATCAACGCCCGCAGCGGTGTAAAGTCCCGCCCGCGTAGCAAAGGAAAGGCCGCGCGTACCCAGAGGACTGTATTTAGCGCTTTTGACAGCGATTTCGGCATCAATTTTGCTTTCAATTTGAGGTACTTGAACGCCCGCGCTGCCGATGTCAAGAGCTCGTTGAATTTGCGGCCCGTCGTTTTTGCGGACGCGGACAATTGGTGCAATGCCGGTGCAGTCGGCCGCGCGGCACAAATCTTCAGCAGCAAGTGGATGTAACGGGCCGTGTTCCATGTCTATGACGGCAAAATCAAATCCAGCATGACCGCAGATTTCGATGAATGCGGGATAAGCGCAGTTCATAAATAAGCCGAGGACTGTTTCGCCTTGTTTAATTTTTTGTTTTAGTTGGTTTTGACGCATAAATTTGGAGTTTTTAACCGCAGATGAACGCGGATTAACGCGGATTTTTTTTTAATTTTATACTCTTCAACCTGCGGAGGCAGGTTTTGTTTGTATAGACGCGGTTTCAACCGCCGGCGGATTAACGCGGATTTTTTTTTAATTTTATACTCTTCAACCTGCGGAGGCAGGTTTTGTTTGTATAGACGCGGTTTCAACCGCCGGCGGATTTTTAGGTTAACAGAATCGATAAAAATTTGGTAGCTGATTTGGCTTCTATTTTAAAGGGAATCAAGCACAAAACCCAGGCAAAAAGAAACATTCCTAATATCGGTAAAAATATTGGCCCCACAGATGGTTCTACGAACCAAGCAAATAAAGCAAACATTCCAATACTGCCCGTTGTCCACAGCCAAAGCATCATAAATGCTAGGACTATTTTATGTAAACTCATCCTAATTTTGATGGAACAACCAAACGGTTGAGAATGGATATATCCTTCGATAATTGGCAAAAATGAATTGCGGCCAGTGATGATGCGACTGATTTTGAAGGTATTGCCAGAGATTGTTCCTTCATAAGGTTTGGCAGGTGGCGCGCCGAAGGGTAGAGTTATTCTAAAAAGTTTGGGAGGGGTGACAACTTCGTCCAACCTGCGCAAAACTTCCGAAAAAGTTAAACTTGTCGTAATTGTTAAACTATCAAAAGGAATCAATGACCTAAAAAAATTGACGATTTTTCGCATAAAGTTGATTCGGCTATTCAATAGTTGTTACTGCTATTAATGCCTCTTATATAAAAAAGTTTGCCCTGACTGCACCGCGAAATACCAGTATACTGCAAAAGGAACACTTAGATAGGATGAGTGTTTTTCGTTGATGTCAAAATTAATTCCACAGTCTCCGATGAAACTTCCGAAGTATATGTTTTTGCTCAAAGGTCGATCGCTCTTCACCTTCACCCTCAGTGTAATTGCCTCCCTCTCGGCTGTTACCCCAACATTGGTCGCGCCGACTCGCAATCCATACAATCAACTAATCGGCAGTTAAAAAGGCTTGCTGGCGGGGCGCACAGCGCGCATCACCGAAATTATTGATTTGCCGGCCAAATTTCCTCTCAGGGAACTTCCGCACTCGATCGACCTGCATTGCATTCATTCCCAAAATATCTTAAAATTATCTGCGTTTATCTGTGTTGATCTTCCTGACATCTGCGGTTTCTGCATCAATAAATGATTTAGACAATTCAAGTCAGATGAAAGAGAAACTCAGTTTCACCTTGCGTGAGTTTTTGTTAGAGTTAGTTTTGATTGCTGGGTAGTGCTACAAAAAAATGTAATCTTTGCTCAACTTCTATTTTTCAAACTATGTTTTTAACTACTTTAACTAAATTTATTTGAAAAGAATTTGATGTCTTTTTTTGCTTCTATTTTAAAGCAAATTAGGGACAAAAACCATGCAAAAATACACATTCCAAAAAGAGGTAGAAATATTAGCCCGACAGAGCGATCGACCAACCAAACTAATAATGCCAGCATCCCGATGCTACCTGGCATCGACATCCAAACAATCATAAATACGATGACAGCTAGGTCTAAGTTCATGCTAAGTTGTATGGAACAACCGAACGGTTGAGAATGGATATCTCCTTTGATAATTGGGATAAATGAATTGCGGCCGGTGATGATGCGATTGATTCTGAATGTCTTCCCAGAAATTGTTCCTTCATAAGGTTTGACAGGTGGCGGGCCGAAGGGTAGAGTTATTCTAAAAGGTTTGGGAGGAGTGACAACTTCGTCCAACCTCTGCAAAACTTCCGAAAAAGTTAGACTTGTGGTAATTGTTAAACTCTCAAAAGGAATCAATGACCTAAAAAAAATGACGATTTTTAGCATAAAGTTAATTCGGCTATTCAATAGTTGTTACTGCTATTAACGCCTCTTATCTAAAAAAGTTTGCCCTGACTGCACCGCGAAATACCAGTATAGTGCAAAATAAACATTTAAATGCGATGAGTGTTTTTTGCTGATGTCAAAATTAATTCCACAATCTCCCATGAAACTTCCACGGTATCTATTTTTGCTCAAAGGTCGATCGCTCTTCACCTTCACCCTCAGTCTAATTGCCTCCCTCTCGGCTGTTACCCCAGCCTTGGCCGCACCTGCGCGCAATCCAGACAAAGAGGAAACTTGCGACATTCTCGTAGCAGGCGGCGGGCTTGCAGGTGCTGCTACGGCTTACGAAGGTTTGCTGGCGGGGCGCACAGTTTGTATCACCGAAATTACTGACTGGCTAGGCGGTCAAATTTCCTCCCAGGGAACCTCCGCACTCGATGAAAGAGACACTCAACGATCGCTCTTATTTTACCCGCGCGGCTACCTAGAATTGCGGCGGCGCATCGAGGAACATTACGGGAGGCTAAATCCCGGCGGCTGTTGGGTTAGCTATTCGTGTTTCATGCCCTACAATGGCCACAAAATTCTATCTGACATCTTGCAAGATGCGGCTCAAACAGGCAAAGGCAAGCTGAAATGGTTTCCCAATACGGTGATTAAAGAATTGGCAATTACTCCGGCTGTGGCGGGGAATGCGGTTGGGGGTCAACAAATTAAAAGTGCGATCGGCATTCAACACAAACCAGCCGCCAACACCCCGCCCATCAACACCGAAACCCTGTCTCAAACCATCGAAGATGCCTATCGCTACGAAAATTCGGCGCGATTTAACAAAACTATTATTCGGTTCACTTCCAAACCACCCAACCAGTCAAAATCAAAACAAAGAGGTGCAGATTGGTTCGTGGTAGATGCGACTGAAACAGGCGAATTAATCGGACTTGCCGATGTTCCCTATCGCCTCGGAATTGACCCGCGTTCACCTCTCGAACCTTCCTCAGCCAGCCCAACCGGCGACCCTTATTGCACCCAAGGTTTTACCTACACCTTTGCGATGGAGGCAACCAAGGAACCACAGCAGCATCAACTACCATCTTTTTATCAACAATATGCTCCTTATTACAGTTACGAATTGCAAAGATTAGCTAGTTTTCCTTTGGTTTTCAGCTATCGCCAAATTAGGAGCATGAGACCGGATGAGCCACGCCCTTCCGACCCCAGGAGATTCCCGATTTATCCTGGGGATATTTCGATGCAAAACTGGACTTGGGGAAATGATTATCGTCCTGGTTCGGCCCAGGATAATTTAATTTATTCTCGTGCGCAACTAGAAGCTAACGGTCAACTGCAACCGGGCGGCTGGATGGGCGGTTTGCGCACAGAAACTTTGCGTCGCGGTGAAGAAAATGCCAAAGGATTTTTCTACTGGTTGGTAGCAGGAACGACTGACTCGCAGCTAGGAAATAATGTGAAAAAGCCTTATCCCAATAATCGTTTTTTGAGCGGGTTGAATTCGCCGATGGGGACGGTGCACGGACTTTCTAAGTATCCTTATATGCGGGAGGGCAGGCGGATGATTGGGCGACCGAGTTTCAATCAGCCTCAAGGTTTTACAATCTGGGAAGTTGATATGTCTCGGACTGACTTTAATACAGATTTTTACCGTCAGAATTTGTCGAAGGAAGAGTATCGGAATTTGTGGTTGGCTGTGGGTGGTTTGAATGCGCCGGCTTTGGCTGTGGGAATTCAGTCTGTTGAGGATACAAAATCCCGATCGCGCGCGACGATTTATCCTGATAGTGTGGGTATCGGTCATTATGCGATCGACTTTCACCCCTGCATGACCAACAGCCCGCCGGAAGCGCCAGGAAATACTGAACGCGAAGGCACTCGCAAAGGTCAAGGACAAGCTTATCCGTTCCAAATACCGCTGCGGGCAATGATTCCTCAAAAGATTGACAATATGTTGGTAGCTGGCAAAAGTATTGCTGTTAGCCATACGGCGGCGGCGGCTTATCGAGTGCATTCTTTTGAATGGTCTGCTGGTGCTGCGGCGGGTGTTACGGCTGCTTTTTCCCTGGAAAATGGGATTGTTCCCTATGAATTGGTGGATGAATTGCCCTCCCGCGAGCCGAATTTGGAAGCGTTACAGTTGCGATTGCAGCAAGACAAGAATCCGATCGCATTTCCTGGTACTTCTATTTTCAATAGTTCTTGGCAAAATTGGAAATAAGTCATCAGTCATCAGTTGTCATTAGTCATTAGTCATTAAGTAGATCGACGGGAAAAACAATAGTATTTTGTAGGGGCGGGTTTAGCTAAGAATCTATGATACCAGCCAGTTTTTGAAGGCAAAACCCGCCCTCCCCATCTACTAAGAATCTATGATACCAGCCAGTTTTTGAAGGCAAAACCCGCCCTCCCCATCTACTGTTTATTTGTACCCACCTATTTATAGCAGTGGACAGTTGACAGTGGACAGTTGACAGTTGCACAGTACAGGAATCCAACCATTTATGCTTTGACGGGTATCGGCTCTATTTATGAGGTTATTTATGTCATAACCGATATCGCGGTTGCTATATAATTGGTGGATTAGATATGGATAATGCTATTATCAGAGAAAACCGGGTGTTACTATCTAGGAGATTTTCAGGAAAATGAGTCAGTATAAGTTAATTATTTTCGACTTCGACGGCACTTTGGCAATTACTCACAAGGCTATTGTATCTTGCATTACCAAAACTTTTGAAAATTTCAATATTGCACCACCTGACGCCGATATAATTCAAGGGACGATAGGCATTAATTTACCAAATACTTTCAAAATGCTCCATCCGGCGATCGAGGAAAGTGCAATTCCCGAATGGGTGGAAACTTACCGATCTTATTATCGGACAGAAGGTGAAAAGCAGTTAGATTTATTTCCGGGAACAAAGGATTTTTTGCGGTTGGCGAGCAAGTTGGGATTGAGCCTGGGAGTTTTTAGCAACAAACACGTGAGTTTTGTTAATTTGTTCTTGGAAAAGTTGAGAATTAACGGTTTTTTTGATTTAATTGTAGGTGATGACGGACAAATTATTCAGAAACCAAACCCGAGTGTTTTTTACTCGATTATTAAACCGCTGTTCCCGGAGTTGGACAACAGTCAAGTTTTAATGGTTGGCGATACAGCGGTTGATTTGCTATTTGCGAAAAATGCTGGGATAGATGTTTGTTGGGCGGCTTACGGATATGGAAATCGCGCTGAGTGTCTCGCCCTCGAACCGACTTTTGCGATCGACAATATTTCAGAACTGGCTGCGATCGTTCAAAATTAATCTTGAGTCGATTTTTTTCAGCAGAGTTTGCATCATTTAATAAAAAATATTTAATAAAAAATATTTAACTAGATCCGGACGCTCTATTTTTTTGGGTGGAATTAAAAAAATAATTGCGCGTGAGCGGCCAAGTAAACCATACCAGAGATAGAGTGAGCGCGGCAACAACTATTATACATTAAAACGATGGAGTTCAGATTTTTTATGGGTTATGATTTACCGCAAAAAATCTGCATAATAGCTTTGTAACTTCTGCCTTCGGAAAACCGGACAATTCTGTTAAAGTCAAGGGTGTGCAGCCAGTCGAAATCGACAACAAACTCAATCTATAAAAACTCATGCCGATCGATATAAACATTCCTTCTGAAAACCTATCGCCGACTCGTACCGGCGGCAATGCGAATTTAATAGAAGAAGTATGGAGGCTGTACGATCGCGCCCTGGCAGCTACCAGCAACGGCATCACGATCGCGGACGCTACCCTGCCCGACAAGCCCATAGTCTACTGCAACCCGGCTTTCGAGCAGATTACAGGCTACGATCGCAGCGAAATAATCGGGCACAACTGCCGCTTTTTGCAAGGCCCAGATACCGATCGCGCAGCCGTCGCTCAAATCCGCGTAGCCCTGCAAGAACAACACGATTGCAAAGTAGTTCTGAAAAACTATCGCAAAGACGGCACCCCCTTCTGGAACGAACTCACCATCTCGCCCGTGCGCGACAGCAACGGGCTCGTCACCCACTTCATCGGCGTCCAATCTGATATTACCGATCGCAAACAAGCAGAATTCGCCCTCAAACAAGCCGAGGCAAAATACCGCAGCATCTTTGAAAACGCCACCGAAGGCATATTTCAAACCGCCCCAGACGGGCGCTACCTCAGCGCCAACCCGGCACTCGCCCGAATGTACGGCTACGATTCTCCGTCAGAACTGATCGCAAAATGTTCGGCAAAAAACCTTTATGCCGATCGCACCCGCTGCGCTGACTTCATAGTCGAAATCAGCAAAACAGGCTCCCTGAAAGAGTTTGAGTCCTGCGTATTCCGCCAAGACGGCAGCACTACCTGGATCTCGGAAAACGTGCGCGAAGTCCGCAACGAAAACGGCGAACTCCTTTACTACGAAGGAAGCGTCGCCGAAATCGCCGATCGCAAAAAAGCCCAATCAGCTTTATTGCAAAATGAGGCTAAGTGGCGATCGCTAATTCTCAACAGTTCCGACATCATTACTATTCTCGACGCCAGCGGCCGCATAGTATACGAAAGCCCTTCTGTAGAAACAGTTTTGGACTACGAACCAGAGGAACTGATCGATCGAATTGTCCTCGATTTCATCCACCCTGACGACATTCCCTCGGTGATCTCCGACTGCGAAAAACTGATCGCAAATCCCGCAGATCCGCTCCCCCTAGAAGGTCGCTTCCGGCGCGCTGACGGTTCTTGGTGTTTTCTCGAAGCAGTCGGCATTAACTTGCTAGCAGACCCCGCTGTGAACGGAATTGTAGTCAACTCCCGCGACATGACAGCGCGCCGGCAAGCAGAATACCGCCTCAGCAAAATCAACGAGTGCTTTTTGGAATTCACCACCGACGCGGCTGACAACATCCAGCGCCTGACATCCTTAGCCGGAGAGCTTTTGGGCGGCAGCAGCGCCATCTACAGCCACGTCGGTGGCGGGCTGCTGCGCGCGATCGCGACTTGGCAAACGCCGCCGGATTACCCCGAGGTCGATCGCGCCGAAGGCCACATCTGCACCGACGTATGCCACAAAGGAAGCGATCGGGCTGTGGTCATTCGTGACTTGCAGAACACCATCTACGGTCAAATCGATCCCGCTGTCATCCGCTACCAACTGCAAAGCTATCTGGGACAAGCAGTGCGGCTGCGCGACAATTACGTGGGTTCGGTGTGCGTTCTCTACACCGAGTCTTTCGCGCCCACAGAAGCCGACTGCAAGCTGATCGGAATTATTGCCGCTGCGATCGGAGTTGAGGAAGAACGGGCTGCGGGTGCTGCGCGCGATCGGCAAAAATCAAGAGAATTGCAAACAGCTTTGCGCGAATTGCAACAAACTCAAATGCAGTTAGTCCAAACCGAAAAAATGTCCTCCCTCGGACAAGTGCTAGCAGGAATTGCCCACGAAATTAACAACCCAGTTGGCTTTGTCGCAGGCAACCTCTGCCACGTCCGCGGCTACGTTCTCGACTTGTTAGAAATCGTGCAGGTGTATCGAGAAGAGTACCCAAATCCCCCTGCCAAGATTCAAAAACAAGCCGAGGATATAGACTTAGGATTTCTCGCAGAAGACCTGCCCAAATTGCTCAATTCCATGCACACAGGATGCGATAGAATTGTAGAGATCATTCAAACTCTGCGCAATTTCTCGCGAACCGACGAAGCTAAGCTCAAGCCTGCCGACATTCACGAAGGTTTAGAAAGTACCCTGTTAATGTTGAACAGCAGGCTAAAAGCCAAGCCAAACTGGCAGGGCATTCAAGTGATTAAAGAATACGGAGAACTGCCGAAAATTAAATGCCATCCCGGACTCTTGAATCAGGTATTTATGAATATATTAGCAAATGCGATGGACGCATTGGAAGAAAGCAGCAGCCCAGCAAACAAAACCGCAAATTCTACCTTTCCTACTATTACTATCAAAACTGAAACGATTGATAACAAGAGCATTCGCATTAGGATTAAAGACAACGGCCCTGGCATTCCCGAAGATAATATCGTGCGTTTGTTTGACCCATTCTTTACCACAAAACCCGTAGGTAAAGGCACAGGTTTGGGTTTATCAATTTCGCACCAAATTGTCGTTGAAAAACATAACGGCAAATTGCAATGCCTCTCCCAACCGGGTAAAGGTAGTGAATTTATTATCGAAATTCCAATTCGTTGACATTCGGATGCAGCTAATCAAGAGACCTCTTGCAAAAGTCCTTTTAATCAAAATTTCGGACGATGCTCAGAGCAACGTCCCACAAGAAAAAAAAATTGTGGGACGTTGCTCTGAGCAGCGTCCTAATTATTTTTGCAAGAGGTCTAAGATATCATGTCCATTAATATAAGCTGTTGCGGCATTTAAATTGTATGTCAATAAACAATCAAACTCTTGTGAGGTCGGCTTCGACGCCGCCCCGAATATCCAATGTTTATTTGCGCAACAGCTTATTACCAATTACCAATGTGTACCTCACTAAACTGAAAAATACTATCATTAGGCTCAAGTAAATCCTAACTTAGCTAAAAACTAAACTGCGTCCGCAAATTGCCCACAAAAATAGTCGGGTTGTTATCGAAATTATTGGGATTGGCAATTACATAAAATGCCGGCACGATCGAAATATGGTCGGTGATAGGCAAATAATAAGTTGCCTCAATTTCGTACTGCTTGCCACCATTTCCACCGCCCGAAACTAGAAACCTCCGACCGCCCGTAACGTCAAAAGGTACTAAAAATGACACCGTAAACACAGCTCCTTTTTTCAACAAATCGGGAAGTGCAAATCCTAACTGATAAGATTGAGTTGCGATCGTGCCGTCCGGTCGGTTAGTCTTGGGAAATATATTGGTTTCGGCGTAGCCGTAGCGGCCGAAAAGACCGAAACGGCGGCTGAGTGACCAATCGAAATTAAAGCTAAAAGTATTCGCCGTCGCATTACCAACACGGCCGCCGAAACCGTCATCTGCTAAACCGTTAATCGGCTTCCCATTCGCTCCTCCAATTAGCCCGCCAATTTGCTGGATGTTGGAACGGCTATAGAGAAACCGCAAATTTGTCCGATCGCTCGGACTAAATGTTAGTTCTGCGGTACTCGTATTCGTCCCGCCAAACAAGCCTTGAGACGGATTGGAAGCCGAATTAAACACCGAAGTTGGCAAAAATTCCATACTCTCGCCCAAATAGCCCAAACGCAGTTTAAATTGGCGGCTGATATCCCACAAAGCTAAAGCACCGGCACCACGTTTGGTCGAAGTTAACAAAGGGCTGTTGTTAGAATTAAAGCTGCTCGCACCGTCTACGAAAAAGTTAAAGTTATTGTTGTCAAAGTAGCGGTAGAAATTAATTCTCGGCCCGACTACTACTTGCAAGCTGTTGCTAACCGGGAACCGATAAGAAAGTTCCCGCAGGATAACTTCATTGGGATTTCCTCCCGCAGTTTGATCGAGAAAAGGAGTGCCAAAGGTATTGAACAGACCCGTAGAAGTATACTGATTAGCTGGTGAATTTCCGTTACCTACAGCTAGCTGTGTAATCAATTGGTCTTTCCCTGTAAAGGAAGTAGTGAGGGTCAACCAAACTAACTGGCTAAATGTGATTTCTGGGTCGTCAACTCTCTGCACGATCGGTCTGTTGGTGACTGGATCGCGTCCGGCTACTCGATCTAACGGTGCAGCTTTTCCATTAATCGCTTCAACTCGGACTTTTTTCCCGGCAAACGCTCCCGTCAGGTTAAACCAAGCAAAGCCACTGAGTTTAGTAGTAGTAGAAAATTGGTTGGCTTCTAATTCGGCAGTTCGAGCTTCTAAAGCATCCACTCTACCGCGCAATGTAGCTAATTCGGCGGCAAATTCTTCTTGCAGTTTTTGCAGAGATGCTAAATCTTGTCTGCTGACTAAATTACCAGTAGAACCGCTAATTTGTTTGGTGATTTGATCTAAGCAAGCGTTTAATCCGGCGGCAAATTCGTAGCGAGTCATTGCCCGATTGCCTCGGAATGTGCCGTCTGGGTATCCCGCAATGCAGCCGTATCTTTCTACTAGGGATTGCAGTGCTTGAAAAGCCCAATCTGTAGGTCGCACGTCGGACAGTTGGGAAACAGAGGTGACTTGTGCTGCGTCTTCTTGTATGCTGAGGTCATCAGCGGTGCCAGTCTCGCTGCTGATATCGGCAACTTTGGTGGCTTCAGCAACGTTTTGAGACTGAGGAGAGTTGGCAATTTCTAACTCCTGTGGGGGCAATTCGCGAATTGCCCCCGTTATTTGTGGGGCTGTTGCTGCGATCGCCTCTGCTGCTTTATCTTGTTTGGGTAAAGTTCGATCGACTGTTGCTGTATCTGTTTCGGGTAAAGCGCGATCGACTGTTGCTGTATCTGTTTCGGGTAAAGCGCGATCGACTGTTGCTGTATCTGTTTCGGGTAAAGCGCGATCGACTGTTGCTGTATCTGTTTCGAGTAAAGCGCGATCGACTGTTGCTGTATCTGTTTCGGGTAAAGCGCGATTCACCCATGCTGCATCTGTTTCGGGTAAAGGGCGATCGACTGCTGAGTTAGTCTCTGCGGTTATCGCCGCTAACTGCGGTATCTGAATCTTAACTGCTGCCAGTGCTGCGTCTGGGGTAGCCGCAGGGACGGCACCACCCTCTAGCGCAACTTCTGGAGTTGAGTTATCCTGAATTTGAGCTGTTGCTGCGATCGACCCCAAAGGCACCGCCGCACCAGAAATCAAGAAAGACAGCCAAAAAGCTTTAACGGAGGTTGAATTCTTCACAAAAACACTCACACCACTTGTTGAAAATTAAATTGGGCCAATCTTAAACGATCAGATTGCTTATAAATGTATTTTATTTAACAAATTCTTATGAATATTTAAAATTCTTTGAGGAAGCGATCCATGCCCAATCATATCAAATCCGGTCGATTACCATAACAAAAACATTTCGTAGTGCGTCCTGGTGTCCGCAGCGAGAGCGGATTTAAGTTTTTACAGTTCGTAGTGCGTCCTGGTGTCCGCAGCGAGAGCGGATTTAAGTTTTTACAGTTCGCACTACGAACCCGATCGAGCGCGGTTAATCGATCGGAAATGATATAGCAGTTCTCAAAAAAGTGAGGTATGCCCTATGCCCTATGCCGGATAGTACCTCATCTTTCTGAGAAAGGCTATATCATTAATCACTGATGACTGCTGACTATTGACTAATGCCAAAAATGAAGTTTTTATTAGTTACAGATTTAGACAATACGCTCGTGGGAGATGACGAAGCAACTCAAGTTTTCAACCAGCGCTTGCAATCAAAACGATCGCAAATTTGTTTGATTTACGCTACCGGGCGCTCTCATGCTTCAACTCGCGAATTAATTGCCCAAAAGCAACTGCTATCACCTGACTATTTGATCGCAGGTGTAGGTAGCGAGATTTACCAAGACGGAACCATCGATTTAGATTGGGCAGAATATCTTTCTCAAGACTGGGATAAAATGGCGATCGCCTCTTTAGCTCAGCAGTTTAAGAAGCTTAAACCCCAATCCCTCAAAGAACAAAATCCTTGGAAAATTAGTTATTGTCTGGAACCAGCAGCAGAAAACAGCTCGACTATCCAGGAATTGCAGCAAAAATTAACTGCATCGGGACTGGCAGCTCAAATTATTTTTAGCAGCAATCGCGACTTAGATATCTTACCACAAACTAGCAATAAAGGCAATGCCCTGACTTATTTACAAAAGCGCCTGCAAATTCCATCTGAAGCAACATTAGTTTGTGGCGATTCTGGTAATGATATCAGTATGTTTGAACAGGATGTCCGGGGAGTAATCGTCGCTAATGCTCTGTCAGAACTCTTAGGATGGCATCGTGAATATGGTACCAAAAATCATTATTTAGCTGGCTCTACTTGCGCTTGGGGAATCATGGAAGGAATGACATATTTTTGGGATTTTTGATTTCCTAAAATGCTTTTAAAGGTTTGACCGTTCGGACTTCAGTCCCGATCAAAATTAGAGGACTGAAGTCCGAACGATCAAACACGGAGAGTGCGATATCATCAGCGTGTACTCGATCGCCACACCGCCACATGGAACAAAATACCTTACCCCTAGAGGTGATTCTCTCTCACCCCCGCCAATCCCTAGGCAACATTCGGCTGGATTGGACACCACAACCGGGGAACTATATCGATTTAGAAGGACAAACCTACGCTGTGTTGGAACGCCACCACCGCTATCAACTCAAATCCGGCCGCTACCAACTGCAAAAAATTGCCCTGTACGTGCAGTCAGCCCAACCGCTGACGGAAAGAACATTTGTCAGCGGCATCTGGGTTATTGGAGATGCTAGCTGCCAGTTAAATGCTCGATCGGAAATTCTACGCTGTGCCGTCAACCCCAATGGCCCGTGCGACGGCTGCCGCGATTACCAAAAGTGTTGATCTCGATCGAGCTTTACACAATTCTAGCTCGATCGCGCAACCGATCAGAGTGCCGAGGATCTCGGCATCTCCCTCAATTATCACAAACTATCTAAACCAAGTAGCAACTGTAGAACAAGATTTAAGTTGTTCCCGAAGGCGGTAATCTATCTTCTCATAGCTGTCGAGCAAGTCACGAATGCCAGTATGAATCAAATCTTCTATGCGCAGCAACTGCTCTGAAGAACAGCGAACCTGGACTGTGTGGTTCGACACAGACTCGCCGGAGTCGATCGCAATATACTTATTAGGAACTCGGCTCAGCACGTAAGCAATTAAATCCTGTCGCAAGCCCGAGGGCGAAAAAGCTTCTTGATCAGGATACTTGGGATAAGACTCCAAGATAATTTCTACTTCCTCTGTGACTACGGCCAAGGTGATATTGACAAGATTCTTCTGCATTTTTCCCGTACCCAAACACTACTTAACTTAGATATTTGTTGCCCCGAATTCGTCTGATTTCTCCTGAAACTTAGCGGGCTAATACCGCACATCGTTCTTTGGGAATAACCAGATCGCTCTCGGAACTTAACTCTTCTATAACCCGCAGCACGTAGCAGGGAATTTTGTCCGATAAAATAGCACTTGGCACCGCGCCAGTGTGAATTTCTAATACTGCTTCTGTCGTAGCTTCAAACATCAGTCGCTGTCCCGGAAACACCACTCTTTCAAAGTACCAATTAGGAATATTCCCAATCCGAACTACCTGAATTTGGTTGGTAACATTTGCATAATAGCAGAGAATCTGATTGTTACCTTTACAAGATAGCTGATCTGACATTTGAAAAATCTCCATACTTTTTAAAGAAATTACTCAGACTTGGCTCGGCCTGTTATCAGTGCCTAACTCCTGACTTATTCAAATTGGTTGTGCGATCGCACTCCTTAAATCGAAAGTATCGTCACTCACCCGAAATCCCTGACAGCAGGTTTGTTCTTTGGCCGCGAGATGCTGCTGAGACTGCGACCTTCAACTCAAGAACCTAGAATAAATATTATCTAACAAATATGAGGATATTATGAAGACCATCATTTTTTTTGATCTGTCTACTTTTGCCGCAGCAGCGATTAAAACACTGAGGCTGAAACCGGGTTTTTTACTAAAAAAATTGACTGTATTACGGAGTCTGGGTGAAAAACCCGGTTTGAGGCAGTGTAACTTCTGGAGCAGTTATTCTGCGTGTAAATACGGTGGTTGCCGATCGACTTTACGGAAAACAAAAAAACCCGACTCTCTGAGTTCGTCTCTCGAACTTATAGGGAATCAGAGTTCACAGTAACCAATCACCGATCGATCTCAAAGCTAAATCAAAAAAATGAGGAAATTCTGAAAACAGCCGCCAAAACCAGGACTTTCCGGCACGCACAAACCCGCCTCACTAACATAATTTCGAGATTTTTGCAAGAGACAAATAGCTAGAAACCCGATTGGCGTCAATCCGGTTGGAATGCCCCCTTAATTCTTCAGTCGGCCTGCGCCGACTTCGTTTGTGTAGACGCGATTTCAATCGCCGAGTCTTATCTTTTCCGCAGTTTAAGCCAACGATTCCCAACCCAGAATATCCGCAACTTGCTTAGCCAAACCCAAAGGATCGAAAGGCTTAGCAATCACCCCCGCTACCCCCAAATCAGCAAACTCGCTCAAATCTATCGCCTGCACCTTAGCCGTCAGAAAAATCACCGGAATCCCCCGAGTAGCAGCATTTTTTTGCAGCAAACCAAACAAAGTAACTCCGTCCATCTCAGGCATCATCACATCTAGCAGAATAGCGTCAGGGACTTCAGTTTCAGCTAACAGCAATCCTTGGCTGCTATCGGTCGCAATCAGCACCATCCAGCCGCCTAAATGTTCCAGACAAGCCTGAATCACGCTGCAAAGGTTTTGTTCATCATCGATTACCAGAATGCGCTTTGCTGACATAATTAAAACCCTCAAATTTTAAATAAATTGCGGTCAACCGAAACAGGACTTACCAGAAAGAATTGGTTTAAAGCCGGAACCCCTAAAGGCGAGAAATTAAAATCAGACTATTTATAGCAGTTGACAGTTGACAGTTGACAGTGGACAGTTGCATAACGGGAATCAAACCATTGATGCAGTACGGGTGTCGGCTCTATTCATGAAGTCATTTATGTCCTCACCGATGTGGCGGTTGCTATATTACTCCAATCTTCTTCCTTCTTTTGTCAAGTGCTGTCAACTGTCATCTGTCAACTGTCAACTGTCAACTGTCAACTGTCAACTGAATGAACCTTCCCCTTCAAACGGTGCAGGCAATGTGAAATAGAAACTACTGCCTTCTGAGACAACACTTTCGGCCCAAATTCTGCCGCCGTGCTGCTGCACAATGCTGCGACAGATAGCCAAACCCAAACCCGTACCTCCTTTTTGGCGAGAGTCAGAAGCATCTACCTGTTGAAATCTGCCAAAGATAGTTTCTAGTTTATCAGCAGGAATTCCCCGCCCTCGATCTTTGACTTCAAATAAAACCTGACCGCCCAAATCATCAACCCTGACAGTTACTGTACTCCCCGGAGCCGAGAATTTAATCGCATTGCTCAACAAATTTACCAGCAGTTGCACGATTCTGTCGGACTCAGCCCAAATTGTTGCCGACGAGGGCAAAATCGACAAATCAATCTGCTTGTCAGCAGCCAGAGACAGCACAGCTTCCGCAGACTTCCGCATCAAAACCTGCGCATCGCAACACTGCTTGACAATCGTAATTTCGCTCGAATCGAGCCGCTCTAAGTCGAGAATATCGTTGACCAAACGCACTAACCGTTCGGTTTCGTTCGACGCGATATCTAACATCTGTTTAGCAGTTTCCGGTTGATCTTTGAGCACCCCAGCCGCCAGCAAACCTAAAGAACCGCGAATTGAGGCTAGTGGCGTTCGGAGTTCGTGGCTGACAATCGAAATAAACTCATTTTTCATTTTTGCAATTGCCCGACTTTCAGTGATATCTATGACTGTGCCGACATAACCAATTAGTTGACCTTTGTCTGAAAAAATCGTAGCTGTTTTGACCCGACCCAACCGAATTGTTCCGTTGGGCTGGATATGGCGGAATTCGCAGGAAAAATCCCCATCTAACGATCGCGATTCCGACCATTTAGCCCGAATTAGTTTTATATCTTCCGGGTGAACAAACCGCATCCAGCCGTCTCCTAAAGCTTCTGCTGCTGTAAAGCCACCAATTGCTTGACAGCGCGGATTTGTATAGGTACATTTCCCCCCAGCATCAATTTTGAAAATGCCGACGGGGGAACTCTCGCTCAGAGAGCGAAATAAAGCTTCGCTTTCCCGGAGTTCTGTTTGAGAAATTTCTAGTTCTCGGGTGCGCTGGAAAACACGCATTTCTAACAGTTCGTTGAGCTGTTGGAGGGCGGCTTCCGCAAGTTTGCGTCCGCTAATATCGCGCTGCACTGATACCCAATGGGTAAAGCAACCGGTTTCGTTAGCTATAGGCACAATGCTCAATTCTACCCAAAATTCCGTCCCGTCTTTGTGGTAATTGATCAAGTCAACCCGCACCGGCTGCCAGGTTTCCAAAGCTGTCCGAATGCGATCGAGACTTGCCCTATCTGTTTTTTCTCCTTGCAAGATGCGCGGCGTTTTGCCCAAAACTTCTTCTAGCGTATAGCCGGTCATCCGCGTGAAAGCTGGGTTGACATACAGAATTCGCGGGCCCGGTTCGTCAATCGGTTCAGCTTCGGTAATTAACACCGCGTCGTTAGTCGTGGTGACTGCTGATTCTAACAGCCGCAACTGCAATTCTTTAGCTTTGCGATCGGTAATTTCTGTAACAGTCCCCACCATCCGCACTACTTCGCCCGTTTCGCTGTAAAAAAACTTACCTTTCCCCTCAATCCAGTGAATGCTTCCATCCGGCCAAATCACGCGGTTTTCGTGATAGAAATCTGCTCGCTGGATTCGCGCCCGATCGATCGCATTCTCCACACCTTTTAAATCTTCGGGGTGAACACAAGCTGTAAAACTTTGATAAGTTCCCCCAAAAGTTCCCGGGGCCAAGCCAAACAACTGTTCATGTTCCCTCGACCAAATGATGCGATTGTTGTGCACGTCCCAGTCCCAAAATCCGATTTTGGTAGCCGACAAAGCTAAGTTGAGCTGCTGATTGATTTTCCGCAACTCAATGCTAGTAATAGCCACTCGCAGTTCTCGGGCTATTTCGATTTCGCACTGCTGCCAAGGCAAAGATTTTGACCTTACAGTTTCTTGCCACAACTCAAAGGAAGTGCGAGGAGACATCAATGGAGTGCTATCCGGTTTTAATTCAATCTGCCAGTCTGGTTGACCAGCCCAGTTGACAGTTTTAATTGCTTCGGGACGGAACCACAAAATATAATAATTTTCCATCTCGGACATGGCAAGCACCAGCAAACCGCTAGCAACTTCTTTAAACTTATGGGATGGCAGATACAGTTTTGAGAGAGAATCTGTATAAAAAACATCGTTATTTATTTGAGATTTTATCCAAGCAAGTAACTTTTTTATTTCTGCCAATTCCGGGGTTTTGCCGATAGTGATTAAATTTTCATTGGCACACACAACTCCACCGGTAGCGCCCATTAATGCCAGCAATTCATCTGGGGATTTAAGTAAACCTTCTACAAAGCAGTTTTATTGAGAAATTTCAGTAATAAAATTATGGCAAATTTCTTTTAAATAAATTGCATATTCCCGGTCTTGGCTATCTTGTTTGTAGCTGAGTTCTAGATTTACAAACTTTGCTACCAGTTCGCAAGCCGTTCTGGTTTCGTAGTTGATATACTTTGGTATTGGGTGGTGACAGACGATCAATCCCCAGACTTTTTGGTCTTTGATTAATGTCACGGTCATGCTAGCGCCAACGTTCATATTCTTGAGATATTGAACGTGGCAAGGCGAAACTGTTCTCAACAAAGAGAAGTCCAGATCCAGGGGGCGACCCGTCAGCGGATTGCAGTCAGGAATTAGTTCTACAGGCTGATAGTGAATATCGGGAATAAACCGAATTAAATTCATGCTGAGCTGGTTTCTTGCCTGGGGGGGAATATCGGTAGCCGGATAGTGCATTCCCAATAAAGGAGCCAAATTTTCTACTTTGTCTTCGGCGACGACTTCCCCGTCACCGGTGGCATCAAATTGATAGACGATCGCCCGATCGAACCCAATCATCCTCCGCACCTCTTCAACTGCTGTCTGACACAGCGCTTGCAGGTTTGGTGTGTTGTGGATTTTGTCGATCGGCTCTTGAACTAAATGATAAGAATTGAAACAATTACTAGCTGGTTGGGCAACAACCTGTTCTAGTTCCACAATTAATACTGAACTTGATTTATGCAGCGTCCCCTGAAAAAAATAATTGCCTTCTTGACTTTTGAATGATAGGGTGATACGATTGTATTGACCGTCCTTTTCAAATAAAGCTTTTTCAATAGCCTCAATTTCCTCAGTCTCGACAAATTCATGTAAAAAATTGCCCACAAGTTCTTTCGGGTAAATGCCGATCGCCTCAAAAGTATTGTTGCTAACTTGCAAAATCTTCAACACCGGAGATTCCAGCACCAACAGGATGCCGTGAGGTTGAATCGAAGCGGGTGAGTAAATTGGTTCGCAGTCGCTGTCATCAAGAGCGCCTGTGTCTGAGGTTAATAGCATTGTTTTCGATTGTTTGTGAATATTTTTCTAAGTTAGCTTGTGTTTTTGACGATCGCCCAAACATCCATCCGCGCGATCGCATCCGCATCAATAGGTGTCAATAATCCCCTAAAAACCTTTGTATCTCTCGTTTACCATCGAGGCCTGATCCCCCTAAATCCCCCTTAAGAAGGGGGACTTTGAACACTTCCTGTCCCCCCCTTCTTAAGGGGGGCTAGGGGGGATCAGGCCTCGACTTAACGCTGTGTCAGAGCAAGTTTGTGCCGGAGTTGAGTCCGCTCCAAACGATTCAGGATGCGAGCAATTAATTCCGGTTCCACGATCGGCTTATTCACGTAGTCATCAGCACCCGCGACAAACATTTGACGCACTATTTCTGACTCAGAATGAGCGGTCAAAAATAGCACAGGCAGCTTGCTCCACCGCAAATCATTCCGCACCGCCAAACACAGCTCGATCCCGCTGTAACCGGGCATCTCCACATCTAAAATCAGCAAATCTGGACAAGTGGTTTCGAGTACCTCCCAGAACTTTTCTGGCTCATCCAATATTGTTACTTGCAATCCCCAAGGTTGTAGAATCATTGTCAGTGCAGCCAATAGATGCACATCATCATCTACTACCATAACTTTAGCTTCAGCAGCACCGGTTTGGTCGAGAAGTTGGGCGATTGCTTTGAGTATATCGGCTGGGGGGATCGATTTGTGTAAAAAGCCGGAAGCTCCCAAACGAGCAACTTCAATTCGATCGCTCAATTGATTGTGCCCGCTAAAAACCATCACCGGAATATCGGGTTTTTCACTGCGGAGTTCCGCTAGGAGGTTAAGTCCGTTTTCCTGAGTTCTCGAAAAGGTCAAATCCAGCAAAATCGCGTCGGGAGGCTGTTGAGAAATCGCATTTCTTGCGGATTGCGGAGAATTTGCGACTTCTATCTGGAAGCCGGAACCGGATGCTGCTATTTTTAGTCGATCGCTCTGAACACTATCATCATCCACGATCAAGATGCGGCGCTTTTCGGCAATCGCAGTAACCAGCTCGCTTTCAGGTTCCGGCGGGCGATCGAATATCTGTTTGAGCAAATGCAGAAATCCCTCAATCTGCTCAGCAGTCCCCGGTTTCAAGATGTTTTCACCCTTGAACAAATCTTCGATCTTGCGCGCAAGTATGGAACCTTTCGGCAGCCCCAAAGTTCCCAAAGAACCGACTAATTTATGAGCTTGGGCCTGGGCTTCCCGCCGCAGTCCGCCCTCCAAGGTTCCGGTTTTCAGTTGAGCGATCGCGCGATCGAATATCACCACCTTTTCGATAAAATTAGTTATTAACTTGCCCCTAATTTCCGCAACCACACTCAGGACTTTGAGGCGGCGCTCGTCATTATTTAATTCCAGGCTCTGCCCGCTGGATTGAGCAGATAAAGTCTCTTGACTTTTAGCAGTTTGTACCGTTTCCCTGACAACTTTTTGGTGATCAATATCCTCCGGCAGACTTTTGAGCCGATAGCCCAATCCGTACACAGTTTCGACTAAATCTACAGACATCCCGGCTGCTTTCAGCTTATGCCGCAGCCCCTTGATGTGAGCGGTAACGGCTTCTTCATGAGGAAAATCGCCTGCCGACCAAATGCGATCGAGCATAGCGCTACGGCTGAAAATGCGCCGGGGATTTCTCAGGAAAAGTTCCAGCAGATTGTACTCTTTGGGAGTCAAGTGCAGCACTTTTTCGGCATAAGTTACTTCCGTAGTATCCGGGTTGACTTGCAGTTTTTCCCAGGTCAAAATTGTACTCGACAAACTTGCTTTCCCCCGGCGCAGCAAAGCCCGAATTCGAGCCATTAATTCTTCGATATTAAAGGGTTTGACCATATAATCGTCTGCCCCCGCTTCTAAACCTTCGATTAGATTGCTCCTGCTGTCTAGCGCTGTCAGCAATAAAATCGGCATTTGGCAGCCAGACGATCGCAATTCCCGACACAAACTAATGCCATCAAGTTTAGGAATCAGCACATCCAAAACAATCAAATCATAATCGTAGGCCTGCGCCAACTGCAAAGCTGTTTCACCGTCTGCTGCCGTATTCACATTATAATTGTGAGAGTTAAGCGCTCTAGTCAGCAAATTGACTGTAATTGTGTCATCTTCTACCAGTAAAATTTTCATAAGCGTCACCTGTGATTTAAGCTGCTTTTGCGATTTTTTAATCAGATTTTTTGGATTTAAATACCATTGTTAAACTCTTATTTAAAACTTTTGCACCCTTACTCAAACAAATAGTATTCTTGAAATAGTAAAATTGTAACTGATTATTTTGATTTTTTCAACCTCTCGAAAAGTTGAATCAGATGCCCCTGAGATTTCATGGCTTTTGGGACTTCAGCGCCTGCTGAATTTTTTGGATCAGATATTGCGATGAATCTTGCTGGTTAACTATGTCTTCCAACTCAGAAACCCCTACTTCAGCGTGTTCTATCTCCTTAACTAAAGAATCAGCGGTGACTCTTTTTATGACTCCCAAAGGTTCTGGGATCGTCGGTGGAAGTGCATTGAAATCTTTCTCCGCGATTAATTCCTCCAACTCTAACAAAGCCATTTCCGCGCGATCGATCTTGATAGTCACGGATCTAGCCACATTAGCACCCGCTCTTGCTGCCTCCGTGAGTTGGTGAACGCGAAGTTTAAACCGACTGGCAATCTGCTCCATTTGAGTCCCCAATTCAAACGTTTTACTTGCCAGTCTGCCAATTTCTAGGCTCACTTGGCTCAGCCCCGTAGGCTGATTTCCCATTTGATTGGTAACTACAGCCACCTGTACTGCTAAATGCCTCACTTGTTCGATCGCCTCCCGGATGGTTCGAGAAGTGCGGTTAACCGTTTCTAGATCGTTAGCGATTGCTTTGCCAACCCCCAAAATTTTATCTGTATTGTTACAAATAGAATTAGCACCTTGAAAAGTAGCTTGAAATGCTTGGCGACCTTCCGACGAAATCAGCTTCGCAATCTTCACAAATCGCTGATTCATTTGAGCAATTTCTTCAGCTTGTTTGACCAGTGTTACTTGCTGGGGGCTGGGAGTATTCTGCAATTTTTGGGATTGTTGACGCTGTTGGGCTTTTAACAGATCGTTGCATTGATGAAATTTTGCCTGTTCTTGTTGAATAATTCCCAAATATTTCTGTCTTTCTACTCGGTATTTTTGAATAAGTTTGTGAGCTTGCCCTAAAATTTTAGACTGGGCAATCACCAGAGTTTTAACATCTAAAATACGCAAACTCTGGTTCTTCATAACCACAACAATTGGTTCATAAATCAAGTCTTTTTGCCGATTGAGAGACTCTTGCACGGCATCGTCAATTTTCCAGTTTTCCTCCATCAGCAAAGGCGGAATTCTCAGAAAATCTAACAGCGATCGAATCGGGTGCTGCCCGTAAAATTCTACGCGCTCTGGAAGGCTCATTTGCTCTCGAAATTTGACGCGAGAAATCATGCCCAACACCTGTGATTCGTGAGTGATAATGACTCCAGGTAGGTCTGGTTCTTGCTCGAATTTGTCAGCCACTACCTGTCCTAGAGTTGCAGCACTCACTTGGAATTGGTGATAGGGCAGATGTCCGATCGTAAAATCGGGGGTGAGTTGAGTTTGATTGCTCATTTACCCGGATAGTATTAAGTAGAAGTTAACAAATTATATATTGATATTATACTGGATTAAGATAGTTTAAAGTGATAACAACTATAGGGAGAAATCAGCTCTCTGGCTCCTGGGCCTGATGACAGCTTGCCTTGTGACTACTTTCAACTCAAGTTTCTTGGAGAGCTCGCCCCCGCAGCGCCCCGGGTTCTGTCCCCAAACAGGGGCATTCATATTTTGTTCTTGCAAACAACCGGGAAAATACCTAGATTGAAACCAAAAACCTTACGTCGGACTTTGCCGATCGCAACCTTTGAGGCTGCTTACCAGTTGTTACAGCAAATGGCTGAACTCCCCGGGGCGATTTGGCTCGCCGACGATGCGATCGCGAATCCTGAAAGTAGGGAAAACTCCTCCGAAAAGTTTGCAGCAGTCATATCAGACGGGTTTAGCGCGCTGCTGCGCGGCCAACTATTAGATGATTTGACAACAAACGGACACAAACACAGCGAAAAACAGCTCAATTCGCAATTAAATGTGGAGTTGACTTTCGAGCCAGGGGCGATCGGCAATTTCCTCTCTCCCCTCGCAGACAAACTCGCAGAAACAACGCCCGCAACCTCGCGGCCAATTGACATTCGCGCCCTCAAACAAGCAATTAAAAATATACAGCCAAACTCCGCCATTCTGCAAAGCGAATTCACCCTAAATTTGCTGGATATTCTTGCTACCGATGCCAGCAAAAACAGTCATCAACCTCTACACACCCAAACAGAAGCAGAAGAAAGTTCCGCCCCAAATCTCATAGCTTCAGAACAGCGACATATCCAAATTTCCGTAACCGCTAATCACGTACAAATTCCCAGTTCCTGCATTCCATTTTGTCAGCCAGTCGAAGATGCTTTGCAACAGCAGCTTCAACAAGAGCGACTTTTAAATCAGGTGACAACTCAAATCCGCCAGACTTTGGAATTGCCTGTAATTTTGTCAAAAGCTGTCAAGCGAGTGCGAGATTTTTTGGAGGTCGATCGCCTGTTAATTTATCAATTTAAAAAAGTCCCAGCGCCGCACAATGGCGAGTTGGATAAAGAAATACCTGGGGCAGTTTCTGTGTCTAGCGCAGTCAACCAAAATTCCGGTGCTTACTTGTATTTAGGTCACGTCACCTACGAAGCTTTAGCTAGCGATGCTATCTCGTCTGTACTGAATTTTAGTGAAGGCGCGCAATGTTTTCCCGATGGAGTCATCGACAGAGAGAAGTACCGCAAAGGTTTAGCTTTGTGCGTCGCGGATGTGGAAACAAATTACTCTTCGCAGCCTTGTTTTTTAGAGTTGATGCGACGGGCGAAGGTGCGGGCTAAGTTGCTAGTGCCGATCGTAGTTCAAGACGAATTGTGGGGGCTACTAATTGCCCACCAGTGTAGTGTGTGCGAGTGGGAAGAAAGCAAAATAACATTTTTGCGGCAAATAGCAGAACATTTAGCGATCGCCATTTACCAAGCCGAACTTTATGCAGAAGTTCAGCAACAAAAGTGTACCTCAGAACAGCGCGTCATAGAGCGCACGCAAGAACTACGCGATGCCCTAGCCGCCGCCCAGTCCGCCAGCCTCGCCAAGAGCGAATTTTTGGCAGCTATGAGCCACGAATTGCGCACTCCCCTCACCTGCGTCATCGGCATTTCCGACACACTGCTGCGGTGGTCTTATGGCAAAGTTGGGGCCAAAGAAGTGCCGATCGCCAAGCAGCGCCAGTACCTGCAAACTATCCGAGATAGCGGCGACCACTTATTAGAATTAATTAACGATATTTTAGATTTATCGCAAGTAGAAGCGGGAAAAGCAGTATTAAAAATTAGTGAATTTTCACTTTCTAAATTAGCTTCCCAGAGTCTGCACGCCCTCAAAGAAAAAGCTGTGGCTAAGGGCGTGGAACTGGTGCAAGAACAGCGGATCAAACAAGAGTGCGATCGCTTCATCGCCGATCCGCGCCGCCTGAGACAAATCCTCTTCAATCTTTTAGGAAATGCGATTAAATTTACTCCCGAAGGCGGGCGAGTCATCCTGCGAGTTTGGGTAACAGAAGATCAAAATCGAACGTCGGCAGTGCGACAGCCCGGTACTGCACCCCCAGGTAGCACCGCTGTTTTTCAAATCAAAGATACTGGCATTGGAATTCCCGAAAATCAGCGATCGCTCTTGTTTCAAAAATTCCAGCAGTTAGATTCCCCCTACCGTCGCGAATACGGGGGCACCGGTTTGGGATTAGCATTAACTAAACAATTAGTAGAGCTTCATGGCGGCGCGATCGAAGTCAATTCTACAGTTGATGTCGGCTCAACTTTTACCGTTTTCATACCAATCCAAACTCAAAGCAAAGATGAATCCACAAAATTCAAATATGAAAAATCAAATTCATCTTTACCGCTGCACTCTTCCTCCCTCCGAGGCAGCATCGTCCTCGTCGAAGAAGATGAAGAAACTGCCATGCTGATTTGCGATATCCTGACAGCAGCAGGACTGCAAGTAGTGTGGATGATTGAAGGTTCGGCGGCGGTAGAACAAATTGAACTTTTGCAGCCCAATGCTGTGATTGTCAATATGCGTTTGCCAGGTATGAATGGCTGCGAAATAATTCAGCAACTGCGCCAAAAATCCGCTACCGAAAATATCAAAATTCTCGCTTTAAGCTCTAAGGAAATTCCCGCAGATGAAATATCTTTCGTGACGGCGGGAGCTAACGATTGTTTGGCTAAACCGATTCACCCTCAGCAATTGCTTGACAAAGTTATTTCTTTAATGGCCGGGATTAGTAATGGATAATTGGGCATTGGGCATTGGGCATTGGGCATTGGGCATTGGGCATTGGGCATTGGGCATTGGGCATTGGGCATTGGGCATTGGGCATTGGGCATTGGGCATTGGGCATTTAATATAATTGAGTTTTTGAGGTAATTATGGGAAGACCTGATTTTGAGGAATTAGAGGTTTATAAGTTAGCGGAAAGTTTGGCGAATCAGATTTGGGAGATTGTTAAAAAATGGGATTACTTCACAAAAGATACGATGGGCAAACAGATCGTTCGGTCTGCTGATAGTGTCTGTGCTAATATTGCTGAAGGAAGAGGTCGTTATAATGATCAAGATAATCGGCGTTTTGTAAAAATTGCGAGAGGCTCTTTGTACGAAACAGTAAATTGGTTAAGATTAGCCTATGCTATACAACTGATCGCAAGCGAAGAAGTCAGCAAATTCAAACCAATTGTCGATAAATTACTACCAAAACTTAACGCTTATTTGAGTTCAATAGGGCACAGGGAATAAATTACAAAAAAAGCCCAATGCCCAATGCCCGATGCCCGATGCCCAATTCCCAATTCCCCATTCCCAATTCCCCATGATTAATTGTCAAATTCCTACAGGATTAATTGTTTCTTGTCAAGCACCTACTGATTCGCCGCTGCACGATCCGATCGTGATTGCGGCAATGGCTCGAACCGCCGTCAATCGAGGAGCATCGGGCGTGCGGATTGATACTCCGGCTCACGTGGCAGCGGTGCGAAAACAAATATCCGCTCCCATAATTGGCATTTGGAAGCAGCAATTGCCGGGATGCGAGATTTACATTACTCCTCGGTTTGAAGACGCGCGGGCGATCGCCCTTGCTGGAGCAGATATCATCGCCATTGACGCTACTGAGAGAAACCGTCCTCCTGGCGAAGACCTAAAGACGTTAATCGCGCGAATTCACAGCGAATTGGGCAAATTAGTGATGGCTGATGTCGATACGATCGAAGCTGCTCACGCGGCGGTTGAAGCTGGTGCAGATACTGTCGGAACTACTCTTTTTGGCTACACTCCCCAAACAGCAAATTTCTCGCCGCCCGGATTTGATTTGCTGGCCCAAATGGTAGAAAAGCTTAAGGTTCCCGTAATCTGCGAAGGTGGGATCGCTGGGCCGGGGATGGCCAAAAAAGCATTGGATTTAGGAGCGACGGCTGTTGTTGTCGGCGCAGATATCACTGGAATTGATATTAAGGTGACAGCCTATATGTTAGACATCTCCTAAAAAGCAGGTTTTGAACAGGCTAGGAGGGCCTGTTCCACAAGAATTATGGGAGATGTCTGTTGGGGATTGGGAAGTAAGATTGAAGTTAGGTAACGGATTTTGTAACGAATCTAACGAATTTATTTGTCTGCAAACTCTCACAATTTATATTTGCGATTAAGAAATTATAAGTTACGATTGCCATATCCTCCGCAAAATAATCCGGATGGAGACCATATATAGCTGTTAATTTAATAAAAAGAGCAGATTAATTAATATGGCTAGCGATTTTTCTTTTAACTCTAAATCCCGATTAAACAAAAATGGCTTGGACAATGCTTCTCGGCAAAGCCGATCGCTCCAAGCTATGATTTTTATGCTGGTAGTCACTACCTTAGTGGCTATGCCGATGTTTCGTTTAGCCGAATTGCAACTGGTACAAGGGGCCTACAACCGACAACGGGCGGAAAACAACCGCATTCGCCCTGTATCAGTCGCCGCGACTCGTGGTCAAATTTTAGACCGCAATGGCAAAATTTTTGCGGCTAGCCGCGTATCTCGATCGCTCTATGCGTGGCCAAAAGAGCGATCGACCAAGGAGTGGCAAGAAGTCGCCACTACACTGAGTCCGATCGTCAAAGTTCCCGCAGCCGAAATTATCAAAAAAATAGATACAGCAGGCTACAAATCAGCGCTACCAGTCCGAATTAGCAAGGATATTGATGTCGGTACTTTCGTCGCTTTGGGAGAACAAAGTAATGCTTTGCGCGGACTTGAAATTCGTGTAGAATCGAGCCGAGACAATCCCAACCAGCAATTAGCAGCTCACCTTTTGGGATACGTCGGCGAAGCTACTTTAGACGAATTAAAAGCTAATCCTGCATATCCGATGGGCATGATCGTCGGTCAAATGGGAGTTGAAAAGTTAGCCAATCCAACTTTAGAAGGCGTTTGGGGAAACCGTTTAATCGAGGTGAATGCTAAGGGCGAGGAAATTCAAGATTTAGGCGTAAAAGATCCGATTCCCGGCAAACCTGTGCAGCTAACTTTAGATTTAGATATGCAGAAAACTGCGGAAAAAGCTTTGGGCAATCGCCTGGGTGCAGTTGTGGCGATCGATGTCAAAACCGGAGCTCTTTTAACAATGGCTAGTTGGCCGACATTTGACCCTAATATTTTCACCCGCAAGGTGACTCCCAAAGAATGGGATCGGCTACAAGGGCCAGAAAAACCGTTTTTAAATCGAGCAGTTCAAGGCTATCCAGTCGGCAGCACTTTTAAAATTGTCACTGCTGTAGCCGGGATGGAATCGGGCAAGTTTTCTCCTGACTCGACTGTGGCCACTTCTTCTTCAATTACGATCGGCGGAATCACCTTTAACGAACACAGTGGCGGTTACGGTACGATCGGCTTCCGCGACGCTTTAGCCTACAGCAGTAATACGTTTTTCTATCAAGTAGGTATGACTGCCGGCCCGGAAGAAATGGCGAAAGCGGCTAAAAAAATGGGCATTGGCGGTACGATTAACTTAAAACTTTTGGGGTTAGATGCCGCGAATCACGGTCAAGTTCCCATACCAGCAGAAAAACAGAAAATGTATGGTGAAGATTGGTACGTCGGTGATACAGTCACAATGGCGATCGGTCAAGGCTTGGTACTTTGTACTCCCCTAGAATTGGCTGTGATGGTGTCAACTGTTGCTAATGGCGGTTATCGAGTTCAGCCCCATTTATTGGCTTCTCAAACCAACACTCCTATTACCAAAAAAGTTCCCACAGGTATTAAGCCTGCAACTTTGAATGTAGTTCGCCAGGGATTGATTGACGCGGTACAAAAAGGTACCGGCAAACGCCTGAATGATGGTACTATTCCTTTGAGCGGTGGTAAAACTGGGACGGTGGAAATGCCCGGTCATCCTGACAATTCCATGTATGTGGGTTTTGCTCCGGCTGACAAACCGGAAGTGGCGATCGCCGTTATTGTTGAAGGCGGCGGATTTGGCTCTGTATCTGCCGCACCAATTGCTCAGGAAGTATTGCGAACCTATTTTCAAAAGCAAGGTTTTAAACCTACGAATAAGCCTTTCTAGTCATGAGTTAATTGTTGACTGTTGACTGTTCATATTTTGTTAAGTAGGGTGCGCACTGCGCACCTTTTTGCTATAAGTGCGCTCAAAAGTTTTCCCCTACCAATCGTCTCACTTCCAAGCTCGATAAATTCATCATTTGTGCCACCTGTTCCAGATTCATCCCAGAACTTAAAAGTTGAGTTAAGAGCGATCGCAATGTTGACTCCGCCGCCAGCCGTGCTTGCTGTTCTTCCTTGTGAGTCTTCAAAAACTCACCAGTTTCGGGAACTCTAAACCTCAATTCTCCTGAAATTATATGCACTTCCAGTCCCAGCACCTCACTGAACAACCACAGCGTATCGAAAGCAATATTGTGAGCTGGAATCGGCTCGTACTGATTGTTGATTAAACGTACTCCCTGTAAAATCGGATTCAAATAATCTCCCGATGGATCATATTGAAAATATTCCCTCACTCCCAAAGCCCGATAAATTTCCGGTTTGGTTTCTTGGTCTTTCGTCTGAGTTGTTTCCGAAGTTATTTCTAATACAAAGTCGGGAGTAATTCCCCCTTCTTCCCAAACTTTATAATTATCCCTTTTGCGTTTGGCAACTCCCAACACCACATAAAAATCTGGAGCAACAACTGCTTGGTTGTTCCCTTGTTCATAATAGATGAAAGAATTCGCTGACACATAAACATCGGAACGCCCTTGAAAGTAAAGGTTGGCAGCTTCTACGCTGTAAATCATGTAATCGCGCGTGATGTCGCTTTCAGCCATCGGCTCTCCGTCGCTGCTGGGATATTTAATTTCTGTTTGTTCGACTTGAGTTAAAATTGTCATTTTTCAATTTCCCTCAATGTTAATTAATTATTATGCTAGCATTCTGTCGCAGCTTTAAAAAGTTCGACTGTTGACATTTTATACCATAGTTCGATCGCGCTTTTCCAATATCTTAAGGAAAAGCGCGATCGCTCAAAAGTTTTCCCCTACCAATCGTCTCACTTCCAAGGTCGATAAATTCATCATTTGTGCCACCTGTTCCAGATTCATCCCAGAATTTAAGAGTTGAGTTAAGAGCGATCGCAATGTTGACTCCGCCGCCACTCGTGCTTGTTGCTCGGCCAGCAGTCCCTGCTCCGCCGCCACTCGTGCCTGTTGCTCGGCCAGTCGTGCCTGTTCCGCCATCAGCCGTCCCAGATTTTCTTCCTTGTGAGTCTTCAGAAACTCACCAGTTTCAGGAACTCTAAACCTCAATTCTCCTGAAATTATATGCAATTCCAGTCCCAGCACCTCACTGAACAACCACAGCGTATCGAAAGCGATATTGTGAGCTGGAATCGGCTCGTACTGATTGTTGATTAAACGTACTCCCTGCAAAATCGGATTCAAATAATCTCCCGATGGATCGTACTGAAAATATTCCCTCACTCCCAAAGCCCGATAAATTTCCGGTTTGGTTTCTTGGTCTTTCGTCTGAGTTGTTGCCGAAGTAATTTCTAACACAAAATCGGGAGTAATTCCCCCTTCTTCCCAAACTTTATAATTATCCCTTTTGCGTTTAGCAACTCCAAACACTACATAAAAATCTGGAGCAACAACTGCTTGGTTGTTCCCTTGTTCATAATAGATGAAAGAATTCGCTGACACATAAACATCAGAACGCCCTTGAAAGTAAAGTATGGCAGCTTCTACCGTGTAAATCATGTAGTCGCGCGTGATGTCACTTTCAGCCATTGGCTCTCCGTCGCTGCTGGGATATTCAATTTCTACTTGTGGGACTTGAGTTAAAATTGTCATTTTTCAATTTACCTCAAAGTTAATTAATTTGATTCTAGCATTCTGTCGGAGCCGGGAAAAGTTCGATCGCCCTTAAACAAATCAACAGCCGTAAGCTGCGCACTGCGAACCCTACATAATTAGGATCTGCGTCCTAGACTTTAAGATATGTCTGACAGTTTACAGATACAGAAAATTTAAGTTCTAATTAATCCCTCTTTCCAAAACAATCATCTCCGAACCAACAACCGGACTTCTAGCTATTAACTTTCCTTCCAGATTGGCAATTTCTAACTTGCTGAAATCGAGTGAATTAGCCTCTTTCCACATTTGACTGGCGAGCTGATTTTGCTCGCTTTCGCTGAGTTTGTACCAATCTTCAGCGACTTTCACACTCAAAAGACCGATCGAGAAATCAGCTTGCACAGACTTAACTAAACCGCCGCCAAGTCGATCCGTAATTTCAGCAACTTGATTTTGAATCGCCGCAATCAGAGACTGTTCTGGGGTTAGTGGCGCCGGCGGGATAATTTCTACTGATTGCGGTTTTTCTGGTGCTACTAAATAGGGCAATTTGCTTTTGAATTTAGCTGATGTTGGCTGAGAATTTGCGATCGCCTCTGGTGATTGCGCTGTGCCCGCCAAAAAATCGCCAAAGGTAGGCGGCGACTGCGGCGCTGCTGGAATAGGCGCTTTTGCTAGTTGATCCGGCGGTTTTGCTGAGAAACTGTTGAATGTTAAACCGATCGCAACGATGAGAATTGCTGCTAAGGAGGCGTTTAAAATTGGATCTGACAGCTTGGCGTTGACAAATGGCGGCAGCAGATCCCGCACTAACCGCACAATACTTTGCCAAAGTACACTGAGTTTCTTTAAAAAACTGTCGCCTGCGGGTTTTGATACAGACTTTTTACGATCGGATTTTACCGCAACTTTTGGCGGGGGAACGCTGTTAACTTCCGCTTTAACTTCCGCAGCAACAGCCGCCGTCGGAGTTGTTGCGGAGTCAGCAGCGGTAGGCGCGATCGGCTTTTGCTGCTGCAACGGGGGTTCTGCTGCTACATTTTTCCCCTTTTTTCCCAAATTCCGAATTGAGAAAATCAAACCTTTGATTCCCTGATTTTTGGGAACAGCGCTGCTGGTATTTTGAGTTTTGCGGAGAGTCTGGGCAGACTTTGTAGGCGAGTCAACCTCCGGTTTCGGAGATTGAGACGGTTCTGGAGTTGGTTGGTTTAGTTGTTCTTCTGACATTTTTTAGGCCTTGGCGCGTTACAAATATATCTAAAACCGATAAATTTAAGTTGAGCGATCTCAGTCTTAATTTATCATTTCATTAGTTCTAACTGAATCAAAATGAGCATCAAACGCCGTTACTTTCTAATTTTAAGCAGTCTCAGCGGCTTAGGTTTGGCCGGAGTCTCGAAAATGTTTCAGCTTCGGACTTCCTGGGGTACAGACGCCATTGCTGCTGTGCCTTCTAACGTTGAGGGCCAAAGGGCGATCGTCCCAATGCCGACCTCACCGCCTATTTTACGCTTTATTTCGGTAGCCGACACCGGCACCGGGGCCCAAGGTCAGTATGCTGTGGCTGAGGCGATGGCGCAATATCACGGAGAAAACCCTTTTAATGTTGCTGTTCTCGCCGGCGACAATATCTACAATAACGGCGAAATCGAAAAAATTAATGCTGTTTTCGAGAAGCCTTATCAGCCATTATTGCAGCAAGGTGTAAAATTTTATGCTTGTCTGGGAAATCACGACATCCGCACTGCTAACGGCGACCCGCAAGTTAAATATGCGGGTTTTAATATGCAAGGTCGCTACTATACTTTTCGGCGCGATCCAGTACAATTTTTTGCCTTAGATACCAATCACAATGCGGATTGGAAAAATCAGCTTGTTTGGCTGGAAAAAGAGTTGAGTCAGAGCACTGCACCTTGGAAAGTTGTATTCGGCCACCACCAGATTTATTCCTCTGGCGTGTACGGATTGAATCAACCTTTTATTAAAACTTTGACGCCTTTGTTTCAAAAGTACGGGGTGCAGCTTTATATCAACGGACACGAGCACAGTTACGAGCGTACTCGCTCGATTAACGGTACGACTTATTTAATTTGCGGTGCTGGTGCGGGCACTCGTCCGGTGGGGCGTTCTGAGTGGACGGAGTATTCTGCGACGCGCCTGAGTTTTGCGACGTTTGATGTCTATGAAGACCGGATGTTTGTTAGTGCGATCGGTACTGACAAGCGGGTTTTTGACCGGGGAGTGATTGAAGTGCGATCGGCTTAATTCACATTATATTCAGGAGCAAACAAAATGAATAGAGGTTGTAGAGCCAATAAAACGGGTTTTGTTTTAGAAGCAACTGTAGAAGGTACGTTGAGAGGTCACGGATATCTCGAAATATGTCCCCAGTTGCCGAAAAAGCGCAAGCGAGATTGGCTCTTACTCTCTACTGAAAATCCCAAGCGATATGCTAAACAGGTTTATATCGGCTCTAGCATTTATGAAACTGAAATAAATGTCGATTTTTATATTGTTGGTTCCGGTTCGTTTCCTTTGGGTCTAATTGTTGAGTGTAAGTGGCAAGAAGATAAAGGTTCGGTTGATGAAAAGTATCCTTATCTCAATTTAAATATTCAAAATTGCTACCGAGTTCCAACTATTGTCATAGTCGGCGGTGACGGTATGAGGCAGGGTTCGATCGACTGGTTTAAAAAACAAATTCCCGAAAATCCAAATTTGTTGGCAGTTCACAAACTCGAAGCTTTTATTACTTGGGCTAACAAACATTTGTAATAAAAACGATTTCGACCGTTTCATCCCTGACGTATGGGGACGAGAAATCCGGTTTCTACGAGGAGATTAATTTTATATGATTGAATTAAAAAAAATCGCCTTTTTTTTCGGCTTAAAAGCTTGACTTTGACGATTTTTTGAAGTATTATTAGATAATGGGAGTGGTGACAAAATTAAATTTAATGTCACCACTCCCATTATCTAAATAATACCCCGAAAGTCTAGAAAAATCAATAGGTAATAGTTCCTTTTTTTTGCCGATTTTTTGACCCAGTTTCTATATTTTTTTGAGTAACTAGAAATATCATCGAAGAAACGAGGTTTCGGAGGTCACAAAAGAGAGTGTTTACGCATGAGGGCTAGAAATCCGGTTTCTTCCAGTATTGCGTTTGGTAACGATAAATATACGAAGAAACCGGGTTGATGAGGTCACGGGTTGCTCGTACAAAATATGTCTAGGTAGAGACTTTGCAAAGAGTGTTTATTTAAACTGAACATATTAATAATTCCTTGACTTTGCCACGTTTGGAACTCTTAGAGTTAATTCCCCTAGACGCTGATATTTCAATTAGTTGAGGGAGAGGAATTCTTTTAAAAGCTTGACTATCGCTGTAGATTTCTTTGATGAAATCGCAGTTAGAATTAGACAGCATAACTTTGACGCCCCGCTGGGCAAGTTCTACAAAAATATCTCTGAGTTTAATCTGTTCGGATTCTTTGAAATTATCGCGGCTGTAGGCTGTGAAGTTACTTGTGGCACTGATTGGATAGTAAGGTGGATCAAAATAAACAAAGTCTTCGCTGCTTGTAGCAAAATTCAAAATTTCATCGAATTTTCTCACTTCAATTTGAGCGGGCGCGAGTAAAGATGAGACCGATCGCAATAAATCTACTTGACAAATGTTGGGATTTTTGTATCTGCCCATCGGAACATTAAATTGACCTTTGGAGTTTTCTCTGTAGAGGCCGTTGTAACAAGTTTTATTTAGGTAAATCAGGCGTGCTGCTTTTTCTGTGTCTGTGTTGTAGGAGCGCGATCGCACGGAGTAATAATAATCTTGATGATCCTTGCTGTGTTCTGAGGAGTGCTCCTCTAAAAGCTCAATTAGCTCCTCAACTCGATCCCTGACGCAGCAATAGGCATTAATCAACTCAGGATTAATATCTGTTAAAACAGCTTGCAAAGAAGGGTGCTGCTGTGCTAAGTAAAAAAATACAGCTCCGCCGCCCAAAAAAGGCTCGTAGTAAGTTGTGAACTTTTCAGGAAAATAAGGTTGATATTGTCCAATCAACCTAGTTTTGCCTCCCACCCATTTCAGAAACGGACGCGGCAAGACGATAGAAGGTGCGGAAGCAGACATTTATCTAGAAATAACAGCCCTATCATATTTATCACAGAACTCAATATAAATACTTCAGAAGTTGTGACCGGAGGTTACGTGGCATTAAATAGACAGCGCCCGATCGCACGACCAAAAGTTTTCGTTAGAATTATAAATGTCAGCCTCGCCGGTCAAAATGCCCGATCGCCCGATCGACAGATTTAGCTACGGCTGTGCCAAAATTGTCTAACTCGCTCACAAGTGTTACCAGTCAAAGATCGAGCTGTAACACTTTACCCCACCTGTGCTCATGCAAGACTTCATTAATAACGTCTCTCGTTACCCCCGTTTTTTCATTACCATCTGTCTGGGAATTTTCTTTTTCCTGTTCGAGCGACTCAAGCCCCTGCTCGATCGACCGGCAACTGCGATCGCCCTGATTACTTCGATTGTAGCGACTTTTGTCTTCCTAACTTTTACACTGCGTGCCATGTTAGGGCTGAGTGCGGTTTGAAGGCAAAGTTTTCGCCTAAAAAAGCGAATTTTCTCAGACAAGCTAGAGGATAGAAGCTATACAGGTCAAAGGGTTGAGGAATTTGGAAATTTTTAATTTCCGTTGAAATATCAACTCCCGAAGTAACTGACAACTCTTGGCTGAGATGGCATACTTGGCAATAGTCGCTGAGATAGATTGGAATAGAAACTGAGTAAGCGGCGTTTCGTCAGCGCTCCTCAACCTTGGCGCAGACAAACATAACCGCAGTGCAAGACAAGCGTTTCCGACTATCAACCAACACAACTGGGGAAATACTGCACCTCTGTTTCCCCCATTCCCAGTTAATCATTAGGAAGCGGCAAACCCCGCCCCGCTTTCCTCTCGCGTTAACCTGACGGTATTACGAGAGTTTCCAGCGGATAACACAGATGAAATTTGAACATATCTATCAATTTTTTCAAGACCCCCCTCCTGTTTATCTAAACAAGGAGCTAGCAGTGTGCTACATTCTCTCCGTGTTGTTGCGCGGAGATTCCTACGGGACAGAACTCATCGGACAACTAGAGAGGGAATTTCCCATCTACCGACTTTCTGATACCGTCCTCTACAGCGCTCTGAAATTTCTGGAAGATGAAGCCGTCATCACCGGTTACTGGAAAAAAGTAGAAGGACGCGGCCGTCCCCGCCGGATGTATCAAATCCTGCCGGAGTGGCGGCACCAAGCTCAAGACCTAGCTCGTCTCTGGCACGATTATATCAGTCAGGGAAACGGCGTGTCAGGGCGTCGGCCCCGCGCCTTAGAAACTGGTCACACGGGTTAGCTAGTGTTGGAATCGGATGCCCAAACCCTTGAGATGTTGGCGCTACTTACTAAGCGATTTGCCTTTGTTGCCTTCGCTTGTACGACGACGATCGCCACACAGCAATTAGAGCAGCTACATTAGGTCAGGACTTACGCATTGTCACTTAAGAATTTAGGGATGATGGGGAGATATGGGATTTTGGTGGTGATGGGGAGAAAAATGTGTTGCAGAAGCAGCTTTCTGCGAATTTGGTTGAAAAAGTGCCTGCGTAAGTCCTCGATCGCTTTCGTCTGTAAATTTATGTAAAGTAATAGTAGAGAATTTCAATTACACAAACTTCTACCGATGGATACTACTGTTCTTTCTTCCACGTTTGTAATCACGCTGCTGATGGCTGTAGGCTTGTTTTTCTTCATCAAGGCCTCAGTCAAAGCTCGCATCGAACAAATCAAGCTGGCTTCTGAAAGTGCCCAAGAGTCACTGTTAACCCAGCTACAAGAGTATTTTGCTTCTAGGGCTTACCGAGTTGTAGCCGTCGATGCTCCCAACTATAAAGTCACTTTTGAAGGTTTTGTGCGGCCTAGTTGGTTTTTAGCTATTTTTCTAACCATGCTGAGTGTAGGTGGCACTCTATGCTTGGGACTGGTTTTGGGAATGCTAGTTCCTTCTTCAGGTCAAATTTTCCTAGCTTTGGTACTGCTGTCGCCGCTGGCGGGCGTATTTTACTGGAAAAAAGCTGGACGCTCTGAGCAAGTCTCCCTCAAACTCGAATCAGTTGCTGAGTCGGGAAGCCCAACCAAGAGCTTTGTTACTGTCAGAGCTCACCGCGATGAACTAGAAGCTATGCAAAAAGCTTTAAATTTGAAACCGCTAGAAGATTAATAGTTTGGTACGGAACGTTTTTTGATATGCTAGATGCCGTACTTAGACTTTGGAGACTTTGAGCAGACAAATCGATGACTGCTTCCGGGTCTCTGGTTACCTGTTCGGTCGATCGACTCTCACCGTCAAAAAAAACGTCAAAAAAAACCATTATCGTGAGAGTGCCCGCTGTGGCGATCGCCCGAATCGGCGATCTATCTTGCTGCGATGGCTCCTTATACCCTAGTTACTAAGGACTTTTCGCATAAATTCAGTTGGCACTCTCCAGACAATGAGACCTATCGCGCTTTTGTTAAAAAAGTTAGACAAACATTGCTGTCAATGTTTTGAGCTAAACGTTTTGGTTTATGCGCGACTGGCTGACACCACAGCAATTTTTTCTGTGGTTGCTTCCAGCATTACCTTTAAGCTGGGAAACAAGAAGTGGTTCTCTTCTACGTATTGGGCTCCAAATAAACCTTTCTCAGCCCAGAAGTACCTGTCAGTGGTATGCTCGTTACGCTTGACTAACAGCAAAGCTGGGGGAGCAATGCCTTCGGCATGAATAAATTTGCGAGCTGCTGTTACGGGTTTATCTTCGCCACTCTCGATGCTATATTGAGGAACGCACTCTAAAATTCTGCGTCCCTCTTGTCGGCGGCGACTCTTGCGTTTGCGTCTCCTGGCCAATTTCTTTACCTCCTCTGTGAGCAGACAGTATGAGCAGACAGGTTGTGATGATAGCTACCAAATCCGAGCCCAGTATATCTGTTTTAGCTCCAAACCTCAACTGGTTTTAATATATCGACACAATCTTCACATTTGTACCGATCGACAAAAGTGTAGCGGTTGTGGTATTTTGGGCCGAAAGTTCCGGCGGCAGTCAAAGGTTTGCCAGTGGTGGAAGCTAGACGGAGGAAGGTTTAGGGCAGTTGGTGTTCGTGCAAGTCGAAGGCCTTCAACATAGCTGCGATCGATCGCGCAGACACCTGAAATCGAAAAGTTTCTCATCTCTTCCCGTCTTCTCAACTTTGTAGCGAGACTCTACTACCAATCCCAATATTGCAGCATGGCTATGATTCATTGGGCGTAAGGTTTGTAGATTGTCCTCACTGCAAGAAACAGCATGATAGAGATATCAATGCTGCAATAAATATTAGAAAAATATTAGAAATGAAGGATTGCGACTTTTGGCGTTAGGAACTAGCGCTTCTGCCCTTGGAGGGGATTTAAGACCAAAGTCATCAGGGCGTAAAAAATCCATGAAGTCTGAGGCAGTCCCCAATGAATTGGGAAGCCTACACGCTCTCCGTGAGGGAGCGTGTAGGTAGTTCAATTGAAATTTCGTTAAATACCTTATTGTGGCGCTCATGCTAATGCCAGCCAGTTCAGAATTTGTGCAGCTTTGTCGATCGCAGGTAGCGATAGCCGTTAGTTTGGGAGCAACATTCAGCGCGGTATACCTGACACAAGAGCTGGTACCCGGCAGCGAAGCAAAGTTGGTGCCGATCGCGGTTTACCCAGAAACCTCCGTCGAATCGGAAGAAAATCAGGGACTAAGGCTGCAATCTTCGGAAAACTCGACAGTCAAATCATTGCCACTCCTGGGCCCACCGACTAAGCCTGTGGAAAAATCAACCGTGGAGACGATCGAACCTGAGCCACTTCCAGGTTTTGATGGCAGTTCCAATCAGTGCCAAGGCCCGGAGAATCTATGGCAGCAGGGTCGGCAACTTGTGACGCCTCTGATACACGAAGGCTCTGTAATGGGTCTCCTCGTCAGCGGTCGGCAAGACAGGCCTTGGAACGAACGAGAGGAGGCGACTATTCAACAAATTGCTCGCACCCTAGCCCTGGCCTGTATTTTAGACCAGCGCTCGCAGTGGATGCAGCAGGAATTGAACTCTGCTGGGCAAAGCCAGGCTCAGGTTTACGACACGATGCACAATTTGCTGCACCAGTTTAAAAGTCCGCTGACAGCATTGCGAACTTTTGGCAAGTTGTTAGCCCGGCGGCTGGTACCAGAAGACAAAAATCGCAATGTGGCTTTTAGTATTGTCCGAGAGAGCGATCGGCTCTCTGAGTTGCTGTTACACTTCGATCGAACCGTTGACACTGGCGAAGCAAATCTGAGACTACCGTCGGGCACTTCAGAAACAGCAACTTCCAATCTGGAATTAATCCGGCATTCTCCTCTGTCGCTGTCACCTGTTGCCAATTCGGAGGAATCCTGTTTTGTGGCAGAAGTCTTAAAACCATTGTTAATTTCCGCCGAGGCGATCGCCTCCGAAAGGCATCTAAAATTGGTAGCCGACATACCTACGGATTTGCCGCCAGTTGAAGTGAACGATCGGGCTTTGCAGGAAGTTTTGAGCAATTTAATTGACAATGCCTTGAAATATAGCCAAGCTGGTAGCAGAATTTATATTAAAGTAGAGTACAAAGCACCAAATGGCGATCGAGCAAAACAAGATCTATTGCCTGCCATAGCAGTTGCTGTCAGCGACACAGGTTCAGGAATTCCACCCCAGGACTTAGACCATTTATTTGAGCGACACTACCGAGGAGAAAAAGCGCAAACAGATATTCCAGGCACCGGATTAGGTTTAATGATCGCCCGCGATTTAGTCCACCAAATGCAAGGAGAAATAGAAGTATTTTCCCCAATCAATCCTGAATGGCTACCCTCTGCGGAGTCTCATTTATATCCAACTGATCGCGGTACTACATTCGTGGTTTGGCTGCAACTTAATCAGTAATAACCTCTATTAATTGGAGATATTTTTTGTGAAAATTTCACCTTTGTCTGAGCAAATCCCCAATTTTTTAATTTTTTTTAAGACGATCAAAAAACAATTTACTCGTGTCCCATTTTTGGTAGTGTTCAACACTCTGACTATACTGATGTTGGGTGTACTGGGTATATATGCGAAACTCACACGTAAGGGAACTGGATTTGATCGTTTGTTTAGCGATCCATTTAATTATGGGTCGCCTTACGAAGGTATTTTAACAGGAGTTTCCGAGGTTTTATGGTGTGTCACCGTGATAACTTGTGCATTTACTTTCGGAGTGCTTCGCCAAAAAAAAGCCCGTAGTCGAGTCGAGATGTTCTTATTATTTAGTGCTTTGTTGTTGGGATTATTGTTTATTGATGACAGGTTTCGGATAACTTTGATTCTTTCTAGCTTAGGAGTATCTAAAAAATTAATTTATTTGTGTTATGGGAGTTTGATTGTTATCTACGGGATTAAGTTTTGGCGGCTCATCCTAGCCACTCCTTATTTGCCATTAATTGCAGCATTTATTTTATTTGCAATTTCCAGATTTGAAGATGTATTCTCTGGGAAAAGTCTAGGAGTTCACGCGATGTTAGAAGATGGAACTAAGTTATTAGCCTTGGTAAATTTAGCGGTGTATTTTTGGCACATATGTCATCAAGAGATTTGGCGAAATTTGCAGCATAGTGAAGAAAATTATCAAAAATTAGATTAAACTTAGAAAGCTATAACTAGAGGTGATCAAATGCCGTCTCCATTTCCAGGGGTAGACCCGTACTTAGAGAATTCAGAGTTTTGGCCGGAAGTACATCATCGGTTGATTACAGCAATAGCCATTGCCATAGGGCCTGCCCTGCGGCCTAAGTACCGAGTCGCAATTGAAAAGCGGATTTATTTGAGTGATGCAGAAGATAGCGATTTCTTGGCAATTCCTGACGTGACAATATTTTCTAAGCCATCAAATGTCGAGCAATCGACCGCGACTGCAACCCTGCTGCATCCTGAACCGATAACAGTTACAGTGCCGATATTAGAAGAAGCTAGAGAAGGTTATTTAGAACTTCGAGAGGTAGGCACGAATCGGGTAATAACAGTAATAGAGATTCTTTCTCCCAAGAACAAACGCGGCGGAAAAGGAAGAGAGGAGTATGAAAACAAGCGACAAGAAGTGTTGAGAAGTGCTTCTCATTTAGTAGAAATTGACTTGCTCAGAACGGGGAAGCCAATGCCGATAACGGGTGGGACAAAAACAGATTATCGCATTTTGATTAGTCGGGGAAATCGCCGGCCCCGATCTCAATTATATGCTTTTACAGTGCGAGAAGAAATTCCACCATTTCTGTTACCGTTGCAGCCAGGAGATGCAGAAGTTTATGTGGAATTGCAATCTTTGTTTGCTGAAATTTATGACCAAGCAGGATTTGATTTATCGCTGGATTATACTCAAGCGCCGATGCCGCGACTGAAGGAAGAAGATGCTGTTTGGGCTGATGCGTTTTTGCGCGAAAAGGGATTGCGGTGAAGAGTATAGAAGAAGGAAGAAGGGGAGAGTGGGAGAGATGGCTACCAATGCCCAATTCCCAATTCCCAATTCCCAAATTACCAAGGATTTCCAATGAGTGTAAAAGCGGCCCAATAGTAAGGATGAGAAAGGATTCGATCGCCCCGCATGGCAATTTCTGGTGGCAAAGCGATCGTATCATTATGGGCGATCGCCCGTAACATCCCGTCTTGAATCCGCACGCGCCCCCGCAGCATCTCTAATTGCGCCCTGCGCAAAGCCTCGGCTTTAATCGTCAAATTGCCCTCGCGTCTGGAAGCCCGCAACTGCCGATAAAACTCAGTCATCAGCCCCAAAGTCCCTTCATCACTGACTTCCCACAAACTCGCCAAAGCCGATCGCGCACCGCTAGCTACCGCCAAACCCGCAAACCCCAACTCCGCCTCTGCATCGCCCAAAGCGGTACTACACGCACTCAAAACTAATAGATTCACTGGCGGCTCATTCCACCGCAACTGCTGCATTTGATCGATGCGCAATTTAGTATCCCACAACTGAATGTAAGAATTTTTTGGTTCCCCAGGCTGGAATTCGCTGTGAGTTGCTAAGTGAATGATGCCAAAAGGCCGATTTTCCCGCTGAGTTCGCAAATTTGCGAGAGTAAAATCTTGATTCAAAAATAATTTTCCTTCTGACGGCGGCGCGATCGACTCTAACTCGACTGGTACCGCCGGTAGCGGTGGTTTATCTTCAAATACTGACGCCCCCATCGCCAAAATTTCATCGTCAGCAATATTGTCGTAACGCATATCAGTCAAACTCAGACTCGGTATGATGCTAAGGCTATATTTTTCTACTAAAAATTGTTTGTTGTCGTGAAGTGCAGCAAACGGCACGCTTCGCAAACCTGATGCCGGAATTACAATTAAATTGTCAATATTTAAAGCTGTCAATTCTGAGGCTATTGGCACAATTAACCACTGATAAAGTTTTTGCGCCGCATCCAAATAACTAATGCTGTTTCTTTTTCGGGGATTAGTGATTTCGCTTTGCAGGGCGTCGGCTAGTTGCATTACCTGCCAGCGCGTTGTCGCCGGAATTAAAACGCGGATCGGTTCAGCGTTGGCTGTTACTAATACTAATTCTAAATGTTCTCCGTTAGGAACATCGGAAACTCTTTGGCCCGTCGCTGGCTGGGGAATGATGTTTTTCCTAACAGGTAATAGATGAGATAAATCCCGACTTGCCACCAGCACCGACTCATTTTTTTGGGCTGCTGCATCCGAGCTGCTCACCCAATTCATATAAATAATTGCTGATTTTACTCCAGTAGTTCGTTCATTTTTGCGAAGAATTTCGTAAATTACTGACATATTAGTAATCGGCTTTCTTGCGGGCAATTCTAAATATTTTTCATACTCGCGAGTGAAGGTTTGCTCAAATGCTAAGACTCCTGAACTTGCGGAATCGAATCTGCGAGAAGGAACGGAAAGATCCGGGCTAATTGGGGGATTTCTGTCTGGATTGGGCGATCGCAATTGTATGTCCAAAGATGAGGGAAGCGACAGGCCACGAGCAGGATTTTCAGGTAAAGGCGGTGGGGGAATTGGTGCGGGAATTGGGGCAGGAATTGGTGTGGGGATTGGGGCGGGAATTGGTGCAGGAGTAGGCGGTGGGCTTGGTGTAATTAGGGAAATCTGATTTGATAAATTTCCTTGGGTGTAACTTTGCCCAAAAGAAAGACTGGGCAAAATGGCGTTTCCGGCGCCTGCATTAATGCTTCCCAGGGTGCCGTTGTCGATCGCCCCGCCAACTACAAACGGCCGATCGCTACCACCTCCGTGGCGAATTGTAATCGGCCCCGCCCCCGCGCTGACGGCAGTGGAAATACTGGCAAGATTGCCGGATATATCGTCGTTGAAAATACTGTTCGATCGAAACAAACCGAGGGTTGTCACATCAACGCTGCCGCCTCTAGCATTGATAAAACCTAACTGAATGTTACTAGTCGCGTTCAGGGAGACTGCGCCGCCGTTGCCGTTTGAAGTGCCGCTGGAGTTGAGATCGAGAGCGAAAATGCCCGCTGTTGAGGTGACAGCAATATTTCCGCCGATCGCCCCCGAAGCATTCAAAGATCCGGCAGTTAAAGGGCCGGCATTGCTGTTGAGTGCGATCGCGCCTCCGGTTCTTGTTAACGATGAGGAGTCGATCGCACCCACAGCAACCGCATTCCCCTCAACCCGAATCCTGCCGCCGTTGGAGGTAATATTGCCAGTCCGAACCTCGCGCAAAGCTTGCAGATTTACGTTGCCACCCTCCGTCCTTAAATTACCGTCTAAGAGGACGTTTCCTGACTGGATATCGGCTCCCAAAGCTGCCGTATTGTCCCCCCGGAGGGTGACGGAATTTCGGGCGTTCACGCTCAAACTGCGCGCGGTAATTCTCGAATTCGCCGTCACGGTAGGAGCGTCAGCCGAGAGCAGGCCCAACCTCTGAGTTTGACCGACAGGCCCACCAAAAGTAATGTTGCCGCCGGAGCGCAGGGTCAAACTATTAGCCCGGCCAGGGTTGCTGTTGAGGATATCCGCAAAAGTGATATTGCCGTTAGTTGTGCTGAGAGTGGTGCTGCGATCGACTGTGACACCACTGTTAAAAACGATGTCGCCAGATGTCGCAATATTGCCCGAAACCTCGGTAATGCCGGCGTTTACAGTCAAAGTAGCCAGCGGCACAGCTTGACCAACTGTACCGCCGAACAGCACTCGCCCAGCGTCAAGTCTGAGGGCGCGAGCTCCGTCTAGGCTACCGGAAAACAGAATATTGCCCCTAGATTGAGTGCCCAAAGCTGCATCAGCAGTCAGGGACAGATTGCCTGTAAAGGTGATGTCCCCGCCGGATGTCGCAATGTTCGCGCCGATCGCCGTTTGGGGTGCGTCGAGAGTCAAGCTAGCGCTGCCGGTTGTTCTCAGGGGATTGTCGATCGTGATCGAATTGCCTTGAAGTGTCAGCGGGCTGTTGAAGGTAATCGGTGCGACGATCGCGATCGAGCTGCTGTTGGCGCGCCCGATCGCGATCGAACCAAAATCACCCGCCAAAGCACCGAGATCCGTTGCTGTCAAGTCCAAAATGCCCAAAATATCACCGATACCACCGATCCGAATTCCTCGGCTGTCGTTGGGTTGTAAGCGAATTGCTCCCCCCGCGCTGCTGACGGAATTGCTGCCGCCTCTCAAGTCAATGCCGTTAGCATTGAGAGCGATATTGCCGCCGTTAGCATTGAGTCCACCCAGAGAAATGCTGCTGGCGAAAATGTTGATGTTGCCGCCTTGAGTCTCGATTAAATCCTTGGGATCATTGACAAAAAACACTCCGCCCGATCGGAATGTCACGGTGTCTCCGGTTCTCGCTTGCAGTCCAAGTTTGTTATCGGGCAAGTCTTGGACGTTGATGTAGCCGGGGGTTTCTAGAACCAAGTTGCTGCCGGCCACCATCTGTTCCAACTGCACGTCTGAGATCAATGTTTCAGTGGGTTCTGCTGCCGCTTCTAGTTCCAGGGCGGTCGATCGCGCGCTGGTGTCGTCATTACCACTGACGATCGTAATATTTGCCGGATCGAGCCACAAAGTGCCGATCGCACCGTTAGTCGCGCGGGTATCGACCTCTCCTTGGAAAATCAAAGAACTTTTGCCGGAAACTTCTACTTGTCCGCCGTTACCTGCGGCGATGCCCCCGCGAGCAGTAATATTGCCGAAGAAGCGAGTTGTATTGTCTGACCAAATTGTCGCAGTGCCGCCGTTGCCGCTGTCGATCGCGTTTGCTGCGATCGTCGAATCAGGACTAACATAAGTTACCTGGGCATTTGGCACCGGTTCCGTCCCCCGGAAACCGCCTCCGACGCGCACAGTACCTCCGCCGTTAGTCCCCGAAGCATTGATGTTTGCGCCGAACAGTCCTACTTTTTCCCCTAAAATATTCACTGTGCCGCCAGCAATTCCATCCGGGGCAAATACATTTACAGTACCGGAGACGATCGCACTTCCAGCATTTACCTGCACTGTTTCGCCGCCAGTTAGCACCAATTGACCGGCTTCGTTCGTCGTTAAACCTGTAGCTGAGGCTACGCCTGGCCCTGTCAGTAACTGAGGCAAACCAACTGAGGCGATAGTCGATTTTCCTGATAGCAAAGAGGGAGTAATTTCTAAACTCAACAAATTCCCAACTTGACTGATGCGAACTGCATTTTGTCCGGGAACAGCCGCCACTGTAATTTGACCTGCCGGCGCGGACAATTGCCCAGTATTAATGACTGTGCCACCCAGCAAAGTTAAATTTTGACCGCTACCAACTGCTAAGTTTCCCGCATTGATAATTGTCCCGACTTGTGAGTTATTAAAATTAAATCGATTGGGATTTCCGAGCAAGGATTTATAATCATTAATTCCGGCAGAATTGAACCAACCATCGCCGAAACCGATACCTGTAGCAGTTGTGACGAGAAAAGAACCAGGCACGTTTAATCTAGCATTTTGACCGAAAACAATTCCCGCCGGATTCATCAGGAATAAATTCGAGTTACCGCCGCTTACAGAAATCAGACCGTTAATGATTGAAACATCTGCGCCGGAAATCCGCCCTAAAATATTTTGAATATTTGGATTAGTTAAAAAGTTCGCAATTTGACTTTCGCTAAGATTAAATTTGCTGAAGCTATGAAACAAATTTGCGCCGTTTCCCGACAATTGTCCGCCACTAATGTCTGTGCGATTTTGCTCCTGATTTACAACAGTATTAGTGCCGTCGTTTGCTGGGACGACAGGTTGCGATCGCACTGCTAGTGGTAGCAGCCAAAAACCTAATGTTAAAATGAGAGCAGAGCGAAAAAAATAAGTCATTAGTCATTAGTCATTAGTCATTAGTCATTAGTCATTAGTCGTCAGTCTGAGGCAAGTCAGAAAAGCTAATTCCTTATTGCCAATTCTAATCTATTGTACTTAAGATTTTTTTTGAGCTGTAATGTTCCGCCAAAGTGCCAATAAACCTCAAAAGGTTGATCGCAGCGGACACGGCGGGAGAATTTTAGAGTCCCAATCTGCTGACTCAGAACAAATCCGGTAGCCTCGGAATGAACATTACCCACATTCATGACTTTGTACCGTGCCGTGTCCTCCGTTTCTGCAAAAGCACGCATTCCCAAAAAGTCGGAAATACCATGAAAGTTTTATATTATCTGTCGCCGGTGTCTTGACAAAATCCCAGCAGACTCATATAATTGTAGCATTGATAAAATAAAAAAGCATTCAATCCTCAATATAACTGACTGCTCACACGAATTTTAAAGACGAATTTTAAAGACGAATTTTTAAACAAAATATTGATTTTTTTAGAGACAAACCATGCAAACTCAAACTTCCCAATTTCTAACAAAAGAAATAGTTGACCAGATATTTGTATCTGGCGAACTGAGTCGCGCTGACAGACAGCGAATTCAGTCAATGCTCTTGGATGAGTCGATCGGCGACAATGAATTGAGTTTAGTTGAAAGAGTCATGGAAGGCGTAGTCAAGGGAATACTTGACGTGCTGAATTAATTGAGAACTTGCGATCAACTATCTAAATGTCGGGTGCGCAATGCGCACCTTACCCTAATTTATTATAAAATCGAAAATCGAAAATCGAAAATCGACTCACCGTTCTAAAAATCATCATCGGGGCCCTCATCCGATATCTGATCGGGGCGCACAAGTTCCGAAGGAGGCCTATCGCTACTCCAAGCCCACCACACAGCGCCACACCGACAGCGGTAAAATTCTTGCCACTTGCGGCGGTTGGACTCGGTGTATACTGGCGATCGACGATTAATCCAGACTTCATCAGCATCCGTGCAGCTAGCACCGCACTTGGGACAGCAAAACTCAGTAGCGTGAACCGCCGTCGCAGTCCATTCGGGAGGATGTGGAGCAAAAGCTTCCATGTGTTAAAGTTTCTATTTAAACTACTGGTAATTACGGCAAATCAACGGCTGCTAAAGATCCGCTCCCGCTCGCAATGACATAAGCAACGAGATAAATACGCTGTTGAGTGCGTAATTTATCTGCCAATTATTTTTTTTTGGCACTTGCCGTCCGATGAATAGTATAACTGATGTGGTGCAAACCGTCGATCGGCATTCTCAGCTATTTTAAGGACTAGGCTCATGTCTATCTACAACTTTATCTCATTTCTGGGCATCTTTGGCTTGTGCGCGATCGCCTGGATTTTCTCAGAAAACCGCCAAGTTCGTTATATACCTTGGCGCGTCATCATCTGGGGCATTGGCCTACAATTAGTCTTAGGATTTTTAGTATTCCTGTTCCCCCCAACTCGCATCGCCCTAGAGTGGTTTACCAGCTTGCTGGACAGTGTTTTTACCGCTGCTGACTTTGGAGCGAGATTTGTATTCGGTAGAAACATTGTACCAATACCCGGTCAAGACCCGCCAATTAATTTAGGATATATTTTCGCATTTCGAGCTTTACCAACAGTCGTCTTTTTTTCCGGCCTCATGGCATTGCTTTATAACATCGGCGTCATTCAAATTGTCACCGAAGTTTTTGCCAAAATATTTTACATGACAATGCGATTGAGTGGCGCAGAAGCACTCAGCGGCGCTGCCAATATTTTCGTAGGAATTGAAGCAGCAATCGTCGTCAAGCCTTATTTGCCACAAATGACTCGTTCGGAACTTTGTGCAATCCTGTCTTGTTGTTTTGGGACTGCCGCTTCATCAACCTTAGCAATTTACGTCAGTTTTCTCAAGCCTGTTTTTCCAAATATTTTAGGGCATTTAGTTTCAGCCTCAATTATCGCCATTCCCGCTTGCTTTGTCCTCTCCAAAATCTTAGTTCCCGAAACAGGAGTACCGCTAACAATGGGCGGCATTCCCAAGGAAGAACGGAAGCCCCAAGGCCACGAGTTCATCGGCGACGAAATTGCCGACAATGACGGTGAAATCCGCAAACAAGAGACAGTTGGTGGAGAACCCATCGAACGAGTCAGCCCTTTGGATGCAGCAATTATTGGCGCATTAGACGGTGTGAAAATGGCAGTCGCCATCGCCGCTGTTTTGATTTTAATCTTGGGCTTAGTTTCCTTAATCAATCAATTCTTTGGCTGGCTGGCAGTTTTGCCGGCTCCAATTGGCACAATCTTTAGTTTTATCACCTTGCAAAACATTCAAGGAGCCTTATTTTATCCGCTAACCTTGTTAACCGGAGTGCCCTTGGAAGATTCTTGGATAGCATCAGTCATCATCGGACGGCGGCTGTTAGAAACGGCAATTCCACCTTATCAAAGTTTAGCAGAAGCGGCGGCAAAAGGACTGATTAGCGATCGCACAGTATTAATTGTCAGTTACGCGCTTTCCGGCTTCGCCCACCTCGCCTCCGTCGGCATATTTGTCGGCGGCACAATCGCCCTAATTCCATCCCGCCGCAAAGACATTTCCGAACTCGGTTGGAAAGCATTATTTGTCGGCACCTTAGCTACAATGATGATCGCCTGCATCGCCGGATTATTTGACACCGGAGACACCAGCATTTTAGGTGCTAAGACAGCCCCTGCTGCCCCGATAACAGCGCCTGCTTCCCCGAAACCGGAATCATCTAAAACCGGGAGTCCGAAGCCGTCAGTTGCCCCAGCAATCGCTAGTCCGAAGCCTTCGCCGAAGGGTGAAAAAGCGGCTCCGAAAGCTCAAGAATCTCCTAAATCTGAATCGAAGAAAAGCCCTTAAACAAGGTATGAGTTAAGGACACTTAACGTCAAACCTAGTTCCAGTATTCTGTCTGGCAATTAAGGCCAGATCCCCCCTAACCCCCCTTAAGAAGGGGGGGACAAGAAGTGGTAAAAGTCCCCCTTTTTAAGACGGGAACTGGAAGTGATAAAAGTCCCCCTTTTTAAGGGGGATTTAGGGGGATCTAGACTAAGTAATAAGCGAAATTTATCACACCAATTCCCTCTTCCTGATGACTAATGACCAATGACCAATGACTAATGACCAATGACTAATGACCAATGACTAATGACCAATGACTAATGACTAATGACTTCTTCCTTCTTCCTTCTTCCTTCAATTATGAATCCCGAACCTGAAATTCGCCGCCTGTTAGATGTGATGCCCGCCTCCGGTCGCATGACGTGTAAAATTATTAATAAGCCTCAACAATCAACGGTAATTGATTGCGATTTTCCTTTACCTTGGCATCAATCTCGCCCGATTTACATTAATTTTGACTTGTGGCGGCTGCTATCTAAGCCGCAGCGGGATTTACTGCTATTGCGAAATGTGAGTTTTTTGGGCAATTTCAAGTGGTTTAAAGCGGATATTTATCAAGGTGCAGCTCTGGCGGGAATTGTCGGCACTGTTGTAGAGTTATTGCAGGGAGATGCGATCGGAATTGCGATCGCCGGTGGGTTGACGGGACTGGCGATGACTCGAATTTGGCGCGACAACCGCAGTTCGCAAGTAGAGCTAGATGCTGATGAAACGGCGATTAGAGTGGCGGGAAGGCGTGGTTACAGTGAAGCGGAGGCTGCGGGACATCTGCTGTGGGCGATCGAAGCTGTGGCGCAAATTGAAGGGCGCAGTTTGGATTTTAACGGGTTGATTCGGTGTCAGAATTTAAGGGCGATATCGGGTATTTCGGCGGTGGGCGTGCCCGATCGTGTTAGGCAAGATTGAAAATACTATTTCGCAAACAATCGCGTGTCCTTGGAAGAAATCATGATGGCAATTGATTGTTATATTTTCAATACGCTTGGGTTAACCCTTTTTTGTCATTGCGAGCGTCTTAGCGAAGCAATCGCAGTATATATTTTTCACACTGTTGTATCTCCAGGACTCTCTTATCTGAACCGTATTATATATCTCAATACGGTTCAGTTAACAAGGTAATTGCTCGCCTGTCTCAATTAATTGAGAAGTATCATAGTCTTTGCGATTGCTTCGCTAAGAGCTCGCAATGACATACTTCGCTAACTATATCTGCTACTCAACTCTTTCCCTGACAATCCGAATACTCTCCCATGCTGGTATCCGACCCGCTTGTCGCTCATCTAGTAATACCAAGTAAACATAAATTGGGTAGATTTCATTGAAACTCTCTAGATACTTACTTCTAATAGCTTCACTCTCTTGACGGCTTAACTTAATAGTATTGAGTGCCTCTTTATTTTCGGAGATTACCTCATAAGTTGCTGACAACGCATGATAGATAACAATAACAAAAAGCAGTAGGAAGTATAAAAGCAGGAAATCATTCGCTTCGCTTGCTTCAACAGCTTTAATTTTGGCTTTGAGATCCCGGTCGCGGTCGAGGACTGGGTCGAGGTCGCGGTCGAGGACTGGGTCGAGGTCGCGGTCGAGGACTGGGTCGCGGTTGAGGACGCGGTAGAGGTCGCGGTCGATGACGCGGTCGAGGACGCGGTAGAGGTCGCGGTAGAGGTCGGGGTAGAGGTCGTGGTCGCGGTCGCGGTCGAGGACTCGGTCGAGGACGCGGTCGAGGACTCGGTCGAGGATGCGGTAGAGTTCGCGGTCGATAACGCGGTCGAGGACCCGGTAGAGGTCGCGGTCGAGGACCCGGTAGAGGTCGGGGTAGAGGTCGCGGTCGAGGACCCGGTAGAGGACTCGGTCGAGGACGCGGTCGAGGACCCGGTAGAGGTCGCGGTCGAGGACGCGGTCGAGGACTCGGTCGAGGACGCGGTCGAGGACGCGGTCGAGGACCCGGTAGAGGTCGCGGTAGCGGACGCGGTCGA
>Ga0335395_10000112_pt1 | contig 51781 bp, 42 predicted proteins | sample MAT02_FD_205744 | JGI IMG/M metagenome (GOLD analysis project Ga0335395, IMG submission 205744) | Freshwater microbial communities from Lake Fryxell liftoff mats and glacier meltwater in Antarctica - MAT-02 (spades assembly) (version 2) ... | reverse complement strand
CGAACATGATCGGGATTTTGAGCTTTGACGGGAGCTGCCAGCAAAAACGGGGCTAAAACTGCTACAGTTGCCGTTATACTTGCCAAGATTTTAAGTTTCACAAACAAACCTCACTGCCACTTCAGACTGATTATACTCGCAAAATTTGCGATCGCTAGAACGATCGCACGGTAGAAGTAAGTCGGGAGCATCTCATTTTTGCAAAAAGCATTTTTTATTTTAGTGCGAGCATCCCCGCTCGCTTGTCGTACCAGCAAGCGAGCGGGGACGCTCACACTACAAAAGCTGGCGCGCTCGATGCTCCCAGTAAGCCGGCATTAGGCAGAAAATTAAATAGCAAACTAAAAAATAAAGTTTTTTTATTCACAATTTTTATTTAATTCTGCCTAATTCCTTCTACCTTCTATCCGAAGATTTAAGCCTCATCCAAAGCAGCAACACCAGGCAATTCCTTACCTTCGAGCAGTTCCAAACTAGCACCGCCACCAGTAGAAATGTGGCTCATTTCAGGCCCCAAATTCAACTGTTCCACAGCCGCCACCGAGTCACCACCACCGATAATTGTGGTAGTACCAGTTTTAGTAATTCCAGCCAAAGAATGAGCAATACCTTCCGTTCCCGCAGCAAACTTCTCCATCTCAAACACGCCCATCGGCCCGTTCCAGATTACCGTTTTGCAATCGGCCAAAGCATCTTGGAAAGTTTTCACTGAATCCGGGCCGATGTCCAAACCCATCCAACCGTCGGGAATGTTCTCAACGGAGACAGTTTGAGTGTTAGCATCAGCAGCAAACTTGTCAGCAACTATCACATCAGTAGGCAACAGAAAAGTAACTCCCCGTTCCTTTGCTTTAGCTTCCAAAGACTTAGCCAGTTCCAACTTGTCATCTTCCACCAAAGACTTACCCACGTTCAAACCGCGAGCTTTGTAGAACGTGAACACCATGCCGCCTCCCAGCAGCAATTTGTCGCACTTTTCGAGCAGTTTTTCAATGACTCCAATCTTGCTGGAAACCTTAGAACCACCGATGATAGCAGCTAAGGGACGTTGCGGATTGTCGATCGCACTACCGAGATATTGCAATTCCTTCTCCATCAAAAACCCAGCCACAGAAGGACTCAGATACTTAGTCACACCCTCAGTAGAAGCGTGAGCCCGGTGAGCCGTACCAAAAGCATCATTCACATACAAATCAGCCACAGAAGCTAACTTCTTAGCAAATTCCGGGTCATTTGCCTCCTCCTCTGGGTAGAAGCGGACATTTTCCAGCAAAATCACATCACCATCAGCCATCGCCGCCACAGTAGCAGCAACTTCATCACCGATGCAGTCGTCAGTCTTTTTGACTTCCTTCCCCAACAATTCCGACAGCCGCTTAGCAACCGGTGTCAAGCGCAACTTCTCCGTCACACCCTTGGGACGGCCGAAGTGGCTGCACAAAATGACCTTAGCACCCTTAGACGCTAAATCTTGAATAGTCGGCAGAGCAGCCCGGATGCGAGTATCATCGGTGATATTGCCGTTGTCGAGCGGCACGTTAAAGTCCGCCCGCACCAATACCCGTTTGCCCGATAAGTCCGATGCCGATAAATTTGCTACAGTTTTTTTGGTCACAGGATTAACCTCCTAATATTTGTGTTTTTGTCTAATTCCGTTGAAATGGCGGCACTCGTCACTTGCACTTGGGGCCTCGGACGCATTCAACCGCGCCCGTACAAAAAACGGAAGATGAAACAAACGGCACTGATTGGCTCAACGTAAACATTTTATCGGAGTCCGTGTCCGGGAAATGCGAACTATGTTCAAGACTGTCTTATTTCCTGTAGATCAAAGCCGAGAAGCCCGCGAAGCCGCGGAAAAGGTTGTCAACATTGTGAAAACCTACGGCGCTCGTTTAGTTATTCTGTCGGTAGTCGAGCCCCCCGCCCAGGAGGGTGCCACCCCACCATCTGAGGTGATGACTTCCCCGGAAGCCGTCGCCAAACTGCTGTCTGAGGCCCAATCGATGTTTTCCCAGCAGGGAATCGAAGCTGAAATCATTGAACGGGAAGGCAAACCTGCTTTCACGATTTGTGATGTGGCTGACGAAATTGGGGCCGATTTGATTGTGATGGGCTGTCGGGGGATGGGTTTAACCGATGATGGAGCGTCTGACAGCGTTACCAGTCGGGTGATCAATCTGTCTCCTTGTGCAGTTTTGATTGTGCCTTAACAGAAGGAAGAAGGAAGAGGGAAGAAGGAAGAAGTAAGAAGTAAGAAGTAAGACAACTCTTTCTTATTGCTTCTGGCATTTTTCTTGATCCCTTTTCCATTTTCCTGATTTCTCCCTTCTTCCCTCTGCTTTCTTCTCTCTGCGCTCTCTGCGCCCTCTGTGGTTAGTTCCTTCTTATTTATTCCTGAGATTTATTGTAAAAGTCGCTTTCCAATTAGGAAATTATCTACATTTATCTGCCTTTCATCTGCGGTTGACTGGCTCGATCAAAGATTTATGTTAAGTCTCTTCCCTCTTCCCTCTTCCTTCTTCCTTCTTCCCTCTTCCTTCTTCCTTCTTCCTTCGTATTATGAAAATTCACTGGTATCCCGGTCACATTGCCAAAGCTGAACGGGCATTAAAAGAACAACTAAAGCGCGTAGATGTGGTGCTCGAAGTCCGAGATGCCCGCATTCCATTGGCTACTTACCACCCCCAAATGCCGAGCTGGGTGGGCGGCAAGCCCCGAGTATTGGTCGTTAACCGTATGGATATGATTACTACTCGATCGCGCGAGGCGTGGGAAACCTGGTTTGAGTCCCAGGGCGAAACCGCCTATTTTACCAACGCCGAGCACGGCCAAGGAGTACACGATGTTTCCGATGCTGTCCAGGAGGCTGGGGTGCAGCTAAATAAACGCAGGTTCGATCGAGGTATGCTACCCCGTCCAGTCCGTGCCGTGGTGATGGGCTTCCCAAATGTCGGCAAATCTGCTTTAATTAACCGCCTGTTAGGGCGCAGAGTGGTAGACAGTGCCCGCAAAGCTGGAATAACTAAATCGCTCCGATGGATTCGCATTTCTGATGAAATTGAGTTATTAGACGCCCCCGGAATCATCCCCACCCGTATTAACAATCAAGAAAATGCCATAAAATTAGCTATTTGCGAAGATATTGGCGAAGCAGCTTACGACAATCAGGTAGTAGCCGCGGCTATGGTAGATTTGCTCCTAGAGCTTGAGGCTGCTGATGAAACTTTGATGTCAGTATCTGGTTTCAAATCCAGGTATAAATTAGATATAACATCTAGTAATGGTGAAGATTATTTGCACGAGGTAGCAAAAGACAGGTATAAAGGAGATGTCGAACGAACGGCGCGGCAGATGTTAAACGATTTTAGAACTGGCGTGTTGGGTCAGCTTGGTTTGGAGTTGCCGCCGGATTGATAAGACTCACAGGAGATTTTATCTGGTGAATTCAAGTCTTATAAAAGCCTTGAAAATTCAACAGCGGTGATGTGTATGAATGAACTGAATCTGGAACTACAAATTAATGGAATCATCGAAAAAACCGTGCCTGTTGAAGGCGACGAATTTATTATAGGTAGATTGCTAGAATGCGATTTGCAACTGCCTTTTTCTGACATTTCCCGGAACCACACTCGCTTATTTAAAATAGCTTCAGGGGATTGGCTAGTTGAGGATATGGGCAGTACCAATGGGACGCTACTGAACAACAGTCCCCTCAACCACCCTCACTTAGTCAATCAGGGCGATGTCATTTATTTGGGACACCGGATCAATCTGATTGTCGTTTTGCCCGATCGCTCCGACCCCCAACTTCCCGAAATCGGCACCATGCCCGAAGGATTTACCATCCTCGGCAAAGCCAAAGAACTGCAAAAACAGTGGATAGAACCAGACACAAAAATTGAAAAAAACTACGAACAAGCTATCTCGCGTTTAAAATATTTAGTCGGTATCGCTAAATATTTGAACACGGCTGAATCCATCGAAGCAATCTTCGATCAAGTCCAGCAAATAGTGTTCCGCGACATCAAAAACATTGAACGTTTAGCACTATTAATAGACTCCCAAAACAACGGCGAATTGGAAGTAGTTAAAACTGCCGCCAAAACCACAGCTAAAAATAAATATATCCCCGCTGATGGCAGTTGGATCGGCCGCACTATTTGTCGCAAAGTATTAGACGAACAAGTTTCTCTCAAAACTGCCGACGCTCAGTTTGACGAACAGTTTGACGACAATCTGAGCATGATCGATAAAGGAATTCGCACGGCGATAGCTGTTCCTCTCTGGGATGAAAATACAGTTTTTGGAGTGCTTTATGGCGACGCTCAACTGACTTCTAGAGAGTGGCATCAGGGCGGAGATGAAGACTTGAGCTTTTTTTCGGCTTTAGGAAATATCGTCGCTTCCAGCGTGCAGCGGTGGCTGCTGACACAGAAACTCCGCACCGAAGAAACTATGCGGCAAAGATTGGAACGCTATCACTCTCCGGCTGTTGTCCAGCATTTAATGAATACGGGGACTTTAATTAACCACCGCTTGCCACCTGTGGAACGCGAAATCAGTATTTTGTTTGCAGATATTGTTGGCTTTACTGCGATGTCGGAACGGTTGAGTCCTCCTGAAATTGCCCGGTTGCTCAACAATTTTTTTGAGGAAATGCTGCAAGAAGTTTTTGGGGAAGGAGGAACTTTAGATAAGTTTATTGGAGATTGTATTATGGCATTTTTTGGAGCACCAGAACCTCAACTCGATCATGCCGATCGGGCTGTGGCGGCAGCTTTGGGAATGCTCAATCATTTGGATGAACTCAATGCAAATAATAGTTTGGGCGAACCCCTACAACTGCGGATTTCTATTAACAGCGGCAAAGCGATAATTGGCGATGTCGGCAGTTCTAAAAGAGTTGATTATACTGTGTTGGGTTCGACAATTAATCTGGCCGCTCGGATGGAGGGAATTTGTCTGCCTGGGGAATGCGTGGTGAGCGAAGCTACTTACAAGTTGCTGCGATTACCACAAAGTTTTGAGCCGATGGGAGATTTCCGTTTTAAAGGAATTGATAGACCGATCGCAGTTTATCATACTAACCGAAATCAAAGGTAATTGGGCATGGGGCATGGGGCATCGGCCAAATGGGGCATCGGGCATCGGCCAAATGGGGCATCGGCCAAATGGGGCATCGGCCAAATGGGACATCGGCCAAACAGGGAATTGGTAACAACAGTCAACAGTCACCTGACGATGCCACTGAATTTGGAATCAAATCCTCATAAAACTAATCAGGAATGGTATTTAATAGGGATTTGCTGATGCTGAGTATTTGAACTTCATCTCCTATATGTACTATTTTTCCGGCTGCTTGAAGTGGCAGTTGCGTGTTAACTATTAGCCGATTTAAGTTATTTAAACGCCCTGTTTTTACCAAGTCAGGCATGATTTCTTTCTGCTTGGCTGCTATTACATTTTTAAAATTTGAATAAGCTTCTGTCACCGCAGAATTTCGCGTAGATAGGAGACAGGGCTGACCGGGATTAATAGCTTCAAATATTACTGGCCCTATTTTAAACCTGACAACTTCATCGGCTGCTCCAAAAAGTTCGTCTTCCCAAAAAGCCGGGACATCTCCTATTTCAATATTAGCTCGCAAGCGATGGCGCATCTCGTTAACGCAAACTCTCGGGAACCAAGATGCTACTTCGGCAATTGTTTCGGTACTGACAATTGTTGGGCCCGGCGCAGTGGTATCGTCGTGAAATCCTGTCTGCAAGTTTTCAATTAACTTGACGGGGAAACCAAAGTAGTTGCTCAACCAATATTCTATTCCTGGGCGTTCTCTATCTACATGAAAAAAGATTTCTTGTTCGGTGTCTTGGATTTTCAGGCCGGCAACTCTCTGTTTGATATCAAATGATAAGCGCAGAAAATTGACTCCGCTGTTGCGCTTAGTGTTAATAAATTCTCCTGCTTCGTCGCAGATTGCAAAAGATCGATCGCCTTCTAGAGCTCCGCTAGCAAGAATAGTGGCTTGACTGACTGCTATGCCGTCAAGGGACTTGACCGGATAAATATGAATACTGGCGACGTAAGACATTGCGATCCATTGATAAATAATTGTCGTTTTAGATACATTATAGCATCCCGCCACAGGCAGAAGGATGACCGCAGTTGGCTTTATGAAATAAAAACGGGCAACTTTTTTGAAGTTTAAATTTTGCCAAAAGCTGCTTGTCAAGAAAAATTAAAGAATTCGGGCTGAGCTTGTGCTAGATATTATGCTAATAGATACAAAAAATTGAACCGAGTTACAAGCAATGACTGAAAGCGAAAGAACCGGCATGATTTCGCGACGCAATCTACTGTTGAGGGGTGGTGCAGGGATGCTGGCGGCAAGCATTGCATCTACTCTTTTACAAGCTAAAGAAGCTAAAGCTGCAAATGCAGAGCCCATCTCACAGATTACTCCCGACGATGCTTTCAAGAAATTGATGGAGGGGAATCGACGCTACGTTGAGCAAAAACGGACTTTTCCCGATCAAGCCCGATCGCGAATTGTCGAAGTAGCACAGGGTCAACATCCGTTTGCAACCATCCTGGCTTGTTCTGATTCGCGGGTAACACCCGAAATTATTTTCGACCAAGGATTGGGGGATTTATTTGATATCCGAGTAGCTGGAAATTTTCTCGACGATGTGGTTCTCGGCAATATCGAATATGCCGCACTAGAATTAGGCGTTCCGCTATTAGTAATTATGGGTCACGAACGCTGCGGTGCTGTGAAAGCAGCTTTAGATGGTAAAGCTGTGCCGGGTCACATTAGCACTTTGGTGGCGGCGATTAAACCGGCAGTTGATGCTACAAAAAATCAATTGGGCGATGCCTGGGATAACGCAGTCAGAGCTAATGTAAAAATGAATGTAAATAAGTTAAAATCTGCGTCGCCTATTCTGGCTGAAGCAGTGAAAGCGGGCAAGCTGAAAGTTGTTGGAGGGCGCTACGATTTGGATAGTGGTAAAGTAGAGATAATTGCTTGATTTTGTTGGTATTTTTCGCAATATATCTCTTGCAAAAGTCGTTTCAATCAAATTTAGGAACGGGCTCTCCGGCCCATTCCACAAAAATAACTTTTTCTGTGGAACAGGCATCTTGCCTGTTCTTAAACGAGAAAGTAGATATGCAGGTTTAGATTAAACCCATTTCTTGCAGTCCCCGGCGCAGGCGTTCTGCTTCAAAGGGGCGGCGCTGTTCGTGAAGGGCGATCGCCTTTTTGAATTCGGCTAAACTCTCCGGCATTTTGCCAATTTTCAGCAGGGCTACTGCCAAGTTTTGATGAGCTTCGGCGTGTTCGGGATCGATTTTAATGGCTTGTCGGTAATAGGCGATCGCATCTGATAAATTTCCGGCTGCTTTCAGCGTCAGTCCTAAATTGTAGTGACCTGCTGCAAAATTGGGGTCAATTTTTAAGGCTGCTTTGTAAGCTTTTTCAGCAGATTTCAAATCTCCTTCTTCTTTGAGCAAATTGCCCAAATTATTGTAAGCACCCAACTTGATCGCCGGGAACACATCTGTATTAATTGCCGCTTGATAGTGTTCCTTAGCTTTGGCGAATTGTTGTTGCTGGCGGTAAGCAATTCCTAAATGATAGTTGAGTTCGTAAACAATAGAATCATCAATTGTCGCAGCAGTCAAGCCCTTTATTAATAAATTAATTCCCCGCTGAAGTTCCCCGCTTTCTACGTACAGCGCGCCTAATTTGCTGCAAGCATAAGCGTCGTTTGGATAATAAGCTATATAGCGTTCCATTGCTGCTTGAGCTTTTTGGAATTTACCTTTGGCGGCGATCGCATCTTTGTGATAACCAGAGTGGTAAATCGCCACATCGGGGAGAGAAACTATTTTCCATTGCGGTTCCCTCTGCAAAATCTCAGCCACGCTGTCGTCTACCATTGCGTGGTAAGGGCGAGAAAAGCGGAGGTTGGGGCGATTGCGAAACAAGCGCGACACGAGGGAATAGGGAGATTGAGATGCGCCGATTTCTTGGCGGATGAGATTGATTAGCAGCAGTCGATCGCTCTTAATTGCCTGCTTAATTTGAGGTACAATCTCCGGTACCAGCACCTCATCGGCATCCAATACCAAAATCCAGTCGCCCCGGGCGTGCTTGAGAGACTCGTTGCGGGCTGCTGCGAAGTCGTCGCACCATTCAAAGTCATAAACCCTCGCCCCCGATTCTCGCGCAATTTCACGGGTGCGATCGCCCGAACCGGTATCTACTATCACTATTTCGTCAACAACACCCTTCACGCTGTCCAAAGTCCGTGATAGTGTTGCCTCTTCATTCTTCACGATCGTGCACAGAGTCAGATTCATCGGGCGTAAACTTTCCTAATTTGACAGAAATATTGTAATTTTTTTTACCAGTAAAACACAAAAAGTCCCAGAAAAAATTCTTTTATTTCCCTTCGACTTCAACTATAAGTACCTTTCGGCACTAAAAAAAATGGGTTAACTCTTTTGAGATATTAAAAAGCCTCAAATTCGGACGATTCATCAGAGATTCTACCACTTTAGGTTCCTCCCTGCGGTAGAGGAAAGGGCAGGATATTAGTTGTTATTCTTAGAACATAAGACAAGGCACAAGAAAAGTTAAGTATTCAGGAGAAAAAGACATGGGAATTATTGCTTGGATTGTTTTAGGACTGATTGCCGGTATGATCGCCAAAGCCATTTATCCGGGAACTCAAGGCGGCGGTTTTATCGCTACAACAGTTTTAGGAATTTTGGGCGCGCTAGTGGGAGGTTATCTAGGTCAAGTCTTTGTGGGAACTAGCGCGGGAGCTTCCTTCGGAGCATTGACTTTACCCAGCATAGCTTTTGCCGTCATCGGTGCGATCGTGGTACTCTTCATCTGGGGATTGTTGACTCAGCGTGCAGCATAATAAATATTGCCAATTCCCAGTCCGTAAACTTTTAGGGTATTCATAAACCCGGTTTCTTGAAGAAACCGGGTTTTTCAGTTTTTCAGTATATCGGACTCGGCGGTTGAAACTCGGCGGTTGAAACCGCGACTACACAGACAAAACCCGCCTCCGCGGGTTGAAGATCGGACTCGGCGGTTGAAACCGCTACTACACAGACAAAACCCGCCTCCGGGGGTTGAAGATCGGACTCGGCGGTTGAAACCGCGACTACACAGACAAAACCCGCCTCCGGGGGTTGAAGATCGGACTCGGCGGTTGAAACCGCGACTACACAGACAAAACCCGCCTCCGCGGGTTGAAGATCGGACTCGGCGGTTGAAACCGCTACTACACAAACAAAACCCGCCTCCGCGGGTTGAAGATTAAAGTTAATTAATCCGCAAGTTTTTCAGTATATCGGACTCGGCGGTTGAAACTCGGCGGTTGAAACCGTGACTACACAGACAAAACCCGCCTCCGCGGGTTGAAGATCGGACTCGGCGGTTGAAACCGCGACTACACAGACAAAACCCGCCTCCGGGGGTTGAAGATCGGACTCGGCGGTTGAAACCGCGACTACACAGACAAAACCCGCCTCCGCGGGTTGAAGATCGGACTCGGCGGTTGAAACCGCTACTACACAAACAAAACCCGCCTCCGCGGGTTGAAGATCGGACTCGGCGGTTGAAACCGCTACTACACAAACAAAACCCGCCTCCGCGGGTTGAAGATTAAAGTTAATTAATCCGCAAGTCGAAAGGTAAGCGAACGTAAACTCCTTGGGGGTCGTTCATCGACTTAATCACAGCCAATTCATCCTGCATTTTCTTAACTTCTGCCGTCAGCGGATCGAGTTTGGTGGCTGGTTTCAAAACGCGAACGCCTGAAAGTCTTTCCAAAATTTGCTCCTCGAAACTGCGACGTTTTGGATATTCTTCCAAGTGCCAATCGTCGCCAAGTTTAGCTTGCTTGGCTGCGGCTCTGATCGCATCTTCTAGGCCACCAATTTCATCGACTAAACCCAACTGTTTCGCAGCGGTACCAGACCAAACTCTGCCTTGAGCAATTTCTTGCACTTTGTTTTTCGGCAGTTTGCGGGAGTCGGCGACTTTGGTGATAAATCGATCGTAAATGCGATCGACTATCCTCTGAATATTCGCCAATTCTTGAGGATTTTTCGGGCGGGAAACCGTGTTAATATCCGCAAAACGCGCGGTTTTCACCACGTCCCAAGTTATGCCGTTGTTAGCAGCCAACTTTTCGGCGTTGAATAACATTCCAAAAACGCCGATCGAACCGGTAATCGTATTTGCTTCGGCAAAGATTTTACTAGAACCCATCGAAATCCAATAGCCGCCGGATGCTGCTAAATTTCCCATCGAAACGATAACTGGCTTCTTTTTGCCCGTCAGCGCGACTTCGCGCCCGATGACTTCCGATGCCGTGACGCTACCTCCAGGACTGTTGACGCGCAAAACTACGGCTTTTACGTCGTCATCTTCTCGGATTTTCCGCATTTCTTGAGCGATGCGATCGCCGCCTACTTGAGTCGGGCCACCTTCCCCGTCTACAATTTCACCTTCAGCGTAAAGGACAGCAATCTGATTTTTCTTGTTAGCGCGAGTTGAGTTTTTATTCTCAGCAATTCTCGCGTAGTTTTTTAAACTAATTTGCTTGAAAGATTTGTTTTCTGCATCAGTTCCTGTCAGTTTCTTAAGTTCGGTGGCAATTTCGTCAAAGTATACAACTTTATCAACTAACTTGCTTTTGAGAGCTTCATCAGCCATCAAAGTTCCGCCCTGATTTGCCACCGCTTGCAGTTGGGGAACTGTCAATTTGCGGTTTGGCCCGACAGTTTTTAGGTATTCTCCCCAAATATCTCCGAGCAATTTTTGAGTTTGCTGGCGATTTTCGGGACTCATTTTTTTGAGCAAAAATGGTTCAACGGCTGACTTGTATTTGCCGACGCGAGTGACTTGCACTCCCAGCCCGTATTTTTCCAAAGCACCAGTCCAAAACATTGCCTGACTGCTAAAACCGTTGATTTCTAAAGAACCGTAGGGATTGATAGCAATTGTGTTAGCAACTGAACCGAGGTAATAATCTCGCTCGCTCCAGTCCATTTCGTAAGCAAAAATGGGTTTTTTGGCATCTCGAAAACGCTGTAATGCCGATCGAACTTCCTTGAGATTAGCAAACCCGCTGCTGCTGGAATCCGAACTACCTTCGAGATACATACCCACGATTTTCGGGTCTTTTTTCGCAGATTCGATCGCATCTAAAACAGTCCGCAGCGTCACAGCATCGCCAGACTCGTCCGAAAGCGCTTCTTGAATCGCCGCGCTAGTGCTGCGACTTGGTTTGCTGTCCGTGATATTTAAAGAAAGGTCTAATACCAATACAGACTTATCTTTAACTTGCGGCCCTGAATCTTTAGATGACGATGACGCGACAGCAATTAACAGTACCAGTCCCCCCAATCCAACGCCGCCCAGCAGCAACAGTCCGAGGAAGGTTCCGAGCAAACTTGCACAAGTATATTTTAGGAAATCTTTCATTTAGATAATTGGTAATTGGTAAATTAGTCATTAGTCATTAGTCATTGGTCATTAGTCATTAGTCATTAGTCATTAGTTATGAGTTATGAGTTATTAGTCATTGGTGATTGCTGCAAGTGGGAGTTAGAAATTATCCGCTGTCGTTAGTTATTAGCTGATGACTGTTGACTGCTGACTAATGACTGATGACTGTTGACTAATGACTAATGACTATCTTAACCTTTCCAAAACTCCAGAATGTTTTAACTCATCTAAGTTAGCGCAGCCCGTACAGAAAAGAACTGTAGCAATCTCTGCAATCAAAACCTCAGCTAGGAGGGCTGCGGCTGATTCCGATTGCGCTGCGGCTTGCAGAAACGGCCGCGCCAGCCCCGCAACATCCGCACCCAGGGCGAGAGCTTTCGCTGCATCCAATCCGTTTTGCAAGCCTCCAGAGGCAATCAGGGGAACATCTGGCGCTACGGCGCGGGTGCTGACAATGCACTCGGCTGTCGGGATTCCCCAGTCGGCAAAGGTTGCGCCCAGTCGGCGTTGCTTGCCGTCTTTAGCTCGTTGTCCTTCTATTTTCGCCCAAGAAGTGCCTCCGGCTCCGGCAATGTCGATCGCGCTTATCCCAGCCGCCAGCAATTTCTGTGCCATTTTTCCAGAAATACCGTTACCAACTTCTTTAGCAATCACCGGTACTGGTAATTTATCGCACAATTTAGCAATTTTATCTAGCAGTCCTTTAAAATTAGTATCACCTTCAGTTTGAACGCACTCTTGCAGCGGATTTAGGTGTAAAATCAGGGCATCTGCTTCAAGAATATCAACGATTTTTTGGCACTCTTCCAAACCATAATTATAGTTTAATTGAACTGCTCCAATATTAGCAAATAGCAGAATATCGGGAGCGCGTCTGCGGACGGCAAATGTAGAAGCAAGTTGGGGGTTTTCAACTGCTATGCGCTGGGAACCGACGCCCATTGCCAGTTTGTATGTTTGAGCGACATCGGCGAGGCGATAATTGATGGTCTGGGCGAGTTCTGTGCCGCCCGTCATCGATGAAATTAGCAGGGGTACGGCCAGTTTTTTGCCGAGAAATGTGGAAGTTAAATCGATTTGGGTGCGATCGAGTTCTGGCAAGCAACAGTGAGCAAAACGGTAGTGTTCGAGTCCGCTGGTAGTTTCGCGAAATTGTACATCTTCTTCGAGGCAGATCCGTAGGTGGTCTGCTTTGCGGGTTTCGGTTTGCGAGGGCGAGGTTAGCGGCAAGTTCACAGTGGCTATTTGGGGAAAGACTTCTTAGTTGGATCGGACACACATCTTATTTTACTATTTTATTAGATTTATTGCACAAATCTTTTATTGATACATAAACCGCAGATTTCAGGCAGATGCAACACGGATAAACGCAGATGATTTAAAGATAATTTGGGATTTTGGCAATATGTCTATTGTTATTCTGGAACTGTCATCGGCACGCCATTATCTGAAGGTTTCAACTTCAGTAAAAAAGGAACTGCTTTTTGCGCCCATTCTTTAACAGGCGTGTAACTTGCGGCGTGTTTTCCGAAGGAAATTTCCAACATATCGGTGTGAATGATCCCCGGATTTAAAGGAATCGCCGCCATGCCTCGTGGGAGTTCTTGGGCGAGCGATCGCGTAAGTCCTTCGATCGCCCATTTAGAAGCGCAATAGGGCGCGACTTCCGGCGAAGTTGACCTTCCCCAACCCGAACTAAAATTGACAATTATGCCACTTTTTCTCGCAATCATTGCCGGAACAAAGTGGCGAATTACATTAGCTGTACCTTTAATATTAACATCAATTACCTGAGAAAACTCTTCGCTGCTGACATTCCAAAGAGGCGCGGAATAATTGGTTATAGCTGCATTGTTAATCAGCAAATCTGGCGCTGAGTAATTTGCCAGAATTTCTGTTGCCCAAGCTTTTACTAGCTCGTCGTTTGCGACATCCAAACAAGTAAAATGGTTGGGTACATTATATTTTAGTTTGAGTTTTTCCACTGCTTCGGAAGAGCGGGCACATCCTAAAACTGTGTGTCCCAATTCAATAAACTTTTCGGTCATTGCTAGACCGAGACCGCGACTGACTCCGGTAATTACAATTAATTTTGTCATAGAGTTGTGCAATTTTGAGATTAGGTAATAGAATACATATTGACAGGGCATTTAACAAATCGATCGCAGCAGGGAGAAAGCATGAAAGTAAAAGCAGCAGTTGCTCGCAGTGCCGGCCAACCTTTGACCATTGAAACGGTTGATCTAGATGGGCCGCGGGCTGGAGAGGTGCTGGTGGAAATTAAAGCGACGGGTGTTTGTCACACCGATGCTTACACTCTTTCCGGCGCTGATCCCGAAGGTTTGTTTCCGGCGATTCTAGGCCACGAGGGAGCCGGGATTGTTGCAGATGTTGGGGCGGGAGTCACAAGTGTCAAAAAGGGCGATCGGGTAATTCCACTTTACACTCCCGAATGTCGCAACTGTGCATATTGTTTGAGCGGCAAAACCAATCTTTGTCAAGCAATTCGCCTCACTCAAGGGCAAGGCGTAATGCCCGACGGCACGAGCCGGTTTTCAATTAATGGCGAGAAAATTTTCCATTACATGGGAACTTCTACCTTTGCTAATTATACAGTATTGCCAGAAATTGCGGTAGCAAAAATTCGCGATGACGCTCCTTTTGATAAAGTTTGTTTGATTGGCTGCGCTGTCACCACAGGCATCGGCGCTGTCATCAATACGGCGAAAGTAGAACCGGGTTCTAATGTTATAGTTTTCGGTTTGGGCGGCGTGGGTTTGAATATAATTCAAGCCGCTCGCATGGTGGGAGCCAACATGATTGTCGGCGTAGATTTGAATCCCGACAAGCGAGCAATGGCGGAAAAATTCGGCATGACTCACTTTGTCAACCCCCGCGAAGTAGAGGGTGATTTAGTTCCTTATTTGGTAGACTTAACCAAAGGTGGAGCTGATTACAGTTTTGAATGTATCGGCAACATTAATGTGATGCGCCAAGCTTTAGAATGCTGTCACAAAGGTTGGGGTGTGAGCGTCATTGTCGGGGTAGCGGGAGCCGGCCAAGAAATTAGCACCCGCCCGTTTCAGCTAGTAACTGGTAGGGTTTGGAAAGGTACGGCTTTTGGTGGCGCCAAGGGCAGAACTGATGTTCCAAAGATTGTAGATTGGTACATGGATGGTAAAATTGATATTGATAGCTTGATTACTCAGGTAATGCCGATCGAGCAAATCAATGAAGCCTTTGATTTAATGCAAAAAGGCAAAGTAATTCGCACAGTTTTGACATTTTGAACAAAAATCTTGCTCTCTTCTCTCTTCCTCTGCGCTCTCTGCGCTCTCTGCGGTAAAAAAATCTAATTCAGAAATTAAAGAGAATTAATATGCTCTCTAAATCCCTCAAACTGCAAAAACAATATAAAAGTTTCGGTGGCAAACTAGGCTTTTACAGCCATCAATCATCTGCCTGCAACAGCGAAATGAAATTCACTGTTTACCAGCCGCCACAAGCAGAATTAAAACCTGTACCAATTCTGTACTTTCTATCAGGATTAACCTGCACGGAAGAGAACTTTATGGCAAAAGCGGGGGCGCAGCAATTTGCGGCAAAATATGGGTTAATGCTGGTGGCACCCGACACGAGTCCGCGCAATACTGGCATTCCTGGGGAAGACGACAATTGGGATTTGGGAAGCGGCGCGGGTTTTTATGTTGATGCGACAGCCGCACCTTGGAATTCTCACTATCAAATGTACAGTTATGTGGTTGATGAGTTGCCGAATTTAATTGCCGAAAACTTTCCAGTCATGCCGGAAAAACAGGGAATTTTCGGTCATTCGATGGGCGGACACGGGGCTTTGATTTGTGCGTTAAAAAATGCCGATCGCTATCTTTCAGTTTCGGCGTTTGCGCCTATTTGCGCGCCCGTACGCAGCCCTTGGGGACAAAAAATATTCGGACAGTACCTCGGGGGCGACAAAGAGAGTTGGAGGGCTTGGGATGCTAGCGAATTAGTTCGCCAAAAGCAATACAACCGTCCGATTTTGATTGATTGTGGTACTGATGATTCGTATCTGGCTGACGGGCAATTGTTGCCGGATGTGTTCGCAGATGCTTGTGCAAAAGCGGGACAGCCGCTGACTTTAAGGATGCAGGAAGGTTACGATCATAGCTATTATTTTGTGGCGAGTTTTATGGAGGATCACATTCGGCATCACGCGGCTGTTTTGTGTGGGTAAAACTGGTTCGTAGTTACAAATTACCGTCGTTAGTTAGTCAGAGTCGGCGGTTGAAACCGCCCCTACACAAACGAAGTCCGCCTCCGCGGACTAAGAAATTAACGCGCGGGGCCAGAAACCGGGTTTTTTACGAAAATACTTCGTCGCATCCCTAGAACCGATAAAAACCCGGTTTCTTGAGAATAAATGGTGCGTCAGAATTAGATTAGCAGTAATGATTGAGAATTACTAAACTGACGCACCCTACAATGTTAATTCAGATCGATCGCAAATACCCACTCTTTGTACTTACTATCGCGATTTTCGATAATTCCGGTGATTTTGTGCAAGAGTTTTTCGGTGATGGGTCGGTTTTTGGGCAATTGATAGTTTTCTACTCGGTTAATTGGCGTAATTTTGGCGGCGGTTCCGCATAGGAAAATCTCGTCTGCAATCAACAGTTCTGATTTGTCAACGGGTCTTTCTATGACTTCAATTCCTAAGTCTCTGGCGATTGTCATCACGCTATCTCTGGTGATTCCTTCGAGAATATCTTGGTCGAAACCGGGAGTAACTAATTTGCCGTTTCTGGCGACAAATATGTTCATTCCTGAAGCTTCGCTGACTTTTCCCTGGGTGTTCATCATAATCGCTTCGTCGAAGCCGGATTCTACTGCTTCTGTTTTGGCTAAGGCTGAGGTGATGTAAGCGCCGCTAATTTTACCTCTTAAGGGCAAACTGCGGTCTTCTTGTCGATACCAAGAGCTAATTCTACAGTTAACTCCTGCTTTTGGTAAGTAGTCGGAAAGTTCTAATCCGTAGACAAAAAAGTCTGTTTCTACGTTGTGCAGTCTGGGGGCTATTCCTAAACTTGATGTGTAGATAAATGGTCGGATGTAAAATGATTTTTTTGGCTGATTTTTTTTAACAAAATCAGTGATTACTTGTTGGATTTTGTCGGCGGGGATATCGCAGTGGAGGAAGCTGGCACTTTGGCTTAATCTTTGACAGTGGCGGTCTAATCTAAATAGTAAGATGCGATCGGCATTTTGGGGGTCGGGAATTCCCCGCAATCCGCCTAAAACTCCGGTTCCGTAGTGCAGGGCGTGGGTGGCTATGGAAATGTTGGCGTCGGCAAATGGGAGAAATTGGTTTTGAAAGTAGGCAATTGGGAGAAAACTATCCATGATTCAAGCTGGCGATGAGTTTGGCAGTCCGCGAGGAATGGTGAATTTGGTTATATTACCATAAGTTAGACGATTTTAGATTTTAGATTTTGGATTTTAGATTGAGAATGACTGATTTGATCGGGGTTTGGAGGTTGCCGACAGTGGCATTCTTTTTTTTAAATGGGATGATTATTTTATGGTTAGATGGATTTATAAAATAATATTAATTGCGCTCGGTTTGGTTGATAATTGTTTTGAGAAAGAGTGCGCTCCTTTTTGGGAAGCTTCGCTAACGACTAAAAACAAAATTTAACTAAGGGGCAACTATGGCACGTAAATGTTTCATCATTGAAATGGGGATGGGTATAGACCAGCACGGGCAGGAACCGACTGTAGCGGCGGCTAGGGCTGTACGAAATGCGATCGCCCATAATGCTCTGTTAGGTGTCTGGGAAGTGGCGGGTTTGACTGACCCGAATCAGATGATTGTTGAGGTAAAGGTGGCTGTTCCTTACCCGGAACAAGTGCGTCACGACGAGGTTTTGGCAGTGTTACCTTTTGGTAGCAAAACCCTGATTGTAGAACAAGGGGGCATGATTGTGCCTGGAAGGGCGATCGCCTCTCTGAATGATAAAAATGATGAAATGTTAATCGCTGTGGCGGCTGTGACTGTTTTTGTGGACAATGAGGACTAATTTTTGGTCATGTTGCCTGGTATGTCAATCCAGCACAAACCTAAGATTAATCACAGTCACGTCGCTGTCATGTTTTTGCCTAACAAGTTGCGGAGAAAATCTGCGATTCTCCTCAAAAATTATGGCGATTATCAAAATTTTTTGCTGTTCCTTCTAGCAACAGCAGCGGGAACAGCAAAAATCGAGGTCGATCGCATTTACAATCAGTTAAGATAGTTCTTCGATCTAGACCGCTGCTTTGTGCGATCGACCAAACCCTGATATAGTTGAGCCAAAGGTATGCCAGAGAGCAGTTGTTCTCTAACAAAATTCCCAAGCAGACATCAACTATGCTGCATCGAATTCTTGACAGAAGTAGCTCCAAGCAGTCTATGGATGACTGGTAATAATTTAGGTGGATAGCTGTCGGATTCTGTGCTATTCCTGATTAAAATCATGCTGTTCAGAAGTTAATCCAGCGTAGTTAATCCCGTGTTGCATATCCCATTGCAATTGAGCCAAAACCAGCAAGCTAAATACCATTACGGCTCCTGTAAACAGGAAAGACCAACCGCCGATATAAGGCAAAATTAAAATCCCCAACAGGTGAAAAAAACTGGCAGCTAACAGCGCGCGCGATCGCACTGCTAATCCCGTCCCCAAATACCCGATTCCGCTCATTCCCAACCAAAGAGGACAGAGATTTGCCAACACTTTTCCCCAACCTAAAAAAATGCCAAAATCGGTCAAAAGCAATCCCAATAGCATCAGTATTATCCAACCGTAAAGCACCCAAGTCAAGCGTTCTTTTTTGACCCAACAGTACGTCCAGCTTACCATCGCCACTGTACCTACAAGGCTGAGCGCCGACCACAAACCTGCTTGCAACATCCAACTAACAGGCAAAAATTGTGCCGTACCAAACATGGGTATTAACAGCAAGCTCCACATCAGGCAAGCTCGATCGAGGCAAGTATAAAATGTTGAGTAAGATCGTTCTTTCCCTAGTGGAAACTCAAAATGCCAAATTCCTTCTAAATCCAGAATGTCAGGGTTAAGCTGTTTGCGGCGCAGAGGTGGAACTGAATAATTAAAAAAAGTCATATCTGATACTCTTAAAATTCACGATTAGTTGCTCATATACTTATATCAACAGCAATCGTTCTAATTGCAATCTGTCAATCGGATTAACTTTGTAAATTTTATTCTGTGTCGGCAGTAATAGTTATTCGATCGCAGCAGATAAAGCAGGAAGAGATAGCTTTCACAAGTTGATAAAATAGCTCTTGCGACAGATGACTGCACTCTTGTTTATTGGATACTTTGAAAAAGGTAAACTTTGTTACAGAATTTATGCTCACTTCCTCCCATCCTCTGAAACAGGTATTTCACTGCCCGGAAGAATCGGATTTTTACGCGCACTGCTTGGAAAGTTTAGTGTTAAATGCCAGCGACAATTATCGAGTTATCGTAGAGTTTGGTTCGGGAGAGGGAAGTCCAGTTATTAAGTCTTTGCTGAGAACCGATTTTGACGGAACAATACAGGGATTTGAGCTAAATAATGTAGCTTGGAAAATAGCTCAGTCTCAAATTAAGGAATACGAACTGAGCGAACAATACACCGTCCACAATTGCTCTTTTTTTGATTCGCCTTTATACCAGTCGGCGGATTGTGTAATCTCAAATCCGCCTTACTTGCCGGCGGTGGATAACAAGATTTACCAGCCGCTTTTGCACGGCGGGACTGATGGTTCGACAATTGCTAAGAAACTTTTATCTTTGGGCTGCGACCAAGTTTTGCTGATGGTTTCTAGCTATTCTAATCCTGTGGGTTTGATCGATTATGCCTTGGATCGAGGCTACTCGGTTGCGAATTTTGAGATTGCACCTTTAACTTTTGGCTATTACAGTTCGGAGCAAAAGGTGAAAAGCGCGCTCGCCCATCTCAGAAAACAGGGCATGGCTTTTTATTCGGAAAATATCTATCTGCTGGCTGGAGTTTTGTTTAAGAAGCAGCAAAAGTCCCACAGAGATTTGTCGATCGAGCTAATTCAGTTATTGACAGCGCTGTAAAATACAGCCCCGGTAACCAGGGTAGGGTGCGTCAGAAACACACTGTTTTAGCTGAGTTAAAGCTTGTGACTGACGCACCCTACGACATAGCTACGCGATCGCCCTTTAATTGTGTTCTGCGGCTTGGATCGATCGCACTACAGCCAACCCAGCCCGATCGCCGATCGACTTCTCCTGATCGTATCCCAACACCAATTCCCACGCCTCCTGCGGGTATCTGTCAACCAGCGGGATCGCCACCTCATCAAGCATCCAGCGCCCGTGACGCTCATCTTCGCGGATGTGCAGTTCCCAATAACCCATCGCAGCTTGCGAGAGGCCCAGACGCTGCGCCGCGGCTAGATAATTGCGGTAAGCCACGGGCCCCGCTACTTCAAAATAGGTGAGTCCGCCGTTGTAGCGCAGAAAATGGCGCTTGCGTTCGGTAAGCAAGAAGTTGTGGTTGATGCTGGCGAGCACTTCCCAAGGCACTAAATCGAAGTAGGCTTCCGGTTCCGTACTCATCCCGAATTCTGCCAGCATTTGGGCAAAATAAGTCGAGTGCTTGCGGGCTAAGCGACCGCCGCCGTATTCTTCGATCAGCACCCGCGTCAGCGTTGACTGAATTTCGTTGCCGGCACCGCCGATGATGCGAGAAACGCGGCTGGCTTCCACTAAACCGTCGAAGGAGGCGATCGCCAGCAGGTGTCTGTATCCCCCTTCAGTCATTTGTTCTCGCAGGTAGCGATCGATGTCAGTGAGTTCTGGATTGACATCGGCGGCGGCGCGATCGCGCAGGGCTTGCTTGACATCCTCGATGTTTTGCAGGGCTGCAACGTCGATTTGGGCGGTTTCCCACTGCTGCCAGGGTGATTCGATGCGATCGCGCACGGAACGCAAATAGTGCGATCGTTCGTTGTTGTAGCGGCGCAAATCGTCGTACCAAAAAAAGTTGAGGCGGTTGATCCGGTAGAGCACGCGCTGCAAAAAGCGGTGCGCGGCCTCGTTGTCGGAATCTTCCTGATAAGCCGATCGCAGGGCAAACGCGATCGCGCTTTCAAAATCGCTGACAAGTAACGGCTTTGCCGCCACTGTCTTGTCTAAATCCTCTACTTCTAGCAAATTGACAAATTGGCGATCGGCTGCATCGTAATTTGGGAGTGTCGGTTGCTTTTTGGGAAGAGTCGGCGAGTCGATTTTGGGGAGTAAATCAGCGGTATTTTGCATGGAATCAAGTTATGTTAACTCAGATGATTGTGCTGCCTGCCACCACAGCCAACCGTTGCAGATTGCTGAAGATTTTGGGTGCTTATTTTCAAGATAGCGAATCAGTCAGCCGCCTACACCTTTCTATTGATAGATATTTTTGAGTTAGCCTTGTTCTCTGCTCTTGCTGTAACTAACTAATTACTTTTGACAGCCTCTGGGAGCGATCGAATAATTGGCGCTAATATTTGAGCGTCTTGTTTAGCAGGTACAGATTCCCGCCACGCTGTGATACCGCCTGAGAGGAAAGCTAAATTAAAACCTATTTTTTGCAATTTTTGGTAGGCTTTAACCGATCGCCCTCCCCGCGCGCAATAAAGTACAATAGTTGGCTGAGGTTGATTGGATTTGACGCTCGATCGAGCAATAGCTTGCACTTGCTTGACACCGAATCCAGCTTCAATGTCAATGAGGGGAACCAGCGGACTTTCACCGATGCGATCTTCTGCGTACTCTTCGGGCGATCGCACGTCAATCAAAATCACAGGTTTCAACTTACCCTGCTGCAATTCGGCAACAGTTATTTTTTGGGAATTCAAACTGGCAATAAAAGTAGGGATATCCATGCGATTAATTAAGGAAACTGCACTCAGAGAACTAACCGCAACTAATATCGCACCAAGCGTTACAGGCAAAGGTCGAAAATAGCGACTCATACCTTGTTTTAATTTGTTATTTACCATTTTAATGTTTCCGAAAAACGGATAGAGTAATTGTCCGAGATAGCCAACAGGTATGCGATCGGAGACACCATATTGTCGGGGTCTTTTCCCTACTGGCATATAGAGAGTGCCAAACAGTAAATCTAACAGTGGCAACTGAACAGCAAAGTTTTTGTTATTTATTTTGGGAATTTTACTGTGATGCCATTGATGAAATTGTGGGGTAGCCACAAACCATTTTAGCACGCCAAATTTGATAGTAATATTAGCATGAATTAGGAAAGCGATCGCCGCCGAATAAAGAGCATAAATTACAAAGGTTTCTTTGGTAAATCCCAACCAGACAAGAGGCATAATTTTGCAAATCTGAGTAAAAAGTTGCTCGCAGGGATGCACCCGCACTGCTGCCAACCAGTCCATGTGTTCAATGCTGTGATGGACTGCATGAAATTGCCAAAGCCAGGGTACTTGATGCAGCAGACGGTGAGCGATATAATATGCCATATCTGAAACGATAACTGCTTCTGCAAACTGCAACCAGACGGGTTGAGAAGCTACTTTGCTTTGCAATTCCGGGTTGAGGAAATTAGTCATCAGCGACAAAGTTACAGTCACAACAATGGCACCAAATCTGCCAATAAAGTGACCAGTAAAAAAATAAGTGGCATCGGTTGCCCATCCGAGACGGAATATCTTTTGCTTGTGCAAGGAAAAGATTCTTTCGAGGGGAATGAAGATGCAAGCTAAGATGATGAACCCTTTGAGAATTTCTGGTAACATGAGCTTCTCGGTAATGTCGATATTTACTTAGTCACTTCACTACTACCAGCAGCGCAGACAGGAACATCATTCTCAATGATAGGATTAGGCGGTTGAGTATTCCTCTCAAAAGTATTGGTTTCACACAGAATGGATACAGTAGTCTTTGCATCATTAGCTGCTTGGGAAACAGGTAATAAGAATACAGCCCCGACATAGCTACGAAGATTATTGCTGCGGGATACCCCATAACTAAACGCAGCAGTTTTGGTAGCTATGGCTGAATAGTTATAATTGGTTGTCTCAGTTTTAATGCCGATACCCAGAGGATTAATGGAATTAGAAAATGCACCTTTTTCTGCAAAATAAGCTTGTTGGGCGCGGTTAATTGAGGAAAGATATTGCTTAGCTTCTGACTGCATAGCTTTATACGGCTTACAACGGGCAAATTTAGGGAGGGCGATCGCAGAAAGGATTGTAATTATCATGAGCACAATAGTGAGTTCCACTAAAGTGAATCCCCCATCGGTTGTTTTGTTGCGAGTAATGTTTGTTTGTGAAAATTGTGCTTGTTTGTTGAGTGCATCGAGGGGAAGATTTATTTTAAGCAACATGGTTGTTCTCCAAATGAGTTAGCAGAGTAGTTTCCAAGCAAGTCACGATTGGAGGAGAGGCGCGAGGATATTTAGGTTTTAGGTAAATGCCTCATTTGAGTGCGGTGAGGTTTGCAAACCTTGCATACTGCGCCTTGCTTCTACTCTATCTCTATTAAATCACCAGGCTATTTGAGAACTTGAGTGAGTTCTCATCGACTTCTCATCGACTTTTGAATGACTGTGAGATTATCCGAGACGGAATATCTTTTGGTTGTGCAAGGAAAAGATTCTTTCGAGGGGAATGAAGATGCAAGCTTGCACTGATGAATTATTTGACAATTTCAGGTAACATGAGATTCTGATTAATGTCGATATTTACTTAGTCACTTCACTACTACCAGCAGCGCAGACAGGAACATTATTCTGAAAGATAGGATTAGCTGGTTGGGTATTTTCACGAGAATTTGCTTCACACAGAATGGATTGAATAGTCATTGCCTCGCCATTCTGTACTAAACCTACAGCCCCGACATAGCTCTTGAGATTCTTGCGAGATACGGCGTAATTAAAGGCAGCTTTTTTAGTGACACGCACTGAATAATTGTAGTTGGTTGTCTGAGTTTTAATGCCGAGTCCCAGGGCAGTAATGGAATTAGAAAATGCACCAGACTCGGCGTATTTTGCTTCTTGGGCGCGGTTCATTGAGCCAACATATTGCTTAGCTTCTGAATGCTTCGATTTATTGCCACAACTTAGAAAAGAAGGTAAGGCGATATGAGCAAGTATCGAAATAATTATCAGAACCACAAAAGGTTCAATAATCCGTAAAGTTCCTCCACCAGATTTATGTTCTTTTATGGGCCGGAAATGTGGCTGATAAGTTTTTGCCACAGATTTACGTTCTTTGTTGGGAGGAATGTTTTTTGCTGAATATGGCAGTCGTTTGTTAAGTGCATCGAATTTAGGATTTGGCTTAACCTGCACAGTTGTTATTGATGCCAGTCGCTTGTTGAGTGCATCGATTTGAGGATTTTTCTTAGCCTGCATGGTTGTTGTCGATGCTGCTGGTTTGTTTCTTGCATCGAGTTGAGGTTTTGTTTTAACCTGCACAGTTGTTGTCGATGCTGCTGATTTGTTTTTTGCATCGAGTTGAGGATTTTTCTTAACCTGCATGGTTGTTGTCGATGCTGCTTGTTTGTTTTTTGCATCGAGTTGAGGATTTTTCTTAACCTGCATAGTTGTCGATGCTGTTTGTTTCTTGAGTGCATCGAGTGGAGGATTTATTTTAAGCAACATGGTTGTTCTCCAAATGAGTTAGCAGATTAGTTTTCAAGCGAGTCACGATCGGAGGAGAGGCGCGAGGATATTCAGGTTTCAGGTAAATGGCTGATTTTAGTGCGGTTGGGTTTGCAAAGTTAGCATACTGCGCCTTGGTTCTCTTCTATATCTATTAAATCACCAGGCTATTTGATAAGTCAAGAGAGTTTTCATCGACTTGTCATCGACTTGTCATCGACTTGTCATCGACTTTAGACATTACTGGTATTTAATAGCGGGACTGACTATAATTGAAGAAATGATTAGAGGAACGGTAAGTTATGGCTGTGCAGTTGCTCAAAAGACTTTTCACAGTAGAAGAATACCATCAGATGAGTAAAGCTGGGATTCTTTCAGAGGGCGATCGCGTAGAACTGATAGAAGGAGAGTTTGTTCAAATGGCAGCAATTGGAACTCGTCATGCTTCCTCTGTGAGGCGCTTAGCCAGACTGTGCAGCCAAATTCCCGAAAATTTGGCTACTTTTGACGTGCAGAACCCCGTCCAGTTGAGCGATCGCACTGAGCCGCAACCTGATATAGTATTGCTGCAACCTCGCGCCGATTACTATTCAACCGCCCATCCCCTCCCATCGGAAGTTTTGCTGTTAATAGAAGTAGCTGACACTTCCATAGATTATGACAGAGACGTGAAACTTCCTATTTATGCCCGATCGCAAATTCAGGAAGTATGGATTGTCAATTTACCGGAAAACTGCTTGGAAGTTTACCGCCAACCAACGGTTAACGGTTACAGTTTAATGCTGAGGTTTTGGCGGGGCGATCGAGTTTCACCGCTGGCTTTTCCCGAATTTGCAGTTAGTGTGGATTTGGCGATCGGCTAAATCATGATTATTTGCAGTTTAGGCGATCGCGAAAATACTCCTCATACAAACTGCATCTCGCACTGCAATAATTGCCATCCAGTTTCACCAATCCCATACTATTTAATTTAAACCCTAATTCTAACTTCAATCTAACGGGATTTGAGACACTCACAACCTCTCTCATCGCCTCGATTAATTCTGGATATTTTTCTAAATTCCACAAATGCCGGCGCAAATGATCGCTGTAAATTCCTGCCTCCGTTGTCGCAGATTTCACCAAATTATTTAAAGTCACATCTTGACAGACAATGCGATACATAGCCAGCCGCACTAAATAGGGATGTCCTCCCACTAATGCCATCAATTCTGCAACTTCTGTCGCACTCCAATTCAGTTTGTGTCGCGCTGCTAACTCTTGCACTTGCTGCGAACTAAACTCCGACAATTCGATCGGCAATCCGACATTAAACGGCGACTTATTGACATCCAGCGGGATATAAACTTCCGTGGAATGTACCACAATCAAACGAAACTTTTTCCAAATATCTCGCCGTTTTGCTTCTTCGTGCAAAGCGCGCAATAACCCAAAAAAGTCGTCGGCAATTTCCGGCGATTCAAACAGGCGATCGCACTCATCCAAACCCAATGTCAGAGGTGGTGACGATTCTGACAGCAAATACTGTTCAAAATAAGCCTTGCAGCACTGATTGCTGCCAATCAAATCGGCTAATTCCCAACACTTGGGCAACTGTTCCAGCATTCCTAACTCTTGACCGACGCTAGCACAAAACCACTGCAAAAATGTATCGGAATTAGCGAATATTCTCCTATTTGCTAGCTGAAAACTCAGCGCTACCGTGCGAGAACCTTGCTGTTCTGCGTGATGCAAAATCCTCGCCATCAAGGAAGTTTTGCCCATTTGTCTGGGTGCTTTTATGCGGATTAGCGCTCCCGGTTGGGCGATCGTCTCGTAACAGCGGGATTCGATCGGAGGGCGAGCGATATAAAAACGAGAAGCTATTTCAACTTGTCCTCCCGGCAATTCTGGCGGCGCTGCTGGCAGGGGTTGAATTATTGACTGTTTGGTGCTAGTAATTACTTTCCATTCTACAGCCAATTCATGGTCGGCAGTTAACGATGTGCGACCTTCTTTGATAATGGTTAAAATTTGTGATAATAACTTAAATGAGTCGCCAACACCGCGCCACAGCCAGGGCTGAATTCCTGCCAAATAGCTCAGTAAATCAAAGGAAAGCGGTGTATTGAATTCAACTAAAATAGGAAAAATTGCGGGTTTATGAGCAGTTAAATTGTGCAATTCTTTGGCTAGCTGCACTTGTTCCAATACCATTTCGCTAGCGGCCGATTCTTCCGAAATCAGCAACAGCAAATAATCGCAACGCTTTAAATATGAGGCTGAGTCGCTGCTGTTGTTAATAAAAAAGACTTCGTGGCCTCCCGCACTCAAAGCTTGGTGTAACTGCTGAGAAAGGGTGTGGTTTGGGTTCGATCGGGCGTTAGCGAAGCCCTCGAAGAGGATCGCAATTTTGGCTATTTTGGCTGCGATCGACTGTGTTTCTACCGATTCGCATTTATCCTCAAAATCGGCTATATCGCGCCATTCCTGGCCCAAGCCGCGACAAATTTCGATGAAATTGGCATAATCCACAGGTTTGCCATTCAGGAAATGACTGACAGTAGATTGGGCTATCCCTAAATCCTCAGCCAGGATTTTCTGACTGGGAAAGCCATTTCTCAGCAGAGAGGATTTAACTGTGGGAATGTACTGGAGACGCAGCCTGAGCGATCGAGGCATTGCTTATCACAATCGAGACACTGAAACCATCATAAATGCCTATTGTCCCAAAGTCGATAAAAAGTCGATGGAAAGTCGATGAATTTTCAAATAAGTCAGTCGTCAACTCAAATAACCGCCTGATTAGATGAGAAACAACAAGGTTGGATCGCATCAAAACGAGGTAAAAGCATTGTGCATTCTATCCTAATTTGGTCGCTGGCATCAGCTACCGATCAACCAAGTTTCGCCTTCACACCGCCGATGTTGTTGCTGGGAGTCGTCATGAGTGCGATCGATCTATTAATTCTCACAACTCACCCGCCCAGATAAAATTGCGATCGCAAACATAGAGGAAAAAATACCATGCGTCAACAAAAGTCTAAGTCAAATAGCATTTTACTCCAGGTTTTTAGCATTTTACTCAAGGTTGGTGGATGCTTATTGCTTGCGTACATTGGATTGATTGTCTGTTTCACCCTGTTTGTCATGCCATTCTTTTTTTCTTTTGGAATTAAGGATAAGCAAGTTGAGGTATTTGTGCCATCATTTCTGAGCATAGTAACTAAGGTTGAAAAGTCAGAAGGCAAAGGGTATGTTAGTTTGCTGAACAGACTTCAGGAAGTTTATTATGCAGAAAATAGTGCTTTTAGCAATTATATTCCTGCTTTATATTTTGGGTTTGGCATAAAAACAGAAACAAACAACTACAAATATTCAACTCGTGCCACTCAAGCAGTAGCATTTAATTATGCAGTAGGCAAGGGCAAGATTCTTAAAAATTATGTCGGCGGTGTTTTTCTAGTTCCTGCGAAAAAATTAGACCCAAACGCCCCTCTAGATGAAATGACGACTTTAACCATACTTTGCGAAACTGAAAAGCGCCCTTTCTTTAGAGTTAAACGAACATATGAGCCGGATGAGCCAGCGGAACCAATTTATCAAAATGGCGAGATTATTTGCGGTAAAGGCACAACAGAACTGCCCAAATAATCTAACGAACTAACTCTGAAAAATCTCGTTTTTACGCCACATCTATATCCCCATAAATCCCCCTTAAAAAGGGGGAAATTGAACACTTCCAGTTCCCCCCTTCTTCAGGAGGTCAAGAATTATGTACTCTATCTTAAGTTTGCCGCTAGCATCAGCTACTAATCAATCGACTTTCGCCATCACACCACCGATATTGTGGTTGCTGCTGGGAGTTGTGTTTGGTGCGATCGAGCTATTAATCCAAGAAACTCAGCCGAAAAAATACAGGTTTTACGCGCTGATGATGGGAGTTTCTGCTCTAATTGAATCCTGTATGGTGTGGGAGGATTTGAATAGGGGGAGCGCAATGTATGAAGATTTTAACTGGCAGATATTCTACGGGATGCAGATATTCTACTGGATGGGGATATCTCTCGCCCTGAGTATATTGATTCGACCAATTTTCATTATTAGAAGACCCCATACAAGTGGATGCTTAGTGCTTTTGATGTGCATTGGAGTAACGACCGCGATTGCTCTGCCATCTTATCTGAATATGGTAAGTAGGGCTAAGCAGTCGCAAGCTAAACAGTATCTTAGTTCAATGAACAGAGCTCAGCAAGCTCACTTTGCAGAAAAAGGTGCTTTGGCCAATTCTATTGATGCTTTAGGACTTGGCATTAAAACAGAAACAGCATTCTACAAATATTCAATTCGTGCCACTAAAACAGCAGTATTTCATTATGCAGTAGCCAAACAACCGGAGCCTAAAAATTATGTCAGCAGTGTCTTTCTAGTTCCTGCATATCCAGACGCCGATACTCAAAATGTAACAACGACATCCATATTGTGCGAATCCGAAGATCGCCGTTTAATTAAATTGACACTAGCAGATAAACCAGCAGAACCAACTTATCAAAATGGTGAGGTTATTTGCGGTACAGGCACAACAAAAATTACCCGTTAATCTAACGAAGCAAATCCCAAAACATTTGAACCACGTAAGCAAATAGGAAGCGAGCGATGGAGATAACAGCCTTAATTTCCAATCTCATACTAAATCCGGGTTTCCGACCCCTTTTATATTTTTAGTCCGCGCAGGCGGACTTTGTTTGTATAGACGCGGTTTCAACCGCCGAGTCTTATCTTTGAAATCTAAAATCTCCACTCCCAAATCAATCATTCCCAATCTAAAATCTAAAATCTAAAATCTAAAATCAATAGTCGGTTTCAACCGACTTTCGCTTTGAGGCAGGGGTTTAAACCCCTGCCTGACTGCGGATTTGACCTTAAATTGACTGCTAACCGTCCCCAAAGTCGATGAAAAGTCGATGAAAAGTCGATGAATTCTCAAATAACTCACTCACCAACTCAAATAGCGGCCTGATTAGATTAGAAATAACAAGGTTGAATCCCATCACAACGAGGTAAAAGCATTGTGCATTCTATCCTAATTTGGTCGCTGGCGTCAGCCACTAATCAACCAGGTTTCGCCTTCACACCCCCGATGTTTTGGTTTGTGCTGGGAGTTGTGCTAAGTGCGATCGATCTATTCATCCAAAAAACTCAGCCCCAAAAATACAGGTTTTACGCGCTGATGATGGGAGCTGCTGCTCTAATTTCATCCTTCGTTTTGTGGAGAGGATCAGTAGCATTTCAGTTCAGTTGGGCAAACGTAATGTATGAAGATTTTGACTGGCAGATATCCTACTGGATGGGAATATCTCTCGCTCTGAGTATCTGGATTCGACCGATTTTCATTGTTCGCAAAAAGTTTGTGATTCCCGAAGCAACGGAAGCGACAACTATCTCCGAAATTTTCCCAGGAGAAACTGGAATGGTGATTTATGAAGGTGCTTCGTGGAAAGCTCGGAATGAAGATAACCAAGTAATCGCACCAAGACAAAAAGTTTACGTTTTGCGCCGCGAAGGAAATACGCTGATTGTTGTACCTGACAAATTAATTCACATCAATAGCTAAATCTGGGTTTGTTACTTCCTTGATTACACGGCGATTGAAATCGCTTCTACACAAGCAAAGTCCGCCTTTGCGGACTAAAAAATCACTATTAACTGTCAACTACTTACCAGGAGATTCACTATGTATCAGTATTTTTTGATGGCGTTGTTTGCAATCACCGGAGTATCCTTAGCCAGCAGCGTCAAAATTATCCGTCAAGGAGATGAAGCTTTAGTTGAAATTTTCGGAAAGTACGATCGCAAAAAACTCGAACCTGGCTTGACATTTCTGATTCCCTTTGTCGAAACAGTCGCTTACAAACAAACTCTGCGCGAGCAAATGTTAAAACTGCCACCGCAACAATGTGCAACTCGCGATCGGGTCTTTGTCACCCTTGAATTTATTGTGTACTGGCGAATCATTGACTTAGAAAAAGCTTCTTACAAAGTTCAGAATCTCAAGGAAGCCATGTTCAATATGCTGATTCTTTCCATTCGGACTCAGATTGCTAAATTAACTGTCGAGGAACTTCATACAGCTCGTCATCAACTCAATAATACTTTAGTGGAGGAGCTGGATACAACCACCGATCCGTGGGGTGTGAAGTTTACGAGGGTGGAATTGCGCGATTTTGCGATCGGCACTAAAGCGATTAAACCCGAATATTCCGACAAAAAAGAAGCACAAAAGTTGCGATATTAGGAATTACTATTTCCTTGTTTTCCTCGTTCCCAGTATCTGCCCATTCCTGACAACAAACACGCGCTTTCCCACATTCCAGCAGGGGTTTAAACCCCTGTCGGACTGTCGTAATATCGGTTTTACTAGAAACAGAGAGAGCAAACTACCATGAGTCAACAAAAATTTCAGTTATCTAGCCTTTCACTTTATCGTTACGAATGCTTGTTGTTTTTAATCTACGTCGGAGTAATTGGCGTGCTAGCTAGCCCCTCATTTATTAACGACGAAATTCTGGAGCTGACATCGGAACCAAAACAGTATTTTAGCTCAATGAACAGAGAACAAAAAGCCTATTTCACTCAAAAAAACTCTTTGGCTAATTCTGTTGAAGCATTGGGAACAGGCATTCAAACTGAAACCCCAAATTACAAGTATTCAGTTCGCGCCACAAAGCAAGCAGCATTTAATTATGGAGTATCCAAGCACCCAAAAAGTACAAGTTATGTGGGCGGTGTCTTTGTAGTTCCTGCTAAAGAAGTTGAACCAAATGCTGCCCAACATGAACTCAAGGCAATAGCCATATTGTGCAAAGCTGATTCTCTCGGTTCAATTCAACTGGCAGAACCCAATTATCAAAATGGTAAAACTGCTTGTGGCAAAGGCACGACAGCAGTGACAGAATAATCGAATTCTAGAGCGAATAATGACAGCAGGTTGCGAGTTTAAATCTGCATTTAATTCACTTTTTAAGGACTAAAGTCCTTACTACAAACATAGAGGAGATAATACCATGCGTCAAGAAGATTCTAAGTCAAATAGCATTTTATCTAAGGGTTGCGGATGCTTATCCTTATCCTTGTTTAGTTTGATATTCTTTGGGATAATACATGAGTTCGTTCTTCCATCATTTCTGTCTATGGCATATAAGGCTAAGCAGTCGGAAGGCAAACAATATATTAGTTCAATGAACAGAGGTCAGCAAGCTTATTTTTCCGAAAACGGTGCTTTTGCCACTTCTGTTGATGCTTTAAAAATTGGCATAAAAACAGAAACTATCAGCTACAAATATTCACTTCGTGCCACTAAAACAGCAGCATTTAGTTACGCGGTTGCCAAAGAAAACACGATTAAAAATTATTTCGGTGGTGTCTTTTTAGTGCCTGCTAAAGAATTAGATCCAAATGCTGATCGAGATGAAATGACAACAATGTCCATACTTTGCGAAGAAGCTGAAGATAAAAATCACTTTTTTTTATTTAGATATAAGCCAGCAGATGAACCAGCGGAACCAATTTATCAAAATGGCAAAGTTATTTGCGGCAAAGGCACATCAGAATTGCCCAGATAATCTAATTATAGCCAAGTTCGAGTCATTACTACAAATAGAGAGAAGACAATACCATGCGTCAAGAAAAATCTAATTCAAATAGCTCTTTACCTAATGCTTGCGAATGTTTATTTCTTTTAATATTCATTGGAGTAATAGGTGCGATCGCTGTGCCATCAGCTCTGAATATGGTAATTAAGGCAAAGCAATCAGAAGGAAAACAGTATGTTAGCTCAATGAACCGCGCTCAATCAAAATTTGCAGAAAACGGTAGTTTTTCCAATTCAGTTGATACACTGGGGATTGGTCTTAAAACTGAAACAACCAACTACAAATATTCAACTCGTGCAACCAAGGAAGCAGCATTTCAGTATGGAATCTCCAAGCAAGCCAAAGTAAAAAGTTATATCGGCGGTATTTTCGTGGTTCCGGCAAAAGAAGTCGATCCCAACGCTGCCAAAAATGAAATGACAACACTAGCCATCTTGTGCGAAGCTGAAGATCGCCGTTTAATTCAATTGACACCAGCAGATAAGCCAGCAGAACCAATTTATCAAAACGGGAAGGTTATTTGTGGAAAAGACACAACTCAAGTGACAAAATAATCTAACTAAAGGCAAGTTTATGACAGTCGATTACCAATATCAAATCGGCGGCAGTCTCCCGCAAGATGCACCTACTTATGTAGTGCGACAAGCTGACTCGGAACTTTATCAAGCCCTGAAAGCTGGAGAGTTTTGTTACGTGCTCAATTCCCGACAAATGGGCAAATCCAGTTTGCTGGTGCACACCGTACAAAAGCTCTCGGCCGATCGCATTGCTTGTGCTACGATCGACCTTTCGGACATTGGCAGCCAGCAAGTCTCTCTGGATAAGTGGTACGGCGGCGTCGCTTACAAGCTTTTGTGCAGTTTCAACCTATTTAACCCTGTCGAGTTTATGACTTGGTGGCGGGAGAGAGAGTTGATGCCACCCGTGCAGCGTTTAGGAGAGTTAATTGAGGAGTTGCTGCTGGCAAAAATTACTCAACCTCTGGTCATTTTTATTGATGAAATTGATAGCGTTCTCAGTTTCAAAGAACCGCTAGATGATTTTTTTGCCCTAATTAGAGCTTGCTACAACAAACGCGCTCAAAAGTCAGAATACAAGCGCATTACATTTGCTTTGCTGGGAGTAGCTACACCATCGGATTTAATTAGCGATGCAGCTCGTACCCCGTTTAATATCGGTTTAGCTATTGAATTGCAAGGTTTTAACTTACAGGAAGCTCTGCCTTTAGCAAAGGGATTTGAGGGAAAAGTAGACAATCCTCAAGATGTTTTAAAAGAGATTTTGGACTGGACGGGAGGGCAGCCATTTCTGACTCAAAAGCTTTGCAAGCTGATTCTGCACCATGTAAAAAGCTTAGCATCGGCTTCTATTATATCAGACTCAACGGATGCAAGCAAAACTGAAATATTTACTACAAATCAATTGTTAATTAGCGAAATAGTGCAATCTCATATTATTGATAATTGGGAATCATCCGATGAACCTGTACACCTCAAAACAATTCGCGATCGCCTTTTCAGAAGTCAGCACCGCGCCAGTAGGTTATTAGGACTATATCAAAAAATATTGCCACCCTGCGATCCACCCCAACCCCCCTTAACAAGGGGGGAAAAAATGCAAGTCGATCCCCCCCAACCCCCCTTAAGAAGGGGGGAGAAGATGCCAGAATTCCCCTCAGTCAAATTAACCAGGAATGAGGAACTTTCAGAACCCCCCTTCTTAAGGGGGGCAGGGGGGATCTGGGCCGATGATACTCCCGAACAAACAGAATTGCGGCTGAGCGGATTAGTAGTAAAACGAGCCGGAAAATTAACCGTATCCAACCGCATTTACGCAGCTATATTCAACCAAAGTTGGGTAGAAAAAGCACTCGGCGACTTGCGCCCCTATGCGGAATCCCTAACAGCATGGATAGCATCAGATTGTCAAGATGAATCTCGCTTGTTGCGCGGTCAAGCACTGGAAGAGGCTAGAGAGTGGTCGGCAAATAAGAGCTTGAGCGGGCAAGATTATCAATTTTTAGGTGCTAGTCAAGAAGCGGAATTTGCCAGATTTCGCGATCGCGAAAAACAAACTCAAGCTGAAATGGAGCAACTGCGCCGCGAAAAAAAGTTACTAGAGGAACTAGCAGAAGCACAAAAACAGAAAAGAATTACTCAATATAAGTTATGGCGCGAGTACAACCTCAGATTAGCAACTATTACAGGGGCCGCAGCAATATTAATATCAATCCTGATTGTAGCATTTTGGGTGAAACCGTCTATCGAAGAAAGAAATAACAAAATTCTGACTCTCAGCGTACTATCAGAAACACTATTTGCTGCTGGCAAAAAAGAAGAAGCTTTGCTAGAAAGCATCCGAGCAGTTACAGAAATGAAAGGATCGCTCGGAGTGAGTTCAGATATTCAGATGCGATTGGCGATCGCCCTAGAACAAATAGTTTACAGTTTTCAGGAACGCCGCCACTTGCAGGGTGAAACCAGTACCCTTGCTTTCGTGAGTTTCAGCCCAGACAGTCACATACTGGCTACACCTAACGATGACAATACTATCAAACTTTGGCAAACTAATGGAACTTTGCAAGCAACACTGACAGGGCATACTGATAAAATTAGAAGTGCAATTTTCAATCCTAGCGGTCAGATAATTGTCTCCGCCAGCGACGACCAAACAGTCAAAATTTGGCAAAATAATGGGAAATTGATTCATGATTTAAAAGGACATAAAGGTAAAATAACAAGCGTCTGTTTGAGTCTCGATGGTAAAATCATTGTTTCAGCAAGTGCCGATGGAACTGTTAAACTCTGGGAAATAAACGGTGAAGAATTGTCAAGTTTTAAAGTCGAGCGAGGCTGGATAACCAGCGCTAGTTTTAGCCCAGACGGTCAGATACTTGCTGCGGCTGGTACTGATGGCACTGTTAAACTTTGGAGTTTGAGAAAGGTTGTGGAAAAGTTGCAAAAACAGCAGTCAATTGAAGCAAACACCGATATCAAATTGCTCCGAACTTTACAGATTAAAAGTGATAAAATTATGAGTGTAAGTTTCAGTCCCGACGGTGCAATGCTAGCTGCTGCAAGTGCTGGGGGAACTGCAAGACTTTGGAGCAAAGACGGCACGCCGGTGAGTATTTTGCAACATACAAGTGGATTGACAAATATTAGCTTTAGTCCCGACAGTCAAATGTTGCTATCTGCAAGCACAGACAAAATGGTGAGGTTGTGGAAAATTGATGGTACATTGATCGGAACTTTAAAAGGTAACAAGGATGCTGTTTGGAGTGCGAGTTTTAGTCCTGACGGTAAGGCGATCGCTAGTGCGAGTGCTGATGGTACGGTGATACTGTGGAATCTTAATCTTGACGATTTGTTGGTGCAGGGTTGCAATGTCGCCCGGAATTATTTTCAGACAAATGCGATCGCCAATTCCAGCAACCGCCACCTCTGCGACGGGATTGAAAGTCAATCAGGCGATTTTAGATTTTAGATTTACTCCCAGGAACCGGGTTTTTGCGTAAGTCTTGATATGGTTAGACTTAGTAGCAGCTAATAAATAATAGGTCAGGGCGATCGGTGTATTCAACTCTAGAGCAAAAATACCAGCGCCTGCAAAAAGACTTAACGGGCGGAGTCATCGCCCTTGGCGGCATTTTCTGCACGGGTACTCTCTGGTATTGGCAGGTGGAAAAATGGTCTTTGCTCGATGCCGCTTACATGACAGTATTTACCCTAGCAACTGTGGGCTACGGTGAACTTCACCCCCTCGGCAAACGCGGGCGAATGTTTACCATATGCCTGATTTTGATGGGCGTGATTGTAATTGGTTTCATTGTCAACCGCTTTACAGAAGCGCTGATTCAAGGATATTTTCAAGAAGGAGCAAGAATTAGGCAGCAGCGGCGTTTGGTAGATTCTTTGAGCGGGCATTACATTCTCTGCGGTTTTGGGCGCACTGGGCGTCAGGTTGCTTTGGAATTTCAGGCAGAAAATATTCCTTTTGTGGTGATTGATTCGGCGGTGCCGTCGGTTGAGGCAGCTTTGACGCTGGGGTACACGGCTGTCCAAGGAGACGCGACACTCGATGAAATTTTGTTGAGTGTGGGGATCGATCGCGCAATTTGCATAGTAGCAGCTTTGTCCTCGGATGCCGAGAATTTATACACTGTAATGTCGGCGAAAACTCTGAATCCGAAGGTACGGGCGATCGCCCGCGCTACCACCGAAGAAGCGGTAAAGAAGTTGCAGCGGGGCGGCGCGGATGCGGTTGTATCCCCCTACATTACCGGCGGAAAACGGATGGCGGCGGCGGCTTTACGACCTCAAGTGATGGATTTTTTAGACGGTGTTTTGACGGGTACCGATAGTTCTTTTTATATGGAAGAATTCTTGGTAGATCCCAATAGTTGTGTCTACGTCGGACAAACTTTGAGAGATGCCAAGTTGCGATCGCAATCGGGTGCTTTAATTTTGGCAATTCGCCATCCTGATGGCCATTTGATTGTCGGGCCAACAGGAGAAACTCCGATTCAAGGAAGAGATATATTGATTTGTTTGGGTACTGCTGAACAACTGCGTGCCCTCAATCAAATCCTCAGTCCCCTGAGTTTTCGCCTCCCCCGCCCTCCTAATAAGTAGTCGATAAGCTGGCGTGCATCTAATTTATACAATAATTTATATTAAAAGTCTTGTGTGGTACGCGTCCCGCCCGGCCTAAAAATCTCATCCCGCAGTCGCAGAATGTCCCAAGCCAGCCAACTTACTCAACCAGTTGAAAGCGCGGCGAAAAAAGTCCGCAACGAACTTGGGAGATATGGAGGAAGTCTTGGAGATACTTGAAACCGACAAGAGCGAAATTTCAGCGGAAAATAGGACTATCGGTAATACAATTAACCAACAACCCTTGCTCTACAATAAAAATACTAAATGAGCACGGAGGGATTTGAACCCCCGACCCTCAGGACCGGAACCTGATGCTCTATCCACTGAGCTACGTGCCCTCAACTTTTGTCAGTATAGCACGTCTTGCCGAAAATGGCTAGTGGATAAACCAAATTCGATCGCCAGTCTCCAAACCACTTGGTACATAAGGGTTCAGCTCGCCCGCGCGATCGTGTATCAGGTAGTTTTCGCCCCTGGTGACTGCAAATTATATCTAAACGGTCACAATAATACGACAATAGGTAAAATAATATACTTGAATCTGGCAAAGATTAGGTTCACAGTCGATCGGGGTTTAGCATCTACCACATCTCTTATCACCCGCATGAATTCCTTTCTTCGAGTCGGCAATAGATGGCGCTGATGCTAAGACAGGCTCTGCAACAACGGTTCTAGCCTAAATTCACAAAAACTCTGAATGTTATGGTTCCTAAAATTTTAGACAAATTACCGCTGCGAATTGTTCTGATAGTTCCATTTGTACTGCAAATCGTGGGAGCAGTGGGACTCGTAGGATATCTTTCTTTTAGAAACGGACAACAAGCAGTTAATAATCTGGCCAGTCAGTTAATGAGCGAGGTAAGTTTGCGTGTCGAGCAAAACCTGCAACTTTACCTGAACACTCCCCATCAAATCAATCAAAGCAAGCTCGATACTGTCAAACTGGGCTTGTTAAAAATGGAAAATTTATCAGATTGGGAGAAATATCTTTGGCGACAAGTACAATTATATCCTTATCTAAATTTTACATCTATTGCTAACAAGAATGGAGACTATAGAACCGGAGAAAAACTGTCAAATGGCTCTCTAATGATTAATCTGTCAGGCAAATCTACGGGTTTTGATTTTTATGCTTACAACACTAATAATACGGGCGATCGCACTACCGTAGCAACAATTGTCAAAAAATTTGACATCCGCGAACATCCTTCCTACCAAAATGCAGCTAATGTCGGCCAACCAACTTGGAGTTCCGTTTATATTTCGTTTCTTGAACCGACATTGATCCTCAGCGCACTCCAACCTGTATACGAGAATAACCAGCTAGAAGGAGTCTTAATTGCGGCCTTGCGTCTAGACCATATTGGAACATTTTTAAACAGTCTCAAAATTGGCAAATCCGGGCAAGCATTTATCGTCGAAAAGAATGGTACGTTACTCGCAACTTCAACGACCGAACAACCATTCCGTACCAAAGACAATAAAAAAGAACTGTTCAAAGCAGAAGAGAGTGTTGACCCCTCGACTCAAGCTACAGCTAGATATGTAGCAGCTCGTTTTCAGGAATTAAAGGAAATTAAAACTTCCTATATCTTAAATTTTGAAATAGACGGCAAGCGACAATTTGTAAAAGTTCTACCGTTTCAAGATGGCAAAGGTTTAGACTGGCTGATTGTGGTGGTGGTTCCCGAAGCAGATTTCACCGAAGAAATCGATGCCAATACCCGCATGACGATTTGGCTTTCTTTGGCAGCTTTAGCGGTAGCTGTAGTTATCGGTATTCAGACTTCTAGGTGGGTAATAAATCCTATTTTGCGCTTAAATACAGCAGCCAAAAATATTGCTAAAGGTGAATGGAACACCACATTAGAAAGCAAACGCTCCGACGAATTGGGAGAATTAGCAAAGTCATTTAACAGCATGGCTCAACAACTGCAACAGTCTTTTGAAACTTTAGAACACCGAGTGCAAGAGCGGACTGCCCAATTGGCTGTAGCTAAGGACAAAGCGGAAGTAGCCAATCAAGCTAAAAGTACGTTTCTAGCCAATATGAGTCACGAATTGCGATCGCCCCTTAATGCAATTCTCGGCTTTTCCCAACTGATGACTCGCAGCCAAACTCTATCCCCAGAACATCAAGAAAATATTAGCATAATTAACAGCAGCGGAGAACACCTGCTTACTCTGATTAACAACGTACTCGATTTATCTAAAATTGAATCTGGGCGTACCACTCTCAATCCCAAAAAATTCGACCTCTATCGCCTGCTCAATGACTTAGACGATATGTTTCAACTTAAGGCATATGACAAGCACTTGCAGTTAGTTTTTGAACACAATTCAGACGTGCCACAATACGTGGAAACTGATGAGTTGAAGTTACGACAAATATTGATTAACCTCCTCAATAATGCTCTTAAGTTTACAAAAAATGGCGGTATCATTGTCAGAGTTAGCAAGCAGTTATACGGTCAAATTCAGCAGGAAGAATCAGCAAAAAGACTTGCATCAAAAGACTATAATATAACAGAAGAAGAGGCAAGCAATGGTATCAAAACATCCCAGACAACTCATTCAGAAAGCGCGAGTTATGCAGCCCACAATAACCATTCAGCTTCTGCCTATTCCCTCTTCCTCCATTTTGAAGTCGAAGATACAGGCCCAGGTATTGCTGCCAATGAATTAGACAATCTTTTTGAAGCTTTCGTGCAAACCCAGACAGGCAAAGATTCGCAAGAAGGTACAGGCTTGGGATTGCCAATTAGCCGCAAGTTTGTGGAATTAATGGGGGGTGAAATGAGCGTCATTTCTACTGTCGGCAAGGGGACTAATTTTAAGTTTGATATTCAAGTTATTGCGGTTAATGCGGCTGATATTCAAAGCCCAAAACCGACCCGCAATGTGATTGCCCTGGAACCAAATCAACACCGCTATAAGATTTTGATAGTAGACGATAAACCGCTCAACCGCCAACTGTTAATAAAACTTCTCAATCCTCTGGGCTTTGAACTGAAAGAAGCTACTAATGGTCAAGAAGCTATTGATATTTGGGACAGTTGGGCACCGCATTTAATTTGGATGGACATGAGAATGCCCGTGATGGACGGCTACGAAGCAACCAAACACATTAAAGGCACGATTAAAGGTCAAGCTACCGCGATTATTGCGCTGACTGCGAGCGTTTTGGAGGAAGAAAGAGCAGTTATTTTGTCGGCGGGCTGCGATGCTTTTATGCGGAAACCTTTCCGGGAAGCGGATATTTTCGATGCTATGCACAAACAGATCGGAGTGCGTTATATTTATGAAGATCCGGGTGTAGCTGATTTATCGGCAATCAAAGAGCGCGATCGCGAAATGACTGCGGTTGACTTCGTGAAATTGCCTGAGTCGCTGGTAGCTGATTTAAAGCTGGCGATACTAAATGCAGATATGGATTTGATTGAAAGTGCGATCGACCAAATTAGATTAAAGGATACAGTAACGGCTGGTGCGATCGCCAATTGTATAGAAAATTTCGAGTACGACAAAGTTTTAAAGTTAATCTCTCAAGCAAGATCACATGAATAACGACATTTCTAGCACCGATCGCGGTAATATTTTAGTAGTTGACGACACCCCAGCTAATTTGCGGCTGCTAGCCGGAATTTTGAATGGCAAGGGCTACAAAGTCCGCCCCGTACCTAGTGGCGAGTTAGCGCTTTCTGCCGCAAAAGGTATGCCGCCCGATTTAATTTTGCTGGATATTATGATGCCCGAAATGAATGGGTATGAAGTTTGCGAAAAAATTAAAGCTGATGAACGCACTCGCGACATTCCAGTGATTTTTATTAGCGCGATTAATGACGTACTAGATAAGGTCAAAGCCTTTGCTGTGGGCGGGGTAGATTATATTACCAAACCCTTTCAGGTGGAAGAGGTTCTAGTTAGGGTAGAAACTCATTTAGCAATGTGCCAATTGCAAAAAAAACTCAAACAGAAAAACGATGAACTGACAGTCACTTTAGAGCAATTGCAAGCAACTCAGAATCAATTAGTTCAATCGGAAAAACTTGCCGCATTAGGGCAACTGATTGCGGGCATTGCTCACGAAATCAATACGCCACTAGGGGCGATTCGATCGTCTATTGGTAATATAACTGGCTTTTTGGATAACAATCTCGAAAGTTTGCCAGTTTTTTTCAAAGAACTCTCAGCCGAACGCCAACAGGATTTTTTGAGTTTGATGTACAGTTCCCGCCAACAAACTTACTCTTTATCTACGCGAGAAAAACGGGAATTAAAAAAAGGGCTGAAGCAGCAATTAGATGCGGAAGGGATTGACAATGCTGACAGCCTTGCTAGCATTTTAGTCAATATCGGATTGCAAGGAAACCTGCAAGAATTCGTGCCGTTGCTGAAAGACCCTGAAAGCGAAAATATTATCAAAACTGCCTACGAATTTGCTAGCATTCATAGAAGCGCCAGAACCATCGCTACCGCTACAGAACGGGCTGCAAAAGTCGTCTTTGCCCTGAAAAATTATGCGCGTTACGACGTAAATGGGGAAAAATTACAGGTGAATATTACTGAGGGAATTGAAACTGTATTAACTCTTTATCAGAACCAGATCAAGCAGGGTGTGGAAATCGTTAGAAACTATCAAAATCAGTTACCAACTGTACTGTGTTATCCAGATGAACTAAATCAAGTTTGGACAAATTTAATTCACAATGCCTTACAAGCAATGGATAATCAAGGAACTTTAACAATTGACGCCTTTCAGCAAGATACCAAATTTGTCGTAAAAATTACAGACAGCGGTAAGGGGATTCCACCGGAGATTTTGCCGAAGATTTTTGAGCCATTTTTTACTACCAAACCTGCGGGAGAAGGCAGCGGTTTAGGATTGGATATTGTCAAAAAAATAATTGAGAAACATCAAGGTAAAATTGATGTAGAGTCGGTGCCAGGTCAAACTGCATTTACAGTGTCTTTGCCGATTAATTTAACTGAGTAGGTAAAGCGCCCCAGACTTCAGTCTGGGGATAAAAATTTGCAGTCTACCGACGCGGAATGTAGAATTGGGAAAACGGTGTGCTTACCCATTGGGTTTGCCCTGCCAGACTAAATGAGGAAACTAGCAATGTCTAAACCAGCAATTTTGTGTGTTGATGATGAAGTAGCGGTATTGGAAAGTTTGGAAATTGAGCTGCAACAGGCGTTTAACGGTAAATATCTTTGCGAATTTGCTGAAAGTGCTGCCGAAGCCCTGGAGATTATTGAAGAGCTTTGTGAAGATGAGGTGAACATTCTAGTGATTGTCTCTGATTGGTTGATGCCCGGAATGAAAGGAGATGAGTTGCTGATTAAAATTCATCAAAAATATCCGCAAATTGTGACAGTGATGCTGACGGGCCAAGCTGACGAAGAAGCAATCGAACGCACAAAAACTCAAGCCAATCTTCATGCTTTCATACAAAAACCTTGGCGCAGTCAAGAATTAATTGAAGCGATTAAGTCTGGTCTAGCAAATTTATGAAAAAACCAGTCATTATTTGTGTCGATGATGAGCAGACTATACTCGATAGTCTGGAAATAGACTTGCTCAAAGCCTTTGAAGATAAATATTTAATTGAAACGGCCCAAAGCGGCGAAGAGGCATTAGAGTTACTGGCAGAATTACTGGCACAAAATTATGAAGTACCTTTAATTATTTCCGATCATATTATGCCTAATATGAAAGGAGATGAGCTATTAAGGAACGTTCATGCTATATCTCCAAAATCTCTGACTATTATGCTGACTGGACAAGCTAATTTGGAAGCGGTTACGAATGCTATTAACTATGCCAAATTATATCGCTATATTGCTAAACCTTGGCAGTCTGACGATTTGAAACTAACTGCAACAGAGGCAATATATAGGTATTACCAGGACAAACAACTCGCTGAGAAACAAGTAGAACTTCAGGAGATGAATCAGGAATTAGCCAAGTTAAACCGCAAGCAGGCAATGTTGATTGCTGCACTCCATGAAAATGAAAGTCGTTTGACACAATATTTGGAAGCTATGCCATTGGGTGTGTGCGTGCTGGATGCGAATGGTCAATCTTTTTATGCAAATCAGAAGGCGCGGGAGGTGTTTGGTAAAGGCACTGTGCCACATATTAATTCGGAGCAGAAAGCGGCAATTTATCAATTTTATAAAGCCGGAACTAATGAGAGATGTCCTGTGGAAGAATTGCCAATTATGCAGGCGCTCCGGGGCGAAAATGTGCGGACTGAGGGTGTGGAAATTCGGACGGGCAATAAGGTTATTCCGGTGGAAAGTTGGGCGACTCCTATTTATGATTCTATCGGGGATATTTCCTACGGGATTATTGCTTTTACTGATATTACGGAACGCAAGCAAGCTGAAACAGCGCTGGTGCAAGCTGAAGAGAAGTATCGCCAGATATTTGAAAATGCTCTTGAAGGTATTTTTCAGACTGCACCTGATGGAAAGGTGCTCAGCGCTAATCCTGCTCTGGCTCAAATTTACGGCTATGATTCCCATGAAGAATTGATCGCAAATGTTAATGATATTCAGCGGGAATTCTACGTGCAACCGCACCGCCGTCAAGAGTTTTTTGCGCTGATGGAACAGTACGGTAGTGTGTCTGAGTTTGAGTCGGAAGTTTACCGCCGAGATGGTAGTGCGATCTGGATTTCTGAGGATGCGCGCACAGTTTTCGATGCTAGCAGTGAGGTGCTTTACTATCAGGGTTTTGCTGAGGATATTACTTTGCGAAGACTGGTAGATGGGGAACGGCTCAGGTTTACAAATGATTTAGAAAAAGCTTTAGTAGCTGAAGAAAAGTTAAATGAAGCGCTGTTAGAAAGTGAAAATCGGCTGACTCAATTGCTGGAAGCTGTGCCGGTGGGTATATTTGTGGTTGATGGTATTGGGAAACCTTGTTACATGAATTCTTGGGCTGAAAAAATACTTGGCAAAGGCTTGATTTTTGATGTTATTCCTAGCACTTTTTCGGAAGTTTATCAAACTTACTGCGCTGGAACTAATGAGCTGTATCCCAGCGAAATGCAACCAATTATGCGGGCGCTCCAGGGAGAAGTTGTGCACGCTGATGATGCCGAAATTCACCACCCGGAGAGGATTGTGCCGATCGAGGTTTGGGCGACTCCAATCTACGACGAACGGAAAAACATAGTTTATGCGATCGCAGTTTTTCAAGACATCACAGAGCGCCAAGAGGTAGAAACCGAGCGGCAAAAATTCACAAACGAGCTCGAAAAAGCTTTAGCAGCGGAAGAAAAATTAACAGATGCTTACGGGCGGTTCGTGCCGCACCAATTTCTCCACTTTCTGGGATATGAAAGTATTCTGGACGTAAAATTAGGCGATCAGGTACAGAAAGAAATGTCGGTGATGTTTTCAGATATTCGCGATTTTACGGCTCTTTCTGAACAGATGAATCCCGAAGAAAATTTTCAATTTATTAATGCTTATTTGTCGCGAATGGAGCCCGCAATTACTAAAAATTTTGGGTTTATTGATAAATATATTGGCGATGCGATTATGGCGCTGTTCAATGATAGTGCGGATGATGCTGTGAAAGCTGGAATTGCGATGCTAGAACAGCTTAATGAGTATAATAGTAGTCGCAGTCGGCCCGATCGCCCGCCGCTGCAAATTGGCATTGGCATCAATACGGGTTCTTTGATGTTAGGCACGGTTGGCGGCCAAAGTCGGATGGACAGCACGGTGATTAGCGATGCGGTAAATTTAGCTTCCCGCGTGGAAAATCTGACGAAAGAGTATGGAGTCTCGATGTTAATTACTGACAATACTTTTATACAGTTGAACGATATTTATGATTTTAGATTGATCGATCGCGTTACAGTTAAAGGCAAATCGCAATTGGTAACAATTTATGAAATATTCACGGCAGATCCGCCGGAGGTGCGACAGAAAAAGTTAGATACAAAGATAACCTTTGAGGAAGGTTTGGTATTGTACAATAAGCAGAGGTTTATGGAAGCGAGAAGATTGTTTTCGGAGTGCAAGCAAATCAACCGTGAGGATAAGGTAGCTCAAATTTATATGCAGCGATGTGTGAAACGGGCGATATATTCTATATAATACCATTTGAGATTTTAGACTTCGGTGTGAGCGCTAGCGTCGAAGGATTTGAGATTGAAGAATTGAGAATGACTAAACAAAATTGCAAAAATAACAAAAAAAAGACTTTTGCAAAAAGTCTACTGATTGCGTAAGAGTTTGGAATTATATCATGTCCGGTTGATTAGCATAACAAATACGGTTCGTAGTGCGTCCTGGTGTCCGCAACCAAAGAGCGGACACCAGGACGCACTACGAACCAATTTTATCGTTGTCAATCGATCGGACACGATATAATTATTGTTTAGACGGGCAGGGAAACGGAAACTATTGTTTCTTGCTGTGGCAAACTTTCGATTTTAAATTGTCCTCCGTGCAATTCTGCAAGGCGTTGAACGATGGCCAGGCCCAATCCCAAACCTGCTTGTTGGTAAAGTTTGCGATCGAACTGCCTGTAAGCTTCTAGATGTGCAATCTGATCGGCAGTCATGCCGCGGCCTTGGTCTTTGACAGACAGAATAAAAGTCTGATTTTCCACCAAAGTGCTTAAAAATACTGGCGTTCCTTCTAAAGAAAATTTGAAGGCATTGTCCAGCAGTTCCTCTACAATTTTTGTGAGTCTCATAGAATCAATAGCCACCGAAGAATCCTGCAAGTTTAATTGTAAATCGTCTGTTCGATTCACCAGTTTCGCTTGCTGCCGAGCTTTTTGAGTCAGCAAAGATTTTACGCAGCTAAATTCGCTGTTGCGCATCTCAAGAAGCAGTTCGGGATTTGTGGCTGCTATCTCCAATTCTGCATACAGCAAAAAGTTCTGAATCAGTCGGTACAAGCGATGACCGGAAGTGTTAATCTGACCAATCATCTCTAAGATGTCTGATTCATCGAAGACCTGATATTCTGACATAATCAGCTCAGAAAAACCCAGAATGGCATTCAAAGGAGTCCGCAATTCGTGGGGGAGCGACATACTAATATTGGTGCGCAATTCGTCTAGGGTTTTTTGGGATTGCTTGCTAATTGTTTTGTATTTCTCAAGTCTAATAGCAATTGCTTTTAGCAGTTCTTGCGGCGTACAAGGCTTAGTAATGTAATCGTCTGCTCCCAGTTCCATGCCCGTGCGAATGTCACTTTTATCGGCTTTGGCTGTGAGGAAAATAAACGGAATTGTGGCAGTTAATGGTTCGGATCGCAAAGCTTTGAGAACGCCGTGACCGTCCACTTCTGGCATCATCATGTCGCACAAAATTAAATCGGGGATTTGTGCGATCGCCAATTTGATGCCAATTTTACCGTTGGTCGCTCCAATTCCTTCAAAATTCTCGGCTTCCAGCAACTCTAAAATATTTTCTCTAATCGATTCTTCGTCTTCAATTACCAAAATCTTGACCACGGTTATTGCTCCTTTTAGTTAGTAGTTTGTTGAAATAGTCTATCTTTGTACACTTGAAAAATTTATTTTTTTATGCACTTAACTGAGGGTTAAGTGGCGGATGTTTATAGTTGATAATTCAGTTGTTATTGGCTGGGATCGCAAATTAAAGGCAAGGTAATCGTGAAAGTTGTGCCGTTTCCTTCTTGACTGTCGATCGCGAGTTTGCCAGCGTGAAGTTCCACAGCCCTTTTTACAATTGCTAAACCGAGACCAGTTCCCGAAATAGTGCCGACATTTGGAGCTCGGTAAAAAGTTTCTAATATCCGCTCTAGATCGGCTTGGGGAATCCCTATCCCTTGGTCTTCAACTTGAAAAATAGCTGCTTGATTTTGACATTTGAGATGCAAGCAAACTGAACTGCCTGTGGGAGAATATTTGATGGCATTTGAGAGGACGTTTCCCAAGATTTGCCGCAGCAGTTTTTCATCCATTTGAGCGTCGCAGTTGCCGCCTTGATGTATAAAGGCGATCGGATGTTGATTGCTGTCGTTGAGCTGCTGTTCTTCTACCAGTTGACGGCAAAATTTTTCGAGGTTTAAGGAAACTGGTTGAAAAGGTAAGGTATTTGCTTCTATTTTGCCAATTACGAGGATATCTTCTAATAACTCTGTCATGCGTTTGATGGCTAATTGAATGCGCACAAAATGAGTAGATTTTTTTTCTTCGGGCCACTTAGAACTGTAATCTTGCAGCAATGCAGTTGAAAATTGGATGGTTGTCAAGGGAGTGCGGAACTCGTGGGAAACCATTGTGACAAATTTAGCTCGCAGTTCGGAAAGCTCTTTTTCTCGTCCGAGGGCTTTGAGAGTTTCGGATTCTGCACGTTTGCGATCGCTAATATCCCGCGCTTCCGCAATTAGCAGCAAAACTTGTCCTGTGTCATTTTTCACTGGCTTGAGCGAAAAATCAACTGTAATAATTTGGCCACTTTTGCCTAACAAGTCTATTTCCCGGCGAAAAAACTCCCCCATAGCAGCTTTGGCGAGCCCTTCTTTTAATTGTGCTTTAGCATTTGGTGACTGTTGCCAAATCGGCTGTTGCCAAATTGGGCGGCCCACAATATCCTTCGATCGCATTCCTGTAAATTCCAGGGCCGTCTCGTTCACTTCCAGCACGATTCCTTCGGGAGTCAGCAGCTTGGTTAGCTGAAACGAAGAGTCAAAAATCGCCCGAAAACGGCGCTCGCTTTCCCGCAGCATTTGAAATGTTTGGGATCGTTCGATCGCGTAGCGGATCGTGCGCACTAATAGTGGAGTAGTAATTTGACCTTTAACTATGTAATCTTGGGCACCCAAGCGAACTGATTCAAGTCCGATCGCCTCATCGTCCAAGCCGGTCATTACCACCATTGCCGCATCGGGAGCCACTTCTCGCAGGCGAGTTAGCGTTTCCAAACCGTGGCTGTCGGGCAAAGAAAGGTCTAGCAAGACTATATCAAAGGATTGTTTGCACAGTTGGGCGATCGCCTCATGCAGGAACTCAACAGGCACGAGTTCCCACTCGACGCCCACAGATACTTCCAACAGTTCTGCAAGCAAATCAGCATCAGCCGGATTGTCTTCTACTAACAGAATCTTAATCCACATAGCTCAGACGTTTTTGACTGTAAAATTTTCACTCTACCCATTTCAGCTTAAACTTTTTTGCTTGACCTTGCCATTTTTAACTTGAAAGTTATTATTTGGGAACAGTCAGTCGATTTTAGATTTTAGATTTTAGATTTTAGATTTACTCCACAGATGAAATCGAAAATGGTATAAATCGGGGGCTTGTATCCATTTTTGAGAACTTTCATTACCAGAAACAATTGGTTTAAAGCCGGAACCCTGATCGGGGAGAAATTAAAAGAAAACTATTCATTACTCCAATCCTCTTCCTTTTAGGTAGAGGTCGCACTCAAGCAGTCAAGTGTCAACTGTCAACTGTCAACTGAACGAACGCCAGCCACAAATCCTCAATCAATTAATGACTTGCAGGAAGTTGGACGACTCCGAGCCAGAATTCCTCAATCAACCTGACTACTTTAGTAAATTGCACAAAGTCTACTGGCTTAGTTATATAACAGTTGGCATGGAGCGAGTAGGACTTGACAATATCATCGGGAGCTGCTGAAGTGCTGAGAATCACTACAGGAATTAATTTTAACTTCGGGTCAGTTTTAATTTCTTCTAGCACTTCAACACCGCTTTTTTTCGGCAGATTCAAATCTAGCAAAATCAAATCGGGACGGGGTACGCCCAGATAGGGTGCTTTTTTGCGTAAAAACTTGATTGCTTCGACTCCATCCTCCACAAAATGCAAGTTATTCAATATTTTACCCTGACCGAGGGCTTCTATTGCCAAATCGGCATCGCTGGGCGAATCCTCAATTAGCAGAATCTCTATGGGTTTGGCAGTGCTTCGATCGCTCATAACTGGCGTATCCCTTGGATTATCGGAAAAAAATTGAATTTTGAGGCTTCAGGTACTAATTATAGGATAGGAATAGTAAAGTAAAAAGTCGCTCCTTTACCTTCCTGAGATTCCACCCAAATGCGTCCGCCGTGGCGTTCCACAATGCGCTTGCACATCGCCAAACCTATGCCAGTACCGGAATATTCGCGACGAGAGTGCAGGCGGCAAAAAATGATAAAAATGCGATCGGCATACTCAGGATCGATGCCAATGCCGTTATCGCCGACGCAAAACAGCCATTCGCCCTCTTGCCTTTGGGCTGCGATCTCAATGAAGGGGATGTCTTCGCGACAAAATTTGATACCGTTGGCGAGCAAATTTTGGAATAATTGCACCAGTTGAGATTCATCTGCCATGACGGTTGGCATCGATTCGCAGGTAATGACAGCTTTCTTTTCGGCGATCGCAATTTTCAAATTGCACAAACTTTGCTGCACAGCAGCGTTGCAGTCGGCTGGCTCAATTTTTTTACCTTGAGTTCCCAGCCGCGAATACGCCAACAAATCATTAATTAACTGCTGCATTCTGGAGGCGCCATCGACAATATAATTAATATATTTATCTGCTTTTTCATCCAAATTTTCTTGATAGCGCTGAGCCAACAATTGAGTGTAGCTGGTAATAGCCCTGAGAGGTTCTTGCAAATCGTGGGAAGCCACATAAGCAAATTGTTCTAATTCCTCATTAGAACGCTTCAAATCTTCTGTAAGTTGCAGCAGTTGCTCCTCTACTTTTTTGCGGTCTGTAATATTATAAACTAAGGCACAGGACGACAGCATATTACCCTGCTCGTCCAATACAGGACTGGTAGAAAGATAAGTCCAAATATCTTTGCCTTCCTTAGTTTTGAATTTGAATTCGTGTTTTTCACTAATACCTTGCTTGCGCCGATCGACATTATCAATAGCTTGTTGTTTTTGCTGTTCGTCCATGAAATCGAACAGTGGTCGCCCGAACATTTCTAATTCACTATAGCCGAGCATTCGGGCCATTGCGTGGTTCACGTAAGCCGTGAGGGCATTGCTGTCAATTACCCAAATACCTTCTTCTGCTAATTCCACTATTTGCTTGTACTTGAATTCGCTTTCCTGCAAAGCTGTTTCAGTTAATTTGCGATCGGTGATATCTTTCATAAAACAGTGGTGGCCGTTAAATATTCCGTGGGCATCGCAAGCTTTTACCATCGTTAATTGCTTGTGAAAAAACGAGCCATTTTTCCGAACACCTCTAGCTTCAACTTCTACTTTGCCAGAAATTAGCATTTCCTGATAAGCTGAGAGCAGCATCTCAACATCGCCCGGATGTACAGTGAGTGGCCATTCCATGCCGACCATTTCTTCCGGTTCGTAACCGCAGGTATGAGCGTAAGCTCGGTTAACATTCACGTAGCGTCCGTCAATGTCCAGCCGCGAAATGCCTTCTACCGCATTTTGCATGGCCGCGGTGAGATCGCGCAGTTCTTTTTCAGCTTGTTTGCGTTGCGTAGCTGCCGCCACGGCATCGCTAATATCCTGACCGATACCCAAAAAACCAGTAATATTTCCTTCAGTATCAAATAAGGCTGTCACCGACAATTGCACCGGAAATCGCGAACCATCTTTGCGAATGTAAGTCCATTCATTTTCGTCAGCTATTCCCCGGCGCGCTAAGGCAACAAAAACTTCCATTCCCGGCTCTATTTTTACTCCCAATTCTTGAGAAAGAACTTCAGCTCTTTTACCTACCTCTAGAGGATCGTGAATTATTGCTGGCGTGACTTTCCCCACCACTTCTTCGGGGGAATAACCTAAAAGTTGCTGTGCTGCCCGATTAAATGTTTTAATTGTACCGTCGGCTTCTGTAGAAATAATTGTGTAGTTGGCGCTGTTAAGAATTGCATTTTGCAGTTGCGTCAATTCCAACAAAGTAATCGCAGTTTTTTCTCGATAGGCTATTTCTTTTTGCAATTTGTGGTTAGAAATTTCAATTTGAGCAGTGCGATCGGCAACTCGACGCTCTAGAGTTTCATTGAGCAGTCGATTTTCCTCTTCTACCAGCTTGCGTTCGGTAATATCAGTAATAGTACCAACATAACTTTTAACCTTCCCATTTTCTCCAATCTGACCGACAGCTTGAGCGAACACCCAACTGATTTGAGTGCGATCGATGCCTTGAAAGCGGTACTCAGATTTAAACGGCAATTTCTGCTGCGCGGCGCTATACCATTCAGCAAAAACGCGCTGGCGGTCGTCTGGATGAATGCCTTGGAACCACCCTTTGCCCAAAGCTTCATCACAGGCCATTCCCGAAATTTGACACCAGCGCTCGTTGACATACAAGCAGTCTCCTACAGCATCTGCATAAAATATTCCCACCGGCGAAGCTTCAGTTAAAGTTTGATAGCGAGCTTCTGTTTCTCGGCGTTCGATGATTTCTTGTTGCAGTATGCGATCGATCATCCCTAATTGAGTTGGACTGACGAGAGTTAATGCTTGGGGAACTAAAGGAATTAATATAAAAGCGGTGTAAGCAGAAATCGCGGCGGTAATCATTTTCAGACAGCCAGAAATCCAATAAACAGGATGCCAAAGCGTCCAAACTTCCATTATATGAGTAGTGCCGGAGGAGATAATAAAGGCTGCGAACAGCCAAACGATATTGCGAAAGGGCAAGTCTTTTCGCTTACTGATAAAATAAATTAGCGATAGGGGTATTGAATAGTAGGCCAGGGCAATTATCGAGTCTGACACGATGTGCAGCGCGACTAGCTCTGGCTGCCATAGGTAACAGTAGCCGTGAGGAATATAATTCCCGGTGAATAACAGGTTATTTAACAAATTCCAAATCATAAATGGAATGGGGAATGGGGAATGGGGAATGGAAAATTTAACCCATAACTTATAACTTATCTCAAATCTCTGAAATATACAGAAGACCGGGCGAATGGAATTCGCGCCTACACAAACGAAACCTGCCTGTGCGAGTTGCAGATTCGCCCGTGGTTGAGATTCCCGGCGAATGGAATTCGCGTCTACACAAACGAAACCCGCCTGTGCAGGTTGCAGATTCGCCCGTGGTTGAGATTCCCGGCGAATGGAATTCGCGTCTACACAAACGAAACCCGCCTCCGCGGGTTGAAGATTCGCCCGTGGTTGAGATTCCCGGCGAATGGAATTCGCGTCTACACAAACGAAACCCGCCTCCGCGGGTTGAAGATTCGCCCGTGGTTGAAGATTCCCGGCGAATGGAATTCGCGTCTACACAAACGAAACCCGCCTCCGCGGGTTGAAGATTC
>Ga0335395_10000111_pt1 | contig 51897 bp, 61 predicted proteins | sample MAT02_FD_205744 | JGI IMG/M metagenome (GOLD analysis project Ga0335395, IMG submission 205744) | Freshwater microbial communities from Lake Fryxell liftoff mats and glacier meltwater in Antarctica - MAT-02 (spades assembly) (version 2) ... | reverse complement strand
ATCGTCCGAAAACGCGATCATGGCCGCTACTACCAGTATTATCGAGAATGCCGGGATCACATACATATCCTGCTCACTTACGAATTTCCACGTTTTTGCTAAAGCCAGCTTCATCTGAATCTCCTTAATTGTGGTGTTGCACACGGAGCGCTTTCTAGTTCCTTTTACGCTGCGATTCTGACATGGTCCGCCCTATCGGCTCGACTAGCTTGAGCTTTCCCTCGCGCGATCATCGAGATCCTTGCGCAGAATCCGCATTGATTCCTCCGCTTGCTTTTTGCTAACAAGCACCTTATTTGGATCAATGCTAATGCCTCCCCAAAAAGACGTCCGTTTGCATCCGATGTTGAACGCTCGTTTTACCTCGGTCTGCCAGTCGATCCCGCGTGAGCGAAAACGAAATCTTAACCAACACTTTATTCGGCTGAACATCCTGGCTACTCCTGAGTTTTGCCCACTAGTTTGATTCGGAATCGCATGCCCGAAACTTCGACTGTGGCGCCAGCGACGGGGATGGCGACCCGCGCGATCGCGCCGCATGCGCCTGCAGGCCCTGGGCTGCCGCCGGCTTCGCCGACGATAATGCGAACATCCACGGACTCCGGCGCGTCTTCGGGAACAGGCGTAAGCCGCACCGAATAAACCAGCCGCGACGAATCCACACGGCGCGCTCGCTGTTTTGCGCTGGCAGCACAGTCGGTGGTGACGTTTGAGTTCACCACCGACTGTGCGTCGACCGACCAGCGGAGATCGCTCGCCGCAGCGGGCGCCGTCACCTGCAGCGCGAAGAAAGCAATCACAAGAGAACGCAGCAGACGGAGGCTGACGTGTCTGGGTTTAAATTTACGTTGCATCTTCATGGGTAACTCCGCGTTTTAGGCAGCACACCGTGCATAGAGATCAATCAAGTCACCGCAGTTTGCTTTCACCAGAGCCTCTGCGACGTCAGGGCACACGCTGTTGCCGATGAGTCGCACCTGGTCCGTCTTGGTGATCGCTCGGCCGTCGGCGCCCCGTTCGATTACGTAGCTGTCGGGGAAGCCCTGCGCACGAGCAAGCTCGCGCGGGGCGAGCATACGCAGGCTGATGTCGACCATGAAATAAAAGGCGTCTCCGTGCTGCAGCAGCACCATGTCAGCCGGCTCGGCGAAATGATCGCAAAGTTGCGTACGCAAGAAGTCCGCGCACCGGCGCGCACCGGCGAGCTGTTCGGCAGTCAGCCCTGCCGACGGAACCTGCAGCGTGCTCACCCGCCCCCTTCGGTGATTGGTCGGCCCCGTGTGCATGGGCTGGCGGCACGCCTGCAAGTTGTCGCCCGCGCTGTCGTATCGAACGAAGTAGGCGGTCACCAACCGCTGATTGGCGCCCGAGGCGCACACCGTGCTGAGAGGGGCATGCGCCGCTCGCCCGTCGCCGTCGTAGAAACCGCCGTTTGCCTGTTCGATATGCGCGAAGCGCATCGCCTGCTCGCCGCGGCGAGCGGCGGTGCCTTGCGGCGCATCCAGATCCAGTACGCGCGGGGTCTGGTCTTCGCGTTCGCCGTGGCCTTGCTGAATCAGGGTCACACCGGTGACACAGTGATGCTCACCGCCTGCTGAGATCGTCTTCAGAGGATTCGTGATGTCGGCGCCGTCCGCATTTCTCCTTAGAGTCACTAACGACGCTGCTATCAGAGCGTGGTGACCCCCCGTAGTTACAGTCCGGACAGGATCGAGAACAGAACACCCGCTATGGTTCGTGGTGTTTGTAAGAACAAACACCCCGGCGTCCGTCGAACTGCTCTTTGAGTGCTCGGGCAGGAGTGGAGCAAACGCTGGTTCAACAAGCGAGAAGTGGCCGCCCTTGACCTGCGCGCATTGCGTTCGCAGCGGCTCGTTAGCGCTGAATACGCGTTGTGAGCTTGAGTTGGCGTGCTCGGTGAGAAAAGCAACTAGATTTGGTTCAACCAGCGCAAAGCCAGGGGATCGTGTAACCGTCTGCAGGGGCTGCGTGACTGGCTGTCCGCGAAATGCGCTGTAAGAGCTCGACGTGTGATTGGGCTTGACAATAAACGGTGCCGCCGCTGTCAGCACATACCGCCAGATGCCTTTTGCAATTCGCTGGTGCGTGTTGCATGCCAAAGGTTTCGGGCGGTCAAAGATCGAACGGGAGGGAAGACTCCAGTCAATACATTCCGCCGCAGCGCGCCAGGTCTTTAGCCCGCCCGATCCATCTTTCGCGTGGCTAGGCTCAGGCCAGACGATCGGACGACCGTCGCGTCGGGCGATAACATACAGCCGCTTGCGGATCGTCGGCGCGCCGTAATCGGCGGCCACCAACTCGCGGTGCTCAACGCGGTAGCCCAGACGCTCGAGCTGGCCAACCCACTGACGGAACGTGCGACCTTTGCGCATAGGGCACGGCTTGCCGGCGGCGGTGAGAGGCCCCCAGTCCGCGAATTCCTCCACATTCTCAAGGTGGATGATTCTGGGCTTGCAGGCAGCGGCCCACTTGAGGACGACCCAAGCGAGCCCGCGGACAGCTTTCGATCGAGGCGCGCCGCCTTTTGCTTTGGAATGATGCCGACAGTCAGGCGATGCCCAGAGCACACCTACAGGCCGTCCGCCTGTGGCCACCACTGGATCGACTTCAAAAACGTCGCACGTGTAGTGCAGCGCGGCGGGATGGTTCGCTCGGTGGACAGCGATCGCAACAGGGTTGTGGTTCACAGCGATGTCCGAGTGCCGGTATGCGCGGCCCATGCCTAACGATGCGCCGCCTCCGCCGGCGAAGAGGTCCACCACGAGCTCTTGCGTGATCGGCAAGGACATTTGAGCGCTTCCGTCAGCCATTTTGAACCTCGTCTTGCTCAGGCGCCGCGGGCGCCCTACTCTTCCGGAATCAACCCCCGATAACTGATGCTTATCGGCGGTTGGATGGGGTATGCTGGACTCCGCGTACACCATACATCCTACGCGCATGGGGCCGATATGCAAGATACATTTGTAAAACAGTGTGTCGCCGCGCTAACCGACAGCACATCCAAAGAAGCGCCCGGCGGCTCTACGGACCTTGCGCAATCTACGTCGCAGGCGCTTCGCGCCATCGTTGCCGAAGCCGCAGCAGCGAACACAACGCGCTCATACGCAACGGCCCTTCGATACTGGGCCGCCTGGTATGCCCTTCGATTCGGTCGCGCGATCGCGCTACCGCTGGAGGAAAGCGATGTCCTGACGTTCTTGGCTGACCACGTGGGTCGAGGCGCGACCGCCGATGGCGCGCTGGCGTTTGAGCTGCCAGCTGTCGTCGACGACGCCCTGGTTCGCGACGGCGTCAAAGCAAGCCGCGGCCCGCTCAAGATCTCTACGATCGGGCACCGGATAGCAGCGCTGTCCACAGCGCACACGCTTCGCAACGTGCCGAATCCGTGCACCGGCGCGCAGGTTCGGTTCATTTTGGGCCGGGCACGCCGGGCCGCAGCGAAACGAGGCGACGGGCCACGCAAGAAGGACGCGCTCTGCAAGGCCGAGCTCCACGCGATGCTCGAGACGTGCGATGGGAGCCTTGCGGGACTGCGAGATCGCGCGCTTCTGACCTTCACCTTCGCCAGCGGCGGCCGGCGCCGTTCCGAGGTGGCGGCGGCCCAGGTACGAGACCTTAAACGCACGCCCGATGGAAACTGGGTCTATCGCCTCACCAGCGGCAAAACGCTGCAGGCCGGCCGCACGCCAGGCCACGCCTCTGAGAAGCCCGTCAAGGGCATCGCCGCACGCGCCCTGGACGCATGGCTGCACGCCTCGGGCGTGCGGGATGGCGCCCTCTTCAGGCGCGTGCGCGGATTAAGCGTAGGCGCGGCGCTCTCAGGCAAAGCCGTCGCGGAAATCGTACAACGACGCGCGGCAGCCGCGGGGTTGCAGGGAGATTTTGCTGGCCACAGTTTGCGCAGCGGCTTCTCGACTGAATCAGGCCGGCAAAACGTCCCGCTACAGGAAGCGATGCAGCTCACCGACCACGCGTCTGTCCAAGCCTTCCTCGGCTACTACCGCGCAGGATCGGTGGAAAGCAACGGAGCGGGCGCGCTGCTTGATGATCGAGCTGACGCCCCGCTGAACCCAGCAGCTAGAAGCCTGGACCCCTAGGCGCCTAGGGTGGTACGCTTGGCTCATTCCATCCAGACTCATGCGAAGCCAATCGGCAACGCATACAAAAGGGATCAGCATGCACAGAGGTATCGAAGCATCACTATCCGAACTGAGGACGGCGATGGCTACGCAATTGCGAATTTTCCGCGCCACACTTGATCGGCATCAGACTGCAGGGGACATTTCGCTTATGGCCGCAGGATATCGCCGCACGCACAAGCTCAGATCCCTGTTCATCGGCTTGCCAGCTTCTCTGAAGCCTGCGCGAGGCAACGATATTACAGGACTAAAGGATCTCGCACTTGCCTCTAAATCGACGCGTGACGCTCTTGCTCCGCTGTTCAGTGGCCGGGCGCTCTCAGAAGAGGACGTGGTCAGCATTACAGAGATACTGCGCATGGACGCCCGGATGTCCGCATTGACGACCCTTCAAACGTCTCTATCAACATGCGCTCAGACACCATCCTTGTCTCACCCGCTCTACCCGCAGTGGGCTGAATTACTCGAATCCATGAATACCGCCTTCCCTCGAAAGAGGACACTATCAAGCAAGCTAGCCCGCATGGTCGAAGGGAAGCGCTTTGGCTTTTGGTCGCTTACAGCATTTGGAGGTTCCTTTCTCGGACTAGCAACTATTCCTTTTTTCAGGCATAGCCAGGTCTTTCCGTCCGTTGCTCTTGCGGCACTCTCTTTGTTCGGGGTTTCAGCGGCACTCGCTCTCCTCCACGCCATTGCTGATGAACCGCATTCGGAGCCTACAGAAGCCCCGAGCAGTCTGTGGAAACGCATAATGACGCTAGGTGCGTCTGAAGAGGCGGATCTTATCGTGTTTCTTGCAGATCGAGGCGCATTAACTACTGCGGCATTCGAAACACTCAATGAATGCCTTGATCTTCGTGAAGCAATGCGCAGCGCACTGTATGTCGACACACCGCACACCACATCAGGTCGTCAAGATGCAGAGCGCCCCAACGCACGGCGTGTAGACGCGCCTCGTGAATCGGCACACGACGACTAAGATCCCACGCCGCGCCGCAATGCACCCGTTGCGCGACCAATGAGTGAAGAGCCAGTGATGTCGACTTATACCTGCATGAGCGCAAGCGCACCACTAGATGGCGTTCAGCATCCGCCCGCTGCGATGGGTCTATCTCTGTCCTGGCGCAAAGCCTGGCCGACAAACACGCAAACCGTATGGCTCACGCGAGTGCACCCTGACGCCCCACGCTGGCAGTATGCGACCGCTATCATGGCCGCTCTTCCAATCGATATCACTTCATCACTACCCACGCCAACATCGAATCGCGTACTTCCGCCCCGCTTCGGCCAGATCCAGTCTGCCGACTTTCTAACGCGACCATGCCAGCGCGACTGCTCCGGTCACATTAACCCGCTTCCATATCAACTTTTTACGATTCGCTTCGCAGCGTCCTTTTGCGTATCTGGATCGTTACGCGACGACTCTCCTGACGAGCTCTTGCTATTCAAACAGGCGATTGGTGTCGCACTGACCACGCTTCACACCCGGGCTCAAACGACGCTCCGAACACGTCAGCGCACCGCCGATCATTCTAACGAGCGTTATGACAGAGAATGCGCTGGTCTATCAGCAGTTGCTATGGGCAACTACCGTACGGTGCAAGATGAGCTTGATTCGCAAGCGAGTCCTGATCGAGCAAGCCACCCTCAAATCCTCGTGGAGCTGGCACGACGCAATGGTTTCGATGCGCACGCCTTGCTGTAACCTGCCGCCTCGCAACTTCGTCCCAATATACGCTATGGAGAGCGCCCATGACTTCGCACAACGTGGCTTCCAGTTCGCCGGATCACAATCCTTCAGCTGTCCTGCTATTGGTCGTAGATCTGGAGTGCACCTGCGATCACGGCGACGCTGTACCGCCGGAGGAAATGGAGATCATTGAGATTGGCGCCGTTTGGGTCACAGCCGAGGGCCAGATTCTCGATACATGGAATCGGCGGGTTCGACCGACAGAGCGCCCACAGCTCACTGAGTTCGCAACTACCCTCACTGGCATACGCCAGGTCGATGTCGATCGTGCTCAGCCCCTGCAGGCCGCGCTTCAAGGGCTGTCGCACTGGCTGGAAGCGACGCTACCACGCGCCGGCGCTTGGGGAAGCTGGGGCGCGTTCGACGCGAACCAGCTCGCGCGCGAGTGCGAGCGTAAGAACCTCCACAACCCGCTCGCGACACTGCCCCATCGAAACCTCAAGGGCGAGTTCGCGAAGGTGCGGCGGATCAGACAGGTCGGAGTCCAGAGAGCACTGGCCCTCTGCGGCATGCAGTTCGAGGGCAGGCATCACCGCGGAGTCGATGATGCCAAAAACATCGCACGCTTAGTGGACCACATCGGTCGCACCAAGATGCCGACCCAGTGACCTCGATTCTAAACCTTGCTGGTGAATGGTTTCGTGCGAACACAAAAGGATTGGCATCGTGAAATATTTACACCACTCGATAAAAGACCTTGAGCATCTTATTGTAAACTACACGAGAGATGCGGCAGAGCTGGCTCGCGGAGTGCCTGCGCGCGAACTAGGGTGCTACATTGACGGCATAACAACGCTTGAGGGGATCGCTCAAGCCATTCTATCTGTTGGCGCCGCGTATATTGAAAAAATGAAGGCACTCCGCACTGCTGCGCCACGTATTCGTGGCGACACTATCAGCATTTACAGGACAGGAGAACCGCTGCCAGCGAATGCGCCCTCGGTGGAAGACGAGCGTTTCTTGGCAAAATGCCGGCTTGATCTTTTGACGCAGGGTTTCGTTTTGGCTAGAAACGCCGATGTGTATCAGGAAATCGCCGCGAAATACCCTGGGCGCGTTTTTCCGGCGAGAATAAAGGGTTCGGAAGCCCGTGACTATATTAAATCCCGAAACCATGACGCGGTGTTGCAATCCATCCGCAAGAAGAAACACTTTTTTAGTCGTTGATTCACATCTGACGCATTCGTTTTAAGAAGTTATGGCGGGCGTCGTTCGCCGAATGCACGCAGATAGTATAGCGATACCGAAAGAACCCATTCGGTTTAAGGATTGATATGACAGGCATGGATGTTCGGAAGATCGGACAAGCGCTGCACGCTTCTTTGGAGGCGGCAAACGAGCTCTATGACGCTCTTGAGCTGCAAGGGTTCGATTACATTTCTATCGTCTCGAACGCTTCAGCAAAAGGCGAGTTCCGGGTGTCCTGGGGCCACTACGTCGAGTCGACGGAGACCCGCTTCGAGTACGAATTGCGGATGGTCACGAAGATCCAGCACGAAGAGGAGCAGGAGGCGGCAGATGAGTTCACTATGGCCTGTAACACAGAGGGTCGCTTGGTGGCGGGGAAACAGCTTGCCGATGCCGCGGGACTGGAGGGCCGTGATGCCGAAGTTTTTTTGCTTTGGTTTCTGCGGCCACCCCGCAAAGTTCGCTGACCCCCGCGCCGAGGGACGGGAGCCGATCTTTAGAGCGGGTCGCGTCGCGTGGGGCGGAAAGGAGGGCCAGAGACTTTGGAGGATCGAGTCGGTTAAGGCTCGATCGGTCCTTACCCCGGCATTACGGTATCCCTTCAATTATGGCGGATTGATGTAGAGCGGGGGGTATCGCAAACACCGTTCCATCGAATCACACAGAAACGATCGCGCAACATGTCACGCACGTGTTCCGTGACTGCCTGAAGCTGCGAACAGACTTCATCCTCAATTCTCACGGGCATGGTTGAACAATACGGCCTTGGCTGGGTCCAATCCCATATCTGCCAAACGTTGAAGTGATCGCCGCTCGGTAAGCAGCGACCTCAGTTCGCGCATCACCTCGGGCGCTTGGACGAGAGGATGCAGCAGGACTGGCGGATCCTCGACACGCAGCAGGTCCATACGAGTCTCACCATCGCTCGGACTGGCATCGAGAGCCTCGAAGGAGGCTTGCTCAAGCGCGTGGCGCGAACAACGGGGGAGCCCTCCCATTTTCTTCGTGGCCGAACACCTCGGCCTGCAGTAGATCGGCCAGCTCGTTGCCCTCAGATCTGAGAGTGCGTATCAGACGGAGTACCTGGATCCTCAACCGTTCCGAATCACCCCTGGCGCCGAGCCTCGAACCCTGGACTAATTCGGCACTCAGTCTTTGATTCTGGGCCGCCAGCTCCGTAACGTCTTGTTTTTGAACCTGATTAACCATATCTCTAGCGGCCTAATTTATAAGGCCCATGCTCGCATCTGGTCCAGACGATTGCAATCACTCCGCTCGCTTAGAACCGTAGCAGGTCACATTCTCGGTCACCGCACGTACCGCAGTTGGCCGCGCAACTGATTAGGTGGGGAGCTCAAGGCCTCTGGCCCAGGGGGTGCGCGCGGCTCGTTCCGATCCTTCGGCGCGGCGGTGGCGAAATCAGTTCCATAATTACCTAGTATTCTGAAACCAGTCCCATCTTCACGTAGCTCTCAGTTCTGCATTTTCCCGGATAGAATCACCCTAAGTGGCTGAGATGTAAAGAACCCCAGTACCACATTTACGCAGATTTCAGAATGGTTCCTGCCGTTTAGTTTCCATCGGCCGCTGCGCGTCAATGACCGCCGTGTTCTGGATGTCAGTCAGCAGCGTGTCGCCCCCAAACGCCTGCACCGCGTTTTGCCATCCCTCAATCCACGGCGGCACGCCGTCGTTCTCCAGACGGCCGCTGCGCATAAGCCAACCGGCAGATAGCCCGGTAAGCGCATTCTCGGCGTTGAGGAAGATCCGACTGCACGAGATGTTGCGGTATGCCAAACCCAGCAACGCGCTGCGTTCAGCGCGGTCAGGACCATAGTCCGCGAATTCCGAGGGCACATCGGCAATCGCGCCAGGACCCACCGCGGTGTAGCCAGCAGCGTCCCTCAGGTCAGCGCGTTCGGAATGCTCGCTCTCTGGCTGATGCGTGTCCTGCGCAATCGCCCAGAGGTGCAGGCCTATGTCGGCAAGCGCCACAGCTCGCCAGTCCGCGCGAGCCCGGAGATCTACACCGGCAATCAGGTCCACATCGGCATATTCGTGTGCGCGTGCGTCATCACTGCGCATCGGCGCGCCAGACCGCACCCATGCCCGAGCCCGATCGAGCGCCGCTTCGCACGCGCACAATGCTCGTCCAAGCGTCAACGTCCCTGCATGCACGCCGGCAATCCGAGACCATAGCCTCGAGTCACACAATTCGTGACGGAGTGGGATCGACCAGTTAAGCGGCAGCGATTCAAAGGAATCACTCGCCATTGACGCGTTCAAGGGAAGCGCCCCCGCCCCACTTGAATCGATGTCCCATGCGGTTGCGCGCAGCTGCCGTGCACGCAGCCGCATGTCTAGGCTCAACGAACAGTGTTGAGCGAACCCTTTCAGCGGAACACCCAAATCCCACGCTGCACGGGAGGCCCACACATCCTCGCTGTAGCGCACCGCTGTGACGCGCGCATCTAAAGCGTGAAGCGGGAGGCTGGCCGGATCTGCTGAGAGGCCCTGCTCGAAACAGGTTACCTCCCAGTTTCGCTCGTTGGGTGCGCCGTCGATGTCTATCGACGCGCCCGCGGCGCAGTGCAAATCTTGCCCGGTGGAACTCTGGTACGTGGCCATTTCGAGTCCCTCCAATACTGAGCATGTAGCCAAGCGGCGAGGCTATCGGAATATGCGTCCTGCGCTTCTGCTGACATGATTAGTTCTCTCTTCTAAATTAGGAATCGGCGCTTAGTCCAACCCGCGCGCACCTCAGGGGAATTTCATGCAGTTTTTCTGCCTGCTGAAAGCGGCTAGTGTGACGGCTACGGAGCCCGCGCTGTACGCGCGCTGAGTGCCAGCGGGGGTCGATCAGCACACGGTGATCGGAGAAACCCCCGCCTCGATCGCTGCGCAGGCGAGCAGCAACGCTTTTGTTGAGCCTCGTGGCTTACCGCCCGGCGACCGGCCGAGCTTGTTTCGTTGGTAGCCCGCGAGCGTCATGCCGAGCCTGGCAGCGGCGGCACGGTCAGTCAGCCCCATTCGGGCCTGCCAAGCGGCAATGGCGGTATCAGATGCGCACGGCGCGTCCGGTACGTCCGGAGAAGGGGCTGATGTTTTGGCCGAGCTGGGGTCCCAATTCCCACAAATCCCCTCGGATGTGAAGTAGGCGGGGGCGCTGTTCGTGGGGTTGGGCTTCATGAACATGCCTCGCTTGGGTCGACTGCGCGCCATACGCCCTTGGCATTCATGCAAATCGGGGCGCCGGGCAGCTTCTCGGCGATCTTGCAAATCAAGCCATCACGACCTTTGCTGCCAATGAATACCTGGGCTCCTTGGCACATCTGGCGGCGCGATGCCGCGACCTTTGCGCCGCTCAGAGTTTTCGACTTGCAGGGGCTCCAGTACCAGCCCTCCTGTTGGATGTAGTAGGGGTGCGCGTTGATAGCGTTCATGCGACGCTCGCACCGCTGCAGTTGCGCAGCGGCCCGGCGGCGACAAACCGCTTGCCGCGCGCCCACACGGCGCATCCAGCATCAGCGCCCTCGCCAAGAGCGCCCGTCACAGGCACGGTGCCTTGCGACATAGTGAAATGTCCGAGCGACCTGGCATCAGAAATTGACTGTGGCCGTACGTGTTATTGGGGATGCACTTTGCGCTCATCTCGTATCTCCGCAGGGCTGCTTGGGGTTGATAGCGGCACATCGGCGAAGTACGTGCTGATGCGGACAAGCGCAGCAACCTTGAGGCGCACCAAGTCCGGCTTCAGCCAATTTTTGTCATGCGTATCTTTATAAACACGCCAGCAGCCGACATCCTTCACGTCACCGTGAGCGGAGCTTTTCATGTCGAACATCTCGACCCATATGAACCCCTCTTCTCTGCGAATAAATGCCTGAAGCGGAACGCCCAGAGCAATGTCGATCCGACCTTCCGCGCAGACGGTTATTTTGCTGAGGATATTTTCGATCAGACTGCTCATCTCGTATCTCCGAAGTGCCAGTGGTTGCTGGCGTATAAGTCCATTCGCGCGACGTACGGAGTGGGTCAAAAGGCAATTAACACCAGCCCAAAAAGGGTAGGTATCAACGCTTGGCGCCTATTCGGCGCTGCCACTCGGTGTGCGTGTCATCTGAGTGCAATACGCCACATTTTGCCCGCCGTAAATGGTTACCTTGTAACCGCTTGTGCCGATTGCTTGCCGCGACTGGGTGATAGCGTCATCCCTGTCCCTTCACAATTCGGACAGTCGCCGTTCTCTACGTCGTATCCGGATTCTTCACACACCCGGTAGAACTTGCCATTGTGGCAGCCAGGTGATTCACAAAGATATTCGTCTGCAGAATTAGACGCCCGCGTCAAATAGACGCCATGGCAACCTATGTAAGACCGCTCCATCAGTCCGCACTTTACGAGTTTCTCGATTGAAACGGCAGAACGGCAAGGCAGGCTCTTATCGCCGCGCCAAAAATAATTTCCTTTTCTGTCCATTTCTACTTCTGATCCAGACAGTCGAGCGTAAGAAAGCACGCTACGCATTTGCCGGTTTATGTTCACAGATCCCTCCAGCTCATTTCGTCTCTCCGAAGGCCAGCTGTTGCTGACGTAGGAGTAGACTCACACGCCATACCTGGTACGTCAAGAGGGAATTGAAACCAGCCGACGACCGCTAGGTATCACCGTTTGGCGCCTATTCGGCGCTGCCACTCGTCGAGGATCAGCTGCTGGCAGCGGGCTCCCCGACGCCACGCACCTGGCTCTAGCCAGCGAACGCTCGTAGTAGGGCCAGAGCACGCCGCGCCCGCCATGCCGAGACCCCCGGAATAACATCTGCCACCACGCCCGGCAGCGCGCGCTCACCATGATTGCGTGTTTGCCCCGCCGGCGAACACCATATTGAAGATCGGCCACGTCACAGACTGCATGTTTCCCCGAGTGCTGTCGACGAACCCGCATTAGGCGAAGCGGAGCGCTGACTCGACGGCTGCACGGTTTTGCCGCTTGATGACCCGGAGAACACACTCCCAAGCCTATGCCCGATCGCCGGGTGACTTCGCAGCGAATTCAGGAAACCCGCAAGCAACAGCCCATCCACCGCCTCTCGCGCGGCCGCCAGAGCAGCCAATGCCGCACCCTTGGCAAGCAAGAATGCCTGTTCACTGCTCGCAGCCTCAGCCGTTGCAAACGCGTCCACGAGCTGGGCCGCGAACCCCTCGGGTCGGCATCGGTCGCGAACAAACTGCCAACGATTCAATGCGCCTACGGCAACTGCCAGGGGTGCTTGGTCTCGCGCCCACAATAGTTTTGCCAAACGGTACGTCACCTCTAAATCACGCACGCGACCGCGCTGGAGAGTCACGGCAGGTATGTAGGGAGCAAGCGACCATGCCGCACGATAGCCATGATGCTCAGCGGCGCTCAACCAGTGGACTCCCTCAAGAACGCCGTCCGCCCATCTGCACGCACCTGTCGCCACCCATTGGCCTCATGCCTCCCTACGGCGTCCAGACACTCAATGGCCCAGCGCGTCTGCGCCGCCGGTTGCGCCGGCAGCCCCAGCCGCTCGATGTGCACGTCAGCGACGAAGCCCAGATAGAACACCTGGCCGCGGGTATCGCGCCAGCACGAGACCACAAAGACTTCGCGCAAGCCCTTGACGATGTGCACCTGCGGTGCACCGGTGTCATCGCTAAACGTGATGCCGACCTGGTCAGCGCGGTAGCTTCCGACGCAGCCGTCGGGCAGCGTGCCGGCGTCGCCAGAAGACCTGCACGCGTAGATTCCGTCTCCCATACGCAGCAGAGGCCCGGGAGGGCGCGCAAGCATGGCGCTCGCGCGTGTCATTTCAGTCATCAGGGCGTCCTTTCCCTTCGGCGTGTTTGCACACGAACGTGCGCACGGCGTTCTGTCGATCCACTCAACCAAGCGCGCCAGAGGGCGCTGGGTCCGTGTGGCCGCTCGGGCGCTGCGCAGCAGCTGCGTCAAGAAGATGAAAGGCTGCGTCGCTAACGTTCTTGAAACCCAGCGCGCGGATCTGCTCGCTGTAAACGCCATAGGTCAGCGCTTCGCCAAAGCCTTCGTCCAGCAGCTCCCACGTCGTGGACGCTTCCAACCCAAAGAGCGAAAACGCGATCGGTAAGCGGGCAGCGACCGCGGCGGCGTGCAGCTCACGAAGCCCGTCAAGTGATTCCGGCTCCGAATGAACCAGACCAATCTCGCGCCCATCGTAGGGGAGCGCCAGCACCTGAAACTGCACCTTGCCGGACGCGTCACGCGAAAGACGCAAGCACGCACCCTTGGATGACTCCTCGGACCCCCAAAGGGGATCGGACGGATCCGCGCGACCTGCCCCTGTGTAGGACGAATCCCCGCCACGAAAACTGGGCGGCGGCGTCAACGGCGAGTTCGTTTTCGTCGAGTCAATGCAAACCTCGATCGCCTCCACATCCGACAGCGCACTGGACTGCAAGACATCCGCGAGCGCCACCAGCCGCGCCATCGCGCGCTCGGAAATTGCAAGATCCACCGTTTTTGGCTCCCAGTCCGGAGCCTCAATGTTGGCGGGGTAGAATGCCACTCCCGCAGAGAGGACCACTCGTACTGTCGTGTCGTCTTTCATGCTTGTCTCCTTGGTTCGATCCTTACTCACATCGAGGGCCCACAACTTCTAGCGGTCGGCTCGTCTGCAGCCGCCTCAACCGGCAGACGCACCCAACCACCGTCGATCGCATCGGCAATCGTGCCCTGCATCAAGGCGACCTCGTGCGGGTTGAGATCCATGCCACCTTTGCTCTGCGCTCCCTCTCGCAAATGCCAGCGACGCGCCACCATGGGCCCGAGCGCCGCCGCGAGATCACCGGCAGGAACGTGGTCCAAGAACACGGGCGCGCTCGTACCGCGCACCCGTGCGAATACGGTGACGCTGCCCGGCTCCGCCGGATCGCGCTTCAGCGTGATGGCACCCAAACGTCGACTCCCAAGAGCAACGCGCAGCGGTATCGTCCGATCCGCCTCGATGGCGTGATCCAGCTCAGGCACCACGAGTCGATACAGCCGCCCTTCGTGTGAGACCGAGTGCACCCCGAACAGGTCGGCTTGCGCTACACGCTTACATGCGAGGCATTCGCTCGCGCTGTTGAATAGGGAGACCCTAATCTCCGCTGCTAAACCCGGGCCCGCCGCGTTGACGTCGAGATACATCCACATGCCGTCCTTGATCTCGGCTCCCCCGCTGTAGATCAAGAACCCTTGCGGCACCCATGACAAGCCAGAGACCGCATCCCTCACGGTCTCGGCGTGCGACAGCGACATATACAAAACCGCTGCCGTCGCCGGCGCGGTGCCGGCAGGGAAATGCTCCGCGAAGTCGTCGGCGCCGCAGGCGATACACACATCGGCACGCTGCAAAGCAGCGCGCCATTCGCCCGTGATCTCACGAGCGATCGCAAGCGCCTGTTGGTCCGTTCTCGGGACTTGGCTGCTCGTCTGAGCGATCAACGGGAGCACCACGATCGTCGCCGCGATCGCCGCCATCTCGCAGAGGGCTGCGGCGACATTCACCTTAGCGGTGCCCATGGCCACGCGTAACGCCGCCACCGACGACGCGTCCTTGCGATCGCGAATGATCAGTGACTTCGACCCACGCGGATCGACTGTCCAATGCGAAATGGAGATGTCGCGGCTAGCAGCAACACCCCCCAGGGCCTTTCTGATGCAGGACGCCCCCAACGTGAGACGCGCCAAACAAATGTAGACATCCGCACCCCGACCGATTCCGCCTTCATGACTTACCGTTCTCTCGAGATCAGCGAGGATTCTGGCCAGAATGCCCAGCAACTCCCCTCCACTCAAAAAGCTACGCCCCGAACCCTTCGGCACCGTCGCATGCCTTGCATAGCGCACCCCTGCGTTCCATGGCGCAGCGACCTCAACACCGCCACACTGCGATACGTCGCCCTCCACCTCAAGAAAGTGGAAACTCGCTTCGCGCATCTCAACTAGCGGCGCGTTCGGTCCCTCCAATGCGCCCGCGGTGAGCCCGCGATCAAACGCTTCCGGCCCCGCGCTCACAGCCCAAATGCCGCTGATCGGACGGGCGCCACGACTGGAGCCTCCGATATGATTTCGGCCCACGTCCGATAGTCCAACTGCGTGATGCCGGTGGTGTCGCCAGGCCTGATCGGAGCCCACAGCAGATGATCGAGCGAGGCGATCGAGTCGTTATTCAGACGCGATCGCAATCCCGAGATCAGCTTCAAACAGCTCTCCTCAGAACGAAGCGGAAACGGTTTCATGCTGGGATCCTCAGTACGCGTCCAGTAGGCGTCGCGACACGCCACCAGCGCCCAGGCGCATCCGTCGATGAACGCCACGGGGCGGAAGAGCTCGCACGTGACATCGCTCGGCTGCGCTTCAAACCATGTTCCCGCCTGGCCTGCCGCAATCTCGTACTCACCCGCTATAGCCGCAAGAGCATCAGCGCGCTGCGGCATCCGCTCTCGGAGCGATCCCGCGAGCGCACCCCACCCCCCCATCCGGCAGGTCGCGCGGCATGCCTCGCGAATGGTCTTGCACGCTGCGTTGGCTGTCGGATTGAACGCGAGCCCCTCCACCCCGAGAGCGTTCCGTCCAGCCTTGACTGCATGCTCCGCAAACTCCATTTCAGCGCGCAGAACCTCATCCGGCATGCTCTCGCCGAGCGATGCAACACGCGACGCGCTCTGCGCCGCGAGACTCAACATGACGTCCCCGTACTCCACAGCGCTGCGCGGCGCAGAGCGCGTCGCGATTTCGCACGACGCAGCCGTGAGCTCGCGGACCGTGCGCAACGCCACGCGCAGCGCGCTGACCTGTTCGATGGGCGCACCCGGATCCGCCCACAGACGCAAGAGCCCTGACGCCGCATGAACAGCATCGACACCATACGGTCCGATCGCGGCGCGCTGCGGAAGCCGCAAAGCGGCCTCGTGATCGTGGTGAAAAAGATGTTCCGCCGCGCGGGCTGCTGCGGGGTGCGGGCTGTCAAGCGTCAGCATCGACGCAGGAAACGACACGAGCCCAGATTCAAACGCATACAGCGCGCTGTTGAGCGCAAACGCAATGTATGCCTGATCCGGCCGCTTGCTCTCATGGATCTGCAGGTAGCCGTCGACCGCCATCAGCAGCGCGTTGAGGTAGGCCTGCGGTCCACCAATGCCTTCGATTTCATCGCGGATAGCGGAAAGCGGTCGACCGTACGTGGCCAACTCGTGCGTGGCATGGCCGGAAACCTCGGGGACCACTTCACTAGGTGACGTGAGAATCAGCATGTGCACCTCCATGTGCATAAAACGAAACCTGGAACAATTCCAGGCGGTGGCCTCTGTTAAAACGCCATCGCTACGATGGATGGATGCGGTGCGCCCAATCGGCGCATCGGCGCCGAAGCTGGCACACACGCTCCCATCCTCCAGCCAGAAACGAGCTCAATAGCGAGTAGCAACGCGACTTCGCAGATTCCTTCATCGCTGCGCACCACCCCACCGCCCGGTGCAAACATGCGGACCGCATAGCCGCCGCGCGCGAGATGCGTAATCTCAACGCAAGACGCATCACGATTAGGCGAGCCAGCAGCTTCAAGGCGAACCCCAGGGGTGTCGCCTACGATCGCGGTGACTCGGCACGGACCGACTGCACGCTCGATGCCGCGCAGGCCCCCTAGAAGCGCAAGAATATGTTCTGCAAAGTGTGTATTAGCCATGTCGCCCTCCTGGCGTCTGTCGCGTCCGTGCAGTGCAGTGCATCGTCAGATGACGCGCATCAAGGATCGTTTTCGCGTCCGCGACGGCCATGGCACATCCAGCCGCGGCCGCGACTCGCGCATCTGTTTCCAAGGATGATTTCGGGCCGGCTTCCACGCTCGCACCTGCGGCTCTGGTGGCTTAGCTTCGGATTCGCTCACGCGAGCACCGCCATTGCGGACACGCGCCACCGCACACATGCGGAAAGATCGCGACAACTTCCACAGAGGAACCAGATCATCATGCGATCAGCCTCAGCTGTTTAGCGCCACGGACAGCTTTCGGGTTAAGCCACACGGCCTCAGTGCGCGCAACGGATCCACGCTGCCCCGAGGCCCGAACCTCGCGCTCTTCTCGACACCAGCCGGCGCCTTCCAAGGCCGCATACGCCGGCGTGATATAGCCACAGAGGACCACCGACCCACGAAGCTGAAGCAGCGCTTCGAGAAGCCGGCGGTGCCCCTCCATATCCAGCTCAAAGCGATAACAGCGCGTAGCCGCGCCAGCCGCTCGCGTCTCGGGCAGGTACGGCGGGTCCACGAAGTGCAGGACGTCATCCCCGTCGTGGGCTTGCATCAGATCTACGCCGTCGCGGCATTCGATGACAACGCTTTTAAGGCGCTCGCCAGCAGCAGCAAGAGCATCTGGAATACCGCGCCACTCTTCATGCGGGCGTTTCGTACCGCAGTAGGTGCGCCACCCGGTGCGCCCCTTGGTGGCGCCCGCGGATCCAAACCCCATATGGGCGCGAATCACAACGCGGCGCGCTCGCTCGACCGGATCAAGCGTTGCATCGAAAGCGGTCTCGAACTCCCGCCGCGCATAGGGCGTGAGCGAAATCGCTGCGGTCAGCGCTGCGCGCTGGACCGGATCGCGCAGCACGCGAAAGAACCCCACGATCTCTTCGTCGAGATCGTTGTAGACCTCAAGGTCGCTGGGAGGTTTGCGCAGCAGCAACCCCGCAGCACCCCCAAACGCCTCGATATACGTCCGGTGGACCGGAAGGAATCCAAGCAGCCACGGCGCCAGACGGAACTTGGAGCCGTGATAGCGAAGCGCTGGCTTTGCGATTTCTGGCATGTGAGAGCCTCCTTCGGTGGATAGGCGCATTGTGCACGCATTTTGCGCACGGTCAACCGAAGCGCTTCAGCGCGCCATCCGACACGAATCGCGGCCCGGAACCCGGCGGTGATTCGCTACGTCCTCTAACTCCGTGAACGGAAGATCAAACACCGCACACGCCAGGCGCCAATCGGCGTGATCGACTTCAGTCGCCTCATCCGTATCGACATCCTCAGGGGAAAGACCACAGGCGTCCCAACCATCGGTCATCAGAAGATCCGCAAGCGCCCAGGCCGGCGGCAATGTCGCGGCCGCTGTGCCAGACACAGGCGACGCCCAGAGCACACGCTCGAACCATCGGGGATCTCGAAGCTGAATGCTAAACGGCGTGATCTTGAGATGATGCGGGCGGTCAGCGCGGACGGCCACATCGGGCGTTTGCGGGATCTGGGTCGTCCAGCCCGCGCGGCGCAAAGCCTCAATCCCGATGATGACCGCCGAGGGCATCGCCATCCGAACCGCGGTGTCCCAATCGGGATTCGGAGATACCAAAAGGTTCGCGAAGACGTCAGAACGGCCGCCTAGCGCGGCGACCAGGCCGTCGTGTTTCCAGCGCCAAAGCGACTGACTCGCGGTCGTTGAGCTCATCCCCTGCTGCAGCGTGAGGTCACGCCCCCGGAACAGCGCCGGCAGCGTGAGAAGACGACGGTATGCGGGAGTGCGGATCACGGGCACGGGCACGGGCACGGGGTCGGAATCGAAGCACGTGGCGTTGCCTCACCCCGCAGCTCAGTGAGCGCATCGAGGCCCTCAACGAGTCCTCCAGAGGCCGTCGATACCATTGCAATCACGTCGCGAAGTCCAAGCGGCAACGTCTTCGGGACCCATCGGACGAGATCCTCGTGGATTGCGTGCGATGCCCCCTCAAGCTCCGCTTTCCGGTTCCGTGCGGCGAACTCCCAAGCGTCCTCAGACATCCCGGGGTAGGTCTCGAAACGAATGCGCATTGCATCTGCCGACAGCCGTGGCAGCGTTGGCGCCGACTGCGCGATGAAGTGAAGATCGAAAACATCGCGCGGCTTCAGGCGATCGCGAGCTGCCAGCGCGAACACCTTGTCAGCAAAGATTTCCTCGAGTTCGGCAGTGGGGACATGCGCGTACGCACCGGCCGCAGGGCCCGACATCAAGCGCACCGGCGCCAGAAATGCGCGGACGCCGCCGAGAGCGGATTGAGGCGTCTTCCATAGCTCCAGCTTGACGCGCACCGCGCCCACAACGTCATCGCCGGCAAGAACCACGGTCAGCGCTACAGGGTTGTGCTCAGCTTTCGCGGGCTTCACGGTGACGCGCATGTCCCTCGGCAGCCATGGCTGAGCCTCAAGCGTGGCCTGAAGATGCCGCTGCATCTGCTGCGGGTCGACGTCACGGCGCACAAGAAAATCCAGGTCTTCGCTGAAGCGAGGGCTGCCGTGCGCAAGATGCAGAGATGTCCCACCCTGAAAGACGAGATCACTAGGCCCCCAGCGCCGCGCGCTCATCAACGCGTCGAGCGTGAAAAGTTGCAGCGCCTGACGCAGCTGGTACGCCTCGGAAGGTGTTAAAACGCGTTTTGGCATGCGCTTGCTCTACGTCCTTGTAGAGTAACATTCGGTTGCACCTTAACGCTTTCGGGGTGTGCAGCGCCGCCAGAACCCGCGACGCGTCGCTGCTCGCTAGGCGCACTGTGTGTATGATACGCCAACTTGTCAATGCCGCTATCGTCAAGGCTGCGCTGTGGAGCACGATCTGAATTCCCGCATCGCTAACCCGCCCCTCCGGAGTGAATCATGAACGTCAAACCCACTGACTTTTCCACGACCCTAAGCGACTTTATGGGTGACGCGCAGATGATGCACCTGAATTTCAAGGATGGCACCGATATCTATACAGCGCGACTGCAGCGCCTGGCAGGGATCCTGGCGGGGTCCATCGACTGCAGCTGCCAGCTGAACAGACAAAACGCATGGCAGGTGGAAAGGACTCAGATGCCTGGGTTGAAAATCGGATCGCTGCTGTTGCAGATTGCTTCCGCGCCCGCGAACGCCGACCCCGTTGCCTTTTTCGACGCGAAAACAGCCCCAGACGTTGCGTGGTCAGCGCATGGCGAGGGCGTATTTAGAGACTCTGCATTTGCACGCGCAATCGACAGTGAGAACGCCTCGCCAGACGTCGCAGCGATCCGCCAAACCGCAGCGCCAGGCTGCTGACGCCGCCCGTCAAAAGACGGCACTGCGTGGGCGCTCACCTAGCCGCCAACCCAAGGCTTCGCTTCCGTTCGATTGGGGTATACCCCCAGGATTCGATCCATCACTCGCCCGTATTGAAATCCGGGGCTGTGATTTCGGCCATCGAGCACGTGCAGCACCCTGCCAACGACGCCCTGCCGGCGAACCAGCCGGCCGACGCCCTGCCGCAGCGTGACGGCCGTGGCCAGCATCTCGGCGGCATGCACACCCAATCGGCGCTTGCGCGCCAGGTGCGTCAGGGTTCGGTTCGTGCCGATCGGCAGGCGCGGAATCACAAGATCAGTGATGAGCGTGTCCTGCTCTGCCGGCACGTTGCGATCGCTTAGATCAAGGCCAGTCCAGCACGCGCCCACGCCGACGAGCACGGCAGGCACGCCTCGTGCCCGGCGAGCGATGAACTCCGCTTTGAGGGCCTCAAGCGGTCGGCCAGGCACCTGCGTGACTACGGCATCCGCACCCAACCGGCCGGCGAGCCATTCGCTCACGGCAGCTCGATCGGAATGGCTGGTCAGCAGCACCAGCACCCCGCCGCGCTTGCGCGCTTCGTTGTGGATGACGACGCCGGCGACGTACTCCGAAACCGCTTCGATCCACTGCGCAAGCGCAGCCGGCGACTGAGCGTTCGTCCCCTGCCGACGCGGGTAGCTCAGCCAGCCTGGGTACGGTCGGGCTTCCGGCTTCGGGGGCACGCGCACCTCCACCGGCTCAGTCACCCACAGCGGATGAACGGCAGGCAGCACCACGGCCTGCGCTGGACGGATACCCAGCATCCGCTGAATCGCAGCAGCCGGATCTACGCCGGTCTGCGTGAGCAGGGTCGCGCTCACGCACAGGCTCTGGCCAGCGACGTTGCTCCACAAAAAATCGAGGTAGGAAGTCACGTCCATCCTGCCGGCCTCGAAGCTGGGCCACGCCAGCGTGGGCGACCAAGTGAGGTGGATGGTGTCGTCTTTCCTGCGCCGCTCTGAGATAACCACGGCACATCAAAACGCCGGCAAAACTGAGCTACCTCAATGGCATGAGGCATAGAGTGCTCCCCGCTCACGCGGGGCTTCAAGGCAGACCGAGGGCAGGGAGCAGACGCTGCGCCTGTGCTCCCCGCTCACGCGGGGCTTCAAGGCATAGGTGGTGAGAAAGATGCTTCGGAGTCTCACCCTGACCCCGCTTCGACCCGTTCCATTCGGGTCTTGCGTGGTCGTGTTGCACGCTTGGGCCTGTCGGCCTGCTCGTGCAGCACTGCGACGGCGAATTCGCGGTTCTTCGTGGGGCGATGCGTTGTTCTGCACCGCCGCCACCGCGCTGGCCACTCCCCGCGCGTCACTTCCCCCGCTCCTCTGGGTAGCCGGCGACGACGCGGCGATCAAGCGCAGCGCCTCGGCCCGGATGTTCTTCGCCGCGTTTTCGTCGCGGTCGTGCACTGCGCCGCAGGCGCAGCTCCAGCGTGTGTCGCGCAGCTGCAGCTCGCGATTGATCGAGCCGCACGCCGAGCACGTCTTGCTGCTCGGGTAGAACCGATCCACGGCGACCACTGTGCGGTTCTGCCACGCTGATTTGTACTCGATCTGCCGACGCATCTGTGAAATCCGCTTAATTATGGAACTGTCCGCTTACATATGGGACTGGAACGCCGATGAAAGCCTCACCCTGTGCGAGATTTTGACGCTTCTAGGGCCCGTGATGCCTGGCCTAGCAGCGTGCGCGGCCCAGTCTTGCCTTTGCCAACGGCCGGCCGTTTTCGCATTGATGGGCGCGAGGAGCCGCGGCGAGGCTCCCGCTGGCCCTCTGCGGGGTTGACAGGCGGAGCATGGTGAATCTATTGCACCTCACGCATCGAGCATCGCCGCTTCTATTTCGTCCAGCGTCGGAATGCGGGCCGGTGTCAACGCAAACTCCTCCATCCCCTGCTAGTTCAGCACGGTTTTTCTATGAACCCGAACTGCTGCGGCCTCGCGGCAATGCTCCGGTCGGGTCGTGAACCGCGATGTGATCAGTGTGCTGCAAGGCGTCGGTGTATACATTGAGTCGATCTTTGAGACGCTTGAAGGCCTCCTCGATGGACCAGCGTTCGTGGTAAAGATCCGCGAACAAGGCGACGGGGAAGCGCTCGGCATCCATCAGACTGGTCATCAGGATGCGGCTTGTGCCGTCGGCGCAGACGTGTCGGATCAGGCGCACGGTGGCGGATTCGGGCGGGCAGTCGAAGTCGGCTACATCCTGCGGGTCCGGGCGCGGCAGGGTCACGATCTGCTCGGCCAGATCGGACTTCCGGAACGCCTGGACGAGGGCGAATCCGCGATCGCCGGACGCATCGACCCGCATGCAGAAGTCGATGCCTTGGCGCTGCAGCAGGCCGATCAGCCAGCGGCAGGGATAGCCGCGATCAAGCAGCACCAGGCCGCCCGTGCCCAAGCGATGCAGCTGTTCAAACAGCGCCTGACGTTCGCCGACGCAGGTACTGTGCAGCTGCGCTGCGAGCATCAAGTGGGCATCGGGGAGATACAGCCCCAGGGCCAGTGCGTCGCGGGAGGCGGCGCGCGGAACGTGGCTGGCGCGCACACCGAAACGCAGATGGATCGCATCGACCGCGACGCGGCGCAGCCCGTGCCAGCGCGGCACGCCGCCCGCCTGCTCGATGAGGCTTAGCAGATGATCATTGAGGGCCGGCAACGCGTCGGCGTGGAGCTTTGCACGCGCCTGCGCAAACGCCTGCGCGGAGACGTGTCGAACCAGCGCCGCGTGCTGCTGCAGCTGGCCGAAGAGTTCGTCGAGTTCGGCCTGCACGCTCCTGCACAGCCCGGACACCAAGCTCGCCACCCGCGCGGGCAACGGCAGCTTGCGCTCGCGCGCGAATGCCCTCGGGAACTCGGCATGACGCGCGAGCTGCAGGAAGTGATCCGAGTGCAGATACTCGGCAAACGAAGCGCAGAGACGTGACAGATGCATGGGTTGCTCGAGGTTCGAAAACGAACCTCAGTGGCCGCCACGTCGCTTGCGCCAAGGACGGCGCAAGCAGCGCGGCGGAACCGCGACCTGTGGGGTTTGTCAAGTGATTTCTGCGAACAATTCGCACCCGATGACCAACGGCGCTGGAGCGCTACGGCACGCGTGGCGCTCAGGTGGGTGATTGCTTAACTTGGGTGGATTGGTCGCCTGATGCGGGCGTTGCGCGCGACCTCATGGCGACGGGTTGGGAACACGCTCAACAGCGCCTTGGCTGAACCGAAGTGTCGTAGGCACAATGCGTACGCGTTTCACCTACCGCTTGTACGCCTCAAGGGCACCGTTCGTCGCAGACTCGCTGACGCGGTGTGTTCTCGTAGACCTTTGATATGTATGGTTTTTACCTCTAACCCCGGTGCCTAGCGGCGGCCGCGCACAGGCTCTTGCGTTGCGCGAAATTTGCGCGCAAATTAACTTATAGGTTAACCTCATGCGACTTCGAATCTTGCATCAAGGGTCGCGGGCACAGGTTGTGACGGTCGTAGGAGCTTTAGACGATTGCCCCCTGCTGGACGACTTCAATACTTTGTGTGGAAGCAGCAAGCAAGCTGCGAAGGCCATCGCAAAGTTGGACAACATGTGGCAAACCTGTGCAGACCGAGGTCTAGACGGTATACCTTCCGCATGGACTCATGCGGCAGACCCAGCACGTGAGATTTTTAGCTTTTTGGCCGGCGCTTTTAGAGTTCTCTATTTCACTGGCGAAGGCAAAGTAGTTGTTGTCGGTTTCTGCCATCAAAAGAAGGGTCAGAAGGCTGACTCGGCCCTCGTTGCGAGAGCCAAGATTCTCCGAAAAGAGTATTTAAACGCGGTCAGATCGAGAACAGTAAAGTTTGCCGTCCCCGGAGAAGAATGTGGATAAATACGTAGAATTTATCAATGGCTTGACGAATTCAAGCGTCGGCGATGCCGAGCACGTCAAGATAAGCTTCGCTTTGGCCGTGCACGACCATATCAAGAAGAACAATATTTCCCAAGTCGAGTTCGCTAGAAGAATTGGAAAGTCGGCTGCTTACATTTCGCAGCTTCTCCGTGGCGATAAAAATCTCACGATCGAGTCGATTTGTGAGCTCGCGCGAGCTATAGGGCTTAGAGCCCATATCAGGCTGGAAGATCTTGCAACCTGTCGCGAATGGCTGGCGAGTGGTAATTCAATGCGACCGCAAGGGGACAATGTGCGTCAGATGGAAGACTACAGGCGGCTTAATCAGACGCGCCCCAAAGCGCTTCACGAGACGATTAATAATCAAGGCGGAGGCAACCATGATTCAAGTCAAGTATGTGCTGTTTCCTAAGCTTTCCGCTATCTGCGCTCCCGAGCCAAAGAATAAAGTATCTGAGTGCTCACCGAAGGCGGAGTACAAGGCTCGAGTGGAATCATGGAACGATATCTATTGCCAAGTTAGCCTGCAATGGGGAGAACTTGGCGAGTCAGATGTCTTCTTCGACATCGAGTGTTTTGCTAGTGCGAACATAGAGGAGAAGGATTTTAGCACTCCTCGCGACTGCCATGACGTGGAACGGCTGTTTGATTATTCGCGAAATGCTGCCCAGATTATGATCGGATCTATCCGAGAGCAAGTTGCCGCGATGTCCGCACGAACCCCCATGGGGTGCAGGACTCTGCCCAGCATGCACGTGCCGCGTAGTAGCGATTTTGTCTTGGAGGTCACCGAAGAAATGCAAGGGCAGCTTGATGTCGCAGCGCTCAATATTACTAGCTCCGCCTCTCCATCTAATAGCGGCGTTGAGGAAAGTGGTCAGCGCAAACGTGGATAAGTGGCTAGTCTAATTTCAGAGTGGTGATAAGCTGCATGCAGGCTTGAAACCCGCTCAAAGCTTAAACTGTCTAGTTGTCGAGACGATCTCACTGCACACACCCATTTGTATTATCGCATTCGGGCGCACTTGGTCATACGTTTGAAAGCGGCATGCTTTGAGTAGACTGGATGTTGGAAGCAAAGGGCGTGCGTGTCTTCGGGCTATGCGAGAACAACAAGAGTGTCGATGCGTTCTCTTACTGGCGCGGACAATCACGGCACGTGGTCTTGGACAACTTTAAGTCAGCGGAGCGGAGCCGATTTGACGCAGCTTATGAGCTAGTGCTTCTCATCATGCACAAGAAAGTCAAAAATAGTGAATGCGAGCGGCAAGCCGACGAGTTCGCCGCCGCATTTTTTATGCCGAGAGAGCACCTTCTCAGCCATCTCCCGAGATGGCCTTCGCTATCCAGGCTCATCGAGTCCAAATCGCGCTGGGGTGTGTCTACACTGGCACGAGCTCGCAATGCATTTGAGGCTGGACTTCTCTCGGAATGGTCTTATCGAGAGATATGCAAGCAGATTAGCATGAGCGGAAGTCGCTCGCGTGAGCCAATCCCCGTGCTTCGAGAAGAGTCAACGATTTAGAGAATTGTTTTCGAAACACTTCGGAAGGAGCGCCTTTCTAAAGGATCACGTGGCACGTGAGTTGAGGATTCCACTAGACGAAACGGAGGCGCTCTTGTCAGGTTTATCTGGCGAGCCCACTCCTGCCCCGTCTCAGCCCGCCCAACATTGCGCGCCGTTTGAGAGAAACGTCGGCAGTCTCAACTCCGAAACGCCACACCCCAGGAGCGTAGAGGAACAGGCTCGGCGCTAGTTCGGCGCCAGTCAGCCTTCTTTGCGACCGATCCCGGAACAAACGGCGCCGTAATACGTTGATTTATAGAATAACATTTAATGGATAGCGCCGGCAAAACGTGGTCGCCTATGCCTTTCGATACGGCGCTGTCGCCTGGTGCAGCACGTCACGGCGAAGATCGGATATGCCGGCATGCAGCCGCACCATCCGCCGCTGCTGGCGCAGCCGTCGGCCCGACACGCCCAGGCGCACGCCCTTCGGGCAGGGCTTGGCCGGATCGAGGCCTTGAGCCTGCATCTGCGCCGCGATCTGCCGCGACTGCCGGCGCTGGTACCGCCGCAGCTTGGCCAGCTTGGCCGCCAGCGGCTTGGGCGCAGGCACCCGGCGCAGCGCGCCGGCATCAGCGGCGATCACCAGCAGATCGCGCAGGCCCGCATCGAGGCCAACGGCATCGAGCGTGGCCTCGATCGCGGCAGGCGCGGCGATGCCGTCGGCCGTGATCGAGGCGAAATATCTGCCGGCGCCGTCGCGGCTCAGCGACACGCTGCGCAGGCGCCCGCTCAGAGGCTCGGTCTGGCGCAGCTTTACCGCGCCAAGACCGGGTAGATCGGCCGTGGCAAAGCGGCCCGCGCCCTGCTGGACCTGGGTGCGCCGCTGATCGAAGGTGAAGCGCACGCCGGCGTGGCCGCCGCGTCGCTTGAAGCGCGGATACTTGGCGCGCTTGGCGAAGAAATTGGTAAACGCTCGCTCTTGATCGCGCAGCACCTGGTTGAACGGCTCGCGCGGCAGCTCTGCGAGCCAGGCCGTTTCCGGAGCGCGGCGCAGCTCGGTGAAATTGCGCGAGAGCGCGATCCAGTTCACCCGCTCCTCGCGCTCGCGCCATGCGGCCGTGCGCGTGGCCAGCGCCCAGTTCCACACGTAGCGCGCTGCGCCGACCAGGCGCGACAGCACGGCCGACTGCGCAACGGTCGGGTAGACACGCATCCGATACGCTCGGCTGATCGTTGTGGGCGCCTCGCTCATGAACTCAACCTACCGGCTTTCCGTCGCACAGGGTGAGACACAGGCTGAACAGCAGCAGCCCGTCCGCGTCGGGGCCGGCGATCGCCAAACAGGGCTGCACCGACACACCCTCCACCTGACTCTCGTGCTGCGGGGTCTTCGTCATCCGTGACTCATTCGCCGCATCGAGTGCTCCCCGCTCGCGCGGGGCTTCAAGGTCAGCGCGACGGCCACGGCATCGGCCAAGCCCGTGCTCCCCGCTCGCGCGGGGCTTCAAGGGCGACTGAGGCACGCCGAGCACAATCCATGCGCGTTTTTCGCGTGTTTTCTCACGAATCAGAGCTCGTGTGAATCGCGTATGGAGCATTACATCGACGGCGCTGACGACCGGATCGATCCCATCGGCGGGCATACGAATTCGGTGTAACTGGAGTGACCGCCAGGCTGATCAATTTGCTCCATGAACTCCTTGATCGGAAACAAAGCCCGGAGCGCGTCCACCGCCGCCAACGCCTCGCTGGAATGCGATACTTCAGCCCCCGCAGCGTGCGCATGGGAACCGTCCCGCCAAAGATAGAGCCCAGGCTGATCCGGGTCAGGACACACCACAATTCCCGCGGCCGCGCACAGCGACATCGCTGCGTCGCCGGCGATCGCCTTAGCAGCGAAGATGCTCTTTATATGCTCTTCCAAACGCCCAAGCTCGCCGCCGGACGAGAGCACGCCGAAGGCGACAGTGCCGCCCGCCGACGACCGATGCAGTCCCGCGATGACCGCATCGGCACTCGCACATGGGTCAGCACGACCGAACATCGTTTCACCCGTAGCAATGGCGCGGACGCAATACGTTCGCAGCACATGCGGCGGCATCGAAAGCGCCCACAGGCCTGAAGCGACGTTTTTATCCCGACGCGCTCGCAGCCGCGCGAACGTATGCACACGGTCGTACAAAACGCTTTCACGCTTGAATCCAGACCCCTCCGGAGAGGGCGCTGTGCAACCCTCCTGCAAAGCCGCGTGGACGGCTTCGCGCCACGATCGGTATTGCGTGACAATGGTCGGTCCCAATTCATCAAGGCGCAGGATATTGAACTTGCCGATGGAGTGCCGATCCTCACAAACGACGTACTTCACCAAGCGTGCTTGACTACTGCGCTCAAGCACAAGCGAAACGCTCGGGCCGAAAGGCTCAAGCGCTGAACATACTGCCTCCAGGGCCGCAGCCTCTGCGGCGCGAATGTCATTGATGACACGCTGGTACGCATAATTAAACCCGTGTGAATTGGCGGCGAACTCGCTGCTTTTGCTGCTTGACGTGTTCATACGATCTGACCTCCATGTCAGTTTTAGGTTGTTCGGACTGCTACATCGAACCCTGCCATCGAAAGCTACTCACCCGCATCGGCATCGGCCTCCAGAGCCTCAGCATCTGCCGCTGCGGCGGTCTCATCTTCGGTTCGATATCGCTCCTGCATTTCCTTGCGTTTGACCTCACTTTCGTCCTGACAGCGGGCGCTGAACTGAGCGGCGATTGCATCCGCCCCGGCCCGCTCGGTTGCGATGGCAGTGTCGATACCTCCGATCTGCGATCGCATGCCGGCCTCCCACGAGGCTCCGGCCATGTTGTTGCTGGCGCGCCTCGTCTGAGTGAGCAGATTCAATTTCTGGTTCTCGAGGCTCTGAATCCGGGGGCCGACACTCGCATAAGCTCGCGCAGAGACACTGTTTATGCAGCCCTGCAGCTCGAATCTGAGGTCGGATTCCTCAACGCCGCGCAGCATCGTAATTCGCGCGTCCGGGCGATAGCTGCCGCCGCTTGCGACGCGAAACACGTCGACTGAAGCCGCGGGCCTGGGCGCGTTGATGCGCTTTTCTTCCGCATGGGACGCAGTATCGGGGCACGCCTGCTGCTGGTAGTGCGTCTTGCCATCGGCCAACACGCACTTGAAGACGGTTTGACCCGACGCGATGCCGGAGAACAAAAAGCTGATGGCCAGAACAATTGCGCGCATAAACACCCTCCCGAAATGATGCCACCTGAGCACGCACGCTGCATGCCATCATCCTACTGACTAGAACCTGCCCTCGCCTGCCCTGCGCGCCGCGGTCGCGCGCAACCTACATAGTCGCCCTCGGTGCCGCCGGCACAGCGGCCTGCGCATCAGCATCGAATGCGCGCTTGCACAACGCCTCCCTCCATGGGGCCGCCGCCATCTCCCAAACGGACACGCCTATACGCGGCATGCCCTCCGGGACGAGCGTCCAGCCGGGCGCAACATCGCGCATGTGTTCAGACGCAAAGAGCGTCACCTGAATGCGCTCTGCGCCCCCAGAATCATGAGTCATCTGTGCAACAAGAAGCACGTCAGGATAGCTGGATCTCAAGCATGAAACCGGATCGTTGAGTGAGGTTGGGTGCACCAAATCGCTCGGAAGCGACATGCGGGATCCGCACTCCGCCGCCAGCAGCACGTCGGCGCCTTGGCATCCCAGATAGGTGTAGTGGCCGTCCATTTCCAGGTGGGGAATCGTGGGTGACGCGCACGCTGCGGCCACGGCGCCATGGATCCAGCAAAGGTCGCCCTTTTGCATCGCTCCCACAGCGGCACGCTGCGCGCTGGGCGACAGGCGCACTGGCGGCGCGGGCACCCAGACACAGCCTGCAGGACGCTCAAATAGATGCGACGTCGACTCGAGGACCAGCATCGCGCTGTCAAGGGTCGTGTATACGCCCGTCGGACTGAGGTAGCCACACCCACCAGATGACGCCTGACGGTCGCTGTAGAGGACGAGGGGCCGGTTCAAGACATCACCCCATCGACGGTGTTTGAGGTGCCTCATGATCGAGGCCAGCGATCTTCCGCAGCTGGGAGATGTCGCCATGGCAGACGATCTCCGTAATCTGAGCGTTGATGCCGCGGTTATTGATCTGCGACGCCTCGGACTCCGCTTCGGACACCTGGTCATCGGTGAGATCTCCCCACTTAGCGCACCACCCCTCCAGTACCGTAGTAATTACGAGGTCGTCAAGTGCCTCCTGCGCGGACTCGCTCACGCCACCATTGTTCTCGCTGAAAGCATCAATAAGCGAGGCAGAATGCTCGATCTGGTGCTCGATCGCTTGTACCGAAGTCGCCGAAACAAACACGTCGGCAACAACGCGCTGGTATACGTCTCCGTTTAAGACAACGCGATCACAACCAAAATCCTCGGGGACATCGCCATCCAATACGGTTACTCGAACCGGCCGTGAGGAGATCGCAGACGCCAACATGCCGTCCGCAATCGTCAGGATGACGTGGGGCACCTCAACTGCCGGCTCCGGCTGCAAAGCTGCCGCGCGAGTCAGCCGACCACGCAGGCGGCCGAGAACCTCGTTGGCGTCCTCGGCATCTTGCAGCGCGCCGGCGATCGCGCCGTCGGAGTCATCAAACATGCCTCGCATCTGTTCGATCTGCAGCGCCAAATGTTCGATGACTCCACAGAGATCGGCCAACGCATCGTCGTCGGAAGGCTGGAGGGTTGCGGCAGACTGGGGCATGGACAATCCTTTCCTTGGAGAGGTCAACATGTTGGGCCGGCCGACGCCCTGATGGGGGCCGGCCGCGGTACGAGTGCAGCAAGATCGCTCATTGCCTGCAAAACCCGCGGCACATCTGCGTGCGACACAGAAGCCGCGATTGCGGAAGCAACGTGTGCAAGCAGCGATTCGTCACTGCGACTGCGCAGCCCGATGCCTCGCGGCGCCTTGACGTTACGATCAAGATGCCCGTCGTAGAAAATACGCTCTGCCGCCTGCGCCCAGCCGGCATCACCCATTCCAGCGTGCCCGGCAATCGCCTCAGCACCGGGTTCCGGAATTCCGACCACCGTGCGGCGCATAGCATCTCTGTGAGCAGGCTGCTCGATGTAAAGAATGATGTCATCCCCAAACCGACACAACCACGGCGCTCCGGCGCGCCGGATATAGCTCAGCGTGCACTCGGCTTGCGTCACTGACATCCGATGGCGCTTAATCGTAAATCGCTCAGGCTCGAAACAGTCGTCGTTCGCAGTCAAATCGTCCGCCAACGCACGCACAACCGGATCCGCGGACTCAGCGCGCAGAAGCAGATCGCACAGGTTCTCCAACGCATGACGAATGCAGGAAATCTGCTCAGGCGTCAGAGGGCTCACTGGGATACCCCCGTGGAAAGCGCCTTCGGCTGACTGGCGTCGTCGCCGCACTCTTCCAGGCACTCCTCAACATCAAACTCGCTCAGACTTTGAAGCACCTCTTCGATGAACTGGTACGCGCCTTCTCCGGCCTCCGCAATGCAGGCGGGCACCTCAAGCACTGGCGACGTCCGGTAGGCGGCCTCCGAAGCGGAAGCGCGGAAGGCTTCCGCCTCGGAGCGCTCGCGCGACACATGGACGTACAGCTCGGTTGACGAACCTCCCTCTTGAACGACAAGCCATCCCGTGCTCGGCTCAGGAGCGTTGTTCTCAAAGGCGTCCAGAACAGTCTGGACCAACTCTTTCGCCTGCAGGTGCGTGCCGACCCCTGCCTGACAAAGATGGGCGACCACGCTTTCCAACGCATCGCGAAAACCACGGTCATAGCTCGCCGACGACGCCGCGTCTCCTGGAAACGCTTGAGCGATCATCAGATCGACCTCGGCCCGCTGCGCCACCGCAGGCTCGCAGCCATCCTCGCCATACACCGCCTCCTGCACCACCGTGCCCGCTGCGTTCAGCTGCTCGACAACGAAGTACGGACTTTCGCCTGAAAAGTGAAACGGCACGCCGGTAGGCACGCCGGATCCCGACTCCATGGCCGCGCCCATCAGACTCAGCGCCTGCGCGACGGCCTCGGCATCCGACGAGCATCGCAGTCCGTCGATGCGGGTCGCGTAAAGCGACTCAATGACGACACTGCGAGAAACGACATCGTTTGCACTGTGCGCAGCCCCAGCGCTGCTCGTTCCTGCGCGCCCTTTCTTACCCCCACCATCCAGCCGGAGCGAACCGGGTTGCGCCGCCTCCGGGGGTTTCAACTCCGGCTGGCTCAACGCTCCGTCCGGCTTCGTTGACACGTGGTCCTGCGGTTCCGTCATCATCGTCCAGCTCCGTTGAGTTGTCACTGCGCGTCCATGCGCGTGCGCGGTAAATCGCGCTTTCTTTCGTCGGCGCACTGTGTATCCATCTCGCTAACTTGTCAAATTGAGACCGATAGATCTCTGGGACGTTGCGCGCCACACCCAGGAACAAGATCCGCGGCGAGCGAGGCGGCCGCCCTGCCGTGCCCCACGACTGCAGGTGTCAGCCAGTTGACTCCGGGCAAGCCTTGGCCGGCTGGCCACAGCTTGGTGCAGAAGCACCCCTAGGGGTTGGCATCGACCTGGTCATGCAGCTGCCGCGCAACCGCCGCGCCGTAGCCGGCCCACAACCAATCCACCCAAGCTACGCCTCAACACGCCTTGTAGCCCATGTGCTCGTGCGGCTTCGGTCGGTCCGGCCGTGGCCTTGAAAACCCCGGTCGATGCTTGGAGGTCTGGTCTGCGATGCGCTTGACGACGTTCTGCAGCATGGCAACGCAGACGCGGACGAGCAACAGCGCGGGATCAGCGGCTTGCGTGCGGTCCGTGCGTAGGCTCGAATCACCCGTCAAACGCGTGTTGTCGTTGGCAAAGCGGCAATGTCAGCGTCCATTTCGGCCAAGACTTCATCGCTTGGGATGCTCTGCCGTGGATCGTCAATGGATGACGGAATCTCGGCGACCAACTACTAAATATAGGCGGCCGCTTCGTGCGCTCCGCGCATAGCGTTCGCCCTGCCCCGGTTCCCCAAGTCCTGCTGCTTATCGTCTGGGTCATATTCGCTTGCGTCGAGCTGACCTGTCGTGATGACAATATCACGCAGCACATTCGATTCATGACCCGAACTCATGGCGTCATTCCACCTGAAGGTGACTCTGGCGAAGATGCGCGGTGGTCAGCTAGCCATGTCTCGATCTCGTCTCGGTTCACTATCTCGATTCGGAACGGGCCATGCGCGAGGATCCTCGCGCAGACCTCCGGATCAAGCTCACCACACGTATCGGTCCCACACGTATCGTCCTCCGGCAACACGCCCTCGCAGGCCTGAAGGACCTGGCTGAGCGACAACTCGAACGTAATGCTCCCCGCTCGATTCGCAATGAAGTTCCCCAGACCGTCATCATACTCAGGGGTAAACATGAGTTCAACCTCAGGTGCGCCATAGAATTCCGAGGAATCCAGTTCACCTGGGGCTGCGGTCATCTCAACAAACCCCGCAGTCTTGATTGCCTCGTCCGCACATTCGGCAGCAGTCAGCCACACCATCTGCTCGAACCCCTGTCGCGCGACGTCACCTGCAAACACGTTGGGAGCAATCTCACCGAGCCCGACGGCGCCCTCAATACTGTCAGAAACGAGCCATTCGTCGACGCCGTGAGCATTAGGCACACTGGAAGCAGAGAGGGTCGACTGCGCTCCCAGAAGATCTCCGGTCCGCGATACATGGAATGTATTGCTGTGGGAGATCAGGCGTCTGATTTCATCCAATACGCCGTCGCCATCAACCGAAACGACCTGCAGCCAAGCTACATCAGCATCAAGCTGAAACGCCAGACGCTGCGCACAAAACCCGCGCACAGACGCCTTTGGAGCAAACAGCGTCTTCCGACCGACCTCAATACCCATTGCTGCGTACCGATTGATTCGGATTGCAACCAGCGTCGGCTCAACCTCTGCTTCGCCCCGTGTTGGCATGGTCGCGCCCAGGATGACGATGATAGGCTGCGACCGCAAGCCGATCGCCACGTCATGCAAAACATTCAATCTAGCTTTACTTGGTTCTTTCATTACCCTTCCTTGGACGATATCAAGATGCTGGCATACGTGGTTTGACCAGGCACTCTGCCGTCAACGCCATCAGAGCCCGCCGAGGGGAGCCTGCGCGCGCTGCTTTGCCGCCTCATCACGTCCATGCACGCGATCGCACGCCTTCCTTATGAGATCCTCGACGATGGCTTCTCCAGAACCACTTTTTGCTTTGATTTTAGCCTCCCACTGAGGATTGCCGACGGACGGATTTCGGGCGCGCTCTTCAATCACTGGATCAATCATCAAAGCAATCGCAGAGGCATCGTGCATCGGGTTATGCAGCTCCGCGAAACCACGCATTTCAAACATTGTTGCATCGATAGACGCGACAACCTGCAAATACCTCCGTTGAGATTCCGTCTGATTGCGATCGTCGGTCGGCTCACCTCTGGGTAACGCCAGTATCGCATCCTCTGCGGCGCTTCGCTCCATCTCAGTAAACCAATCAATTAAAAGCCAACAAAACGCTTGGTTGACTTCGTGATCTAGTGTGGGGGTAAAACGAAAATTGCTCATGCCAGAACACCTTTGTAAAACCGGTTCAAAACTGAGGGCCCGCCTTGCGCGCGTCCGCGGGCTCGCACACTTCCGACGGGACTTCCTGCGCGCTTGGGACGCCGCAGTTCGCAAGCGCATCCTCAAGCTCGGCTTGCCGAATCACGACGCCTTCGATTTCGATGCCCCCCAAGGCGCTGATCTGCACGTTCATCGCGGCCTCGCAATTCACTGTGCCGTTGGGTACGACAGCCGCTTTGCGCCCGCTGTCGGCGGTTGGCTGCCAACTTCCACCCACCACAGAAATATAGCCGCCCGTCGCCTCCAGCGCGGCGTGCACAGCGTTGATTCCGTCGCGCACCGGAGTGTTGACTTCAGCAGCCAAAGTGAGAATTAGGCGCTCCGCCTCAAAGTGGTTGACAAAACACCAATTGCAATGTTTCGCCCTCCCAATCCCAGGATTGGCAACGATCCCCGTGCGAGTCAGCACGCGACTCAGATCCGCCGCCAGCCCAACGCCATAAGTGGGGTTGTCGGCATCCGATCGCGCCCAATGTTTTTCTTGTTTAAGCGCGAGCGACACCTCGCCCCTACTGTCGATGTATCGAACAGCTTGAAACTCACGACCATGCAACGCGGCAATTCCCTCAAGACCGTCGCCGATAGCCGCCTCGCGCCGACGGCTGGAATCGAGCCCGCCTTGGCCCTGCTCTGCCAGCGCTCGTTGTGCCGCGTCTTTAATCTTTTCTTCAGGGGTCACGGATCTTCTCCAAATGGTTCACGCAAAACAACACAAATGCTTCTACTTCGTCACATACCCATTGCAGGTACGGGTTGCCGAGGCATATCGACATCATGCGGCGACCAGATTCGCTTGGTTCCGTTCGTCGACCATACATCGCCGTTATACGCCACAATTCCAGGGATTTGACCGTCAGTCGTTCGCAGCTCTCCTCCCTTGAACTCGCCATATTTGAGACGATGCCGAACGATAAACTCGCGGCACAGCGTCGACGCTTCCTGGAAATCAGGAGCAGCGTACCAACGACACTCCGTATCGAAGATCGAATCAGACTTCGAGTGTCCCATCAGTACGCGCATCGAGGACACCATCGACACACGCACAACGAGATCAGCCATGGTTTCCGCCACCGCATCGAAGCACTCGTTCGGACGCTGCAGGTCAGGCGTAAAGGGTTGGCCTTCAATCGAGACCACGCCGCCGCCAGAGATCGCAATGCGTCGCCGCGTACATTTGCCAGGGATCTGAAATTCAGCGTGAGACCACTCGCCGCTCACGGTGTCCTCGCGCCAAGCTGTCCGAAGGAACCCGAAGTGCACGAGCACCGCATCCGCAAGCATGCGAGCCTCCTCGCTATTACCGGCCGATAATCCGGACAGCACACACCTTGGCGCGCGCCAGAGGGCAACATCGAACTCAGGATGCGTTAAAGGGTGAGAGTTACTATCTTGCTGAGTCATGACATGTCCTTGTCAGTTACATGCTGGGGGTGGCGGGAGGCAACTTCGCCGGCGCGGAAAGCCGAGCCTCGATTTCCGCGAGGAGCGCGGCAGGAACGTACTCGCGAGCGTCAGGGTCCTGCTGTACGGCTGCCAGGCAGATCTCGGCGGTGCGCAGAGGCACCGGGACAAACTCAAGCGCCCCGCCGTTCAGATGCACGGCGACGAAGCAGAGCTCGGCGGTGCGCAAGGGATCGGGGACGTGCCGAAGAACCCAGCCGTCCTGCTGCACGGCGACGAAGCACAGCCCGGCGGTGCGGAGGCGCGCGGGAACGTGTTCAAGAGCCTCGACGTCCTGTTGCACGGCGGCGAAGCAGATCTCGGCGGTGCGGAGGGGCTCGGGAACGTGTTGAAGAGCCCAGCCGTTCTGCTGCACCGCGGCGAGGCAGAGATCCGCGGTGAGAAGAGACTCGTGGACGTGCCGAAGAGCTAAGCCATCCTGCTGCACGTGTTCGTAGATGCTGCTGTTGTGCTGCGTCATGACATGTCCTTGTCAATTACATACTGTGAGCGGCGGAAGGCGACTTCGCCGGCGCTAAAAGCCGAGCTTCGACTTCCGCGAAGACCGCGGCGGGAACGTGCACGAGAGAATCCGGGTATTGGTGCGCGGCGGCGAGGCAGAGCTCGGCGGTGCGCAGGGGTTCGGGCACGAACCGGAGAGCCCAGCCGTTCTGCTGCACGGCGACGAAGCAGAGCTCCGCGGTGCGGAGGGGCTCAGGGACGTGCTCAATGGCTGCGCTGTGCTGCTGCACGGCGGCGAAGCAGAGCTCTGCGGTGCGGAGCGGTTTGGGGACGCAATGAAGAGCCAAGCCGTCCTGCTGCACGGCGGCGAAGCAGAGATCCGCGGTGCGGAGAGGCTCCGGGGCATGCTGAAGAGACAAGCCGTCCTGCTGCACGGCGGCGAAGCAGAGATCCGCGATTCGGAGAGGCTCCGGGGCATGCTGAAGAGCCCAGCCGTACTGCTGCACGGCGGCGAGGCACAGCTCGGCGGTGCGAAGAGGCTCAGGGGTGTGCTGAAGAACACAGCCGGTCTGCTGCACGGCGGCGAGACAAAGCTCGGCCGTGCGCAGATGCTCAGGGACGTGCTGAAGAGCTCGGCCGTTCTGCTGCACGGCAGCGAGACAAAGCTCCGCGGCGCGGAGCGGTTCAGGGACGAACTCAATGGCCCGGCCGTTCTGCTGCACGGCGGCGAAGCAGAGCTTGCCGGTGCGGAGGGGCTCGGGGACGAACCGGAGAGCCCAGCCGTCCTGCTGCACGGCGGCGAAGCAGATCTCGGCGGTGCGGAGGGGCTCGGGAACGTGCCGAAGAACCCAGCCGCTCTGCTGCACGGCGGCCAGGCACAGCTCCGCGGTGCGGAGCTGTTCGGGGACGTCCGGAAGAGCAAAGCCGTCCTGCTGCACGCGCTTCAGCCAGTGTTCGTAGGAGGTGCTGTTGTGCTGCGTCATGACATGTCCTTGTCAGTTACATGCTGGGGGCGGCGGAAAGCGACTTCGCCGGCGCGGAAAGCCGAGCTTCGACTTCCGCGAGGAGCGCGGCGGGAACGTGCCCGCGAACGTCAGGGTCCTGGTGCATGGCGGCGAGGCACAGCTCGGCGGTGCGCAGGGGTTCGGGCACGAACCGGAGAGCCCAGCCGTTCTGCTGCACGGCGACGAAGCAGAGCTCCGCGGTGCGGAGCGGTTTGGGGACGAACTGAAGAGCCAAGCCGTCCTGCTGCACGGCGGCGAAGCAGAGATCCGCGGTGCGGAGAGGCTCAGGGGCATGCTGAAGAGCCAAGCCGTCCTGCTGCACGGCGGCGAAGCAGAGATCCGCGGTGCGGAGGGGCTCGGGGACGAACGCCAGAGCCCGGCCGTCCTGCTGCACGGCGGCGAGGCAAACCTCGGCGGTGCGCAGAGCCTCGGGGATTTGCTTGAGGGCCAAACCGTCCAGCTGCACGCGCTCTAGCCAGTGTTCGTAGGAGTTGATGTTGTGCTGAGTCATGACATGTCCTTGTGTGGCTACATGCTGGGGGTAGCGGAAGGCGACTTCGCCGGCGCTAAAAGCCGAGCTTCGACTTCCGCGAGGAGCGCGGCGGGAACGTACACGAGAGAAAACCGGTCCTGGTGCGCGGCGGCGAAGCAGAGCTCGGCGGTGCGGAGGGGGTCGGGGACGAACGCGAGAGCGTCACGGTCCTCCTGCACGGCCGCCAAACAGATCTCCGTAGTGCGCAGGGACTCGGGGACGTGCTGAAGAGCCCAGCCGGTCTGCTGCACGGCGGCGAAGCAAAGCTCGGCGGTGCGTAGGGATTCGGGGACGTGCTCAATGGCTGCGCCGTGCTGCTGCACGGCAACGAGGCACAGCTCGGCGGTGCGGAGGGGCTCAGGAACGCACTGAAGAGAAAACCCCTCCTGCTGTACGGCGACGAGGCAGACCTCGGCGGTACGCAGGGACAGGGGGACATGCCGAAGAGCATCGCTTTTCTGCTTCACGGCGGCGAGGCACAGCTCTGCGGTGCGGAGGTGTTCTGGAACGAACCGGAGAGCCCAGCCATTCTGCTGCACGACGAAGAAGCAGAGCTCGGCGGTGCGGAACGACTCGGGGACGTGCTCAAGAGCCCGACCGTCCTGCTGTACGGCCGCCAAGCAGATGTCGGCGGTGCGCAGAGGCTCGGGGACGAGCTGAAGAGCCCAGCCGTTCTGCTGCACTGCGGCAAGGCAGATATCGGCGGTGCAGAGCGGGTCGGGGACGCGCTCAAGAACCAAGCCGTTCTGCTTCGCGCACTCCATCCAGTATCTGTAGCGTGTACTGTCATCCTGAGTCATGCCATTTCCTCTCTTCTACATGCCTGGTCCGACGGACTTTGTAGCGCTGCCGACCGCTTCCACAACGGCCGTTCCCGGCGCGATGACACGCCGCAAGTGCGCTCCAATGTGCGCCGCCAAAACTTGTGCGTGAGGGTACAAAATTGACTGACCCAAGATCTCGTGTGCGAGCCCCTGCGTGAGACCCTCAATCAGTTGCTCAGGAATACCCTTGACCCGTGCGTGCTCAACGGGCGTCAACAGTCGCTGAAGGCCGTCCTCTCGCACCAGGAACGGCTCCGTGCTGCGTGCCTTGGCGTAGCCTCGACCGATCGTGCCGACGTGATGCGCCGCCGGTGTAACCAGCTGCCGCTGGAAACCTTTTCCAGCGGCAGCGTCACGGTCTGCCTTCGCGGCAAGATAGTCGAAGGGCTTCCAATTGCTGGCGTCATTGGGCAGCGCCTCCAACACCTCGCCCAAAAGCTCGTGCTGACGCTCGCGACGCGGAAGCGACTCGAGATCGAACCCGTCTGAGAAGCCGCGGCTAATCGCGACAAGCCAGTGACGATCGCGATGCTCAAGCGTGCCTGCGTCCACGCCCGTCAACACGGTTTCAGTGATGGCGTAGCCCTGTTGTTGCAGGTAAGCGCGAATCAGCGCGTACGTCGCGCTCGACTGAGCCTGTACGACGTTTTCTGCGATCACAACACTGGGCTGAGATGCCTCGAGGAGCTTGAGTGCGCCGTACACCGCCAAGGCATCGGTTGGATGCTGCTCCGCGTGCACCATCTTGCGCTTCGCCTTGCCGGCGGGACTGTGCCCCGTGCACGGCAAACTGATCTGCACCACGTCAACGGGAGTTATGTAACAGGGGTCAAGCTCTTCGAGAGACGCCTCGAACAACCGGGCATGTGCAATCGCTGGATTGTTGTCGGCGGCGGCCTGCAGGTAGCGGACCTCACGGTCGACAACCCACTCGACCGAGGACACTAGATCAACATCGCGAAAGCCATCTTGGAGCGCGAGGGCGGACACGCCACCACCGGCGCACAGGACAGCTTCGGTGACGCGCCCTTGCGACACATTCTCACGCGTCCGCGCCTCGCGGTCGAAGACGGCGCGCTCGACAGGGTGCAGATCAAGTTCAATGCGGCCGTCAAAGAGCGTGGCGCGGACGCGTCCGCTGGGGCCGAGCACGCGCTCGAGAGCGCTGTCGCACACATCAATGATGGGCGTCCGAGCGCCGTTCTTCGCCGCACGGCTTGACACTTGACGATCACCCACTTTGTCCGCCGTGAGCACGATCCGTCGCGCAGCGAGATCAAGCGTCAGTGCAAATCGATCTCCCGCACTGAAGCCCGCTGACTCAAGGCGCATGCCCTCCAGCCAAAGGCGCTTCCTACCGCGATGCTCGCCGAGCTTCGTGTAGCTGACCTGCTTAGCCGTGTTCGGATTCGGCGCTGACGGCAGCGCCTTTTGCTCCTCGGCATCAAAGAGCGCATCGACCGGCATATCGATGACCCGCGCCAGCGGAAAACGCCCTTTCGCCTCGAGCCAAAAGCTCGAAGGCACCGAAGAGCCCTGACGGGCCCACACACTTTCGCCTGCGGGCGAGAACCCCAGGGCGAGCAGATCTGCCGCGTGATGAGCAACAGCACCGCGCACTGCAAGATGAGGCGATTCCTGGGGTGACGCGCCGTTAGCGGCAATGGTGAGCGAAAGCCCATGGCGCTGCAGATCCATCCACTTCATGCAATCCTCCGATGACATCCTGTCGTCGTAGGCGCATTGTGTATCTATTTCGCACATCCCGCAACCGAGCCGCCGGCGACGCGCCCACGGCCCGCGCCGATTGCGAGCACGCGTGGCAAACCGGTCAGACGGTCAGACGGAAACCTCCACTTGAAACCTGAATCTCAAGACATCGAGCCAGCGGATGGCGTGGCGGATGCGTGCACAAGCAGGTGTTTCCGAAGCTCAGGAGCAAGACGCTCAACCTGCGACCGACGCCATATCGGAATGTCCGCGCCGGCGTCTTCGATAGCATCCGGATTCGCGAGGCTAAGGGCGCTCTCTAGCGCGGCCGCCGGAAGATGCTCGATCCCATACCAAAGAGCGTGCGATGGATGAAACTGCACCGCTCGCTCCAGATCGTGCGGACAAAGCCGCGCCGAACATCTAAGCAGCACTGCGCGCCAGCGCGCTGAGGGCCCACCCATCGTCCGTGCTTGATCGGACTCGCCCGCCACAAAATACGCCAGCTCGGTGTCGGTCACCACGTGAGGAGCACCCTCCAAAACAGCAACGACAGCAGCGCTGCCCAGCCTACCGCCACGCTCCCAAACGCGCCTCGCAATCGCGTCGAGTACCCGCCCTTGGAGCACAGCTCGCGTCGCCTCGGAACACAATGCAGAAACAGGGCTCGCAGACGCACAACGCTCCAACGTCTCGTGCGAGACGTGCGCAGATAAAAATGAGACCGCCGCGTGTGAATCGCGCGCAGCAACATCTTCAGCCTGCTGGCGAGAGAGGCGGCCGGCAGCGTACTGCGCAACAGAAAGCGGCACTATCCGAGCAAGCTCCTCGAAACACGCCGGCGTAAGCCGCCGCCACGCCACTCGGAGCGCCTCCTCGGGCGCGCGCAACGCGCACCAGTCCAGTCGCTCCGCCGCCATGCGGCAGGTCGCATGCGCAAGCGCGAATGCGGGAAAAAGCCTTGCGCATGCGTCCACGCCTTCGTCCGACAACGACTGCCAGAACACCGGGTCACGCGCGCTGTCTGGGGGGTAGCCTTCAACAAAAACTTCGGCGTCCTTCGACACAATGCACTCTCCCTGTGCTGTATTCGCTCCCCAAGGGTCGCCTGGTGACAACGGCTCTTGCATCCATCACCAGGGAAACCACCGTCCAGGACTCTTCAAAACATCCAGGTTGCTAATCGCCTCGCCGCCCGAATCCTGAGCGTTGAGCGCCGCGGCATCCCGCGCGGCCACCATCGCCAGCCACAAGCCGAAAATCCCGAACAAAACAGCCGACAGCAGGAAATTGATCGAAGCGACGATTCCGCCCGGAGTGAACAGCGCGCTGCCGAACTGATAGACACCGATCAACAACGCGAACACGCCTGCGCACCAACGAAGACGCGCACCCCGCAACGCACGCGCCCTCGCCTCGCCGTCCACAGAGATCGAAAGCTCTATCGACGTAGGCTGAGGCTCCTCCTCACGACGCAACACCGCCCGCAACCGCCTCGCAACGACGTGCACCGCGCTGGCGATCGCACCGCCCGTCTGACGCGCATTGCGTGCTGCGGACGACACCTCCGACACCGGCAGGAAGAAGTTGGCAAAACGCGCAACCCTGCCTCGCTTCGGCGTCGGCGTCGGCGTCGGCGGATCCGCCGGTCCTTTCTTCGTCTCGTTCATTCGCATCCTCTCGCTGCGAGCGCAACGCACAACCAGCGCTCAAATAGCCGACGTCGCCGCCTCACCCCATCGTGGGCGCGGCGCGCTGCTTAGGCTCCATATGCGTGCCGCCCCCGCCAGGCTGCGCGACCCGCATGCCCATGGCGACAATGTGCTGGCGAACCTTGTTCGCGAGCTCGCTGTTCGAATCGATGCTGATAGCCGGCCAGCCCTTCAGGCGTGCCGTTTCCACCAGAGCCTGCGCCAGCAACTCAGGGCACGGCGGTTTCTGCTTGACCTGCACATTGGTTCCAGCGTCGTTGACCAACACCCGTGCACCCGCGGCGTCCGGCAGACCCATGGCGTCGCGCCCGGCCAACTCGAACAGAAACACATGACCAGACTGACGCGGCTTGAAAACAAAGAGTCCAGCCGCGGCGAAACCTTCCATCGATCCGTCGCCGTAGCGGGTGTTGAAAAGCCCTTTGCCGATCGCCGCAAGGGCCGGCTCTTCCGCAGCTCGCGCGACGATGGCCTCCGCCTCGTCCCGCGCAGTCCGCGGGTCATGGATGTCCACATCGGCATTCGATGCCCTGAGGACCTCAACCGCATCCTCAGACGCTTCCGCACGCGGGTCTTCCGCAGACAGCGGCAGAACGCCCTCGTGCGGGTCCTCGCTCACGCGTGTCCAGCCGCTCAACAGGCTTGCTTTCATAACGTCAGATTCCTTTCAGTTCGTCGATGAACAAAGAGAGAGCGCTTCGATCCAGAAACGCGCTGGCGGGCACGATTCGCATGTGCTGAGCGGCGAGCCGCTGGGCGAACTCGATTGCGCGGTCGGAGGGCCTGCCAGTCTCCGCCCTGATGCGAACGTCTTCAAGCGAGACGTCAAGATACGCTCTGCATGCCTTGAAGCTCGCCCTGATATCATCGGGGAGCCGCTTATGTCCGCGTTGCTTGGCGGCGAAGTCAGCGGCCTTGAGCATCTTCGCGGTCGGCGGCCCATCGGGCCGATCCTTCGGATCTATTGCCGGTTCCAAAGCCGCTTTCGACTTCATCGTAGCGATCACTTTGCCCAGCTGCAGAACAACCTGCGCCAGAAACTCCTCGCGCGCGGACTCAGGCAATTTGCCGGACGCCAACAGTTCAAGGCGCTCCTCCCAAACCGCCGTGAGTGCCGGATCCGTCGCAACTGCCGGCAAGGACGCAATCAACTCGCGTCCCAGCGCCGTGCTCCGGATCGAGCGCCCTTGCGCCTCAAGAAATTCACGCTGACGGAGCTGCTTGATGATGCCGGCTCGCGTTGCCTCCGTACCAAGTCCCTCGGTGCCCTTGAGGATCTGTTTGATCCGCGGGTCGGTCGCAAACTTCGCGATCGACGCCATGTCCTCAATCAACGTCCCTTCGGTATAACGCGCCGGCGGCTGCGTGTCCTTCATCTCGAGATCGACCGTACTGGCCACCGCAGGCGTGCCGTTTTCGACGCCAGGAAGAGCAGGCGCTTTTTCAGGCGTGTCGTCGTCGCCCTCGGTCTCTTCAACCCCGAACGCAGCCTTCCAGCCGTCGACTCTCGGCGTGCGGCCGACCGCTGAAAAGGGAACGCCGTTGCAATCCATGCGGATGCGCGTTTCGTCAAACTCGGCATCGGGCATCAAACCAGCCAGATAGCGCCTGGCAATCAACAGGTAGGCTTTCGATTCATCCGCTGAAAACGCGCCAAGATCAACAGGCTTCATGGTCGGGATAATCGCGTGATGCGACGTGACCCTTTCGGTATTCCACACTGTCGTGCGCACGAGGGGAGCGCAGAGACCTTTCGCAAGTGCCGACAACGGCGGCGCAGCAGCAATCGCCGCGAGAACCTGTGGGATCTCCTGCGCTTGCTCAACCGGAAGAAACGGACAGTTCGATCGCGGGTAACTGATGGCTTTGTGCGTCTCATAGAGCGCTTGCGCGACGGAGAGCGTTTTGTCCGCCGGCCAGCCGAACTTTGCGCTGCAGGCCTTTTGTAGGCCGCGCAAGCTGAAAAGCTGCGGCGGGGGTTGCCGCTTTCTCTCGACGTTCACCTGCAGCGGTGCGCTCGCGCCCTCTGCGCGCAACCTAAGCGCCTCCGCCTGATCGCGCTCGTACAATCGACGATCCTCCGGCGACGCCGGGGGCGCGTATCGAAGAATCAACCAATGCGCGCCTGCCTGCACGCGCGCCGCGAGCTCAAAATAGCTGCGGGAAACGAATCCTTCGATCTCCAGATCGCGGCGGACTACAAGCGCAAGGGTAGGCGTCTGAACGCGGCCAACATTGCGCGTGCCGCGATGCCCCCGCGCCTGCGCCAGCAACGAAGCCAGGCGCGTGAGAGACAGGCCCCACATCCAGTCGGCCCGAGAGCGCGCCTGCGAACTCCAGTACAGCGGAAGGGTTTCTGAACCGCTTTTGAGGTTACTGAGCGCGGCTGCGATGCTGCGATCGTCGAGACCCTTCAGCCAGAGACGCTGGACCGGGCCGCGATAGCGGAATTCCTCCATGATTTCGCGCGCGATCGCCTCGCCCTCGCGGTCTGGATCGGTCGCCACAATGACGCGCGTCGCCTTGCTTAGCGCATCGCGAATCACTGCAAGCGATTTACTGGAGCGCGCGTCGCGCGGCCGCATTTTGAAAACAGGCGGCGCTAGGGGTAGATGCTCTAGCGTCCACGCTTCCCACTCGGGGTTGTAGGCCTCCGGCGGAGCCTGTTCGAGGAGATGACCGCTCGCATAGACCACGCGGCCCTGATGCGTGTCGAAATAACCGTCACCGCGGCTAACCACGCCCAGCACCCGCGCGATGTCGGCGGCCTGAAGAGCTTTTTCCGCGATCCAAACCTGCATGATGTGCGCACTGGCTATGTGTTACGCCCACGTTAGCACTGAACGCATGCGCATCTCAAGCGGTCGCGCCTGGCTGGCCAAACCTTGCCCAACGCGCAAAACACCCGCCGCCAAACAGACTTTCGCGGCCTGGCGGCCCAGTTATCCACATCGACTGTGGATAACTGGGCCGCCACTCACCATGCGGCTGCCGCAGTCAGGCCCACCGCAAACAGCAACATCGCAGACACAACAACCAACGCCGGCCACTCCTGCCGAAGGCTTTGAATATCAACCGCGCCTAGCGCCCAATGAACCCCAAATCCGGCGCTGCACGCCCACGCCGCGAGCGCGGCCACCGCCGTCACACCTCTGACCGAGGAAAACCCCACACCCACCCCCGCCATGCCTAGCAGCGCAAGCGCTGTGACCAACGCCAGCACCGCTGCCGCTATCGCCAACGCTCCACGCGCTTCGTAGAGCGCGCCGAGGGGGCGATCCGCTTCCGACTCCACCTCCGGCTCATCACTTCGGCGCATCGACATACTCCCCAGTGGGCGCGTTCGCGATGCGCTTACGCAGCAGCTCCGATGACCGAAAAGCAGGCACTCGCTGAGCAGCCTGCAGGATTGCCTCACCGCTGCGAAGATTCCGGCCCGGCCGGGCGCCACGCACCCGCACCACAAACGAGCCGAATCCGCTCAATCGAACCTCACACCCTGCCACAAGGCCGCGCTCGATCTCAGAGAGAAAAGCATCCACGACCTCGCGGACCAACGCCCTTCGCAACCGCACTCGAGCCGCGACCGCCTCTACGATGTGGCTGCGATTCAACTTCATCGCCATTGATTTCTCCCTCTGAGTCGTACGTCCTCGCATCCATGCTGTCGTAGGTCATTCGCCCAACCATCAGCAGCGGGCGCCACAGATCTCGGCGCCCGCTGCTGGAAGCTCACGGCGCGAAGGACACGGTCGTGGTCACGCTGCCTGCCGTCACCTCACACAGCGCGCTGCCGGAGGGGGCTGCATCCGTGCTGTAGAACACGGGGACCTCTGTCTGGCCTGCTGCGTTCGTGGGCGCCACGATTCCAGGCGTCAGAGAGAGTCCGACCGCACTCGCTGTCGTACAGCGAACCGTTGGGGTCGCACCCGCCAAAGCAACCGCAGGAGATGCCGAATTGCGGACAGTCGTCAGCAGCCGGACCTCGCGATTAACTTGATTCGCCTGCACAACAACCACTGGTGGCGAGACCACCACCTGTCCAGGCACGTTCGTGCCTGGTGAAGGCCCGACAAGCCGGATGGTCGCGGATCGGCCACCCGCGGTCACGGCGCACTGGGTCTCGCCCACAGCGCCCGGCCCCGCCGTCGCGCGGATGCGCACCGTGGTATCACCTGCTGCTGTCGTCGACTGAATGCCTGAGACCACCTCGCCACTAAGGCCGTTCGAGGTCGTGCAGGCAACTGCAGGGGTCACGCCTGCGACGCCCGCAGGCGGGGTTGCAGCGCTCAGCACACGGACCGTGATGTTCTGCTCGACACTGCTACCCACCGGAACAGCAATGGTCTCCGGCGTCACCGTGATAGCCCCAACACCACCGCCCGAGCCGTGACACTGCGGCGGCCGCGGCGAAAAGCCGGACGCCGGATCGCAGACAGACCGATCCGCGACCCGCGCCGTCATGCTGCTCACGGCGCCGGCTGGCGTCGTGATGCGAACCGTCAAGAGACCCTCGGATGCCTGGCCGTCCCCAATGATCTGCGTGCGCAACACATACGGACCCCGTCCATTGCTGTTTCCGATCACGCCGTTGAGTTCGGAGAGCAAGCGTCCGTTGGTCGTGGTGACCTCAATATTTGAGCCGGCAGGCGGGAGATTGCCGTTTAGATCGCTTATCAGAATCTGAACCTCCTGAGGAGTCACGTCATCTACCAGGATCGACGACGGGAGGATCTGAATGACCGCGCCAGATGTTGAGAAGATCACCACTGCGGATCCTCGAACATCCACCGCAAGACCACACGCAGGGGGGTTCGCGCACGGGCCGCCATCGAAACGTCCGTTCGGCCCGTCGAAGCGGCCGTTGGCGTTGCTGTCAATGAACACTTCGCCGGCGTCATGGATGTCATTTTCGTTTGCATCAAGCCAGGCTTCTGGCAGATCCTCAAACGGCTCGCCTACGTCGAACAGACCGTTGCCGTTGGCATCCACAAAACTCTCGCTTCCTTCTGTACGCGCAAGGATCGAGACACGTCCATTCAGGGGCCGCGGCTGCTGGCTCACGAGGCTGACGGAACAGACGCCGCCCGCGGTGGAGCAGCTGGCTGGGATGGCGCCGCCTTCAATCGTGAAGAGCACGCGGGTGCCATCAGCAACCGGGTTGTTGAAGCGATCGGCCGCGCGAACGCTGACCGTAGCCGTTTCGCCGTCGATGTTGCCGCCCTCGATATTAAAAGCCGAGAGCGACAGCGAGAAGCTGTCTTGATCTGCGCCTCCGGTCGACACAGTGATCTGCTGCGACGTGGTGACGAAACCGGTGCCCGTGACTTGGGCGCGCACGGCGACCACCGCTGCTGAGTCGCCGGCACGGACCACTGCTACGACTTCACCGACCGTATTCGTGACGCCACTTGCTGCGAGCAAACCGGTGTCACCCACCAACCCTGAGAGCGCGAAACTCACCGGTGCGGCCGGCACCGGTACGCCGGACGCATTGCGAACAACGAAGGTCACCCGCGAGATGTCAGGGCGGCCAGGCGTGGCGCGACCGCGGAGCGAAATATCCGCCGGATCTGCGGACACAAACGCGATGCCTTCTGCGCGGGGCGCGCGGATGCGGATGATGCCCTCCGCGACCGCCGGCTGCGCCAGCCCGGGGATCTCGACGATGGCGCGCAAGCGATCGGTGCCAACACATCCATTCGCGCTGTAAACCGTCGCCAGACTGCCACCGGCGGAGAGCACCGGCGACAGCACCGTGGAGGCGCCCTGCGTCACGCACGCAGACTCGAAACGAACGCTGAGCGGCTCCTCGAACAGGACGCCATCCTCTCGAACCAGCTGCGCGCTGATACGCGCATCACTACCAGACTCAATCTCCGGAGGATCAATGCGCAGACCCGCGGTAAACGGCACGCCATAGCCCACTCGCACCTGCGGCACGCGCACGTCGACTGTGGCGATGTCAGTCGCCACCTTGCCGTCGATCGTCGCCGACGCGGTGACTCGAACATTGCCATTGAAAAGACTGGGCACATACGTCGCCGCGCCTTCGCCGGCTGCATCGGTCACAACTTGGGCACCGGACGGATCAAAGCGACCCGACTCCGACGATAGATTGACGCGAACGTCGGCAGCCGGCGCGAACTGCTGCGTCACGCCGAGCGCGCTTTCGCGAACCCTGAGCGCCGACACCCGCACCCGAATCTCGTCCCCTGGTCGAGCAGTTGAGACCGGGTTTCCCGACGCATCAATCAGCGCGAGCGACAGCCGCGGCTGGATCGTGCGATCCACAGCGAAGGGGACCGATTTGTCGACATCGGCCACTCCAGAACTCTGGGCCTTGACGTTCAACCCGAACGCCCCCGCCAAAGCTCCCGCAGTGATGCGGAACACGGCGCGACCTTGCGCATCGGTGAGCGCGCTGCCCGACGCCGGCAGGACCGTCGCTCCGGATGCCGAGAGCGTCACGGTCACGTTCGCGGCAGGGCCGCTCGTATCTGACAGCACGCGGCTGCCCGACACCTGTCGGACGCGCTCGGTCACCGTCACGCGAGCATCAAACTGATCCCCTTCGGTGAAACGGTTACTCGAGGCGCCCTCCTTGGTCACGGTCTCAACCTCGATTGAGATCGACTTTTGCGTAACAGCAGCTTCCTGCGCGGATTGCGTAGTGCCGCCGCCGCAAGCGACCAGCGTCACCGCGATCGCACTGAGCGCCACGCTCCGAAAGAGACGTGAGAAGAGCGTATTCATGGGTTCTCCGAGGGGGTTTGGTGCGCGCACTCTATCCCCACTCTGCTGCCTGCATCAAGGGTTTTTTGGTTTTTCCTGTGTGCATACCGTGCTAGCGTTACGCTAACTCTACAAAACCGACGCCCGCATGCACATCTCTGAGCTCGCCGCACTGCTGCAGACCGCCCGCTTTGCCCGAGGAACCGAGCGCGGCCTTGAGGGCGCGGTGAAGGAGTTTCTTGAAGGCAGCGGGCTGGCCGTCGAACGCCAGGTGCGCAGCGCCGCGGGGCGCATAGACCTACTCACGAACGGCATCGCACTCGAGCTCAAGGTCGATGGCAGCTTGAGCGGTGCGCTCATCCAAGCGCAGCGATACCTGAGCGACCCCCGCGTCAACGCAGTCCTGATCGCCACCACGTGCCGGTGGCGTCTTGTTGCCGCCATGCCGGAATCTCTTTCGATCATCCGTCTGCACGCCTTATTCTGACTATGGACGCCCGCATGCCCACACCATCAACGCTCGCCTACGACTCCGAAAAGGGGTGGTGCCTCGCCCTCACTCCTGACCTGCGAATGCGCGCTCGGCGCGTGTTCCCTCGCACTGGCCAGCACGTCAGCGACGTACTTTGGCTATCGGCCACGCCGGAAAACGCTCGCGACATTGAATGGTTCATGAGCCGCTTTTCAATTGCTGCGGAAGCTGATGTGATGGAACAGTTGCAGGCGAGCGCGGCCACGCATCGGGACTTAGAGGAGCGTCTGACTTCGTTTCTGGCAGGCCATGCGCCGCCCGTGTCGCTGACGCTTTCGCTACCCCTCCGGGACTATCAAGCCGCCGTCCCACAGGCGCTTTCGATTACCAGCGGACTGGTGCTGTCAGACGATCTAGGACTTGGAAAAACCGCAGCCGCGATCGGGTGCCTCACGCTTCCGGGTGCTCTCCCTGCCGTCGTTGTTGCCCCGCCACATCTGCTGCGCCAGTGGCGCCACGAACTCAAGCGGTTCGCGCCGCACCTGCGCACCCACATCACGACGCGAGGTCGCCCCTATTCGCTCGCCGGGCGCGACGACAATGCCCCGCCGCTGCCGCGATCACAGCGCCAACTGCCGGCAGGCCCTCCACCGGACGTTGTTCTCACGAGCTACCACATGGCGCGAGGCTGGGCAGAGGAGCTCGCCGGCGCGGCGCGCACGGTCATATTCGACGAAGGCCAGCAGCTGCGAAATTCAGGGACACAGATTCACAGCGCAGCCACCCACCTGGCGGACGCCGCTCAACGACGCCTGCTTCTGAGCGCAACACCCATCCATAACTACGGCGGCGAAATTTGGCACGTCATGCGCGCCGTGAAACCGGGAGCGCTCGGGAACTATGCAGAGTTCCAACGCGAGTGGTGCAAACCCGGGCCCGCGGGCAAACCGATTATCATCGACGCAGCCGCGTTCGGCGCGCATCTCCGCCGCGAAGGATTGATGCTCCGCCGTACCCGCGCCGAAGTCGGGCGCGAGCTTCCGAAACTCACACGCAGCGTTCAGTACGTCGACGCCGAAGCAGGTGCGCTGCGAGCGATCGCCGGAGACGCGGTTCGCCTGGCTGAACTAATCTTGGCCAACACCGAGTCCTATCGCGGCGAACGCATGCAGGCGACAGGCCAGTTCGACATGCTGATGCGTCAGGCTACCGGCATCGCAAAGGCCCCGCACGTCGCCGCGTACGTGCGCATGCTCATTGAATCAGGCGAGCCCGTCGTGCTCTTCGGGTGGCACAGACAGGTGTACGAGATCTGGCGCGAACAGCTTCGCGACCTGAATCCGCAGTTCTACACCGGCAGCGAAACGCCCGCGCAGAAGGCCGCGGCTCGCGACGCTTTCGTCAGTGGGAAGTCCTCGCTCATGATCGTGTCGCTGCGCTCTGGCGCCGGACTCGATGGACTTCAGCAAAGGAGCCACATCGCCGTCCTCGGCGAACTCGACTGGTCGCCCGCGGTGATCGAGCAGTGCATTGGTCGCCTTGACCGGGATGGGCAAGCGCAAGGTGTGCTGGCGTACTTCCTGCTCAGCGACGCAGATGACAGCGTCGACCCCTACATGGCAGACGTTCTCGGCCTAAAGCGCTCGCAGCTTGACGGCGTCAGGAATGCTGACACGCCGCTCTTCGAGCGCGTTGATACGAACCACACCGCACTGCGCGCCATAGCAGCGCGCTTCCTGGGGCGCGCTGCTATGGCGGGGTCAAAACGCCCCTGACAACCGGCCGGCACCGAACCTCGACCACCCCAGCACTGAGATCCGCCGGCAACGCGCGAGCGGGGGGCACGCTCATGCTTGTTTTCTAAAAACAAGCATGAAGCCTAGAAGCCCCGCGCGAGCGGGGAGCACCAGCAGCGCCGCCTCTGCAGGTCGGCGAGCTCGACAGCAAGCCGGCCGATGCCGAGGTAGATCCTCGCGAACAGTCGTCGTCGCCCAGCAATTGGACGCGCGCCTCGACACATTGGTGTCCCCGCGGGGTCGTTTTTTGTCCCCGCGATGCCCTTATTGCGCGCCCACGCCGTGTTCGGCACCCGCGGCTTCAGCGCCACGATGTTCTCCATTGTGGACATTCACCCGTCCATGTGCTGCATTGCGCACATGGACGCCGACACCATGCTCTGCCGCCTCGGGGGTGCACTACGCGAGGCGCGCCTACGCCGGGGACTCACTCAGGCTGACGCCGCCAAGCGCGCCGGGCTGCAGCGCGGCCGCGTGATCCAGGCGGAGAGGGGCGATCCCTCGCTCTCGATGCGCGCCTATGCCGCCCTCGCCGCAGCCTTGGGCCAGGAATGCAAGCTGGTGCCAGCGCGTCTGCCGACCCTGGATGAGATCCGCGAGCTGATGCGCGATGCGTAGGCCGACCTCATCCGACCACGTGAAGGTCTCGACACCGCAGGGCCCCAGCGGCAGCCTTGCACGCGCACAGAGCCAGTACCCGCTTACCTATGCACTCGACGCACCGCCGAGCGCGTCCGTAAGCCTACTGATGCCGCCTCGCGCCGCCCAATACGCACACGCGACGCTCCACCCAATTTTTCAGATGAACCTGCCCGAGGGCTACGTCCTCGAGCAGCTGCGCCAGCGGTTCGCGAAGGCGACGCCGTTCGACCCGCTGCTGCTGCTGGCGCTGACGGGGCAGGAAGCCACGA